>Ga0209725_1000769_pt1 | contig 18930 bp, 13 predicted proteins | sample I18A1metaG_FD_184145 | JGI IMG/M metagenome (GOLD analysis project Ga0209725, IMG submission 184145) | Lake sediment bacterial and archeal communities from Gulf of Boni, Indonesia to study Microbial Dark Matter (Phase II) - ​I18A1 metaG... | ecosystem: Environmental > Aquatic > Freshwater > Lake... | reverse complement strand
TACGGTATGGGGGGATGGTTCTACTCATCTTTGGCTCGCTCTAGGGCTAGTCTTAGTGCGACGTAGGCTTGGAGGAGTGGAAACATGGGCCGGATCGGATTCGAACCGATGACCTTCGGCGTGTAAGTTGGTCCTTGAATTCTTGCGAATTCAGGACTGCCGACTTGTTAAAACGGTTTGAGGAATTTTGCAGAGTAGACCTACAGCAAGCAGATAGATCAGTTAGAGGAAATTTGTGGGAACTGGGTCGGTTCTTGAAGTGTATTGACAAGTCTCCGACACAAGTGACGACTGACGATCTTCGGGGCTACTTAGCTAGATTCCAAAGCAAGTCTCCAAGCACTAGAGCAAACGTCTTGAAAGCGTTCAAACGATTCTTCCGTGACTTCTTACAAAGACCTGATCTGGTCCAGTCGTTCAAATTTCCAAGACGGACTTATACGCCCAAGACGGTTCCAAGCAAAGAGGATCTTAGACGGTTCTTCGACGCTTTAGAGACCGACCGAGATAGAGCTGCGTTTCTACTGTTTGCTACGAGTGGACTTAGACGGTCTGAGCTACTCAGTTTAAGACTTGACGAAATGGACTTAGAGAGTCGAACGATTATTCCAAGGCGCGCACACCAGTCCTCAAATACAAAATCCACTTGGGTTACGTTCTTCAATCACGAGTGTCAAGAAGTTTTGAAGAGATACCTAGCCAACCGACGGACTAACAAGAACAACCAAGCGATCTCGATAGGAGAATCCACACTTAGACGGAACTTCAAAGAAGCAAGTCAGAAGTCAGGCGTTAAACTCGGACCTCAGACGTTGCGAATATGGTTCTCTTGTCAACTCGGTAGACTCGGCATACCAGATAGATACATTGACGCTATGCTTGGACATTCACCAAGAAGTATTCTAAGCCGACATTATAGCGATTTCAGCCCGGACAAAATGCGAGAGATCTACGACAAGGTTGACCTACGAGTTCTGAGCTGACCTAACCCCTTTCTATTTTCTGCAAAAAGGAGACTTGAACCCAATGGGGTTCAGAACCCTCACCATCGGTCTTATGGGGCCATACTCAGGGTTATACCCAGGCGTTAGAAAAACCCTATATAGATGTTGCAGCATGATTGTGTGGTGTGGTAAGAAGTGAAAGTGAAGACAAGAACTACAAGTCTAACTCTAATATGCCTTGCTACACTTATTCTTATTTGGTCCAGAAGCCCAAGTACAGGAGGGGTTGAACAACGGCCTCCCGCATGGTTGGATCGTGTCTACTGGGACAAGGTAGCACCCCGCCCCTCTGAGCCTCAAGCTAAGTGGAAGGACGCCCTCACGTTCGAGATTCACTTTGAGCAGGATGGGCAGATCACAGTGAAAATAACTGCCAGTTGGCCGGCCACAATCGGCCACAATCCCGGTAGTGCCACGATAACGACGACATTTCAATCCCAAGGTAAGTGTAACGTGGTGAAACTTACCCTCGTTTGGCCTGATGACTTCTCGTCGGGGGCCCCAGAGAAGGGTGATTTGCCGGCCGGCCAGCCGGTGATAACAGCATGTGCCAAGGTTGGTGCACAATCACAGTTATCTATTACTCCGCCTGGTGGTATGAGACCTGATACGGGACCGCCCAAGCAAGCGAGCTTAGATCAATTGCATGGATCGATACTCTATGCTCCTTCACGAACTATCTGCTACATTCTCACAGGTAACATGTACGACGATTCGGCGCTTGGATTTGTATACGCCAAAAGTAACGCTCCTCAGAACATGATCATTCAAACCGACTCAACCAAGATCAACCAGACTTCAGGTGCACCATTATTTATTGGCAACGTCGTGGTCTTCGGAGGACATGCAGCCAGCAAAGTCGTCAACTACTATGAAGGACTGGGATACGCTCGGATTGGTTTCTCGATGAACTCAACCCATTTCATGTTCATTCAGGGCTCGACTGTTATCTACTCGGTTCTGAGATCCACGTACGATTCTACCAAAGGCGACTACTTCGTAGCGCAGATCTACATGGATGGGTCGAGGACGGTGTTTTCGATGTGGGGGATCTCGCATACAGGAACTTACGCCAGCGGAATCTACTTCTCCGACGTGATCCAGCCAAACATAGCATCCTACACGCAAAGCTACTTGGTCTGCAAATGGACAGATCTAAACAACGACGGAATACAACAGTCAAACGAGATCACAGTCGTTGCAAGTGGAACCTGAGAAAGAGCCTTCAAACCGACGGTTCAAGGCGAACCTCACAGTGTTGACTTAAACTCCTCTCTTTTTTTCTTTCTGAGTTAAGGCCTAGCGCACTGGTTTTGAACTGTGTCTGGCAATGGAACTCCTACGGATTTCTTTTCTCACCAGTATGACCGTCAGGATAACGTACACTCCCAGCAGAAGAAGGGCTAGGACTGTGAAAATCTTGGAAGAATCTGGGAAGAACGTTGACACGCTCTCCAACGACGTAACCGCCAATAAGAGTGGAATGCTTCCGAGAACAGTCAATGTAGACTTCGCGGCTGCCATTGGAGACCGTAACCCTTCTGTAATGGTTCCCCTTGCAGAAAGCTCAAGCACAAGCGCGAGGTGGAGAAGCATGATCCAAGTGGCAACATATTCAAATGCGGTAAGAAGTGCTGCCTTACCTTGCGCCATACTCCTCAGATGATCGACAGCAACTATGAATGTAGATGCCAGAAGACTCGCTGCGAAACCAGTGGCGCTAAAGATGTTCCTATCCTTTCGTGATGGCTTCTTGTCAGTGAGCGACAGAATTCCCTCCCCGATACTTGACGAAATGTAGCCAACTGTAAACATCGTGAGGAAGGAAAAGAGTCTTACAAGCCAGTAAGAATTGGGCAACCAAGCATCAAGAAGCCCTACTATCGGTGGGAGCAAGTAAACAGAGAGTCCCACGATTAGATAAATCCATCCTCTAGCACGCTCTGTAATCGAATCCAGTTTTACGCCACCCCTGTAATATCCAATGTAGATAGGGGCCCCAATACCCAACAGGAGTGCAGGGGCAATGAACAAGACATCAATTGGTTGCTTGATCAAGCCAAGACCATATTGAAGAAGGGAGAACGCCAATCCCAGCAACGTTGGCACAAAAAGTAGAAGCGAATCCAATTTGCCTAACTTCAACTTCAGCTCGATTGCTCTTTGCAGCTCCTCCAAGTCTTCTTGAGACAAGCAACGACCCTCCTGCTTCTAGAAGATGGGATGGTAGCGCTATGATGTAAGATTTGTTGAGGTCACTGAGACTTATCATTCGACCGGCCTAGTCGCAACAACAGCCACAGCCGTCATAACGAAAAACGCACAGACTTTGGACAGGACAGACGGTCAAAGGCGTGGAACATCCAACAACGGACGCCCGCACAAACGGAAAATAGCACGGAGATGTTTCAGAACCGACCGACGGTAAGATTCAGATGCCGTCCTCAAATAATCGCTCACATACTCGCCTATCAAATTAGCTGCATCCTGACTGTTACCCTCAATCAGTTGGTCCAGACTCAAGTTCTTGCGATGGAGCCACCCTTCAAAAAGTTCACCCGACGACAAGTAGACCGTTAACGTAGACTCCTTAAGACCGCCTAAACGAACCCGGTCCTCCAAAACACTCCTCCAAGACGCCAAACCCAACAATCCCTATTCAAGTTTTAATTTATTCATCTGTAACGAGAACCCCCTATCCATCCCACATGAGCGAATCACGTCTTCAAATGTTTGCCATTATTCGTATTCTCTCTAGAGTGTGGGGAATAGGTATATTTGACAAACTCCATAGCTCTGTAAATCGTTCTAGGGCTATACTTGTCTTTGAAGCGTAGGGTTATCTGTCTCCGTGTGAGTCCTTCTTTTTCGTGCAACCTAACCATTTCGTCTAAGTCTTGGGTTGCCGTCATTCGAGGTCGTCCTCGTTTTCTTTGAGACTTCTCTTGAATCGTTGTTGTTCTCTTAGTACCCTTGGCGGGGATCGTGTTTGCTAGTTCATCCATGGTTTTCCAAGGATATGTCTGATTTGGTTCTGTCCATAGATTTGCGTCTGAGTTGTCTAGTCTCCGTTTATGGTCGTATTCGAAATCTGTTTCTATAAGCGAAACAACCTCATGTCCTACTAGGTTTTTGTCTAACCATTTGTCTTTGAACGTCGCCATTCGTAGACTAACAAATTTTGTGTGATTCTCTGATTTTGGGTTTCCTATTTTCGGTTGAATGACTTGGATAAAATCGTGTTCGCGTATTCCTGAGAGTCCTTGTCTTGCGGTTCTGATTTGTCCGTCTTCTGTTTCTCCGTAGTAACATGCGGCTCTCGGAGTCCAGAATCGTTTGAACGTGCTTTTCAGTAAGAGTCCTTCTGAACCGTGTTTCCGTAGGTTCTTGAGGATTGGGGCGTCTGGGTTGATTTTGGTTCTTGAAAAGATTGAATCAGTATGACAGTAGACGGGTGTTCCTAACGTTAGTATTTCTGAGAGAATAGACCGAGCACGTGACAGGATTAGGGACGCCCAAATCGGACTCCAAGAACTTTTTGACGCCTTTGTCGCCTTGTCACTCCAAGCAACTGTTTCCGTTATTTCCAATTTGTTTCGTTGAAATAATTTGCCGATCACTCCGTTCGCTATGTTCTTCATAAAAGTTTCCCCCGCCTTGTCTCCTTTCTGTTTGAAGTCGTTTGCTAGCGCTAAGACCTCTTCTAAGACTTGACGCAATGGGTGATTGATCGCGGTTTTGTTAGGTTTGAAGACGCACGACGTAATAATATAGATTTTTGCGCCGAGCCGTTTCGCTAATCTGACTTCTGCAACGCCGCAAGTTGTTTCGCCTTTCAGTGGACAAATCAGTTTTGGGAAACGAACGTCTTTCACTGGTAGACAAGGATTTTTTGTATTCGGCGGAAATTCAAAGCGAATATGTAGAACCCCTTCATATTTGCGTAGGTTAGCGTGATCCCCTATCTTAAGATATTTAGCGTGCGGTCCGGGTAGGGGTTGCATAATTGCGGCGGTCGTATATTCTTTTGAAACGTCATAATAGTAGACTGGACCGGGGATAAGTCCACGTTGATCGCTTGTTCTTATCGCCGCTGCATAACCTTCTAAGAAATATCTCCGTGCAACGAGTTTTTCTGGGTCATAGACGTTGGTGTGTTTGAATGGAACAAAGGGTTCCGTCGGTTCTTTCAGTCGTGCTTTTAAAAGTCGCAGACCAATAGAGGAAAACGTTCTTGTTCTCAGAATGTCTATACTCCATTTATTCCAAACCCAATTTCTCCAATATTCAACGCACCAAAGTAAACCTAGACAATCTGATTCAGCATAAGCCCAGAAATGTTCCTGATCTTCCTTAAAATGTAAGTGGGGGTTCGCCCGCCAATACTTGAAGACTTGCCCGTGCCACATTTCATCATCTCTAATCTTTGGATAAGGACTGGCGTTTGTTAAAGTCTCAAGTTTCATCCCAAAAAGCGTGTAAGTGTCCACGAATTTGAATCGTGTTTTCTCAAACGTTATTGAAACGTCGGGTTCACTTGGATTGAAATTAGTCCATTCACCGGGTTCAAACGAAACTTCTCCGTACAACGTGTTACCCCAAGACTTGAATTTCTCTTTCACATCCGTGAAATGTTGCGCTTCCGCTAGAAGCCAATGACTGCAAACCACAATCGCCTTATACTGAGTGTGATCAATACCCCATTTCACTAAGTTCTCCAAGATCCATACGCATAACTCAGTTGTGGAAATAGGTCGGTCAGGTTTCCAATGCGTCACTTTTCCTTGACAGGCAAATTGAAAAGTTCTAAAAACAGGTCTAGGTTCCTTGTATTCAAGCGGAACATCTGAGTCCTTTACATTGTCTGGTATGTGAATTGGGAGAATGTATTCAGAATCTAATGCGACAACTAAATAATTGCTCAATTTTCTGTCGAGTGGTCGCGGGTTCAAAACATAGAAGTCTCTGAATGCGATTGACTCTATTTCCGGGCGACTCATAAGACTCGTTCTAAGGTTGTGTCTTACTCGTTCAATCGCCGCCGCCATCAATAAGTTTGCCATAATCAGTATTCTCCTGTCAGTGCGAAAAGACTGAATTTTGGCAAACTCTAACCACTCACAAGGTTTTTAAAAACGCCCCAAGGACCATATCTTGCTTCTGTCTCCTTTCGACATAGTGCAGTCTTCTGATCTTCACTCAAAGAATCCAACTCTTGTCTGCTATATTGAAACTGATGCTCTAGAACTATGTCTACATAGGTTCGTTTCGTTGTGGGAAGAATCCAAAACTCTGGTTCCTCCAATTTTTCAAGAGCGAGTATTTGTGATGCTTCCCCGTGTCGTCCCGTCGCATCATACTCTAACATTTCTCGTGGGGTTTGACTCAAATGCATTAATTCAGATTCAAGGTATTCCCTAAACTTCTTTTCGTCACTAGCCAATATTATGAAACGATCACCATGACCGCCAATGATTTGACAACCGCGGTGAGTCGCTTCGAGTGGGGTAGTCCTCATTAACGTATGTTCCCAGCTCTGGTATTCCGCCCATGAAATCAACGTTTTAACCATGCGTCCTTTGCGTATTTTTCTATGATAGAGGGGTTTGGCGTTTGGATGATTCCAATAGTAGTCGGTCGTAGATTTGTCCATGTCATAGTCACCTTTTGATCTGAGTAACAGGACTCTCACGATACCCCGCCGTTGCATCCTCTTGCTCCAAAATTCTGACGCCGGCCGGCCGTTTCTGGTTACTCATTTCGAATCGCCGATAAGTAACCGACTCACGAAGCCTATTAAGGACGAGGGCAGAAATGGTATACAGAGGGTTAGAATGGTATACCCGGAGCAGAAGAAAGAAAAACGCGAGAATCAAAGGCGTATTTGGTTCTACATACTCAGTAAACCAATGCATTGGGCCTCTTGGACGGACCTATTGGAAGCGAGAAAAATCGGTCTTTCAAAGAGAGCGTTGTCTAGAAATCTGAACGCTATGTTGAAACCTGATGTTGAATTCCCGCTGGTGAAACAGCAGCGCCCGTTCGATCCTTACGCACTAAGAGAGGACTGGGGAAAATCGAAACGCAGAAAGCGCAGAACGGGTTCTCTTCTGGATGATTTGTATGCGAATACGGGCATCTTCAAAGGGGTTCACAAGAGAGAGGGAAAGAAGATTCTAGCGAAACAAAGAGAGGTCTTTGAGAGATTCGCAAGAAAGAACAATCTACAACGCATTGAGGTTCTAACAAAAGTTATCGAGAAACTTGATAGTCGGATAGAGACGGCACTTTTGTCACAAAATCTGACTGAAGCCAACGAATTGGATAGACGGGAAAGAGTTCTGAAAGAAGAGCGATACAAACTACAGCAGAAGATCATTGAGTATCTAGACAGACCCAGAGAGACCTTCTACAGAAAGAAAGCACTAAGGAGAATTCTGGACTCGCATTTCAAGCCCCCCAAGAAACCCGGCTATTCAGTTAGACTTCCTGACCCGACGGACGAATCCCGCTTTCACGCCAAGAAGAAGAAGTGGTCTTCTGCTTGCTTAGAAACTCCTTGACCGCTTCGTCTATTTGGAAACAATGGTTCTCTTTGCCTTGTTTGGTCCGATTTGTAACGCCGTCGTAGCGCGTCCGTTGCGTCCGCGTAACCTCTACCAAATCGAGCGCCGCCAAGTAAGGTTGAAGATTCTTAGAACGCTTTGGTCAGATAGAGTCTAACGCAAAGATGAAAACGATACCGCTAACCCTTGGGAAAATTGCTAGCGTAGATGAGAAAGATTATCAGAGATTGTCAAAATACAGTTGGTATGCGCGCAAATGCCAAGCTCCTCAAGGTGTTGGTTGGTATGCAGGTCGCACCGATTGGGGTGGAACCAAACCAAAAACAATTCTTATGCACCGTGTGATTCTTAGAGCGCCAAAGGGAATAGGTGTAGACCATATTGATGGTAACCTCCGACTCGACATTGCTTCTATAAATGCTATTAATAGAAACAAATTCAGAACTTACGCGAGGCGGTTAACAACTTCGAAGTATAGAGGTGTTTCGTGGAACCGACAAAAGAAGCGTTGGGCGGCTTCCGTCTGTGTTCTTCGAGTCCCGTTACCTCTAGGTTCTTATGATAACGAGATAGATGCCGCTAAGGCTTATGATAGAGCGGCTCGTGAATGGTTGGGTCGTTTCGCAAGAACTAATTTCTAGGTAAACGGATTTTCCCTTTACGAGTCTGTCGGGTAAGACCGCCAGACTAAAATTAATGCCCAAGAGTTTTGACCGGGCTTGGCGAGTATTCTGATGCACGTGCTTTAGTCCACTGGGCCCTTGGTTCAATTCTAACCGGCCGCACCATGAGATGACACACACATAATACCACTAACGACGACGGTTCAAATTGCGACGCGCCCACCATGGTATAGTGTATACACACACAAAAACTACTAGCGCGCTATGTGTTGTCATGGTAGTTCTCTTACAAACTGGACTAGCTTCTCATCGCGGATGAGGTCAAATCCTTTGTTTGATGTCCGGTAAAGTCTGCCCCCGTCTTGAGGGATCTCGTTCACGAATCCTTTCTCCACGAGCGTTGTGATGTATCTCTCAAACTTGCGTGTTTCCAGGTTACATGCTCGCATTATGTGTGAAGGTAATCGAGATGAATAGGATGTGTAGTTTAGAATCTCGTAGTAGATGTGCAGGCGAGTTCTATAGGCATTTATTCTATGATACGCAAGTATCGGGAGAACTATCGCTATGCTAAACCATGCAACATTCCCCATATACCATCGAACAATCGCTGAAGGGTCGAAGGAAGTCTTCGTCCACATAGTCCTCTCGACCAGAGTGCTTACACCCTGAGCTACGGTGTGTCGCGTTTCCGTGACGGTTTGCTGTCCTACCATTGTATTTGTTTGTTGAAGCACAATTGACTGCACCTGTATTTGCTGGACTTGTACAGGAATTACAATTGTGGCAATTGGAATCAGCCCAGCATAACCGCCATAAACCGTGCCATACAACACAGTGGTGACGTAGTAAGTCATTGTGTAAGTAGTTGTGTAAAACGAGGTTGTCACGTAAGCGTATGTGTAGAAGGTGGTGACCGTTCTCGTTTCGTAATAGACAGATGTCACCAAATAGGGATTCGTCCGCATCATTGTCTGCGTTTCAACGGTTGTCACCTGCCGAGGAGCTGAGGCGAGGGGGATCAAGACCGCTAGGGCGACCGAACCGATCGCCAGGCCGATCAGAAGCTTGTGTTCAAGTCTTAGAGGGAAGCGGAGAGAACGACTGGCTATGGGAACAGTCTCGGCCGGGGGAGTTGAGACAGGAACCCCACATGACTTGCAGAACTCGCTACTCGACGCGAGTTTTTCTCCACAGTTCAAGCAATACTTGTCCTGACTCACCGCAACGGCACACCTCCTAACCAACCTGCTTTTTCAACAAGAAGACACGTCTACAATAGGGCCGGGCATGCTGACGTAACCGGCCCTTCTCCCCAACAGACATCCCCCTAATATGTGCAACCTACATTCTTGCTATTTTGCCTGTCGGTCCTAGGCCGTGTTGAAGGGAAAAGCGGAGCAGGTCTGGATCTCTGGTTAGGATTGCACCGGATGCTCCATTGGAGCTACTGCGAGCGTATGCTGATGTGATAGGAGCGTTTGCAACAATGTTGCAACAGTCCCTTATCTTGTTCAGCCATAATGGAAGAACACTGAATCGGAAAGAGGTGAAGAATCGATGAACAAGATCGTTGGGTTGGCTGCGGCGATGATGATAACTCTTGCAATGCTAGGCTACATTACACCTGTCATGGCAGCGAAAGTGACGTATGTCAGAATTCAGGCAGACATGAGCACGTATTCGCTTCGTCAGAACGTAAGATTGACAGTGAGGGCATCGTATGATACTTCTGGGCTCATTAGCTTCGGAGCTTGCGTGGAGTACAAGATCTTGATAAAAGAGGTGAAGTGGCTCGGCTTGTACAAGAAAGAAATAACCCAGAGAACCTACCAAGGATCATGCTACATTGGAGCATTTCCAAACCCGGTCACGATAGAGCAAACTCTCGGCGTGTCAGCAAGCCAGTTTGGCAAAGGCAATCATCAGGTCTACGCTGAAGTGTGGTTTGCAAGTGCCAAAGTCTTTGGACGGGTGACTGGATGGGAAAAAGGAACTTCGCCGACTATTCAAGTAACCATAAAGTAGAGGACACTGCGCACTCTCCCCCTTTTTTGGAGCGTTTGATGATGGTTCTACAGCATACTCGCTTAATGTGTGTGAACAGCCTTGCAACGGTTTGTCACCGCAGCGCGCGCGTCAGTAAAATTGTGTGTGTATCTAATGGTGCGCACACACACATTTTTGACGGAACGAACGACGACGATCATGTTGGGGGAAGAATCCCCCAAACCCCTTCTTTCTATAAGAGATCCTACTGCATGCCGCACGACTGACCGCTTCAGGATTCTATTCTTCTTATGCGCTGATTGTTAGATACGGAGATTACTATCGAACAGAGCGAAATCAATGTCGAGAAAATGGACAAGAAAAGAGGCCAAAGAAACTCAGTCGGAGACACATATACAGCAAGGAAGCCGCCTAACTCATGGCCCAGGATCTGACCTGAATCATAGTGCAGATCAATCACCTTGATTGTATAGACTCCCCCTTCCAGTGGCTGGAATGATATGGTGGTTGAGGAGATATTGCTCGGACTCAGCTTTGGAATTCTCAGTTCCACCGAAGACTCCCACTTCTCTGACGGAGGTACGATGCGAATGGTAAGGTTCCCGCCTTGAAATGTTGTCGGTCCGACATTCCGTACCTTCACGTTGATGGAAAGTTCGAATTGGACTGTGTAGAATCCTAGAAAGGTCTTGGTCAGTTGAGGTAAAGGCTCAAGGCTAATTTCCAGCCCAAGAGCTGAGGAAGCCGTTGCAGCTGGTGAGAAAGCGGCAGGAACTGTTAATAGCAAGCACAGAACGGCAAGACGCAAGCATTTCACCCTAGACAACAACATTTTCATGTTCTGATCAGAATCCCGGCCGCGGCCTACTTCTATGAATCGGGTCGAGGTAGATAGATTTTCTTTCAGTTGTGTTATAGTGTGTGTTACTAGTCGTGCCATCAAGACCCTATACGCTGTCACCTCTTCGATAAACACGACAAAATCGAGTACGTAGAGCGCTCCATATGGATCAACGCGTTCCCGAAAATCGAATCACTTGCCATCATAAGAGGTGAACTGGGATGCAAGCTCAAGAGCAGTCGTTTTTCCTGAGAGAACAACGATTCAATATAGATCCTGAGGGCGTGCTTTTCTGATCACAATGGGTTTCTTTACGGGTAACGCTGATGATCACTGCTCCCGTTGACCGCACCACAAACTGTGGAGTCTAGCTTCCGCTTGCTACTACTGTGAAGGTGTCGCTTGGGAGTGGTGTTCCCGTGCCTTGCCAGCGGACTACGTACCAGCCAGCGGTCAGAGATGCCAGGTTTGTGTATTGGAGGTCGAAGCAGACACCTGCCGCATATGTTCCCGGTGCACCTATTCCCCAAAGGGAGATCACTGTGTGTGTGCCGTCTGGTATTACTTCCATGACGAAGTAATCGTTCGTCGAGGTGATGCTTGATGGTACAATTGCATATGCCACTGTGGTGCCCTTCATGATGAGGTAGTGAGTCGCGTTGGTTGAGAACTTCAGAGTCGCCTTGCCTGAGTCTTCGTAGTATGCCAGAGTTGGGTTGGCAGCCCGTCCTCCAACCATCACCAGATGCGTGTAGTCAGACCAGGTCGGTGCTTTGGTGGTTTGGTTCACCCGTGCCGCATCGGTCTTCGGGAACATGACTTTCGGCGGGTTCCTATGCCCATATATGAAGCCTAGGCTTGAGTCATCGAATATGTTACCGGTCGCCATGAAGCCCAGGCTAGAGTTCGACGAGAAGAGGGTTCCGATGGTTTCTCCCAGCTTGGGAGCAGGTTCAACTCTCACAGTCGTGTCTCTCACTGTGGTCGCGAAGAAGATATTCTGGAATACTTGGGTTAATTGATTGATCCAGCTCAGAATCGTGGAGATGATTCTTTGGAGGTACTGCTCTATGCTCGTGTATTGGATTATGACCTTTAGGTATATGGTTCCTCCAGAGGTGAAGGTTGAAGTGAACGTCTGCGTAACTGTGTTTGCTCCTTGATATTGAAGTCTCTCGTGGTCTTCTGTCGTTGTTTCTTCAGTTGATGTCGTTGTCCGAGTAGTTGTGGTTGACTCCGTACTAACAGCGGTAGACATCTTAGTTGAGGTTGTGGTTGTCGTTGACAGCGAAGTTAAGGTTGAGTAAAGAGTTGTTCTGAAAGCATAGGTCGTTGACGTTGCTCCTGAATATCGGGTAGTTGTCGTGGTCTGATATGACGTGGATGGAATGGTTGCTGTCGTCGTGGTATTAGACCGCTGGTAGGTAGAAACACTGCTTGAAGCGTAGGTGGTCGATGTGACAGAAGTCGTTGTAGTAGTTACAACAGTGAAGAGGGCGGCGAACGTCACCGTCTCGCTTACTGGCCCATTCATTACTATGTTTGCAGGATTCGACGAGCCTGAGTAGCTGCTAGTTCCAACCCCTGCCCACGACCAGAATACCCAGCTAGAGGCTGGAACAGCGGTTATGGTCACCGAAGCCCCTGCATCGTACCAGTAGGTTCCAACAGCAGGACTAGTCGAGCCACTGCCAACTGGATTGACTTGCATCGTCAACTGATACTGAGTCTTGTAGTTGCCGGTTACGATGGTGGGACCTGTAACAGTCATGGGCGAGGAAGACCCAGTTACGGTGTCAATTTTGAATTGCTTGCCAGTGGCGCTGCTTGATATAATAGTCGCATAGGAGTAGCTAGCCGATGTGCCGCTGTCAACCCACTTGCTGAAGGGTAGATCGCTATAGGTCTTCGCTGAACTGTCAACCGTCACAACTGTTCCGACTGCCGTGCTGTCTAGACCAGTATAGCCAAAAGTGGCTTGATACTGTGTCTTGTAGTTGGCTGTCACAGTCTGTGGATATGAAGGTACGATGTATGTATGAGACTGGGGTCCGCCGTCACTCCATCCTGTGAAGACATATTGAATGCCTGTGCCTCCGCTTACTGGAGATATGGCTTCAAGCGTATGCGCCGACCCCACAGCCCAAGTGAATGACCGAGCAGTCGTAATTGTGGTCCCATCGACTTTCACGAAACCAGAGCCTGCTGGATTTGATGAAATTGTTACTGTCACAAGGAAGTTGGCGGTTTCAGTGATAGGGCCATTCATCGTGACGGTGGCTGGATTACCGGTTCCGGTATAGCTGCCTGAACCGCTTCCCGTCCAGCTTGAGAATATCCATCCGCTTGCAGATGAAGCTTGAATGCTGAGAGAGGAGCCTGCGTCGTACCATCCTGACAGAGGAGTGACGCTACCTGCACCTGACGGGTTGAGTTGCATCGACAGATAGTACTGTGTCTTGTAGTTGCCGGTTTCACTACCTGAACCGGATACAGTTATGGAGCCGCTTTGCGCTGTTGAGAGACCTGTTGCGCTGGTCCACGCGTATTGTTTCACGATCACAGTCACCACTAACGGCGAGCTGAACGCAAAGCTGTGAGTACTCCTGTCATCCCACCAGAACCAAGTGGGTAGACCGCTGATAGCGTAGTTCGTGCCATCAATGGTGACAACTGTTCCTGTGAAATCGCTGCCAGCACCGGACTGGGCGAAGGTGATTTTGTACTGCAACTGATAGTTCGCGGTCGAGGTCTTAGGACCATCCATTAGGACGGAAGCCTGATTGCCTAAGCCTGTCGGATTGGCTCCAGCCCATGATCTGAAGTCATACCTTGATGAACCTAGAACCCTGTCGACATTTTGGGCAGCATTAACAGTCGCTGTTGTTCCTGAGTCATACCAACCTTGACCGGAGACAGCTGACGGATTAAGTGACGAAACCTCAGCTGGATTCGTATTAACCGTCAGATAGTACTGTGCCATCCAGTTCCAAGTGATGCTTGACGGGGCGCTTATGGTGAACGTCACAGATGAAGCTGAACCCGACGATGGAACGCTTCCAGTTCCAGTCCAACCAGTGCACCGATACCGCGTACCTCCAGACTGATCAGCCGGAGTGGTCACTGATGCTGTAATCGACGTGCCAGTATCAAACCAGCTGCTTGCAGGCGTGGGCAAATCATGAGCAGACATAACCGTCAGATAGGACTGGGTCTTGTAGTTGGCTGTGACTGTTTGGCTGAAAGATGTTGTCGTGAAGGTATGTGTCTGACTGCCTCCATCGCTCCAGCTAACCCAAACGTATCGAATGCCTGAACCTCCGCTTACTGGAGATATGGCTTCAAGTGTGTGCGTGGAACCTACAGTCCAAGTGAATGCCCAAGGAGTCGTAATAACTGCTCCGTCTACTCTTGCAAAGCTGGAGCCCGATGGAAGATTAGAGGTTATTGCTATCGTACAGTACACTCTCGGCCGATTGGTCGTCCAATCTCCATGATTACCCGAACTGAACCAAGGAGAACCAGTCGTGTCTGGTCCAGGATAATAGTAGAGATGCGCCCACGGCGGAAGCAAATCAAAGTCAAGCAATGCGTTCCTCACATCTTGAAAGGCTTGGGCAGCGGTCTTGCCGTCTGTGAGACTGTTGAAGAATCTGTCAACGGCGAAATTGGAAGGATATGGAAAGTGAACCGCTGCCGTCCATCCCAAATAAGTGTAGACTCCCCTGGCGGCCATGGTCTGCGCCATATCGGGCTGATTCAAGCTATCGCAAGTGTTCGCATAGAATAACGAATTCATCTCGCCGTTTGAATAGTCCGCCGCAAACATCAAGTCCCGCACGAAAACTGATGAGAATGCGATCCAGCTCTTGGAACTACCAGAAATCTGCCCCGTAGTAACCCAACTGGGATTTTGACCATAATAAGCATTAAAATCTGTTTTTCCCGACCCCCTCGTTGGTCCTGAAGGAGTAGTATCATCATAGGTCTCTCCTGTGGCAAAAATCGTCAGTCCGTTCGCGATTCCTCCATGGGTACCTAGACAAAACATGCCATACGATACGTGTGGAATGGTTGCGTCTTGAACAACGAAGGCTTTCTCCGACACGTGCCATCCTAAGAAGAAATTGGCAACCTCGTCAAGAGTCACATAGCTGTTGGGCACGTACCAAATTGTTGAATATGAAGTCGGATAGAGCCGTCCGACCATGTAATTGTAGACTGTGTAGGAGGTGTCAAAAAAATTCTGCCACTGAAAAGGCGTCAACACGACTGCGGCCCTGCCCTGTGGAGGTCGGACTGCCAAGACTTTCGATGAGCTTTCTTTCGTGGTAATTTGCCTTGCGGGAGGGGTTGTCAAGCTTCCTATTATGAAGGCGCTTCTCCCGCTGCGAAAAACAACGAAGATAGTGTTTCCATTCTGTGACACCTCAGCAACAAATGGGTTGCTCTTGAGAAAAGCGACGGCATCTGAAATTGCCTTGGCTAGTGCTTCTGAGTTTGTGATGTTGTCGGTGAACGATCTTGCCGCACTCAAAACAGATGTTTCGGTTTCGTTCGGGGGAGGACCGACCCCCGCACCTGTCGAACCTGAGGGTTTTCCTTGTGTAGCGTTGGATGTGGTTCTCACTGTGTTGTCCGTGCTAGGCTTAATGCCAGATAAACCGGAGGTGTTCTGTATCTCTAGCGTTGGTAAGAACAGGACTACAGTCACCAAGAAAAGGATGGCGAAGGCCAAAATCCTATTCTTGAACAGAGCGGCAATCCCCCTACTGCACTAGTCCTTATATCTCCTTTTCTATCTATATACTGCTTACGGGGTACTACGGACTGTTGCGGTGTCATCATTGTGTTTCGTGGAGTCGGAGAGGAAGCGAGAAATAATCACCGGAACAACAGAAGAGCGCGCGTTGCACAGAACGAACTCGCGAGGAACCGATTTTCTTCTGGCGAGTGAATCAGGTACCATCCTGCTGATCTCCGCATAAATGCCCAAGAATTTGAACCGGGCTTGGAGTGAAATCTGTCTCGTTCGTCTGATCTGACTTGATTTCTGTTTGTTCTTGATTCTCTTTTGACCACTTGCTAACTAGGACTACGAGCTAAGGAATCGTTTCAATGCGTGTGTGAGTATGCCCCTACCCTTTGTCATGTAAGCAACGTTATCAACGTATACTTTATAAGTAGATCCCGGAGACATATCCTCTTGGAAATGGTGAGCGGAAAATGAAGAGCACCATGATCCGGGTTAGCGAGAAGACAAAAGCAGACCTCAAGAAACTAGGCGAGTATGGAGACAGCATGGACAGCATTATTCAACGGCTCATACAATTCCATCACAAACGGAAGAGGAAGTAAGACTTGACCAAAACAGGTTACACTCAGATCCTTGTCTCAGTCCCAGTTTGTGACCAATTGAAGTCAGTTGCTAGAGCGAACGGTCTAAGCCTCGGAAAGACAATCGCCAGACTCCTTGAGAGCACACGTATCGATACCGTATCGATACCACACAACCTTGTCAATTCTCCAAGTGTGGACCAAGACCAACGAGCTACACTATTGCCAAGCAATAGTGTAGGAGGTGGGCCGGATCGGATTCGAACCGATGACCTTCGGCGTGTAAGGCCGACGTTCTTGCCAAGTCACAGCTTTCTAGCCAGCTGAACTACCGGCCCAATGATTGACCTAGACATGCCTAAACCAAGCCATAACGATTATGATTACCGATTAGAATTCCCTTGTGTGTCGAACGCTGCTCTGTAAATTTGGTCATGATTCGGCGATATGGACCGATTCCCCTGTAACTTCCTGTATGGACTTCTCGATCGCCGCTCTAAGATGTGTGAGCCTTTTTGACAGCTCATCCTTTCTAGCCTGGAGAGAGGATAGGGCTCGATCAAGCCTTTCAACCGTCTCCTCTGCCTCCGCAAGTTTGGACTCTACCTCTTCACGTTTGACGTGGAGAGAACGCAGCTCGCCAGATTGAGACGCTGTCTCATATCCGTGCACAGCCTCCGTGTATTTCATGCAGAGCGCTTCGAGATGGGTCCTATCTCCAAACCGAGATATGCTCTTCAAGGCAGCTCGAACCCTCGAATCCTTCAGGTCGAGAAGATTCCTCTCCAAGATTGATTGGAGTCCTTCGAGCGACGACCTCAATTCGGAGTAGTTCGCCTTGGAGCTGCAGAGCATCCCTGTAGGATCTTTTACATACTCTGCCAGAACCGAGGCGGCCGTCGGATCGAGCTTCTGCTTCTCTCGCTCTGACAGTTTCAGAAGCTTCTCTACCGGCTTTTCCAAGGGACGGAACAAGCTCACAATGTCTTCCCTAGCCTTATCCACCGCAGACTCTAGCTCAGAGAGTTCCAGAAACTCCTTAGATCTCTCTAGTTGCTGCCTCTCTTCAGCCAGCTCCTGACACGTTGCTTGAGTGCTTTCTCTTTGGCTTCTGGTTTGGACAATCTCATCTTCAAGGCGAACAAGCTCTTCAGAAATTGTCTTAAGCGTCTCAATCTCTTTCAGGAGCGTCTCATATTTCCTGACCGCCCTGTATTTTCGATCCAAATGCTCCTCAAGCATCCTACCCTGCATGCGCACGTCAGACAGACTGAGCTCCATCTTCCTCACGCTTTCTCTGTACCGTTGATCCAGCTTCCTTATCCAGAACGATCCGGCATAGATCAGCCCTGCATGGAACCTCTTGAGGCTGCCAAGAAACTCTAACAAGGTCTCATAGGACGTGGGTTCTGGGCGCCGAACCTCGTCAACAAGACCGACTATTCGCTCCCCAAACTTCTTCGCAATCTCAACCTTTGAACTCTCCACAGAGCTGAAGGTGTTCGAAGAACCTTCTTCAGAGAGTGCGACTGCAACTTTCCTAATGTTGCCAAGGGCCTCTGTCACCTTTGAAACCAGATATGTTGCCTTTTCTCTCGTCGGCTTTATGTCCTTGCCGGCCTGGGATTCCAGCCACTGCGCGAGATCGCCGATCTTCACTTCGCTCAAGAGGCTCAGCTTCTCCGAGACTGTCACTCAAGGCTTCGCAGACAACTATGACTCAGCTTGCTTTTGAGCGGTTCGGCGACTTATCTGTCTCCCTATTTTTGCTTCTGCATGTTCGTTTGAGTTGGGGTGAAACACGAATAGCCTAGCCGTCCTGAGGTGCGGCCCTAGTTTTGGCACGAGGCCCTCGCCATCGGTTCCGAGCTTGCAGATCAGACTATGTGTGCCAAGGGATAGATTCTCGATGGCTGCGAGATCCCTTTCAAGCCCAGACCTTCTCACAGCACTTCGAACCTCTGAGTCTAGGACGTCTTGGGCAGTGATTCGGTCGAAAGGAATATGGGCCCACTCTTTGAGAAGATTCAGCTGCAGATCAGATAGCTCAACCTGTATACATCTTTCCTCTTCGTCACAAGAGACGACTCTCAGTTCCATTGGAAAGTCTTCTAGGAAGCCGTATTTCGCAACTATGCTACGCAAGGAAATGTGTCGGCCGTCAAAGAGTTGAGCTCTCAGTCTATCGACTCCAAGCGTCACTTGATAGGGAGGTGAGGATTCCAACCCAATATCGATAAGCAAAGCATCTACTCGCTCTAGAAGTTTCTCAACGAACCCTTTACGTATCGGTTGATCAATCAAGTCAGTTAGGCTAAGAGGGCTGAGGCCAAATGATCGCCGCAGAATCTCCGTGAAGGCCTCTTTGTCTTCTCCAGAAGCTTGGAACCTGGGAAGCCGACTCTTTGTCATACCCAGCGTCCCAATTTCGACGGCCAGCCCAGACGAAATGTTTCTGAGGCGCGTCTCAAGTTCGCTCAGGAACTTCCTGTCTCTTCCTTGCGGAATCTTTTCGAGAAGGATGAGATTCGTTGCCAACGCCTCCGGTG
>Ga0209725_1000765_pt1 | contig 18948 bp, 20 predicted proteins | sample I18A1metaG_FD_184145 | JGI IMG/M metagenome (GOLD analysis project Ga0209725, IMG submission 184145) | Lake sediment bacterial and archeal communities from Gulf of Boni, Indonesia to study Microbial Dark Matter (Phase II) - ​I18A1 metaG... | ecosystem: Environmental > Aquatic > Freshwater > Lake... | reverse complement strand
TCTATCCTTCTTTCACGGCTTGGGAGGCTTTAACGCCGTAAGATACTTGGCAGCCGTCTTTGTCAGCACATCGACGAAGGGAATAACTCTAACAACAGGTTCCAGTTGGTGCGGGGGGTGGGATTCGAACCCACGAAGGGCTACCCCACGGGATAGCTCTCCGCCAAGTTCTCGCGATCTTGAGTTTCGCTCCCCTTTGCTCAAAGGGTCCCGCGCATTAGACCTGGCTCTGCTACCCCCGCCTCAACAAGTAGACCAACCCGTCAGAGACAAATATGCTTTGTCTCAATAACTATTCACCGAATGAGCTTGAGAGCTGACGATGCAAGAGTGGCAGTCGAACTCGCATGAGAAGAAAGACGTTCACTGGAAAGGATTACAGTGGCATCTTGAAATCAACTGGAAGCTACTACCAAGACTACTCGATGGAGTACGTCAAATTCTATGAGAACTGGGCTAAAGGAGAAGGCCAATTCTGCGGTTCAGAGTACATAGAAGGATACGAAGCAGTTGCGAAAGTCTTGACAGCCACGGCGAAGCCTGGGGAAAGTGTCATTGACGTAGGCTGTGGAGTAGGAAAATGGTCCACACTACTCGCCCAAGCAGCAGCACATGTCACTAGTATAGACCATCTCTCCGCTATGCTTCAACAATTTGCCCGAACGTACAAACGACGCCAGCTCCGATCAAGAATATCAATGGCAAAGTCTGATGGATTCTATCTTCCATTCACAAATGAGGTCTTCGATGGTGCCACACTAAACTGGGTGCTCTCCCACATTCCCCTCTCAAGAAACGAACAGTTTCTGAGTGAGATAGGAAGAGTTGTGAAGGATGGCGGCTGGCTCTTCATCTCTGACAGTTACTGGCGAGGCCAAGAAGGAGGAAAGGAACAGGTACACATCAGAGAATTGAAAGGCAAAGAGTACGAAGTATACAAGTACTACTACGAGCCGATCGAGTTGGAGATGCTACTGAAGAAAACCTTTGGTGACATCAAACTCCTGCGGCCATTACACTACGAACTCATATGCGTAGCCACAAGGCGTCGCAAGCTTTCCTAGTCAGGACTTGATGAGCCTAAACGCCGAGAAGTTACTGCGAAATATCATTCCGTTTCGCATTTACGCGTTCGGCCAATTCGACGTTCTCACTACAGAGCGAAGGACACGCTACAGGGTCTTTGTCGACCGTACGCCTAAATAGGCACGAGGGAATTGACACCTGCCTACGACGTGCCGTGCGATTCTGGATCAGGTTCAGTAGAGGCTCTTGAGTGCGCCAGCAATCTTGATAAGTGAATCTTACCAGAGTGCGTGTTTCGTTATGATTAGGAGGCTCGCCCATATTGGATCTCGCATCGACACTGCTCATAACCATCGTTCCCGCCGCAGCTGCGGGCTTGGCTCTATACTTGGTCTCACTGTTCAACAGGCTCTTAGCTTTGAGGAATTCGACTGAAGCTACGCTAGCTCAGATCAAGGTTGCCATGAAGAAGAGGCTTGACATGATCGGACAGCTAGTGGACGCCGTAAGGGGCTACGTCAAGTTCGAGAGGGAGGTTTTCGAAAAGATCGCGACACTGAGAAGCACTGTATTAAGCGTCGGGGCCCAAGGATTGAGGGACATCGACCGTGATTCGAGAGCGGTTCTCGGCACGGTTCTGGCGATTGTTGAGCGTTATCCTGACTTGAAAGCTTCCAGCACTGTTTTGACTCTCATGGAAGCTATCAAGAGTGTTGAGGATGAGATCGCTAGGCAAAGGTACACGTACAACAACATTGTCCAAGAGTTCAACATCATGACAGACACTTTGCCGTCCAAGTTCATTGCTCAAGCCATGAATCTGAGTAAGATAGGGTACTTGAGATTCGAGGAGGAGTCAGAGAAGCCTCCTAGTATCGAAGTCTAAGGCAGAGAACCTTGGCCGAGACCAAGCAGATAGCAACCCTCATCCTTCTCACACTTCTAGTGGGCATCTCAGGGTTAGCTCTAGTCAACTACCTTCCATCCCTTCTTGAAGGAAACGTGGTTGTCAATGAATACGTTGTTACATTGTATCCTAATGGTACGCTTGTGGAAGACTATACGTATGAGGTGAAAGTGTCCAACCAATACAGAATGCTCTTCAGGTCTTGGGACGCGCCTCTCTCGAAGAACCTGCTGAACAGACCTTACGTACAGTTCTTGCATGCACATGCCTTCTCCTCCGAACAACTAATAGTCTATATGAAAGACTTTGAGGGCTCAATCTGGATCGAGGATCGCTTCAGAAACGATCCGCAGGCACTAGGTTTGGTGAAAACGCTGGCGCAGCCGAACGAGGTTGGCGTCCTCAAACCTTCCAGACTTACAGCTGGAACGTACAAGGTCCGATACGTCTTCCTCCTACATCCTCCCTTAGAGTGCGATGAAGACCTATGCCACCTGAACCTACAGCTGGCCAGCAGACACTTAACATATCGGAACGTTCAGCTCATAATTGAAGACGTAGACTACTCTGTCGCGATCTATCCACGTCCGCCACCCGAAAGAGAGGTCAGGGACGGAAGCAGAGCAATCTTCTATGGAAGCTCCGCCAAAGATGATCTTCTCGAAGTGGAGATCCTATTCAAGAGAGATGTTCTGAAGGCCATGAACGGCTACATAAGAACAGTCGACAACGTGAAGGGCATAACGACCCAAGCCAACATGCTTTACCTAGCTCAGTACAAGGCGTTTCAGCTTCTGCGTGACGCGGCCAAGACGCTCGCAATTCTCATACCCTTAGTGCTAGCCGTCCTGTACGTTGCGTTCGGCCGAGAGAAGCGCTTCGTAGTGCCGAAGTACTTGAGTACGATTCCCAACAAAGAAAGGAAACCATGGGTCGTGAATCTCGTATTCAAAGGCGATGCGATCGATTTCGATGAGAACGGCTTCTACGCAACCGTTCTTGACCTGCACATGAAGGGCAAGATAAGACTGAGCAGTAAGGACGAGAATATGGCAATTCAGATTCTTAGTCAAACAAGCGACGACATCTATGAACGCCGAGTACTGCAGTTTCTCAAGAATGTCTCCAAGGACGAAGTCGTGGATACGGATTCGATCAAAGAGTTCGCCGATGATCTTACCTCCGGCGGCAGACATGGGTTGAAGCTGTTCGACCTACAGAGGGAGCTGAACTATCTTATGAGAAAGGCTGAATCTGCGATGGCGTCCCAGTTCATGGTAAGCGGCAGGAAGAGGATACTTCCTATTGCATTGATCTCTATCCTCCTGTTGGTGACTTCCTTCTTGGCAATGCTCCTCCTACCAAACCTAAGCTCAACCCTCACTATTGCCTTCGTTACGTCCATTATACCTGCAACTCAGTCCGTGATAGCTGTGGCTTTCCCCTCAACCCTTTTCGGCAAATGGCTCGGCCTATCCTACAAAGAGAAACTCGAATGGGAATCCTTCAAGAGTCTTCTCTCAGACTTGGCTCTCATAAGGAAATATGCGCCGGATGATCTCTCAATGTGGGGTGAGTGGCTCGTCTACGGCACAGCCCTAGGGGTGGGCGACACCGTAGTGAAAGCTATGAAGGAGCTCAACATCCAACTGCCCGAAGCCAACTTCGCTCCCCACATACCTTTACTCTTCATGCCCGTAACGGTCGTAGGCCTGCCCAGTGGCCATGGCGCCGGAGGAGGCTTCGGATCTGGCGGCGGATTCGGCGGAGGAGGAGCAGGAACAAGGTAACCGCACACTCGTCGTTTAGAATAGTTAGGTATCTTGATAGCTCAATATCCATCCAAGAAGAGACAAGGAATCTACGTCAATGGTGCAAGTGAGGAGCTTTATCGTGAGATCAAGGCCCAGTCGGCAAAGCTCGGGTAGTGAAAGCGGATGAAAGGTTTAGATGATCAAACGACTTTCTTCATCACAGCATACTCAAGCGGCATCTAGACATTCCTACAGATGTAGCCCTTAGGGCTTCACTCTCATAATTGCAAGTGATCCGATGAGTGCCATGCCTGCAAGAATTAGGAACATTGAGTCGTATGACTTGGTAACATCGACGACTATGCCTATTGCCATCGTTCCAAGAAAGTTACCTACGTATCCAAGCATGTCTATCAGGCCTGAGCCTGCTCCCACCTGCCCTGTCGGAACGAGGACTGAAGGATAAGCGAAGTACAGTCCTCCCGCAGAGTAGAACAGCGTAAAAAGAGAAGCGAGCAACACGAGAAGTGTCACTTGATCCCTGACGAACGAGAGAAATAGCAAGATAGGAATAGGCGCCAGAAGTGACGCTGTAATCACAATACTCTTTCTTCCGTGCAATCTTACATCAGAAACCCATGTCCCCACGAACATAGAGGGAATCCCCGGCAGCGATACTAGACCTCCCAGAACCGAAGCAGCCATCAGCGTCATCCCGGTACGCTCTACAAGAAACGTCGGCAACCAGACCAAGAGTCCGCGAATTGCACCTGAAAGGGCAAGGTATGTGACGCCCACAAGCCAGATTTCACGTTTCTTCAACATCTCAAGAAAGGCTCCTCCAGACCATGAAGGACTGCGCGGCGAACCTGACTGATTGTCTCTTGCGAGAAGGGCGAACAGCAACGATGTTCCAGCAAGTATCACGGACGGGACCTGGAACGCGGCTTTCCAACTGTGAAATGAGGCAAGGTATCCAGCAAGGACGTACGCCGCCGGAGGTCCGAGGGCTGGCGGGATAGACAGTAGGCTCATCACAAAGCCCATTCTTTCACGCGGATACCAGTTCGCCATAAGCCTTGTCAGAGGCCCCCACGCCATACCCTGCCCCAACCCGTTCACGAACTGGATGACCAACATTGACGGGAAAGACATTGAGTAACTGAAAAGAACGTTCATCGCTGCAGACAACAGTGCCCCGACAGTGATGATCACTCGGGGTCCTACCAGGTCGCCGAGAATCCCAGCCGGAAAGAGGATCAAGGCGTAGGAGACGAAAAGCATCGAGCCAAGTGCCCCTGCCTCAGAATGTGTCAACCCCAAATGTATGATCAACAGTGGTAGAATAGGTGCAAGATTGAACCTGCAGAGATAGTAGGCCTGATATTGAATCGACGCCACAAGGAGCGTCCGTGCTGCACTCCTGTCACCCAACCTCAGCACCTGAGATTTCCGTCGCGTCTAGTGCTCAGTGGTTATATCAATCAATCCTTTGTCTCGCGCAAGATAATCTGCAAGCCTTAGGACTCCCATTGACACAAGATAGAAGAAGGCAGTGAATCCAGCCAATACTGTTAGGTTATTTGCAATCTCCGTAGGACCGACTCCGAACATCGAACCTCTGATCGCGTTCATCCAATACGTTAATGGTAGAACTCCGGACAAGACTTGTGCCCAAGCAGGCAAAACTGAAACAGGGAACAATACACCACAGAACAAGTAGAAGATTCCAGAAACGGCTTCACCCACCATTCCTCCTCCATGTCTCGCTGTTAGCAATGCTACGCTTGCCAGAATCATGCCGAAAGAGGCGATCGCGACAAGTCCAATGATTAGGGACAGGCCCAGAGCTGGGTAGTTTACGGAAAGAAAGTCTATGGGCATGCGCAGAACAGCGACACCGAAAAGGAGAGAAATGGCAACTGAGACCAGTGCCATGAGCGCAGTACTACAAGCCCTTCCCAGTAGGTAGACGTAGAAGCTGGCCGGCGAGATGTAAATGTACTTCAAGACCTCGTAATGCTCTCGATCCTCGTGAATCACCCATCCCATCGAGAGCATTATCTGCGCCACAAGAATGAAGAACACGTTTCCTACAAACACGTAGGTCAAATACTCTGGGTCAGTGTTCCCTCCGACCTGACTCCCAACCAGAAGCAGAAATATCACGATGAGCATACCCGCAATAGGCCTGATCACTGAGTAGATTGCGAAGAGCCATGGATCAGTCCAATTGGCGTCCACCTTCCAACCTAGCCAGACCGAGCGACTAAACGATCTAGCGATATCCTTTACTGCCATCGCAGTGTTAACCTCCCCTCTCTGCGCCCGTGGTCTTCCATGTATTGCAGCAGCCACCTTGCCATGAAAAGGAGAACAAGCCAGAAGATCGTAAGGACAATAACGTGAAGCGAAACTTCCTTCAAACCGGCGCCAAGAATCAGAATCTTTCTAATCGCATCCAACCCAAAAGTGACCGGGATCACTGAAGCAGCAACTTGAAGCCAAAAAGGCAGAAACTTCACCGGAAAGTAGAACCCGGAAAGAAAGTATATCGGCTCCTGAAGAAGATGCGAGGTATGCCAAGCCTCTCTTCCATACATCAAGAAAACGGAGGCGAAGACCATCCCCAGAGAGTAGAGCGAGGCAAATGTCAGTGCAAACACAAGAGCCGCAGCAACAGGATCCGCAATAAGGAACTCAACTTGAAAGACCAAAGCCCCAACTATGAATATTCCCAAGGCTCTTAGAGTTGTATTGAAGATTCCCCCAATCGCCATTCCCATGAGCATGGCCATTCTCGATATGGGAGCTATCAGAAATGGCTCGAGGTTTCCTGTCTCCTTTTCCCAATAGAGTTGAGCGGCCATATCCCAGAGAATATTCAACCAGAATGCTATCATAGCGCCTCCCACAATGACAAATCCTGTGAACTCGCGCGGAGCATTCATGACCTTGTAGACATAGACGTACGCACTCAGCGTAAGCATAGGAAGCACCGTATCCCACAAAAGCCAACTTGGTTCTCTCGCGCTACCAACTATGCGGACATACGTCCTAGCGATTATCGTCTGCAGATTCCTCTGCAAATCGCCCGAGAATGCGACCTGTCTCACTCCAGCCCCTTCCCCACGAGATGTATGAAGACATCTTCCAAGGTTGGCTCTGGCGTTGTGATCGACATTATCCTTGAGCCCGATGCCTTCAGTGCGGACTCAATCTCTGAAGCGACTGCCTGATCTGACAAGACAACTTTCAGCGTTGACATATCACTTTCGATATGATGTGTCCAAGAGAGACCTACCACGCCCCTGACTGCTTTAAGTCTCTCATGGTCACCGCTTCCTGCAATCTCAAACTGAAAAACAGACTTATCCCGAACCATCGCCTTCGAGTTTGATGGCTTGTCACAGGCAACTATCCTTCCCTCATGTATGATGCCAACCCGGTCGCAGAGCTCGTCTGCCTCAGCCATGTAATGCGTTGTCAGAAGAACAGTCTTCTCAGGCTGAGTGTTCACCCAGTTTCTGATATACGCACGTATATGTTTCGCAGATAGAACATCTAGCCCAAGCGTAGGTTCGTCCAGAAAGAGAACCTCAGGATCGTTTATGAATCCCCGGGCAACATTCAATCTCTGTTTCATCCCTGAGGACAACCTGTTCATCCTTGTCGTGCCTTCGTCACTCAAGCCGACTGTTTCAAGAAGCTCTTTCACTCTACTCTTCGCAACATCGCCTCTAATGCCGTACAGCTGCGAGAAGAACCACAAATTCTCGGCAACGGTGAGAATACCGTAGCCTGGAGTCTCACCTCCCGTGACCATGTTAATTATCTTTCGAACGTAGCTCGCCTCCTTGACGACATCGTGTCCGCGCACGTATGCCGAACCACCGCTAGGAAGAAGTAGCGTGCAGAGAATCTTGATCAGCGTGGTCTTACCGGCCCCGTTTGGACCGAGAAGACCAAACAGCTCCCCTTTTCTGATACTGACGCTAATATCGTCAAGCGCCTTCACCACTCGAGTAGGCCCTTCAGTCTTTCCGCTCTTGAATATCCGGAAAACGTTGCGTGTTTCAATCGAGTTCTCCATGAAACGCGTCGCCAACGATTGAAGGCGACTTACGGGAACCATAATCATGTAGATAAGCGTAGCTCAGGGAATTGACATAGAGCGAACGCATAAACCTCGAAGACTGTCCAGTAGCTGAATGCTACTTCCTAAATCAGTTCGATTTCCACGAAAACTGATTCAGGGGTCTTTATCCTCATCAAACGTTTGAGAAATCGCTCGTTCGGGTCAACATCCACAAGGCGTTTGTGGATCCTCATCTCAAACTTGTCCCAAGTGTGAGTTCCCTCTCCACACGGGCTCTTTCTAGTTGGCACGACCAGCCTCTTGGTCGGAAGTGGAATCGGTCCTCTAAGCTTGACACCGGTCCTCTCTGCTATCTTGCCGATCTCATCGCAAATCGAACTCAGATCCTTGGGATCTGTGCTCGACAGCCTGATCCTCGCCTTGCTGACCATCCCGGAAGTTTACACTCCACCCTAACCAAATCGGGTCAACTACTAGAAGCTAGAGATGTTTAAAAGCGTTGAGGGGTGACTAAGCTTTCTCAGTGATCTGCTGAACAACTCCGACTGCGATGGTTGATCCCATGTCCCTGATGGCGAATCTTCCCAGCTGCGGCAACTCAGAGTAGCTCTCAATAACCATCGGCCTTACAGGCCTCAACTTCACCAACGCGCTATCGCCCGTCTTGAGGAATGATGGCTTCTCCTCAGTCACCTGTCCCGTCCTTGCGTCAATCTTCTGCAGCAATTCCGAGAACGTTACCGCCATAGTTGCTGTATGCGCATGAAGAACAGGAGTGTAACCAGCTGCAATCGCCGTAGGGTGCTGAATCACTATCACTCGGCCAACAAACTCCTTGACTATTGTCGGTGGTTTATCAGTATGGCCTGCCACATCTCCTCTGTGAATATCAGTCTTCGCGATTCCTTTGACGTTGAAGCCTATGTTATCACCTGGAACGGCCTGCGGAATCAGCACATGATGCGTCTCAATAGTCTTGCACTCTCCCGTGACCCCTGAAGGATTGAAAATCAACATGTCGTTTGTCTTGAGAATGCCTGTCTCCACACGTCCAACTGGCACTGTGCCCACTCCGGTAATAGTATACACATCTTGAACCGGAAGCCTGAGAGGTTTATCTGTCGGCTTCGGAGGCGCCACGAAAGTATCCAAGACATCAACAACGGTTGGGCCCTTATACCAAGGAGTCTTCTCGCTTAGCTTTGCTAAGTTTTCGCCCGTCCAACCTGAAACCGGTATGAAGTTGATCTTGGAAGTGTCAAAGCCCACCACTTTTAGCAGGCCATCGACTTCCTTTCTGCAGGCTTCGATTCGTTCCTGTGAGTAGTTGACTGTTGGATCATCAATCTTCGACAACGCTACAACGAGCTGGTTGACACCTAGGGTTCTCGCAAGGAATGCGTGCTCTCTGGCTTGTCCACCTGGCCCTACAGCTACCTCGAACTCACCGGTCTTCGTAGAGATAACCAGTATCGCACAATCTGCCTGACTAGTACCGGTGATCATGTTCTTTATGAAGTCCTTGTGGCCTGGGCAGTCGATGATTGTATAGAAGACCTTCGGAGTCTCGAATTTCCTGAAGCTCAGGTCTATAGTGACTCCTCTCTCCCTCTCTTCCTTGAGACTGTCCAAAACCCAAGCAAACTTGAAGGTCTCTCCTGCACCTGTCTTCTCGGACTCTTTCGCATACTCGTCGATTGTCTTCTTGTCGACGTAGCCTGTCAAGTACAGCAAGTGGCCTGTCATCGTACTCTTGCCATGATCCACATGGCCAATCACGACCAGATTCAAATGCGGTTTCTGGGATGCGCTCAAGCCAGTATACTTCCTCCGGTTTTCAAACGATTCTTAGTTTAAGGCAAAGCCGCTATATTTAACCTTTGACTCAATAACAAGACCGTGAAAGAAGGAAAAAGATAATTCGTGGCACGTTAGCGGGAAGACAAGGCGACTCGCTCTATTTCATCTCTCTTTCTGATAGAGAAGCTCTTGCCGTCTCTTTCGGCTGCAGCGACTATTTCATCAGCCAAGCATTCGTCAATAGTCTTGGGGTTACTGAATGATGCCTGTCTCGCTCCGTCACTGATGAACCTCAAGGCGAGATCGAGTCTGCGCTGAGGCGCCATGTCGACAGCTTGATGATACACGATTCCTCCGTAGCTAACCCTAGTAGTTTCCTCGCATGGAGCAGAGTTCTCAATTGCCTTAAGCAGAACCTCCATCGGGTTCTTTCCAGTCTTCAAATGGATGATTTCCAGCGCGTTTCTGACTATGCCAGTCGCCTTCGCCTTCTTGCCTCCTTCTCGACCGTGTCTCATCATATTGTTGATCAGTCTCTCTACGATATTGATCGAAGACTTCATGAACCGCTTGTGTTCGTGGCGTCCCCCTGTGTGAGGAGTCAGGACCGGCCTGAGAGTAATGTATCGTTGCAATCCACGATCCGTCACCTCCACGCCCTGCATGCTCCACTTTCCAAAGAGCTTGATGTCAGGAGGCATTTTCTTTGCTTCTTTGCTCAAGTATCGTTGGCACCTGTCATTCGGAAATTTTGGCTTGCTATGTTGGCTTCGACCTTCAGATAAGCCTTTAGGGATAGACAGTAGCGGTGGTGACATCCCTGCGAGATAGATACTCCTCTCGGTGCAGGTGTTTCAGCTGCCTCCTACACCTCGTTATCCTGCCAGCGCCTAGGCGTCTGCTTTACGACTGCTCTCTTCCGAGCCTGATCGGGTTCAGCAGCGGGCAGATAGCCTCTCTCCTTCGAAAGAGCCTTCTGCTCCACTGGCCTGGTAGGGCAAGATGTCATTGTCAGCAACCGAGGCCCACATCCGTTCGGTGGTATCACTCCCACAGGTTAGCGGATCCCTGCATGTAGCCGATTTCAGGCAACAGGGAACGGCTATCTCCCCGATCCCTCACCACCGCCAAGGTTGAATTGAGCCAACAGCCCGATATTAAACCCTCTTTCACATCTGATCGCACCGGCGAGCAGACGATCGCTTGACGAAGCCCACGCCGGATGACTCAGATGCACCTGCAACTCCATCGCTTGAACAAAGGTACCGGACTTGTCACACTTGCGCCATAATGACCGCACGCTTTGATGTAGAACTCATCTGCAGAAAGACTGTAAGCTCATATGAAGGGCTCATCAAATCTCCGGGCATTCAACGGCCCTATCCAGCATCTTGCAGACTTCGCAAAGAGTTCCAGTGGTAGGCTCGCCGCATCGAAGACAGTCTCGCAGCTCCACGGCGGCTACAGATGCTTTCAGAGAGTCTCGAAGCCTTTCGACAGATCTGAAGATGGTAAATTTGGTCCCGGGATGTCGTTCTTCAATTCGGTTCAGCATCTCTCTAATATCGTTTCTGAGAGCTGTTCCCAGGTAAGGGCAAGGACAGGTTTGGAACTTTACTCTTGAAAGGTAGGCGTACAGGGCAACTTCTTTCTCCGGTATTTCACATAGAGGCTTGATCCTCTGCAAGAAGCGACCTGCAGGGTCAACAAGCACAGGTTCAACTCTCGCTATTCTATTTGCGTCTCCGTGAAAGATGTTCAGGAGAATCGTCTGAACCTCATCATCTAAGTTGTGGGCAGTTGCAATCTTGTTAGCCTTCGCCTCTTTGGCTGCTATATGAATCGCCCTCCGTCTTAGAACTCCGCAATACGAACAAGGAGAGAGCTCCTTTTTCGAGCTGACTATCTCGTCAAGAGTCTGCCCGAAAAGCTCTCGGAAAGAAACGATTAGATGATTGACACCGAGTTCTCTACAGGACTCTCGTGCTAGTTTGACGGCCTCAGTCCTATAGCCATTGATGCCTTCATCGACGGTCACAGCTGTGAGGGTGGCCCTAGGAAACCTCTTCTCGACTTTTCTCAAGATCCTAAGCAGTGTGAGGCTGTCCTTTCCTCCGGAGACAGCCACAGCTATGTGGTCGTCAAACCTCAACATGTCGAATTTTGAGATAGTTCTTCGTATCTTCTCCTCAATATCTTCAAGAAAGCATGTCTTACACAGTGCGACTCCCTCATACGATCGTCTGTAGATAGCCTCATTCCGGCAGAAGCCGCATCTCAATGGCTATACCTTCACATTTTCAAGAATCCAAACATCGCATAAGAGAGGATCAGGTTCATCGCTAAAATCATGAAAGAGAAGGCGCTCATCGTTGATCTCACGGCCTTCACGTTCTTCACACCCAAAGATTGTAGGAGCGCCAGCAAGTACCTGTCGCCATCAAGAGGAAACAAGGGGAGCATGTTGATCGTGGCGACGCTGATCGTCACGAAGTGGATCCAAAACTCGAGGTTGAATAGCTGCTTTGGCAGTTCAGGAGAAAGAAGGCTGAACTTCGGCAGGTATTTTACGTGGTCTGTAAGTTGGCTAACCCCAAGTATCGCGCGAGTCTTGTTACCCGGGTCTGGTGCTGTCACAAGTTCAAACTTTCCTCTTGATGTCTGCACTGCCAGACGGGTGTTAGGCTTGATGTTCACCATGAACGCCCTCAACTCCTCAAGGGTTGATATCTTCATGTCGTCAATTCCTTCGATGATATCACCAGCCTTGATGCCTGCAATCTCAGCTGGATATCCTACGGTTGTTCCTCCGACCAGAACGCCTGATGGAACGATTCTATAGAAGGGAGCTATCGTCAAAGCGAAGTTCGCCATAAGAACAAGAAAGATCAAGGACACTGCTAGGTTAGCTGAAGAGCCCGCAGCAAAGACTCTGAGCTGAGTCGAGCAAGGGCTCTTATTGAGCGCCTCATCATCCAATTCGACGAGCCCTCCGGGTACAACTGCAGCCAAAAACACCCCTGAAGACTTCAACGGAACGCCTTCCACGATGCTCGCTACGGCGTGAGCTGCCTCATGAGTAACCAGCAGAACGCAAATGGCAACGATCGCATAGGGAAAGTTCTCCCAACTCATCGTGACTCCAGGTATTGGAAGAAGAACCTGAACTGGCCCTGCCTCCCGTGTTCTATAGGCAAGATTGAAGGCGTTTCTCAGAAGCTGGTAGATTATGAGCACGAGCATTCCCACACCGACAGCGGCCCCCACGCTAAAGAAGACACGCCACGCTCCCCGGAACGTTTTCGCAAGACGTTCCAAGGTTCGATTCAACGAGGTCGTCTTGTAGACAAAGTAAAGTGGTCCAACTTCCAAGCCTTTTTCTTCAAGATTGAAGTGCCTTGCAAGAAGGAAGAGTACAACCCAGCCTGCCAAGTAGAGACCTAGTCCAGACATGATCTGCATCCATGGAAAGGTTTCTGCAGCCAAATCGTGACGACACCCTAAGATGTTTGCCCCTTCTGTTTGAGACACTTCCTAATTATCTTTTGGAGTTGGACAGATCCTAATTTGGTCTCGATGCGTTACAGAAGTGTCGTGACATGCACACCGCATGCCCTATCGATCGATGACGACTACGAAAAGTCATTATTGGAGAATGACCAAACGAATCACGGGGATGCGAAGCGAGACATGCCTGAGCGGAATGTCAAGAAGACATACGGAGCAGCCAATAAGGCAGATGTCCTGTTGCTGCTTTCAGCATGCAGAGACCAAGATGAGGCAAGAAGAATCTCAAGAACTCTCATAGATGAGCATCTTGCTTCATGTGTCAATATTGCAAAGGTCGATTCTATCTACCGGTGGAAGGGCCAAGTTGAAGAATCAGAGGAACATATGATAATCGCCAAGACCAAGTCTTCCGTCTATGAGAAGGCGGAAGAGACGATAAGGGCTCTCCATAGCTACGAGCTACCTGAGATTATTGCGCTGAAAGTTAAGAAGGGTCACGCGGCCTACCTTGACTGGATTGCTGGAAATGTGGGTACACCCGAAAGTGGTTGAGAATGGCCGAAAAGCCAGTCAGCCGAACGGATAGAACTGAGCACATCTACGGCCGATCTCGCTGGGGCCTCTTTGAAGACAAGCGAAAGATCGCTGCGCAGATAATGGAAGCGCTAGAAGAAGAGGGTTTTCAATCCGCAATTCATGGCAGCGTAGCAAGAGGGGATGTTGAGAAGGACAGCGATGTCGATGTTCTTGTGCCTCACACTGTTCCATCATACAGGCTTGAACTTTGTCTGACACGGCGAGGCTACAAGCTATTCACAAGGCTTGTTTCACAGGCAACACCAAGTCATTCACCGAAAGCTCACATTTATCTAAACGCTGATGAGACTGCCTCCGTGACTTTTCCTCTCTTGAAATTCAAGAGACTTGAATACGAATTCTACAGGTTCGGCGGTATGGTTGATCTGGAAGCGATACGATCAGCTCGGCGAGCGCCTGGAGTCACAAAGAGGCTTACTCTCATAGAACCCACAGAGAGAGGACACTTCGAATCTCAGGTCACTGGAAGAGAGTCAGAAGTGGCAAGAATCATAGGTGTTAGCCCAGACATAGTCAAGGAGAGAGTCAGAGTCCTAACTCGAAGGGACAAAGTCGGTAGAACCGGTGTATTCCTTGTAGTCCCGTTGTCGGAAGAAGAGCAGTTCGAGGAGGCTCTGAAGAGGATCATAGAGTCTAACCCTGCTGTACGGCGGGAATATCTTTCAAGGAGAAAAGCGTAGCCCGGCTTCCGGTTGAAGGCCTTGCCAGGCCAACTTAGCCGGTTTACCGGCGCAATGCATACGGCTGAAAAGCGTGACTTCATAGATGCTTAGGGTATCTTAGCAGCGCCGCTATGCCTCCCAACGAGTTCAGCTTCGTGCCTCCTTCGTGCTGGTCGCTAACAATCAGTACTTTCCCTCCCTTTCCCTCGACGTTTCGAATCGTTTCGTCAATCAATCTCCTTTTCTCGTCGTTGGCTTCTCGTAGAGTTCGATCCAGTATCAAGATCCGTTCGATAGCTCCTTCAGAGGCATCTTGAGACACCTGCTCCAATCCGTAAGACACGTCTCCCTTCGAACTTCCTAGGCGCTTCAGAACCTCTTCCACTGCGGCAACCTCTTGCACTGTCCTCATGTCTCTTAGAACCTTGTCGAGAACTCCGCACCTAATCGCCTCATAAGTTCCCGCCTCGCCCGCGCTACTTACGCTCTTTACTGCGGCAATCTTCGTTGCAATCTCCGGAGATCTGTCTCTGATAAAAGCGGTGAATCTTTCCTTTGTGAATCCTGGCCCAACTACGACTATCTTTCCTTTCAGATCCTTGTTAACCAAAGCGACTAGGTTCAGGACATCGCTATAGTATTTTCCTAAAGCGCTCTCGCGTTTCTCAGCTTCTCTCTTGCCCGGAAGTCTAGATCGAATCTGAGCCTTGACTTCAAGACCATAGCTTTGAAGGACTGCAACACACGCCTCTTCCAGATCAATTGCAACAAGGACAACTGGTTCCTGCTTCAAGACCGCTCGTTGCAGTCTCTCCAGCTGGTGGCTATACCAGCGTTTCTTGACTATGATGACTTGCTGTCCCGGTTCAAGGTTCAACGTATGATAGGAACCTTGAATATGAAGATCTTCTGGGGCTTCAGTGACGACGCCCAGAACTCTAAGTCTGGTAATTGCTCTGTCAAAATGAGCCTTTTCAACTCTCAGAGTGAGAGAGACCGGCATTCTACGGCTCGAAGGGCGGCCAACTCCCTCTATCTTAACCTCGCGAGTTGTTCTTGCGTGAACCAGGTCATCTCTTTCGATGATGTTGTAGAGATGCCAAAGATCGTCCAGAGTCTGAATTAGCACTCTTACGACGCCATGCCTCAGATCTCTTCGGAGTACCTTCAAACCTCAGGTTCTTCCAGTTCATGTGAGTCTATTCATGTATCTGCGGCAGATTTCCGCGGTCAGGTTTTTATATAGTACGCCTAACTATACGGGCTGGCATCAGGGCTGAGCATTGAATCCTGAAGAAGAAGACAGCATATGTGAAGCATTAGAGCAGCTCAGAATCAATCATAACCTCCGCCAGTGGAGAGTGTGCGCACTCATATGCGAGTCTCTGGCTGAAAAGTTCAAAACCCTGTTCGAGAAGGAGTGCAAGAAATAACACCGCATCCATATGCCCGTTAAAGCGACTTAAGTTTCTCATGGAACTCCAGAAGCAGTCTAGTCTTTTCATCATCAATGTTTAGGCTGAGAACTTTCATCCCCTGATTGAACCTCTCGTACTCAATAATACGCGCCCCTATCAGGGGTTCAATGATTCTTGCCACGGTTGATGGCGAACAATCCAAGAATCTTGCCAATGTAGACTGGTTAAAGACCTTGCTTCTATTCTCAAGCATGTACTCGATCAACTTAGTCTGGGCTTTCGATTGAAAGATATCTGTCAGCTTCACCAAGTAAGCTCCTCAAAGGTAGGCTTTGCAGATGCAAGTTCAAGAGTCTTTCCTAGCCGGATGCTAGACTTCCCGAACCTCACACTTGATGCGCTTCAGTACTTCCTCTGCCTTGGCCGCCTCAAGCTTAATACTGTAAAGCATACGGGGAGTTCGAAGTTTCAGTTTCACCATATCCTTAAGCCTCTTAACTCTACAGGCCAGAGCCCTCTCGGAAAGCTTGACGAATTCCTCCACATCGTAGATCTCTGTAGGCATCATTCTCCCCATTGGGCAGACCTTGTTCAGTTCCAAATACTTAAAGACATATTTGTGCCTCGACGACTTGGATGGGGATCGCACAGCGGCTTCTGGATCTAGAACTTCGGGCATTCACCCGCCAGATGACTTGCCGAATATTTGAGGTGTCTCAACATCGACGTTCCACCACGGATTGCTCCACCTCTTTTCAATCTTAGGTGTGGCGTCCAGAACACTCTGAATACGATCGAAAATTCGTGTGGCATCACCGTTTGGAACGCCTATCTTTCTTAGGATAGCTTCGTTTCTTAGTATGTTCTCAAGGTTCAGTCTGAAAGTCAGAGCGAACTTCTTGTCTTTTTCGAGTGTTCTGCACATCTTGCCTAGGTCAATGTCGCTCTCTCCTTCTCCAATTTCGTGATCAAGGAATATCGCACACAGATCCCTCATGTCCTTCTCTTCAATGCCGATCAGGAGGCGATCAGTCCTATACTCAGGGTAATTGAGAATCCTATAGTCCAGTTGTTGACGAACCAATTCCTCACGTGCTGTTGCTGGAACATCGAATATGTATTGACACTTGGTTAGAAGGACGTTATGCACTCCTATTGTGTATTGGTTATTCTTCGCGAGTCCGAACATGTCACGGACATCGACCTTGTGCCTTAGGTCAACCGAGTCAGTAAATATGTCAAGCACTCCGCATTGGACGCAGCCATCATCGAGAATCTTCTCGATGGTTCTCACCCTGTATCGTTTGCCGGCCCTCATTGCGTTGAACCTGCGATCAGATCGTGCCACAAAATAGTAGTATCTTGTTCCACAAAGATCACCGAGTGCGAGTAGTAGCTTGTATAGATCTTGCGCTCGGCTCTTCGGCGCGATCAAGTCTATGTCGTTCAATTCACGAAAGAATGGGCTTGCAGGCCTGTTAGCACTTGGGCAGAGCATTCGGACCGCTGCCCCGCCGAAGAAGAGCACAGGTATCGGCTCCTTAGCCAGCTTCTGAGTGGCCGTTGCTGGGAAGAGTTGCCTCATCCGATGAGCATTCAGCCCCGCCCAGACTGTGACCAAACCTCTCTCAATATGGAAGTTTGATCTATTGACGTATTCGGGCACCTCAAGATCTTTCGCAATCTGTCCGTAGTCGACGTTCGACATCAGAGGCGTCTCAAGTTCGTAGACAGTTCCGTCATAGTCTTGAAAGAGAATGCAGCGAGCCAAGTTCCTTCTCTCGCACGTAGTGTCGTTGAGAAAGTAGAAAAAGCTACGGGTAGCCTAATGAAAAGACAGCTTAGTGAGTGCTTGCCTCAACATGGTTCATACGGCTACGAATGCGGCGATCCTCTAGGAACTAATATGAGAAGCGTAGTTCTGGACAGGTAGCGCGTGTGGATGCGATCCTTGGCAAGTCAGTGATTGGGCTCATAAGTTATATCTGTGGCAGTAAATCATAGTGGGCTCGAAACCGGTGATGATGACTGACTCTAAAGCTCTTCTTCGCCTCCGATGTTCACGGTAGCGATATTTGCTGGAGGAAATTCCTGAAGGTGATTGACTACCACAAGGTCGACATTGCAATTCTGGGTGGAGACCTGACCGGGAAGATGGTCATTCCAATTGTGAGGGACGGCGACGAGTATTCGTATCACCTCTTCGGCAGGGATGTCAAACTGGCCAAGGCTCAGCTTGATGAGGAATGTGTCAAGATAGCGAACTCAGGATACTATCCCTATGCATGCGAGAAGGAAGAGTATGAGCGGCTGGGTAGCAGTGAGGAGGCTCAGAAAGAGAAATTCAACCAAGTTATGGTTGAGCGTATGCAGGAATGGGTCGGCCTCGCCTCACAGAGATTCAAAGGCAAATCGCAGCTATACGTTTCTCCGGGAAACGACGATCGCTTGGTTGTTGATGAGATTCTTGAGAAGAGTGACTCAGTAGTTGCATGTGAGAAGAAGCTCGTCCATCTTCCTGATGGGTATGATATGGTGACATGCGGTTGGGTTAACCCAACTCCTTGGAAAACCACCAGAGAGTTGCCTGATGAGAAGCTTGAGCCGGTGCTGGAGGAATTGATGGCCAAGGCTGAGAGCTACGGGAAGCTGATATGTAACTTTCATGCACCTCCATACAACTCTGGATTGGACATTGCCCCGAAGCTGAAGGATGACTTCTCAGTCAAAGTCAGCATTGGTGGAGTAGAGCTTGAGCCGATGGGAAGCAAGGCTGTTAGGCATGTAGTCGAGAAGTACAAGCCACTTCTAGGGCTGCATGGGCACATACATGAGTCCGCGGGCTTTAGAAGGTTCGGCAGAACACTGTGTGTGAACCCAGGATCCGAATACGCCGAGGGAGTGTTACGAGGCTACATCGTATTCTTAAGTGGCGAGAAGATCCAAGGGCACTGGCGGGTAGCTAGCTAGTTCCCATCCTTCTGACTGTCGTCGCCCCCTCACAGGGGATTGAAGGTCTTATATAGGACGTGAGGCGCTTGATCTTTGGGGACAAGAAAATGTCTCGCACTCTCTTCGTTCGAGAGGCTACTGGGCTTGTCAGAGAGTACGGTCCTTTCATGGCGCTCATGATGGCCATGAACAACATGATAGGCGCAGGGATCTGGGGACTTTC
>Ga0209725_1000764_pt1 | contig 18953 bp, 19 predicted proteins | sample I18A1metaG_FD_184145 | JGI IMG/M metagenome (GOLD analysis project Ga0209725, IMG submission 184145) | Lake sediment bacterial and archeal communities from Gulf of Boni, Indonesia to study Microbial Dark Matter (Phase II) - ​I18A1 metaG... | ecosystem: Environmental > Aquatic > Freshwater > Lake... | reverse complement strand
ATATGTCCAGCAATACGTCACGCAGATGATCTTGGGTCAGTGTAATCGTTCCAGCAAAATCCATGTGATACTCAGCGTAGCCAACGGGTATCACCGGCAACATTATCGCGTTGGTTTTCTCAGAAATTCTGCTGGCTAGCTCGTGTGCGATAATCCAATCAGTTCCTAGTGGTAAGTGAGGACCATGCTGTTCGACACTGCCGACGGGAATTACCGCTGTTCTTGTCTTCTCAAGGATTTGTTTCATTTCGACCCATGGGATCTCAGACCACTTCACCATAGATGAGGCCCTGATCGTGAAAGCCATGCAACATATTTATCATTTCTAGCGGTGCTCTGTTATCATCAACGCTTCGCAATGTGGTGGTATGTCTCCTGGCCGCCGAGTGCCGTCCGCTCAGGAAGATTTGTGGCCTAGCGCCGGTGCATCTGTCATAATGCCTCACATAGTCTTGCAGAGAATTGGCTCAATCTCGGAAGATACGGTCAGAATCATCAAGGGTATAGTTGAGGAGTGCTACCAAAGGTTAGAGCCTCACGGTGTGGATCTCCTAGATCTTCTCCTTTTCGAGAGTTCTGCACTGATGAACGCTTTCTATGCGCGCGAAAGGCAAGGATCAGGGGTAATGCCAGAAACTCTGAGTGAGCAGTTTTCCGCCCTTCATGACGCATGGAAGGGAACACCTAGAATAGGAATATGCCTCGAAAGGATGGAGGATCTTCCTCAACCTATTGCGATTGGAACCTTGAGGCACGAGGTTGCCCACTCGGTTCTTCACGGTTCAATCGAACACTATGTGTTCTCCATCACGCCACCCCTCTTGAAGGCGTCTGAGAGGTTTGGGATCTCAAAGGAGTCCTCGTTTTCGATTCTGTACGCACTTTCAATCGCAGTGAAAGACTTCGAGGCCACGAGGCTTCTTGTGGAAAAGGAGTATGTGGAAGATCAGCTGGCCTATTCACGTCACGTCTTGACAACATCTCAAGACGATCTGAGTGTTTGGAGGATGGCGCAAGGCAACTCGGCTGCAGTTGCTCTGTGCGCAGCCAGCCGTCTCAAAGACGCAGCGTGCACGATGGCAATTGAACAGGTGTTGCAGAGATCACCTGTTGAAACGCTTAAGAAGGAATTCTCGTATTTCCCCGATCGTGTACTGGATAGTTTTCTCCATGTTGTCGAAGCGTTGCCTCAACATATGACGGGTGATACGCTGCACAATGTGGGCGTCGCGGTCAGATTGTTTGTTGAGATGTTCCTTGAACCTGTCTTCTCGGAGTCCTTTGGGCAGAGCTGAACACTTTGAGGATGTACTGTTGAAGTGCTGATTATTCAATGAATCAGTCATCTGTCATATTGAAATCCGGTCTAGAATCATTTGCGGGCTTCGAAGGGAATGTGAAGCTTGTAGGCTTGGTGTCAGACACGCATATCGCGGCTAGAATCGCTAAGTTGCCACAAAGAGTCTTCGATATCTTCAAGGGGGCAAGTCTGATAATCCACGCCGGAGATCTGGTCAGCCTCAAAGTAATCGAAGACCTTGAGAAGATTGCACCAGTGGTGGCTGTGCATGGAAACGCGGATCCCCGGGAGGTTCGAATACGACTCCCTGTGATGAACTCGGCGGTGGTCTCCAATTGGAACATAGGGGTCGTTCATGATGCAGGTGCTCTGTGGGGGAAGGGTAAGATGGCGCAGATCGCTGAGGAGAACAGGTTCGACGTATTGGTCTTCGGTCATACTCACAGGGCCTTTCTGAAAACCGGTCCGGTCGTCTTCATAAACCCAGGTAGCCCAACCGACCCCATCCTACCATACCTAGTGAAGCCTTCTGTGGGTCTGCTGAAAGTGGCACCAGAGAGAGTAGAACCTTCAATTGTCGAACTATAGGCAAACTTGATGCTTGAAAACAGAGAGCGTGACGTGGCTCACTTCAACTATCGACGCAGAAGCGATACGAGCATCCAGACGATTGACACCACTATGAGTATCGGCGAGGTTGCGAAGTAGAAACCGTCCCGACGATAAACATAGAGTAAGATTGGAGGAAGCTTTTCAATCTCCGGAGCGTATCTAATGAGATAAGGTATCGCAACAAATAGAACTCCTAGCAAGATCATTATCGCTCCTAGCCAAGTGAAGGAACGATACCACTCATCAATCGCCATCAGAGTTCGCCACCTGTGAGACTGTAAATCCTCCGGCTTATTAGGCAACCACTCTTAATTTTTGGTTCTCTGATAGAAGAAAGGGGCCTCGTTAGGACCCGTCGTAACGTCTGGTTCTTCCTTGGGTCCCGTCGAGCGGCCTTCATGAAAGCATAGCCCGAAGTCTATTCTAACGCAGACGTGAAAGGGCCATGGCTGCAACGAATGCCAAGATGGCCGGATAGATTAATGCCGTTTCAAAGGAATACTTGTGGGGGTACTGTTCATCTATTAGCTTCTCTAGCGCCCTGTCTTTCTCGGTAGGCTCATCTTGACAGATCAGACGGGCAACATAGGGGTCAAGAGATGCCTTGCACCTCTCTGCTGAGACTTCTATCCTCTCCCTGAAACCTATCTTTATGTCTGGCTTCGCTAGCTTTGACTCCTTAACATCGAAGCCTTGCGACCTAAACAGTGAACTCAACTCTTCCACATTCTTGCCTGACCACGAGTATCTCACATGTTCCATGACTCCGTCAACACCTCAAACCTTGCTGCAGGCTCACTACTAGCCTTTTCGCCACGTGTCGATGCGTGATGATCTCCCAAGGCCGAAGGGTAAACTGCAGTACGTTGAGCATATTGCCAAGAAAATTTTTCACTTTCCACATCATGCCTTGACGATGAACTTCATAACCCACATGAACAAGATCCCTGCCAAGAAGAAGCCGAAAGACAACATGGATTTTCTGATTTCAAGTTCTTTGTGAAGTTCTGGAATCAAGTCTGAACCAGAGATATATACAAAACCTCCAGCTGCAAGTGGAACAAGTAGAACCGCAAAACTCTCTACGTATGACGAAACGAAGTAGCCGATGAGGGCCCCGAGGATTGCTGTCAATGCTGACAACAAGTTATAGAACAATGCCTTGGTCTTGCTAAGGCCCCCATAGACCAATACTCCAAAGTCGCCCAGTTCTTGAGGGATTTCGTGAGATATCACAGCCAATGTTGCAACTATGCCAAGTTGGATACCGGCAACAAAACTTACAGCGATGGTCAGCCCGTCCACGAAGTTGTGGATACCGTCACCAATCAGATTCAGATAAGTAAAGATGTGAACATCACATCGTCCATTATGGCAATGGCGCCAGTAAAGTAGCCTTTCTAAGAGAAAGAACAGTATGAATCCCAAGATCAAGTATGAAAAGACAGTGGCACTTTCAGCTCGCTCCAATGCCTCAGGCACCAGATGCAGGAAGGCTCCTCCCATTAGGGCACCTGCTGAAAATCCGACCAGTCCTAGGAGAATGTTGCTTAGGAGTTCGTCCCTCACGGCCAATGTGACGATGCCTACAAGTGATATTATGCTCACTAGGGACGCGCTTCCAACAATCCAGAGAAGCGGTGTAACCAATTCTGAATCACCTTCGCAGAGATGGGAAGAACTCAGGTTTTCCTGGAATGTTGAATGCTGCGCTGTACTCTTCCATGAAGTCTGGGTCAACCGTTAGGTCGTAGTACGTCATATTCTCGGCGATCTGCTCCGCATCCCTGCGTTTCTTCACGGACACAAGAGAAAGATATGCGCCTGCCACGGACCCATTTCCAATTTGCACAATCCTGGCGTTCGGGAACTCGGGGAATATCCCAATCGCGGTCGCGCTAGCTGGGTCAACATAGTTGCCAAAGGCGCCTGCAAGATACAGGTTTTGAACGTCCATGATGGTTGCTCCGACCTTCTTCATTAGGACGGCCACCGAGCCGCAGACGGCTGCCTTGGAATCTATGAGGTTGTCAAGATCTTTCTGAGTGATCACGATATCCTTGCCTAGGTCGTTCTCAGTTGCTGGGGACACAACGTATTCTGCACCGTCAGATCCTTTCCTTATGAGAGGTGTCATTTCCTCATCTCTTATCTTGCCTAGTGAGTCGACCAAGCCAGATCGATGCATCTCCGCCAAGGCGTCTATGATCCCTGACCCACATATGCCACGCGCCTTATACTGTTCTCGTCCAATTACTGTGTAGATCGACTTGAGAGTTGCTCTATCGACCTTGACATGTTCAATAGCTCCTTCAACCGAGCGCATTCCGAACTTGATTTCCCAGCCCTCAAAGGCGGGCCCCGCTGCGCATGAGGTTGAGAGAAGCCACCCTTTTCCTCCTATGATGATCTCACCGTTGGTCCCCATATCGATCAAGATCGATATTTGAGGCGACTCATGCATTCCAGACGCAAGGACATCAGCGACAGCATCTCCTCCAACGAATCTACTGACATTGGGCAGGCAATATACGGAGGCGTTTGGGTTGATTGCAAAGCGGAGCTCTTCGGCTTTCCTCCTAGTGGGGTCTCGTGAAACTCGAACATTGGAGTCAACCAGATGTGATGGATCCATTCCAGCAAGAAGATATGTCATCACGGTGTTACCTCCAACTGAAACGCCTGTTATTTCCCTAGGATCGACATGGTTCTTCACAGTCAGAGCCTCCGCAATCTTGTTGACCGTAGCAATCACCGCGTTTTGTAGTCTGGATAGGCCTCCTTTGCTTCTGAAGGCGTAGTCGATTCTTGATAACAGATCTTCCCCATAGATCAACTGCTCGTTGTAGCCTGACTCCGTGGCTACGATCTCCCCGTCCACCAGATCCACGAGATAGACTACAACCTTAGTTGTGCCTATGTCTACAGCCAAACCGTAGTTCCGCTGAGAGGTGTCTCCAGATTCGACATCGATAACCTCACATTTGGTTGCACTCCTGTCCACAGTCAGAGTAACTCCATTAATGCTGTCCGGCAGTTTTTCGATCTTCAGGAGTGCCTGCTTGCATAGAGATGGCTCGCCGCCAAGCGCGTTTGCTGTCAATATCCGCAATCGCTTGATTCGATTCAATTTGTCCTCAAGCTCAGCAGACCCGACGCTGAGGAATCGTTTGACATTGCAGGGGTCGAATTCCACTCTTGAGAGGAGAGCGCTCGCTAGGATTTGTTGTCCTTCGATTCGGCTCTCAGGCGGGACTGTGACTCTAGCATCATTCAGGATTTCTGTCTGACACGCGAGATGAAACCCCTTGGCAACCTCTTCATCGTCGATGAACTTCTTATGGAGCCCTGATCTCTCTACCATGTCTCCCTGTTCGACGACGACTTTGCATTTGCCACAGGTTCCAAGTCCCCCGCAGACACTCCTGATCTTTACCCCGCCGAGTCGCGCAGCTTCGAGAATCGTTGTACCCTTCTTGACCTGAACGCGCTTTCCTTCAGGTTGGAACTCGACGACAACAGTCACGAGTTGTAGCCTCCGCTTTCAGCTGGGCGAGCTGGGCGTCCACGATTCTCGGCAACACGCCCCTCGTCCTTGGCTTTCCGGTCGGCAGGTTTGACTGTTGGCTAAGAAAGAAGTCCAAGTTAAAACATTTCGGTGACACTTCATGTCCAGAAAGGTTTCTTGCGATCTGTGCAGGAAGAAGCAGGCAATCGTGACGCATATTGAACTGGGTGAATAGCATCAATATTTTATCTCACATCGATATCTCTAGGGCGGCGAAGATTCAATGAAGATCATCGTCTGTGTCAAACAGGTTCCAGAGATAACCGAGGTAAAGATCGATCCGGTCACGCATACTTTGGTCCGTGAAGGCGTCCCTAGCATTCTCAACCCTTTCGATGAGTTCGCCGTCGAAGAGGCGTTGAGGATTCGTGAGAAACATGGAGGAGAGGTGACGGTTATAACAATGGGGCCGCCACAAGCCAGAGAGGCGCTAGTCAAATGCCTTGCCATGGGTGCGGACCGAGCGATCCTCCTGACAGACAGAGCTTTCGCAGGCGCGGATACTTGGGCCACAGCCTACACGTTATCCTTGGCTGTCAAACGGTTGGAGCATGATATCATTCTGTGCGGAAAGCAGGCGATAGACGGCGATACTGCGCAGGTTGGACCGGAGCTTGCAGAGAACCTTGGGATTCCTCAGATAACTTTCGTCAAGAAAGTTGAGGTCGATGAGAAGGCTAGGAAAGTCCTAGTTCACAGGGAAACGGAAGATGGCTACGAAGTCATAGAATGTCGCCTGCCTGTCTTACTTACCGCGATTAAAGGTTTGAACGAGCCACGTCTTCCTTCACTCATGGGGATAATGAGTGCCAGCAAGAAGGAGATCCAGATAGTCACAGCTGCGGATCTCGCTGTCAATGTCGAAGAGGTTGGCCTCAAGGGTTCCTTCACAGAAGTTGTTCAAGTCTTTGCACCGGAGCCAAGGCAGAAGGGAACCGTTGTTTCTGAAGCCGACCCTGATTCGGCCGCGAAGAGAATCGTTGAATTTCTGCAGGCCCAAGCGATCATTTGAGGAGAAAGCAGATTTGTCTATAGAGGTTAAGGAGACTTGCACTGGCTGCGGTGTCTGTGTACGAGCTTGCCCCTTTGGCGCAATGAAGGTCGCAGAGGGAAAGGCAAGAATCGGAGACGCCTGTACGCTTTGCACCGTCTGCGTTAGGTCATGCCCTTACCATGCGATCACGATTGAACGCCCCACAATCCCGGTGGAACGCTTCGCAGAGTACAAGGGAGTTTGGGTCATAGCAGAGCATGAGGGAGGAACTCTCAAGGCTGTATCATTTGAGCTACTTGGCGAAGGCGGACGACTCGCAAAAGGGCTGGGAGGGGAACTAGCCGCTGTACTGGTCGGTAACGATGTAGCGGGACTCGTGAAACCCTTGGGTGCGTATGGGGCTGACAAGGTCTATGTGATCGAGCACAAGCTACTTGAGTCGTACACTACGGATGCCTACACAGATGTCCTTGCAGCTGTAATCGCTAGACACAAACCCTCGATCGTCCTGTTCGGCGCGACCATCGACGGAAGGGATCTTGCTCCTCGCGTTGCTGCTAGGTTGCGAGTTGGGCTCACGGCCGATTGTACGGGCCTCGAAATAGACGAGAAGAAGCGGCTAGTCCAGATCCGTCCCGCCTTCGGAGGCAACATAATGGCTTCGATAGTCTCGCACAGTCGCCCTCAGATGGCTACTGTCCGCCCCCGCGTGATGAAGGCACCTAAGCCGGACGAGACCAGAAATCCAAAAGTAGAACGCGTCGAAGTGACCCTCGACTCCGTTACTGTTAGAACCAAGGTGCTTGAGAGGGTGACGGAATTGACGAAGCCCTCAGAGAAGATTGAGGAAGCTCAGATTATCGTGTCATGTGGTCGGGGAATCGGGAAGCAAGAGCAGCTCAAGCTTGCCTATGAACTGGCTGAAGTGCTAGGCGCTGCGGTGGGAGGGTCACGGCCAATAGTGGACTGTGGATGGCTTCCACATCAACAGCAGGTGGGTCAATCGGGGAAAACCGTGAGCCCGAGACTATATCTGGCAGCGGGGATTTCGGGGACAATCCAGCACAGAATCGGCATGCAAAGCTCCGACACTATCATAGCCATAAACAAAGATCCTGAGGCCCCCATCCTTAACCTCGCCAACCTTGGCGTTATAGGAGATCTGTTCCAAATAGTGCCAAAACTCACAGAGCAACTACGAGCTCTACGTCAAGCAAAGGAGCTGCGATAGGAGAAACCATCAATCCAATCTTCAAAGAATTTCATGGCTGCAAGATGCTGAGAGCCATCCAAAGCATCGCTTCTTAGATACTCTATCCGAATTATCATGTTGCCGGTTTGACTCCCATCTTCGCGGGCGCCTCGCCCTTACTTCTCCTGGAAGTTAAACCATAAACTATTTAAATGTGAACAAATTGCTAACGGAGATCTCCGGGCCTGAGTGCGTTGAGCCAAGTAGAGCAAGAAGATGCCTATGTCGAGGCATGGATGAGCATTGTTGGTACCTACAAGACAGTACATGTCCTTCTGAATCAACAGCTGATCAAAAGCGGTTTGACCTTTCCGCAGTATCGCGTGATCAGAACCCTTGGGAAATTCGGAGCCATGCCGATGAATAAGCTTGGCGAACATATGCTTGTGACACCTCCTAACATCACGGGGATAATCGATCGGCTTGAGGCAAGAGGATACATAGAACGCAAGGAAAGTGGCACTGACAGAAGAATCGCGATAATGCGACTAACAAGAAAAGGTCAGATTCTGCATAGGCAAACAAGCGTTCGTCACAGGAAACTGGTCAGCCGAATTATGAAAGTTATGGGCAGAGAAGAGCTGACGAAACTGACTAGTCTACTCCAAAGGATCAAGGAGGCAGCACTTGAAGTGAAGAGTGACATGCAAGAATGAAAGCAGTTGAAGCGCAGAATCCATGCACGACCTACTCAGATCCTTGGATGCTTAGCGGAATCGATGATTTCTACGTCAGAAACAAGGTTCCGAGTTAGGCAGGTGTAGGCGATGAGTGTAGCCAAGCCAATTCTTGAATATGTTAGGGCAATTAGAACGCAGGCAGATATTCCCGGTTCTGCAAGAACGTTCAAGCGACTTCTGAAATACCACAAGCCGTATGTTCATTTCTTTGTTCTCATAGCCGCACTGGCAATTCTAAGAGCCTACGTGTTTACTCTTGAGCCACTTTATACTGCGCAGATAATCGACCAAGTCGTCATTGGAGGAAACTTTGATTTACTGCTGGGGCTTGTACTCGCAATAGTGGCCGCAGCAGGGATATTCGGAATACTCAATTATGCGATAACGTTCGTACAGGGATACACCGCGCAATTGATTGTAAGAAACGTAAGGTCTGACTACTACTCCTCTCTGCAGAGTAAGTCTTTCGCATTCTACGATTCCACGGCCGTAGGAGACCTAGTCTCAAGAGCAACGATGGATCTGCGGATGGTGGAAGAATTTCTGAAAACGTGGACTGGTGCCTTAACCAATGCGGTACTCACGGGAATACTCGTGTATGTGGTGATGTACTCGATAAACCCAACAATGGCCGCGATAGCCATTCTACCGATGGCGCTTATTTTCTATCTTACAGTCAGACTTCAAGTTACGATTAGACCTCTCTTCAGGAAGATGATGCTCATTCTAGGAAGACTCGGGGCCTATATACAGCAGAACATCTTGGGAATGAAAGTTGTCCGAATCTTCAGAAGAGAAGCAGAGATGGAGAACGGATTCAAACAGGTTGAAGACATCTACGTAGATACAGCGATTTCCGCCGGCAGGATCCAGTCGAGGTATATGCCATCTGCGCCTGCCGTTCTAACTTTGGGAATAGTGTTGGTATACCTCTACGGGGGCAACCTCATAGCTTCGCCATCATCAATCCTCACAATAGGGCAACTCACTCTCTTCGCAAGATATATGATGAGACTGAGTTTCCCTCTACGGGACTTGAGTAATCTCATTGGCACTTGGGTGAACGCTGCAGCTGGCCTCGAAAGAGTCTACGGAATTGCCGATCTGCCAGTGGAAGTTGCCGACAGACCAGGAGCTAAAGAGATCGCAATACCTAGCGGTCAGGTCGAGTTTCGAAATGTGACATTCGGATATGCCAAGGATAGACCTGTACTGAGAGACGTGAGCTTCAAGGTTAATCCAGGCGAAAGGATAGCAATTCTTGGCGCCACAGGTTCAGGAAAAACATCTCTGATATACCTCATTCCACGGTTCTACGATGTTGCCTCTGGAAGCGTGCTGATTGACGGCACAGATGTCAGAAATTTCAAGCTTTCTAACCTCAGAAGACAGATAGGTATCGTGATGCAAGATGTCTTCATATTCTCAGGCACTATCAGGGATAACATTGCCTTCGGAAAGCCTGATGCATCCTTAGATGAGGTCGCAGCCGCCGCCAAACTTGCAAGGATACACGATTTCGTGGAAACTCTCCCCGATGGCTACCACACCATCGTGGGAGAGAGAGGGATAACGCTCTCCGGCGGACAGAAGCAGAGGCTAACCATTGCCAGAGCGCTCTTGACAGATCCAAGAGTCCTGATTCTTGATGACTCCCTCTCCTTCGTAGACGCCAAAACCGAGCAGGCCATCCAAGAGGCCATTGAGGAAGCCATGAAGGGTAGAACATGTTTCATGATCGCTCAGAGACTGTCAACCATAAAGAATGCTGACAGAATAATGGTTCTGGATAGCGGTGAAATCGCGGAGCTTGGAACGCACAGTGAACTAATCGCTAAGGATGGCATATACCGACGGATATACGAGACACAGTTCCTTGAGAAGGTACCTGAAGCAATTCTGGCACCCGTTCTTCAGAGGGATGAGAACTAGATGTCGAGCCCTTTTGGTGTCTTCTCAACAAGGTACGAAGAATCTAGAAAGCGAACAGTTTCTGACAGGACCCTCGCGCGTAGAGTCTACGAGTACTCTATTGGCCACAGGAGGAATTTCGCAATAGGGGTTACAGCCATTGTTCTGGGCTCCCTCACAGGGCTCGCTTCACCATACCTACACAAGGTCGCGGTGGATCAGATAATTCAGCCCAGAAACCTTTCCGGATTCTTGTGGTGGGCTCCCATCTTCGTACTGGTGACGCTGGGAAACTATCTGCTTCAATATGTTCAGGTCTTCCAAATGAGAATCGTCGGAGAAAATGTTGTTGCAAAGATGAGAGACGAAATGATGTCCAGACAGCAAGTGATCTCATTGAGATACTTCTCCGAAGGCGAAATAGGAAGGATAATGTCGAGACTAATAAACGACGCAAACAATGTCAGAATATTCCTCAGAATGGGGCTGACGAGTATTATCGTGGACACGGCGTCCATTCTGGGGTCATTGGTGATAATATTCGCACTCAACATGAAGCTCGCTATTGTGGCTGTATCAATTCTCCCCGTCGCTTTGGCGGTAGCATGGTTTCTGGGAGAACGTTCCAGGCGAGCTTACAGAGTAGCTCTTTCAAACCTTGCGGGGCTGACTGCGAAGGTACAAGAGAACCTCGCAGGAATGAGAGTGATCAAGTCGTTTGCATCCGAAGAGAGCGCAGCAGAAGGTTTTGAAAAAGCGCAGGATAAGACGTTCAAGGCAAATGTCGACACGGTCAAGATCTCGTCATCATACCAACCCACAGTCCTTTACATGAGAATAATCGGTACGGCCCTGATACTTTGGTTCGGCGCGCTAATGGTTAGTAGCGGGGAAATCACGGTCGGGACACTCATAGCATTCATTGAATACCAGTTTTCATACTTCATGCCACTAATGGATCTCACAACTGTATACGACCAATATCAATCGGCTATGGCAGCTCTTGAGAGAATGTTCGACCTGATCGACACGCACGAAGAGGTTGAAGACCCACCTTCAGACAAAGCAGTGACTTTGGATACAATAGAGAATGTAGCGTTTGACAACGTCACCTTCGGCTATGATCCAAGAAGCCCAGTAATACATCACATAGATTTCACGCTCAGCGAGTCTAAGAGATTGGCTCTGGTCGGACCCACAGGAGCGGGCAAAAGCACAATCATAAATCTTCTAGCAAGGTTCTATGACCCACTTGATGGCAAAATAACCGTTAATGGCTACGATGCGAAGGACGTTAGAATATCATCTCTTCGCGAGCACATGAGTATAGTTCTTCAGGACTCCTTCCTATTCCCGATGAGCGTGAAGGATAACATACGATTCGGGAGACCAGAAGCATCTGATGAGGAAATTGTCGAAGCAGCTAAGATTGTGGGGGCACATGAATTCATAATGAAACTGCCCGGAGGGTATAACTATATCATTCAGGAGGGATCATCAAACATTTCGATAGGACAACGGCAACTCATCAGCTTCGCACGGACTCTTCTAATGAATCCTAGACTCCTAGTTCTGGACGAGGCAACTTCGAGTATAGACCCGTATACCGAGCTTGTTGTGCAAAACGCGTTGAAAAAGCTCCTTGAGAATAGGCTGGCAATAATAATAGCTCACAGACTCTCAACCATAAGGCTGTGCGATGAGATCATTGTCATAGACCAAGGAAGAATAGTTGAAAGAGGAACACATGCAGAGCTTATGGATCGGGGCGGGCTGTACAGCGCATTCTATAGAATGCAGTTCAGGGAGGAGCGAGGCCTTGAAACAGCGGACAAAATGCATATTGAATCTGAACAATCGGGGACCTCGCCTGGTACTTAGTTCTCTCTCGATTTCGATAGAGTAGAAGGAATGTGGCGGGCCCGAGGGGATTTGAACCCCTGACCGTCAGGTTAAGAGCCTGCTGCTCTAGGCGATATTGCTGTTCTTGGTTCTCTACCTGGCTGAGCTACGGGCCCGGTTGGTTGGCAAGTCTTTTCTAGGAAAAGGTTCTGCCTAAATAACCCTTTGGAAGAGTAGTCCCGCTTCTGCTATTTTCTCGATTTTCGATTCTACCCGACGATGGATCCTGCTCATGTATTGAGCAAGAGATAAACCTGTGAATCAGGACTCATGCAGTTGAAGGGGGTTTGATGTTGAGCCAGCTCATATTTATCGGTCTTGGCTTAAACGATGAACGGGGCTTATCACTGAAGGGGCTCGATCTGGCTAGAGAGGCGGACTGTGTCTTCGCTGAGTTCTACACTAGCTTGATGCCTCAACTTGATGTCAGAAACTTGGAGAAGTTGATAGGAAAACCGATGCTTGTCCTCAAGAGAAGTGATGTGGAGGAGAACGCTCAGCACACGGTTCTGGAGAAGGTGAGAGGCAAGAAAGCAGTATTCTTGGTTCCAGGTGATCCGATGTCGGCCACGACTCACATAGACCTCCGCCTCCGAGCAGAGAAAGCAGGAATCAGGACCAAGGTGATACCCGGGGCGTCAATCTTCTCGGCCATCTTGGCGCTAACAGGGCTTCAGGCGTACAAGTTCGGGAGGACAGTAACTCTGCCCCGCCTCGAAACGGGAAAGATTCCCGAATCTCCATACGATCACATTAGGACAAACCTCCATATTGGCCTGCACACCCTGGCTCTTCTCGACATAGCAGTTGAAAGATGCTACTGTATGCCCATCAGGGAAGGGCTTGAGTATATTCGGAAAGTGGAGCTGCAGCGAGCAGAGCACATAATCGGTGATAGTGGGCTTGTGGTTGGAGTTGCAAGAGCAGGGGCAGACAACGCCGTTGTGAAGGCTGGAACGCTGAGCAGGCTCCTAGACTATGACTTCGGTGGGCCTCCGCATAGTCTTGTCATACTTTCTAAGCTTCACTTCGTGGAAGCCGAATCCTTAGAGACTCTCGCAGGCGCCAATCCGGAAGACCTCAAAGGTTACGTTTCACCATGAACGCCAAGACATGCATGAAGGTTGAGCGGCTCATAGAGATTGTAATCTCTGGGTAAGATATCCTTGACCGAAACACCACGCGAAAAAGCGAGAAAGTACCTAGCGTCGGTTGAAACAGTTCTGAGTAGAATAGAAATCTCCCAAGTCACTTCCGATATCAACGAAAGGTCCATTCGATCAGTGATCACTGCGGCCCGACTGTATGTCGAGGATGCAAAGCATTATCTCGAAGAGAAGCCTTCAACGGCTCTCGCTGCTGTCTCATATGCTGAAGGTTTACTAGATGCTCTCAAGCTGTTAGGAGTGGCAAAGTTCACCTGGCCAGAAGCCAGAGGCGGTAAGCATTGAGGAGGAAGATTGTTCTTGCAACAGGGGCCTTCGATCTCCTTCACTACGGTCATCTGAATTTCCTTGAGGAGGCCAAGAGGGCTGGGGGAAGGAACGCCAAGCTAGTCGTGGTAGTTGCCAGAGACAAGACTGTTGAGGCTCGTAAAGGCAAGAAACCTGTCGTGCCTGAGGATCAGAGGCGCGCTTTGATCGAGGCTTTGAAGCCAGTGGATGAAGTGATTTTGGGCTTTGAGGATATGAATTACGAGGCCGTCATTGAGAAGCTCAAGCCCGACATAATCGCAGTAGGCTACGACCAGTCAGACATTAGGAGATCTGTTGAGGAGATCATAAAGAAGAAAGGGCTGAAGATCAAGATCTTTGACGCAAGGAAATTCTCTGAAGATGACATAGATAGTTCCTCGAAGATTAAGAGGAGAGTGATAGAGCTTGAGAAGGACAGCTCGTGAGCGTGCCAACTTGATGCGTTTCACGTACACGGGAATCCGCGTGAGGAACTTGAGGCGATCTCTGCGATTCTATAAGAAGGTAATGGGGATGCGGGAGACCGTGAGAGGAAGAATGAAGGCTGGAGGAATCTATGTTCAACTGAGAAGTCCCAGATCCAAACAGCTGTTGGAACTCAACTATTATCCTTCGAAGGCGAAGTACTACGAGCGTTATGATTCAGGATCCGAACTGGATCACTTGGCCTTCTGGACAAGAGATGTGGACAAGCGGTTCAGCGAGCTAACCTCGAAGGGCGCGAAGGTCGCTGTCAGGCCCTTCTCGGAGGATGGGTACAGGCTGGCGTTCGTCAAGGATCCTGACGGCATCTGGATCGAATTGATAGGCTTGGACAGAAGAACCGAGCGGAAATAGTAGGCGCTTTCTCCTATCGGACGAAGCCGATCCTGATAGTGTCGCCATCTTTCAGGCTTAGTCTTTCTCGTAGGTTGACTGGAGCCAGAATCTCAAGTACATCCTCGCCGTAATGGCTCCGCAAGGCTGACACGACAAACGCCTCCACTTCTTCATTGATCAGTACCCGGTAGCATCTTCCTGCGCCAAAGCTTCTTGCTCCGTTTTTGAACCCCTCGATTTCGGTGTAGCTGATTGACTCCAGAAGGCTCCGATCTTTTAGATGCTTCTTGCTCAGCCTCACATTCAGAGTTCCAAGGAAAGGGGTGAAGCCGAGCTTTTCTTGGAACTGTCGCATGTATATTGGCTGACTCACGTAATATGCGCCTTCTCCCAGACCTGAGAAGACCTCCCCTTCAAGAGTCAGTTCCGTCTTCGGTCCTTCAATGACCCTGTGCAAAGTGTGATACATTTTGTTCAGCTCCTTCATGCCCTTCTCCGTTATTCGAACAGTTTCGCCTCGGGTTGTTCTCTCCCGTTTGATCATGCCTTGATTCTCCAGTTCGATCAGGTGTCGTGAGACTGTCTGCTGTGAGAAGCCCAGCTTGCTCGCGATGTTTACTGTCGTGTGAGGCTCACTTGGGTGAGAAGTGATTTCCGCCAACCTGTAGAGCGTGATCAGAAGCCAAGGCTTCATCGTGCGATCGCCTCTCTCATTCTGTTTGCCTCCATGTGTGCCAAGCTGATTGGATCCCTAGGTCCAGAGAGACATCGCGAAACTATCCTTATCGAGTCTCGTAAAGAAATTCTGTGCCCGACGCTGACATAGAATAGCTTTCCAGACCTTCCTCGAAGGATCTCTCCCACAGTCTCTCCTTGATCCCTCAGCTTGGTTCCGGAGATCGTTCCGCACAGCCTGCTCTTCGCAACTCCAATTGCGGGAGCATCCAATGCGATTCCAACGTGACACGCCAGGCCAAACCTTCTGGGGTGAGCGTATCCGTGTCCATCGACCAAGTAGACATCAGGCCGCTTCTTAAGTTTCATTGCTGCAGTGAGTATGATTGGGGCTTCACGGAACGCTAGAAAGCCCGGCACATATGGGAAGGCAACCTGTCCGCGAGCGGTGGCGCTTTCCTCCGCTTCCATGGTCTCAAGGTTGACGGACACTGCAGCCCCAAAGGCCGTCTTGCCGACGTATGCTGAATCCAGACCTGCCGCAAGCTTCATCTTTCTCGGGAAGTCGCCTCTTCGCCTGACTAGTCTTCTCAGTCTCATCTGCAGCTCTGCAGCCTGCTCCATCGAGAACCCTGTGGGCGGATTGACCAAGCACCTTCTATCTGCATCTGAACAGGTCCGCCTCATCTCACGCATTCCGTCACTTGCTCAACCGCAACTGCGTTAAGCGGATGTGGCTTTCTTCCCCTTGACCTCGTTGTGAAGGCTCCTTATGGCTCTTTCAAGCGATACCCTTCGAACCTCAGTGATGACGTCGCCGCGAGTGGATTCAATGATCCGCCTAGCTGAATCGGCCTTTACTCGGAAGGTCGGAACGATTGCCGTGTGATCCAAAGCTAGGACATTCTCATAGAGTTCCTCCATTGTTCTCAAGGTTTTCTCTGCGTCGCTTGTCTTGCCCTTTCTAAGGTGGTTGAGTGCTAGCCGCCTGAGTTCGCCGATCAAATCTAGGACGCCCAGGATGTACGGGACTGGTTCCACTCCCACATCTTTCAATGAAGCTATCTTTCTGTTTCTCAGTAAGCCGTAGAGAAGCATCGCCTCGACATACTCTTGGTACGCCACAATGACGCTTCCAGACTGCTTGAGTTCAGGTTTTCCTCTCAGAAGAGTTCTGATTCGTGAGAGAGACTTCTCGGCCTCTTTGAGAGAGTGTGCCGCTCGTTCCATCTCGTTTCTATGCATCTGGATGATTGACCAGTCAGATAATCTCGTGGCTATCCTAGAGGCCTCAAGCACTTTCTCACGAACTTCATCGAAACTAGTAAGCTCCTGTTGGATCTGCTTGAGATCCTCACTCGATATCAACGGTGCTACACCCACATGCCTCATTCAATAAGGAAGATACTGCTAGATTAGTCATAAACTGTTTGTTCCAATTCATCCTTATGCGTTAAGAGCAATCCTGTGCGTGGGCTTCAGGAGAGGAGCTCAGATATGTCGTAATTTGCGACAGCGAGACCCGTTTTCATGAGAAAGAACAACGTGGACGCGATCTCTCAATGGAATGCTGCAGATTTCTTGGCTAAAGGTGAAAGAGATCTTTCGTTTTCTTTCTCTTTCTTGGTTCAGTGTCTTCCCTTGGCTTTCTTCGCGTCTTTGACGTAGTCAATTAATGTCCAGTTCTCGTGTTCCTCAAACCTCAAGTCGAGATGGCTGTAGAGTTTGCTCGCGATCAGCTTTTCAATGACAAGGGCTCCCGCGCCGAATAGGCTTTCCAAAGCTCTATGGAAGTCCTCGAGCCTCTCAGGTATCTCCTCAAGCCTAAGCGATGCGCTTTGCCCGACATGATGGTACACAACGTTCCTTACGCTCTCGCCGAGAACCTGTAAGCCGGAATCGACGGCCTGAAGCAGTGCCTTTCTGAACGCATCTGCCTTACTCAGGGAACTCGCCCTCCATTGTCGCCTTTACACGATCGGTGTCAGCTGAGGCATCGGATAGCCCTTTGATATGTCCAGTTCAACTGCGAAGAGAGGAGCTCTGGGCTTGACGCCGTAAAGCAGCAGAGTGCCGTGTTCTCTGGCAAGCTTAAGGTAGATATCTGCTGTGGCTCCTAGCCTTCTGGCAGGTTCTTCGCGCCCCCCTTTCATTGTGATGATTCCTAAGGATTTGCGTTCTCTGATCCTGATAGCTTCTTGGCTGAGGATCCCCTCACACGCATTTTCCCCGTAATTGCTTATCAGTGTGTCTCCGCTGATGGCGCTCATGACCGGTTGATCTATGTCTTGAACAAGTTTCTCTTCGAGCTTGAGGTATTCCGCATAGTCTTTCTGAGCGTCCTTTCCTTCGTAAACGGTTATGTAGGGCTTTCTCTGGTCTCGGCGTGGACTTAGTTGCTCGTAGACCCTTAGGAGTCGATTGATCTCCTCCTCGGTGGCGCCGAAATCGAGTGCCATCTTCCTAGCCAATTCGGCGTCAACGCCGGGCCCGGGGATGAGCAGTATTCCTCTGCCGTGACCGCCAAAGTTTAACATGAGTGGCAAGACTACGAGATAATACTCGTATGTCGACACTTTCTCAGCTGCTTCCAGGAGGACTGTTACGCCCTTAGGCAGTCCTCCTCCGAGCATTCTATCTAGGTCTCGCACGCCTGTCGAGTACATGTTCGGTGGATCTTGAATTGGTTGGAACCGGTGTGTCTTCGCGGTGGGCTTCGGCTTGAATGGTGGGAAGGCTCTGAATCCTCCTTCGAGCGTGAAAGCAAGCTTGCGCTCCGTTAGTCTCGTTCCTCTCAGCTTGACAAGCTCTAGGCTCCTCAGCAGCCTTCCATCAATTTCTTCGGTTTTGAGAAATATGATTCCGTCCGCCGTGAACTCTTCTGTGCCGGCTGAGACTTTGGATCCTAGCAGCGACTCTTCCTCCACCATGAAAGTCGTGCAACCTGTCTCACGGACAAGCCTGCTTAGAACTGTGTGCACGATGACTCTGACATCGATGGGCTCCTTGAAGGCTTCGGCCATGGCTGTGAAGGAATCTATGACTAGGCGCTTTGCCTTTACAGCCTCAAGCTCCCTGAGGATTGTCTCTAAGGTTATGGATATGCCTGGCTCCTTCAAGGTCACCAGGTCCAAGATCTTGAGTCTTCCTGTACTCTCCAGACGGCTGATATCCACACCTATATGTCTCGAGAGGTTTTCGAGGAGAACTTCCCTGTTCTCTCCGAAGGAGACGTAGACGCCGTTTTCACCAGATTTGGCACCTTCAACCAGAAACTGAGTTGACAGCACGGTCTTTCCGGTGCCAGGCCCCCCTGTGAGGAGGATCAAGTTACCTCTCAGGAATCCTCCCTCAATTACTGCGTCTAGGCCTTGCACTCCAGACGAGATTCTCTCAACCAACGCAGATCCGTCCGCAGTATATGTCTGGCGTTTCCTTGATAGGGATTTTCGTAATTCGGCTGTGGCGCCGGGAGGGGGATTTGAACCCCCGTGACCCATAAGGATCATCGGCTCTCTGCCTTGGGCTAGCAAGCCGACGCCCTACCTGGTTTCCCGATCCGTAGATGAATCTCTAGGCGATCCCGGCTTTCCGCCTTGCCTCTATCGTGGCCAGAGCCCAGCAGGTAGAATAATCTTTCTCTCAGGGGGCCTGCCGCATTTTCTGCCGTTCAGTTCAAGCATTATCACGGGGACCGGTAGGAGGTCGTAGTAAGGTTTTTTGCTGGTCTTGAGTTGATCTGTAGGTCTAGTGAGATACTTGCGT
>Ga0209725_1000763_pt1 | contig 18957 bp, 16 predicted proteins | sample I18A1metaG_FD_184145 | JGI IMG/M metagenome (GOLD analysis project Ga0209725, IMG submission 184145) | Lake sediment bacterial and archeal communities from Gulf of Boni, Indonesia to study Microbial Dark Matter (Phase II) - ​I18A1 metaG... | ecosystem: Environmental > Aquatic > Freshwater > Lake... | reverse complement strand
GCAGAGACACAGTTACGGCTTCTCAACATCGAAGGAGTGGACACTTCCGCGATCAGGCGCAAGACTGACGTAGAATCTGGACAAGCGTACATCATCACCGAGGAGTCTGGGGAGAACGTAATTCATACCTACTTCGGGGCCAACGCCATGTTGAAGCCAACGGATATCCTAAGCAAAGGAAGCGGCGAAATGATACAGACCGCAAGAATAACTGCCATCACAGATCCGCCTGAAGAGACTATCGACCCAATTACCCGAATCGCTCATGAGACCGGAAGACTAATCGCGTGGGACCCCGGCATCAGAGCAGAAGCAGGAATGGAACGACTTCGCAGTATACTCCTCCGCACACATTACCTGTTCCTGAACGAAGTTGAGGCAGAATACATGACGGGAGTCAGGCAACCTGTGGAAGCCGCGAGGCGCTTATGGGAGACAAATCCAGATCTGACGACGATTCTGAAGTCAGGCAAAGAGGGATGCACGATGTTCAAGGCACGAGCGGCGATTCGAGTTCCAGGAATCGATCTGGCGAAGTTCGGCCTAAAAGTAGTCAATACCGTCGGTTGCGGCGACGCCTTCTTGGGAGCGTTCTCCGCCGCGAAAGCAATGGATCTCAGCGACGAAGAATCTGTATACTGGGCAAATTGGGCGGGAGCGTTGAAAGCCACCAAACCCGAAACCAGAGGCAGTCCCGCGAGGGACGAGCTTGAGAAGTGGATCGCGCGAACGGGCACACGTCAAAGTGACTAGGAGTAGACTCCTAACCATGAAATGCGATCAAGAAGCAGGACCCACCGGTTCATGAGGGCAGCGCTTCAGGCCGGCGTCACTTCCAAATCCAGCTTCGATACCTTTACAGTTCATCTGCACGGCAGTCATATCGATGATCATGGAGCCCCGGGCGGGATTTGAGCCCGCGACCTTTGCCTCAGCGGGAGCCCTGATAAAAGACTCTTACCAAGGCAACGCTTTCTGCTGTCGCTTCGCATCTACCAGGCTGAGCCACCGGGGCTGTGATGGTTCAGGTCAGAATGCTCTTCTAATAAAGTTTCGATGAGGATGAGCAGCGCATTTTCGACACCATTTCGCCGTTTCCTGAACAGTCAAAAATGACAGGAACGTGAGGGTGACGACTGTTTTCATGAAACGATTAGTCAAGCATAGGTTTGTCCATTCGCCGTTCTTCAAGCGTTTTTAGGAAACGTTTAAGACCACTTCGCCATGAGAGACTCGCCCAACGAATCCTAAAGGAGGAAGAATGAATATTGGTCAAGCGATGCCCATCATGCGGATACAACAACAGAGATGACGCCGTCTTCTGTTCGAGCTGCGGCGGTTCACTTGCTGCTCCCGGAGCGCCAATGATGAAACCGGTCCCCTCAGTCCGAGTTGTAACCCCTGTTACGCCGGGCGCTCCAATGAGAGTTCCAGCGCCAGGGATGTGCTTCTACCACCCGAGCCTTCCAGCCGTTTACATATGCAACCGCTGCGGTCGCGCCATCTGCCGTGACGACTCGAAAGCATACATGGACCTAGTACTCTGCCCACAATGCTACGCCGGGATTGTTCCACCGATGGCCATGGCGCCACCAGTTCCAGCTGCACCGGCATATGCACCCGCACCAGCACCGCCAGCCTATGCGCCGTTTCCTGGGCCGATGATCGGTCCAGTGGCTGGTCCTGTGATGCCGGGCGGGCCTGCAAGGTCGCTCTGGGGATTCATCATTTCACTCGTCTCGGGACTTCTTGTCCTACTGAACGCTGGCTTGCTACTGGCGTGGCAGTTCTACGGTGGAACGTTCCTTTGGGCGAACATATTCTTCTGGATCTGCAAGATCGACGGATACGCTTGTCCGCTGCCTTCAGGTATCACAACTGCGACTGGCAACATCTCGTTCGTTCTTGGAGCGATCATAGGCCTAATCATCGTCGTCGGCTCAATCCTGATGATCCTCGGATACGGCACAATCGGCAGCATAGTCGTTTTCCCGATGGCCGTGTTCAGCCTGGTGATCGGGGGCGGCTTCATCGCGGGCTTCGTGCTGGGAATCGTCGGCGGCATCATGGGCATGATAGGGCGATAGCTCTTAGATTACCCCCAAGTTTTTCTTTAACCGACCACATGTTTGGTGTGTCTACCGTGTCGTATGTGGCAATCTCCGGCCAAGTCATGGAGAAGGTAGTCAAGGAGGCGAGAGAGCATCCAGACGAGCAGGTCGTTGGAGTACTGCTTGGCGGACAGTCTGGCGGCGCAATTTTGATCGAAGACGCCGCTACGGGCGCCGCTGAGTCGAACTCTACTCACGCGACTCTGACCGGGGATTCGATCGCGAGAATCGCGGATGATATAATCAACAAGAGAATAAGAGGTAGTATTGTAGGTTGGTATCATTCTCATGTCCGTGGCGGCGTCTTCATGTCCGAGACGGATGTGGAGACCCAACTCAAACTTCAGCAGTTCTCCCCTTTGGTGACCGCAATGGTGATTGACGCACACTCCGGAAAATCAGGCTTCTTCAGGGCTGACTCCAAGACCAAAGGCGCGGTACCGGTTCCTGCACAGGACCTCACGACGAAGGTGGCAGAGCCTGCCCCTGCAGCGTATCCCACCAGTCAGGCAGCGTACCCACAAGCTCCTCCACCGGCAGCTCCGACGCCAATATCGACTCGCACAATATTGCTGGTGGTTCTGCTGATTACCTTGGCTATGACCGGGGGCATTATCGCCCTGGCTTACTACCGAGGGCCGGGCACTGCTACGAATCTTGCGATAAAGCACACTCCGCCTGGGGGGCCGTTCAGGATTGGAAATACGATAACGTTTGATGCAAACGTCACCGGCACTGACCTCAAGAATGTCACACTCGCTTACAGGAGCATCGAACGAACCCCCGCCGGAGACCTCAGAGTCGGAGATTTGATCAAGGTCCCCATGCTTCTCAAGGCTGCAGGGAAAGACACGTACTCCTACACGATACCATCATCGGAGATTTCAGGAGTCTATGTAAACTACTACATTTCGGCCTTCGACGGTTCGGACAACGCAGTCCGTAGCGACGTGTACAATCTTTCTGTGGGGGATTTCGACTGGACGCTTGATCGGACCGACGAGGTGATCGTCACTCGGACAATTGCAGGCGAAGTCAGACTCGACCTGAAGGCCCTCAACGATTTCAACTTGCCCGTCACAATCAGGGTGGGAAGTCCGGGACCGCCCGCCGGAGTAAGCATAAGAACACCGTCTCCAGTCGTCCCAGGTGAACAGCCAGCCGTGCTTCGCATCACGGCGACTGGCGATGCAGATATCGTTCGGAGATATGACGTAACAATCGAAGCAGTATACTCACCAGGGGGCGCGGTGCAATTCATACGTCCAATAACACTCGTACTGACCGTGACGGATTTCAGTTTCGATATACAGCCGAGGTATAATGAAGTCAAGCCTGATCATGAAGCCCCTCCCTACACGTTGACGCTAACAGTCAACGACGGTTTCAGGGCCCCGAATGCCTTCAAGGTCTCCATTACCGGGCTGGAGAAATTGGAAGACAAGATAAGCTGGAGACTCGAACTGGTCGAATACAAGGTTGACGACCAAGGGACGGCCAAATTCAACTACAACCTTGTCTTCAAGGTTGAGTCAGGAGCCAAGAAGGACCTGTACCTATTCACGGTCAAGATCAGCGCCACCACTACCGGTGGCACCATCTCGCACGACATCAGCAACGTACAACTTAAGATCATCTCATGACTGGCGAAGACGTAGAAGCACTTCTCGGAGGTGAGAGAAGAACTTGAAGCTCTTCGTTCAAGCACCGATCGGACCACAAACAGGCCTAGCGGAGATCGATGTCATTCCGGACCACACTATCGGAGAGATCAAGCAGCAGGTGTGCACGTCCTTTGGAGTTGACCCTGCGACGGTTGCCTTGATGTATGGCGGCATCATACTTGATGAGTCCAGCACAGTCAGCAAGGCCGGAATCCCCGAGAACGCGCAACTGGCGCTCATGCCTTACAATATCATCGGTGGCAACGGGACGTGAACATTCCGCTTCTCTACAAGGAGAAGAACTTTACAAACCATCAGTTTCCAACCGTCACGGCGTTGAATGACCCCCCGACAGCATATGAGGGAATGCTCAGATGCGAGAAAGGGGCTGTCAAGACACTCGCCGAGAAGAAGATCTGGCCCTTCACAGAGTACGTGGACTGGAACAGGTTCAGACTAGAGCTTCCAGAGGAGTACCCACTGAAGCCCCCGAGGGCTATGTGGCTCTCTGACGTTTCGCACCCAAACATAGTCCCAAAGGTCATGAATGCTGTCTGCGTCTCGATCCTTGGCGAGAACTGGCGGCCTGACCTGAAGCTCGTCTCGGTCGTCAACGCGCTCTACTATCTTCTATCTGACCCGAACCCGGACAACGTATTTGACCATCCGAACTGCCTGAAGGCAGCAAGCGTCTGCAGATCATACGGATTCCCGAAGATGACGAAACGGAAGACCACCGCACAACAGAACGATGTGGTTCGGTTCCACATTGTACCGATCCCGCAGGCACCATCGAGAGGACAGGAGCCCCCCGGAGACGTGATACGTTTCCGAATCCCTGAGAGGGAGCGAACGGAAAGCTAGTTGAAAGTTAAGCTCTCGATGCCGTCTGTTCGTGACATAGAGGTCAACGTTCCCCCGGCAGCTACTATCAACCTCGTGAAGCAGAAAGCCTGCGAACAATTGGGAATTGAGCCTGACCTGACGAGCATTCTTCACGATGGGGCACGCATCGAAGGCAACCGAAGAGTGAGTAAGCTCAGACTTCAACAGAAGCCTTTGATAGTCGACTATCTCTGGGCGCGCCACCTGATACTTTGGGGCCAAGAGGGACAGAAACGCCTGGGAGAAGCGACTGTACTCTTGGCTGGGGCCGGAGCGATCGGCAACGAAGTTGCTAAGAACCTAGCGATGCTCGGCGTGAAGCGCCTGATAATAGTCGACAATGATGTTGTCGAGCTTTCGAACACGAGCAGAATGATCTTTTTCGAACGCAAGAACCAAGGTTTCAACAAGGCAGAGACGCTAGCGCGAAATACCACGTCCAAGTTTCCGTATGTCGAAGCCTTGGCTTGGACGGGTGCGCTGGAAAGCCTTCCGCTCGAGCACCTGTTGAACGTAGACGTAATCATCTGCGGGTTGGACAACGTTCTCTCTAGGATATACCTCGCACAGATCTCGAAGAAATACTCGGTACCCATGGTGGACGGCGGCATAGTAGGATATCAAGGACGCGTCCAAGTGTATGCACCCCCCGACATGCCGTGCCCTCTCTGCGCCTTTCCATCAGCAAACTACGGGCGTATTGCAGGCCTGAGGAACCCTTGCGACGGACCGGCGGAGGAGACGAAAGTTCCATCCTTGCCTACAACAATCTCCCTAGTTTCGTCGATTCAATGCCAGGAGGCGGCGAAACTCATCATGGGTTACAAAGCCTATTTGAACAACGGCGTCTGGCCGAAGGAGACTGGCGAACCGCTCAGAGGGGTGCTCATGGTCGACTTGCGATACAATCGCTACAGCGTCACGGACGTAAAGCGAAACAAGAACTGCATTGTATGCGGAGACAGCGGAGTAGCGCAAGCACCTGTGCCGATCCTAAGGATTTCAGTAGCACAACTGCACGACTCAACCTCCCACCTGTATAAGGCGGTCGCGGAGAAGATGAAACTGACCGATCAGCAGATCATGCTATTCTCTCAGAAGCACAACAAGACAGCGAAAGTCGAGAAAGGAGGATCTCTCCGAGCGCTAGGGCTTGGAACAAAGAGCATCTTGACCGTCGTAGCCAAGGATGGATCTGAATACAGAGAAGCCGCAGTCAGACTCTCAAGGACGTGACTCTACGCAACATGCATCATGAGCGAAGTCTCTCTGCAGAGTCAAGACTGACGGAGCAACCGTTATTACGTATTTGAAGCTATACCCAACTAGGGTTTGAGTATGCGACAGTGTCCGGCCTGTGGGAGCAGGAATGCTGATGATGCGGTATTCTGCAGTACATGCGGGGTCTCCTTCGCGGCGATCTCACCTCCACAACCTGTGCAGGTTGGTGAAGGTGCCGCAAAACCTGTTCCAATAGTGAAAACAATTACTCCGCTTGCACAAGCACCTCCACCCGTACCCATGGCAAGGACTCAGATGACAGTCGGGTCATGCTTCTATCATCCTGACCTTCCTGCTACGTACATCTGTGCTCGATGCGGAAGAACGATATGCTTTTCCTGCACGAAACCCTACGGGCAACTAGCGTTGTGCCCACAATGTTACTGGACTCTGGCGCCCCGCGGGGTCGCGAGGCCGCAGGCACCCTCGAGATAGTTCCTCTACGCGAGGCGCCCCTTCTTCCTCAGCCGTTCTGTGGAGCGTCTTATCTCATCCACAGATAACCCGAGATCCTTCGAAGCGCGACTTAGGGATATCTCCCCGCCCCGTTTCACTATGTAGTCGTAGACCCGCTCATCCAGCGTCTCCGTGTCAGTCGTCTCTACGACCCGCACTTGAGCCAAGGTAGCTCCGCAAGTCTGACAGTATTCTGCACAAGTCGGAACCCCAGCCCCGCACTTCTGGCATATGACCCAAGCTGTCGAAGGTGCCGGAGGGACGGTCGGAAGTCTGACCTTGCGTCCTTTGAAGGAGGATCTGACTGATGACGCAAGCCGCCCAAACCAGGAGGGACGCTTGACGACAATGACGATCAAAGTCGCAATCAAGATCACAGCTGACAAAATCACGAAAATAGCAACCCACATGGGTGTGTAATCGATCGCCCATTCCGCTTCTATCTCGTACGGGCGATCCATAATGATGTCTGTCTCAGTCTTGCTGACATCAGCGAATGTAGCGGAAGAAGGAGTGGGTTTCCATCTCAGGAAGATATACTTGACAGGAAAATCTGGCCCGCTGTATGTCACACTGAACCTTACTTTCTGACCGGTCGGATACCACCCGCTGCCTTTCGTTTCCCCGAACTGAGAACTGACTTTCAGATAGTACTCTCTGTGATAGGACAGTTCCACGCGATGCGGGCCGTCGATGTGAACCTCCATCGATACTCCCGGCTGAGTCATGCCTCCAAGATTCCATGAGGCCCCGGTTAGTCGCTCCATTGAACTGACCGTAATGTTCTGAGGAACAGGCCCAAGTCTCGTGATTTGTCCGGCATCGTACCAATCGCTCTTTGGCATATCCTGTCTTTGCGCAATCTCCGGCGGGGCCAGGCTGACGTTCAGAAAGTACTGAGTCTTGTACTTGGCAGTGATCGATTTGGGACCATCCATCTGCAGCGACGCTCGAGCGTCTGCGCTTAAGTAGTCTCCAAACCATTGATCGAAGACGTATCGGGTGTCGGTTCCATTCGTTACGGCGGGTGCAGAGAAATCCGCGAGGGAGCCTTCGTCGAACCAAAGAGTCGATGGGGAGAGTATGCTGATCGGATCGGAAGATATTCGAAGAATATACTGCGTCTTCCATCCGGCAACAGCTTTCTTGGCTCGATCGATGATAATTGGATCGGAGACTATTCCCTGTCCTGAGGCGTCTCCTTTCCAACCCGCGAAGACGTACCTTACCCCCTCGGCTCCAGCTGTCATGTTCGTGACTAGCCGTGCGTAAACCGTTGTGCCTTCATCGTACCAGTCCGTTCCAGTTGGAGAACCATGCGGGGACAGCACTTCAAGGTGATACTGCGCAGTGTAGGCAAACGTGTGGATTCCTCCTTCGGTGAACAACCACACGTTGTCTCTGCATTGATACCGCGTTCCGTTGCTCACGTTCACATAAAGGTCGACACTCACCGTATGTGCGCCGCCCATACTGAAGTTAAGGAACTTCGTCTTGCCTGCTTGGATCGTTCCGTTCAACACGTTGTCCACGTAGTACTGGGTTCTCACTTCAGTAGGAAGCCCTGTGACAGTAAGCGAGACAGAGTACTCTTGCGCTCGGACAATCGCTGGCGCAAGAGTAGCCACGGTGAAGACCAACATGGTGAATGCGAGAAAGACCACACTAGTCCTCGATGCCATGAGCGCCGGCCCTCGACAAAACTAGTCTAGCGCAATCCTACTGCTAAAATACATTACACCCTCGAACTTGTCATTGCACTGTCAAGATAGCAGGCTAGTCACCAACTTCCGTTGCCACATAGATTGCGACGTTCGCAGCAAGAGACTCGCCGCCATGGGGCCGTAGCGGCGTCCATCTCAATGGAAGAATAGACAACTGTACGCCGATTTCTCCGTCAAGGCGCAATGGTCATAACTCGTGGCCTCCTCCAACTGGGACATGGTCTCCACCGCCTATGCGAGAGGCAGAAGCCGAGAATATCAGGTGCTTAAGAAGCTAAGGAGCGAGGGATGGTACTGCAGCAGAAGTGCAGCTTCCCATGGGCCGGTGGATGTTTTCGCCGCGAAGGACGGTAAGATACGGATGATCCAAGTTAAGAGCGGACGTGGTAAACTGAAACCCGGGGATAGGGAGACCCTCAAGCGTTGGGCACAGGCATTCGCTGGAACAGCTGAAGTCTGGTACTTTGGCAAACGCGTAGGCACAGTGATAGAAATAGTGTTCGAGGCCGGAAGCGAGACGTAGAGTCCTCAGCTCAAACGCATATGTCCAGGCAGACCTGGCAACGGCAAGGACCCACACTTCTAACCACACGCACTTTCGTCTTCTCCCGCATCGCCTCAATGCGCTCGAGCATCGGGCTGAGTTCTTGCAAGGCCTTGTCGCCTGCTTCAGATCTATGATATGACTCAACGAAGGCATAGCAGTGGACAACGCCCTGGCCGTTCTTGAGCGCGCTTTTGGCAGTCGCAAGAGAATCCAAAGCTAGGTCAGGCAGTGGCAGCAAGACTCGGTCGGCGCACCCCGTAAGGGAACTTGAGACTATTCTATTCGCGTCCCCACAGATCACGTCTATCATCTCCCGCACTCCATTGAGCACATTGTTCAGGACATGGTAGCGAACAGCAAGAGGGTTCAGATCCAAGGAGTAGATCCTAGAAGGACGCGCGTGCCTTGCGATCATGATCGAGAAAGACCCTACTCCCGCGAAGAAGTTCACCGCACACTCTCCGGGAGAGACAAGATCAGCGATTCGCTTCCGCTCGTAACTGAGCCTTGGCGAGAAATACGCGGCCGATAGGTCTACTCTGTATTGGCATCCAAACTCTTCGTGCACAGTCTCAGTCCGGTGTTCTCCTGCAAGCCATTCGAGTTTGCGCGTTCGAAATTGTGACTCAACCGGTCCGACTTGCCTCAAGACAACTTTGAGGTGCGGGGCAACGCCGAGCAAGCTCTCGGCGATCCGATAGCTTTCATCCTGAAGTTCGTCGGAGAGCTTCAGGATCGCTATGTCACCTACGATGTCAACGCCTTTCTGCAGGCGGGCAAGTCGTCCAGCGTCCAGAACATCTCTGGCAGATTTTGACAGCAGCCTCAATTCTGGCGCCTTGAACTTCTGCCGGAATGCCGGTCTCACTGTGAGTCAAGCGAGAGCCCAGTCGTCGATCCGTCTCGCGTTAGAACGACGACCCTACTGACCGTATCCTCCGCGACCAACTCATACCCAGTGGTCTTCTCCATTTTCTTGGTGAATTCTCTAATCTCGCATTGGTAGGGCATCGCGCTTATCGGTAGCCTTTGTTTCGATTCGCCCAGCCAGCTGTACCCCTTGAGTTCTAGAACAGATGGAGCTCCCTCCATCACAAGTTTCGAATAGCCTTCCGGATCATGCATATTTTGGCCTTTGACTAGTGTCAGTCTGACTATCGTTCGGGACCGCTTGAAAGCTGGCATCAGCTTGAGGCTGGCACCAATCCTTTCCCAAACGTCAGCAATCAGCGGACGTGTCACGCGCTCGTAGGTCTGCTTGTCGGGCCCGTACAAGCTGAGGTAGAGATTGGTTGGCTCTATCTCGCTTTCTACCATCTCTTTCAGCCTGTTGGGCATAGTACCGTTGGTCACTAGGAAAGAGGTCATTCGCCTTAGACTGATCTCTTGGATCAGGTCTCCGATCATTGGGTAGAGAGTAGGTTCCCCATCGAGAGAAATTGCCACATGGGTTGGGTTCATCGATTCTTCGAATAGCTTCTCTGTCACGTGTGGATTTGCCTTGAAACCGATCAAGAGTCTCCGCTGCGCTGCAACAGCCTCGTCCAGAATCAAGTTCGGGGGATCCCATCCAGGTTCGGCTTTGAATCGGTCGAACGTGTGGAAGCGCCAACAGAAGATACAACGCAGGTTGCAGAACTGCAGCGCGGGAGTAAGCTGCAAGCATCTGTGACTTTGGATACCGTACCATCTCTTGTAGCAAAGCCGGCGGCCCATGAGCGCCGCGCGCGTCCACCTACAAATCTGAATACCTGAGTGCGTTCCCAACAGTCGGTAACCTGCTCTGAGGTATTTTCGCGTCATAATGGGCCCAAACTTCGAGCGAGGTTGACAAAGTGAGGATGTGAGCGTCATTCCATCCAGCGTCCTCGCCTTACGTTGCCGGCGCACTCATGGGCAACTTCGCATGCACTAGTCGGAGAGTATTCTCCTTTCGAGTGCTATCGGTAGGGGACGAATTCTCTACCCAAGAGTTCTCTTGCGATGATTATCTTCATTATGTCAGAGGTGCCGTCGCCAATCATGGATCCTCTGATCTCTCTCAGCCGGTACTCGTCTAGAGTTTCCGTCGTGAAGCCTACTGCGCCTCGATTTTGCATGCAATCGTTCACAACGTTGAAGGCGACCTGAGGCACCCAGAACTTCATCATCGCTGACTCTTTAGTGAATGGTTGTCTTCTGTCCTTCAACCAGAATGTCCTGTAGCACAGAAGCCTGGCTGCCTGAAGTGCCGTGTAGTCCTCGGCTATTCGAAATTGAACTGATTCGAACTTGCCGATAGGGCTTCCGAATGCTTTTCTCTGCTTTACGTATTCAATGGATTCCTCCAGTGCGGCCTCAGCCATTCCGACTGTCCAGAGGGCTATGTACGCTCGCATGAGATCGAAGGTTTCCATGACGTAGTAGAATCCCTTGTTCTCCTCTCCAATCAAGTTGCCAGCGGGTATCGCTACGTCCTTCATAACGAAGCCTCCAAAGGAGAACAATCTCCAACCTAGCGCGTCGAAGAGATACTTCTCGATCCCTGGTCGGTCTGTCTCGACAAGAAACATGCTCACTCCCTTTGCGCCGCTACTAGGACCAGTCCTCGCCATCAGACAGTACGCCGCGCACTCGTTGATGCCCGTGATGCACTGCTTTTCGCCGTTGATCACGTACTCGTCGCCCCTCTTGATAGCGCGGGTTGAGATAGCGCCTGCGTCCGAGCCGACGCCCGGCTCGGTTGAGGCGACACCAAGCATTTTCTCACCAGTCGCCAGCGAGCGCAACCACTTGTTCTTCAACTGTTGGGAGCCGTGTAGGTAGAGAATCTCAGCCATGATGTCGCCAAGCGGTATCTGCCAGCCCGCTCGGGCGAGCTCTTCAACAGCGATCGCCATTGTCGTCGCGTCAGATTCCTGGCCACCGTATTCCTTCGGCAATCTCAAGCCGAGCAAGCCAGCCTTTCCCATCTTGCGATAGATCTCCCATGGGAACTGGCCCTTTCGTTCGTACTCGCGGATCTTCGGAGCAACCTCCTTCTGCGCGAACTCACGGACCGTGCGTCTGAACAGTTCCTGTTCATCAGTGAAACTGAAATCCACTCTCGCTTACCTCACTCCGACCGGTGACGCGTTCTATTCCCTGTACCGTTGATAAGCTTGGCCTTGTCGCCGCCTCGCAAGGACGCCTGAGAGTCGTGACACTCAGTCGCTCGACGCGCTCCAAAGTGAGTCTGGAATGATCCCGAGCAAGAATGGAAATCAGCTGGGCCATGCCTTGGTGCACGAGCCGTTCAGAGACAGATCCTCCTGAACGGATCTTGAGCCCTGTCAGGAAATGACCTCTCTCCAAGGTGGTCCTTCGCTCTGCGACGCCTGCTTCTAGAGAATGTGCCCACGAGACGGGCCAGGGTTTTGAACTCTGACAGGCGACGCAGCACTCGCCGTTCCGCGCTTGGTTCCAATGCGGCAATGAGCGTGCCAGTCGAAGACATCGACATCATCTCATTCGTTGAGAGTCGGAAATGTCGAGCCAGAATGTGCACTTCTCTCGGAACTGCGACCTTTGTGAAATCGACGGAGAAACCGGTTTTTGACGCTTCGGCCATCTCGTTGAGTGCCGAGACGAGGCCTCCTTCAGCCGCGTCATGCATTGCGTGAACGCCAGGCATCTTCGAGAGTGCCAAGGCTTCTTTGACGCATGATTGGAATTGGAACTGCCGACTGAGCCGATTTGCGCTGGATCTTCCGAAGAGTCTCTCCGCAAGAGCTCTTCGTGTTTGCGAAAAAGTGACAGCTGTCTCGAGCCCGAGGGGTTTCGTGCAGAGTATGCTGTCACCGGCTCTTGCGCCGCGTGGCGTCTTGATCTCTTTCAATGAGGCGAACCCGTAGGCTGTACATGTCCCGACCATATCGTCTAGGGCGTCGTAGCTTCCGGTGTGGCCAGTCACGATCTGCATGCCAAGTTGATTTGCGGCTTGACATGCGTCTCTCATGACCGACTGAAAGAGCCGTGTTGGGGTTCTTGGCGGACCAAGCAGGCTCACAGAGCAGAATCTCGGCGTCACTCCGAAGACTGCGACATCGGATGCAGCGTAGTGGACGAGGAGCCATCCGAACCGAGGCTTTGGCACGCCCACGCAGGGATCCGTCGAGACAACTAGGCAGAGACCGTCGGGGGTCTTGTGCACTCCCGAATCAAGTCCGACTCCCGGTGGCACAAGAATCGAGGAGCTACGTTTGATGCACCTGATGACGATCTTCAGTTCCCGCGGCCCAAGCTTTCCCATCAGGAATCAGCCTTCTGCAAGACTGCGGCTCCTTGGTTTCCGACGCGCCTACCCAACGGTTGAACCATGCCTTTCCTGGGAGTATTCCGGTTACGTGATCACCGCTTGATCCGGCGCAAGATAGATACGGGACTTGCCCAAACTTGCGGCCTACTTGTAGAGATCAATGATGGCTCTTCTGATCAGGACTACCATCAGTACTAGGCTGATGATGAGCTCTGGAAACAGATAGGTGCCGTTGTAGAGGGCCGAGTAGGCATAGGCATTGGCTCCAATATTCACTCCCAAGTAAACATCCGGGGCATACGTGGCGAAGAATATCACTCCTGAGACAAAATGGGCGAGAAATCGCCCTACTATCCCCACCGTGACGCCCATTAGTTCATGCGTTCTAAACAGCCCAGCGAGACCAAGCGCGCCGAACGCAATCGGATAGTCGAGTAGAAGTTGCACGGGATGGACAAAGAAAGGGCCTACAAAGAACTGAACGATGCCATAGATGACACCGGCGGTTATCCCCAACTTTGCTCCACGTCTAAAGCTGAACCAGAACAGCGGGACCATACTCCCCGCAGTTATGGATCCGCCTTGCGCCCAGATTGAGAACTTGATGAAACTGAGGACCGTGCCGAGGGCGATCGCGACGGCCATCTCGGCGAGAAGCTTCGTCTTAGATTGGATCAGCTCTTTAGGCCGGACTGCCGACTTCGTGCCTTTGGTTTCGGTTTTCATTTCGTTGCACCTCTGTCGGGTTTCGCCGGCTACCCGGGTCCGCTGAGAACTTCATGTTCCTCCGCCAGCATTGTCTGGATCAGGTTCAAAGGGTCGACGGCTCCAGCCGTCCTCTCAGCCGGGTAGACCCAGCTCCCCTGTTATTCCTGAACAGGCACAAGGTTATATAACTCAAGTGATCGACGCGCCATCCTTCCCTTCATGAAAGACTCACGTAAACAAGCGACTGACCACGCCTTTGAGAAGTATCTTGCTTCCACCTCGACGTTTTTCTAGCACCCGCTCCTAATAGGGTCTGGAAAGCGGATGGCCAAAGAAGCCGAGCTCTATCAGCGACTTGCAGAAGGACGCGTTAGGTGTACTGCTTGCGCGCGGTACTGCAACATTCCACAGGACAAGATAGGGTTCTGTGGCATCCGCCAGAACCTGAAAGGGAAACTGCACCTGCTGGTCTATGGCAAGATCACGGCCAGTCATGTGGATCCGATCGAGAAGAAACCTCTCACACACTACATGCCAGGAACAAAGATCTTCTCGATATCGACCACTGGCTGCAGCTGGAGCTGCGCCTACTGCCAGAACTACGACATGAGTCAGCGGCGAATTGTGGAGGGGGCGGACGTGACACCCGAGCAGATCGTTCGCCTAACCGAACAATATGGATGCCGGAGCATCGCGTACACCTACAACGAGCCGACGATCTTCCTCGAGTTCGCCCACGACGTGGGGGTCCTTGCGCGCAATAAGGGGCTCCACAACGCCTTCGTCTCCAATGGGTACGCCACGCCGGAAGCGGTTAAGATGATGAGCGATTTCCTGGATGCCATCACGGTCGACTTCAAAGGTAACGGGGAAACAAACTTCCTCCGTCGCAACGTGGGAATCCCTGATGCAGGACCAATCTACCAGACACTCTTGGACCTGAAGAAGAAAACGAATGTCCACATAGAGATCACAGACCTGATCGTGCCGGAGATTGGCGACAACCTTCAGGAGGCCCGAAAACTCTCCCGCTGGATCTATGACAACCTTGGCCCGGACACCGCCACACACTTCCTCAGGTTCCACCCTGACTACAAGCTAAGCCACTTGCCGTGGACGCCAATTGAGACGCTTGAACGCCACCATGATGTGGCTAGGGCGGAAGGCCTCAAGTACGTTTACATCGGCAACGCCCCAGGCCACCCATTTGAGAATACGTACTGCGCGGGATGCGGCAGCGTAGTGGTGAAACGATACGGGTTCGATATCGCGGGCTGGTATATGGATAAGGACAACAATTGCCTGAACTGCGGTGAGCGCATCCCGATCGTAGGAACGCTCAGTCAATCCGCGGATGATAATCGGTTCTTCGCCGTTACGCTCAACCACTGAGGCCTATCACGCGCCAAGGTATTCTCGAACCGAACGATCAGGAGACGAGCTAGGATCCCTCGAGCGTTGAGAACTCCTTCAACAATTCCTTCTGTCGATTCGTCAGCTTCACCGGCACGCGCATGACAACCTCGACCAGCTCGTCACCCTTGCCCCCGCGGATTCTGGGCATCCCTCTTCCCTTGAGCCTGAAGACCGTTCCCGGCTGCGTCCCTCCGGGAATCTTCACCCTCGCCGTACCTTCCAGCGTAGGAACGTCGATCTCCCTTCCGAGCGCCAGGTCCGGAAATCCAAGCTCTGCGCGATAGATGAGATCGTCCCCGTCTCTGTGCAGAAACTCGTGAGACTTCACATGCACAACGATATAGAGATCGCCAGGTGGCTCTCCAGCCTCGCCCGCTTCTCCTTCGCCTGCCAGTCTTAGATGACTGCCGGAATCGATCCCTGGAGGAACCTTGATCGAGATCTTGCGAGTCCGACGCACGCGGCCTGTGCCTTTGCACTCCGCACAAGGATCGTCAATAGTTGTCCCTCTCCCGCTGCATGTATTGCAGGGCTCGATCCTCACGAACCGGGCGAACCCTGCCTCCTGAACATGTTGCACTTGGCCTGAGCCGTTGCATCGTGGGCAACGCTTGGGCTTCGTTCCCGGCCTGGCACCACTTCCTTCACATGTCTGGCAGATTTCAGTCCGTGGGACCTCAACCTCACGTCTCACGCCCGAATAGGCTTCTCTGAGCGAAATGGAGGTGTCATATCTCAAGTCTGCTCCACGTGCTACTCTGCGTCTTCCTCCTGCCCCGAAAAAGCGGTCGAAGATGCTATCGAAACCACCGAAGCCGAACCCAATGTCTCGGAAGATCTCACCGAAATCGACCCCTCTGAACAGGTCATCCCAAGAGTATCGGCTATCTATCCCGGCATGCCCGAACTGGTCGTACTCTCTTCGCTTCTCGTCATCGGAGAGAACCGCATATGCCTCAGAGATTTCCTTGAACTTCTCTTCAGCTTCTGGGGACTTGTTTCTGTCGGGATGGTATTGAAGCGCTAGCTTCCTGTACGCGTTCTTGACGTCGTCCTTGCTCGCATCCCGAGGGACGTTCAGGACATCATAGTAATCGCGTCTACTCAAGCTCGCTCAGCCGTTGCCCTGTTGCGCAAGTGAGTGCTACTTTTTCTCGTCCTTGACCTCGTATTCCGCGTCAACAACCTTCCTTTCAGATTCGCCCTGAGGAGGCTTACCTGTGGTCGCCTGCTCTGTCTTCGCCCTTTCTTGGGCGACCTGCTGATACACGACCGTCCCTACCTCTTGCAGAACCTTAGCTAGGGCTTCACTCTTCGTCTTGATGAGCTCGATGTCCTTTCCCGCCAGCGCCTTCCTCAGTTCGTCCGCAACTTTGTCGAGCCTGTCCACTTGATCCTTCGTGAGTTTCTCGGCAAGATCCTTCTTGGTCTTCTCCGTTGTGTACATCAGCGAGTCGGCGTTGTTGCGGATTTCTGCCTCCTCCTTGCGCGTCTTGTCCTGCTCAGCGAACTGCTCTGCATCTTTGATCATGCGTTCCTTCTCTTTCTCAGAAAGCTTCGTAGACGCTGTAATGGTGATCCGTTGCTCTTTCCCGGTTCCCAGATCCTTTGCGGAGACGTTCAGTATTCCGTTCGCATCGATGTCGAATGTAACCTCGATCTGTGGTACGCCCCTAGGAGCGGGCGGTATCCCGACCAGATTGAACATTCCAAGCGACACATTATCGCTCGCCATCGACCGTTCGCCCTGAAGCACATGTATGGTAACGCTTGTCTGAAAGTCGGCTGCGGTCGTGAACACCTGGCTTCGCTTGGTAGGAATGGTAGTGTTTTTTTCCATTACTCGAGTGAAGATTCCTCCAAGCGTCTCAACGCCAAGCGAGAGAGGAGTCACATCAAGCAGCAGAAGATCTTTCACTTCTCCGGCAAGGACTGCACCCTGGATCGCTGCACCGACGGCCACGCACTCCATGGGGTCCACGCCCCTCTCAGCAGGTTTGCCGAAAGCGTCCTCGACGAACTTTCGCACAAGGGGCATTCGAGTCTGTCCTCCGATGAGGATTATCTTGTCGATGTCTGCGAGGTTCAGCTTCGCGTCCTCAATCACTCTCTTGATTGGTGTTTCGATTCGTTCAATGATTGGGAGAGCCAGTTCCTCGAGCTTGGCTCTGGTCAGCGTCTCATGCAGATGCTTGTCCTGCATCACGAAGGGTAGATCCACGTCTGTACTCACGAGTGTGGAAAGCTCGATCTTTGCCTTCTCCGCTGCCTCCTTGAGTCGAGTCATAGCCATCTTGTCAGAAGTTAGATCGATGCCCGTCTTCCGCCTGAACTCATCCACAAGGTGCCCCACGACCGCATTGTCAATGTCGGCTCCGCCTGTCTTCGTGTCTCCGCTGGTAGCCAGAACTTGGAAGACCCCGCCACCAAAATCCATCAGGGTCACATCGTGGGTTCCGCCGCCGAAGCTGAAGACCAAGATCTTCATCTCCTTCTCGAGCTTGTCAAGTCCGTAGGCTAGGCAGGCGGCTGTGGGCTCGTTGATTGTCCTAACAACTTCAAGGCCAGCTATCTCGCCGGCATCTTTGGTTGCCTGTCTTTGATTGTCGTTAAAGTGAGCGGGAACGGTGATCACGGACTTCTTTACCGGCCCGGCAAGGAAAGTCTCTGCGTCACGTTTTATCTTTTGAAGAATGAATGAGGAAATCTGCTGCGGAGTATAGTCCTTGCCGAAGATGGAAACCTTGTAGTCCGTGCCCATCTTCCGCTTGACCTCGAACACGGTTCCTTCTGGGTTGACGGTGGCTTGTCTCTTTGCTGGTTCGCCAACCAGTAGCTGTCCGTCCCTTGTGAAGGCAACGACTGATGGAAACATCTTCCCAGCCATCGTCGGTCCTTCCGCGCTAGGAATGACTGTGGGTCTCCCTGCTTCCATTATGGCAGCCGCAGAGTTGGTGGTTCCAAGGTCTATGCCCAGTATCTTTTCCTTCGCTGGTTGTCCTGAGCCGCTCAACTCGATCCACTCTCATTGGATGTTGAGTTAACTGGTTCCGCGATATGCTGAACTGCGATTTTAACAATACTCGGCCTGATCAGCTTTCCTTTCATTGTGAATCCCTTCCTGATCTCCTCCAAGATCGTTCCCTCGTCTTTGTCGTCGCGTGGGACGCGTTCTACGGCCTCGTGCATTGTTGGGTCGAACTTCTTTCCCACAGACTCGATCGCGGACAACCCCTCTGCGCTGAGCAGGTCGCGAAACTTCTTCAGCACGATCTCAAGACCCTCCGCTACAGCACTCTCGCCCTCAGTATTCTTCGCAGCGTCCAAAGCGAGTTCCAACTCGTCAACGATGGCAAGCAGGTTCTGAATCAGCCTCGCCTTTTCAGCGTCGATTCTAGACTCCACTTCCTGATTGAGACGTCTTCGATAGTTCTCGAAGTCCGCTTGGGCGTACAGGAGCTTGTTGAGATGCTCCTTCGACCTCTCCTGCTCCTGCCTGAGCTGTTCTCTAAGAGAGGAGACCTCGTCAACGACGATTTGCGTGGGCTGAGTCCCCCTAGGGACAGGCAGAGGCTGCCTTCCTGACGGGATACTCTTCTTTTGCTTTTGCTGCTTTGTGGGGCGGCCTTCCTTTTCAGGAGGTTCTTTCGAGCCTCTTTCCTCAAGAGCGATCATGCGACGTGCCTCTCGGTTGAGTTTCAAGGAAAGCAAGAGTTTGAGACCCCGAGGCCTTTTTCCTATAAGTTTTATGGCAAACTCAAGGGCTCTGTTACCTTAGGGCGGATCTTTTGATCCTCTTATGATTTGACTGAGTTGAAGAATCGGTGATCGGTCTAGCGCGTGTCGACGTTTGAAGAGGTTGAAGCTGAGCATGTAGTAGCTCAGCCAG
>Ga0209725_1000762_pt1 | contig 18982 bp, 15 predicted proteins | sample I18A1metaG_FD_184145 | JGI IMG/M metagenome (GOLD analysis project Ga0209725, IMG submission 184145) | Lake sediment bacterial and archeal communities from Gulf of Boni, Indonesia to study Microbial Dark Matter (Phase II) - ​I18A1 metaG... | ecosystem: Environmental > Aquatic > Freshwater > Lake... | reverse complement strand
CTGCGGGTAGAGAGCATATATCTTACGAAGTTGCTCCCGATGAACCCCATTCCGCCTGTCACGAGGACTTTCATCTCGAGTAGCCTCCGTGGAAAGCTGGGCATCTCAGCCATGCTTGAGCCAAGGTTTCAGCTTCCAGTCGTAAGGTATCTTATCCGTGTCTGGGGCTAGTCTCTCCTCATCAGGCTTCTCGTAGTTGTACAGCTTTGTTGGAAAGTTTATGAGAAGTACAGGCTTGACGCCTAAGGCTTTGAATCCGTGCCAGCATTCGCCCGGGATCTTTAGTAGAGCGAGGTTGTCCTCGCCCAGGATGAATTCATTGATCAAGCCTTTAGTGGGCGATTCTTCTCTATCGTCGTAGACCGCTATCTTGGCGGTTCCTTGAAGTATGCACATGTAGTCTTCCTGTTTGCTTCGAGGATGCCTGTGCCATGCTCTGACTACGCCTGGAAAGGTTGTTGAGAAGTATGCCATAGCGAACTGTTTGAAGATGCTCCAGTCCTTCCTGAGGAGCTCGCATAGGTGTCCTCTTTCATCCACATTCTTCTTCAGTTGCTTCAGTTCAACGCCTTCGATAAGCTTCTGCATTTCAAATCTCTTCCGCTGCCTTCCAGTCTTATGCTATGAATATTTGGCTTGGAGTTTAAAAGAGTCATTAATGCCGGATTTGGCGCAACTTGCTCTCTTGGATTGATCCCTCATTCCGATGATGTTATGTAAGGGTCGTTTTACGTAGACTTGGCTTGTAACGGCGTGAGCTCACAGAAATCTGGACCCCCCTACCCCTAGGGGGGTCAAGCATCATTGCACCGCGGTCTTGGTTGGTAAGAGAGGCTGTGTTTTCAGTGATGGGGACATCTCGATTTGGGCTTTCTTCTTGGCCTCTCGATATTTCTATGAGGGCTACGGTTAAGATGTCTCGGCACTCGTATCTTTCGTTGAGAGAAAGGAGTTTTAGATAACTCTATGATCTAAGTATGTTTTAGCGTTGAGAGAGCGGTCTGCTTGGAGAGGGTTCTTGTTACTGGGGCTAGCGGCCTTTTAGGATGTAAGCTGGTTAAAGCGCTTTCAGAAGGTTATGAGGTTATTCCAACTCACAATACGCATCCTGCTCATCCTAGTTCGAAGAGGATGGATATCGTTGATGGAGACGAAGTTCTTAAGGTTCTGGAGGGAGCTAGGCCGGAGTGGGTGGTGCATGCGGCTGCTGAGACGAACGTGGAAAAGTGTGAGACCGATAAGGAGTTAGCTTGGAGCGTCAATGCTGAAGGGACTAGGAATGTCGCTTCAGCATGCATGAAGATCGGTGCGAAGCTGGTTTACGTCTCCACTGACTATGTTTTCGACGGTGAGAAGGGGCATTACAGCGAGGATGATGAGGCGAATCCTGTCAACTACTATGGGGTTACGAAGCTTGAAGGTGAGAGATTTGTCAGAGAGCTCTGCGAGGACTTCATTATCGCGAGGACGAGCGTGCTTTATGGTTGGCATCCAAGCGGGATGAATTTCGCCACATGGGTTATCGACTCTCTCAAGAGCGGCAGGAGGATAAGTGTGGCTCAGGATCACTATAATTCTCCTACACTTGCTGAAGATCTCGCTGAAATGATTATGAGAATCGTGGAAATGAATGCTAGTGGAGTCTATCATGCGGCTGGAAGCGAGAGAGTCAGCAGGTATGATTTCGCGATGAAGATAGCTGAAACATTCGAACTGGATAAGTTGCTTGTGACGCCTGTCAAGATGAAGGACCTTAAGGTTTGGCTTGCTAAGAGACCTAGGGACTCGTCGCTTTCAGTGGATAAGATTCGGAGAGAGCTTGAAGTTTCACCTTTAAACTTGAATGAAGCCCTGAAGAGAATGAAGGAAAAGAGACCTAAGTAGCAGAAGCATCTTCAATAAGTCGCCTTCAACCCTTCCTGCCTCAGCCACCTAGCTTTTGGGTTTGAAGATGCTCGTGCAGCTGAAGGGAGTCTTCTCTGTGGTTTTCAGAGCTGGGAGCATCTCTGGGGTTTCTCGCTATGATCATTAAGGTCTTTCTTCATTCTTCGTTCGATTTCAGGCACAATCAAATAGTCATTGATTATTCGCAACCTGTTTCTCCGGTAGAGTTGGATGAGGTTCCTCTCCACCCAATTTTCCACCCTCCAATCCTTCAGAATCGAGGCTACCTGGGCGAAATCTAGAGATCTCAAGTTCTCTCGAATGAAACTATTCATACGTGTCGCATTGAGTCTTGAGATGCCCTCTGGCTGTCTGAAGGCGAGACGGAGAGCAAGCGTCGCTTCACGATTCGTCGACCAAATCTCCAAACCCCAACGTTCAATCGATTCAATGTATGGTTGAAGGATAGAGAGAGGGCGAGCATCCAAGACACTGTCGAAGAACTCGACAAAAAACGGTCTACTGGAAACTCGCAGCTCTATCGCATAGGTCACCATTTTTCGATCGTTAAATCTTTTTGTCTGAACAGTAGTCGTCCTGTACTCAACATGCTCAGTCTCAGCAAGCTTCTCCGCCAACGCTTCCATTCGAGCTAGGCTCACTTGGCTGGATAATAGGTCGAGATCCTTGCTGCGTAGAGGGCTCCTCATGTACAAGGACATAGCTTGAGACCCGTAAAGGAGAAGATCGCCAACATCTTGCTCCCGCAGGAATCTGTATGCAACCTGTAACAGCTTAGCCCAGTCTCTCGGAGCTGTCCGAATCTCCTGAGGCCTCTTCAATCAGCCAGTCACTCCAAGCTGTTTTCCAGCAGCGATCACGATATCATGTTCACTCAGATTCTTCACTATCTGAACGCCTAGATTGCCAGCCCCTTTCTCGTCAACAAGCTTCCAGAACCCAGACTGAGCATATTGTCTAGCGATCTTCAAGAATCGGGTCCGCACCGACATAAAGACCGATGCGGCTGTCTCAGTCTCGCTTGAGGATACCACCTCTAAGATTCTATTGAACAACAGACGAAGAGCTCTACCGACACGCAACTCATCTGCGCGCCAGAGTAAATACGGTAGATCCAGTCGGCTTGTAGACAAGATCGCAGCGACGAATATGACTGATCCTGTCCGCCTTCTTGCATCCACATGTAATTCATGTACAAGGCAGTCCTCCAATGACGCTATCAAACCAGAGTCGAGAAGCTTGGAGCGGGCGAGCCCCCTAAAATCTGTTGAGACTATTCGCTTCTCTGTCTCAGGAACATCCCAGTTCAGCAAATGCCTTCTCAGCATTGCAAGACCGACCGTGACCTTCGGTTTCTCCGACTTAACCCGGTACAATTGTTGTGGATGTACAGATCCGACATCCTGGCTGCGTACTCTCAAGACATCGCCTGCAACCAGAAGATTCAGATAGAGTCGCAATGTCTTGTTTTCTCTCAGCACGTTTGAACGCGCAGCCTCCCTTAGTATATTCCTGAAAGAGGCAGCGTCGCCCAGTTTCACCACGATCTTGGTCAGTTCTCTTGCTTTTCCATCATCGTAGGTCCTAGGCATTGGTGACGCCTGTAGGATTAATCCTACAAGGATAACTTAAACGTTATCGTTACCGACCAGAGCGCGAGTACCGCAACCCTAACCGTCGGAACCCCGCGCCCTTCACAGCCTAAATCTCAGCACGAGCCGCTCATCATCAGACTCGAAGACGGATCGACAATTCTTGCTACCTCTGGACGGTAAATCCAACCCCTGATCTGGTCTCCTTTTTCGTGGATAGTATCTGGAGGTTCGAGGTTGCCCATATGATTGTTTTGGGTATGAGCTTCTCAAGGTGCTGGTATGGGTCGAAGTTGTTTGTGCATCTAACGACCATCACTTCAAGGCGTTAAATTCAAATCGTTTTGCGATCCAATGGAAAAGGAAGATTGCTTTGAAGATATTGGTCTTAGGGTTTGATGGTGCTTCTCCCCAGCTGATTGACGATTGGATTGACGAGTTGCCGGTTTTCAGAAAGTTCAAGAAAGAAGGCGTGTTCGGCCATACGATTCCTCCGATACCGGCTCAAACGCCTGTCGCTTGGGCAACATTCATGACTGGGAAAAACCCGGGAAACCATGGAGTCTTCAGCTTTTTTATGAGAGAAAAGGGGAGTTACGAAAGGAAGATAGTTGGGCCTGAGACGCTAAAGTCCAAGACAATATGGCATCTTCTGAATGAAGCGGGGAGAAAGGTGGCAACTATCAACGTTCCAATGAGTGACGAAGAAGAGGGAGGCTTGGTAGTACCTGGGTTCTTGTCTAGAAGCGAAGGAATTCCTTCAAGCAATTTTAGAGCGAGAATCGAACGGAAATTCAAAACCGATAGAATTCAAGGAGATTTGGAGATCGACACTCTGGAGAGAGTTGAAGCCGACCCAGATTCGTTCTTTGAAAAGATTAATGAAATCACAGATAAGATGACTGAAATCTGCCTTTATCTTTTGCAGGAGGAGGAATGGGATTTTTTCATGCCTGTTTACATGGGCTTAGACAGGATCCAACACTTCTTTTGGAGACATGTCGACCCAACCCACCCAAGACACGAGGAGAACAAGTATGGTAAGGCTGTAAAGAATTTCTATGCCAAGGTCGATAGGATAGTTGATGACTTCCTAGGATTAGTGGACGAAGACACAATGGTTATGGTTCTTTCAGATCACGGATTCTGCCCGGTTCACACGGAAGTCGTACTGAATGATTACTTGGAACATCAAGGATTCTCGACAACGAGATCAGAGAGGGTAGACGTGGTGAGAAGCAAGGCGATCTCTTACGGGTACGGAGATATATGGCTGAACGTTAAAGGAAGAGAATCCAAAGGTGTGATAGGCCCTGGTGAGGAATACGAAAGAACGAGAAACGAGATTATAGAATACCTCAGAACCATCACGATCGACGGCCAGAAGCCGTTCAAAGATATTAGAAAGAGAGAAGAACTGTGGTGGGGATCCTACCTGAGCGATGCCCCAGACCTCACAGCGATCTTCAATATAGGATACCAAGCGGCAAGGCGACCAGAAGTGACAGGCAAGAACAGTTTGAAGAGATATGTAAACAACAATCCAAGATGGAGCGGAGGCCATGACGGCACCCACGACCCCACAGACGTTCCGGGAATCTTAGGGTTACTTGGACCGGGAATCCCGAATAGGAGTGGAGTCGAGGTTCCCCTTTGGGATGTCGCGCCTACCATACTGGATCTAATGAGAATCCCCGTTCCAGTTGATATGGATGGAAGACCGCTCAAATTGACAGAATAGCCGCTCTTCGATCGGTATTACCTTTTAAGAAGGACGTGCCCTATTACTTTCTTGATAGATCATGGCTAGATACGTGAATATTTCAATTCCCAAACCGCTGTACGAGAGGCTTTCCAAAGTTCTTGAAGGAAGCGGCTACCGCAGCCCGACCGAGTACATCGTTTTTCTCTTACGAAGATATCTGCCTGAACTAGAGTCTCTAGACGCTGAGAAGCGACTGGCAGCGCTCGGATATAAGTAGTCTTTTGGATAAGTAAATGATATATACGTGAAGCCTCACTAAGAGCCTGTACATTTCCACTCCAAGAGGAGGCTTGAATGAACGTCAGTGACGCCAACGAGGAATACCTAGAAGGACTTGAGAAGAAAAGCATCACAATCATAAGAGAGGCGAAAGCTCAATTCAGCAATCCAGCGGCCCTCTGGAGCACTGGAAAAGACTCTACCACGACCCTATGGCTCTGTAGGAAGGCTTTTTTCGGGAAGATTCCGTTTCCGATTATACACATTGACACAGGATGCAAATTCCCTGAGATATACGAGTTCAGAGATAGACTTGCAAGGGAATGGAACTTCAATCTAATTATTGCCAAGAACGAAGAGGCTATCAAAAGAGGAGTCTCACCTGAGAAGGATAGATTCGAATGCTGCACACTACTGAAGACTAAAGCTCTAAAAAATCTCCTCGAGAGAGAGAAGTTTGACGCTCTAATTCTTGCTATACGAAGAGACGAGCATGGGATAAGAGCAAAAGAGAGATACTACTCTCCAAGAGACAACGATTTCAAGTGGGATTATGCTGATCAGCCGGCTGAAATGTGGGATCTCTACGTGAAACCATCTGAAGACTTCTCCCACATGAGAGTTCACCCCATTCTGCATTGGACCGAGTTGAATGTATGGCAATACGTTAAGCGAGAAAAGCTTCCAGTGAACCCGTTGTACTTTGCAAAAGACGGAAAAAGATACAGAAGCCTAGGCTGCCAACCATGCACCGTTCCAATTCCATCGAACGCACAAACAATAGATGAGATAGTTGGGGAATTGGAAACGTCGAAAATTCCAGAGAGATCGGGAAGAGCGCAGGACAAAGAGAAAGCCTACATGATGCAGAAGCTACGAAGCCTAGGCTACATGTAGCGTCTGTGGGAGTTTCTTTGCACATGGGCAGATGTTCAAAATGACCCTCCCGAGAATCAATCTTGTAGTGATAGGCCACAAAGACCATGGAAAATCAACTCTCATAGGAAGACTACTCTACGATTCCAATGCAATCCCAGAACAGAAGTTACAGGAGGTTGAAGCTGAACTGCATAAGGCTGGAGACGAAGCCTTCAGATTCGCATTTCTACTCGACACTCTTGAAGAGGAAAGAAGAGGCGGCCTAACCATAGACATAATGCATACACCCTTCAAAAGCAAAAAGCATCTTTACACGATAATCGACTGCCCAGGCCATAGAGAATTCATCAGGAAGATGTTTACGGGAGCTTCCCAAGCTGACGCCGCCCTACTCGTCGTTTCCGCGAAAGAAGGCATACAAGACCAGACCAAGCAACATGCCTTCTTGGTCAGAACCATTGGGATTGAACAGCTCGTTGTAGCCGTAAATAAGATGGATGAGACAAACTACGAAGAAGCAAGGTTCAAAGAAATACGCAGCGATTTAGCATCAATCCTAAAATCGCTTGACTACGAGAACTCACCAATTGTCCCTATCTCTGCATTGAACGGGGAAAACATCTTGAAGAAGACGCGCAAGATGCCGTGGTACGGAGGCGCGAGTTTAGTTGAAACTCTAGACAGAACCATAAGGCCTTCGGCGCCACCGGTCCACAAACCGCTAAGAGCTTGCGTCCAAGATGTCTATGAAATCGACGGGAAGGAAATCGTTGTGTGCAAAATCCTAACCGGAACGCTTGAGAAAGGAGAAGTCGTCAACTTCGACCCTTCAGGAGAAGAAGGGCTTGTCATCCAAATAGAAATGCTTGGCAGAAAAGTCGAGAAAGCGGAGGCAGGAGATTCCGTTGGGTTAGTCTTAGACAAACCAGTAGAAGCGAAGAGAGGCCAAGTAATAAGCTATCCTCGAAGCAGGGCAAAAGTTGTACAAAGCTTCATTGCAGAAATAGTCTTGTTTTCGAGCATTGAAGTGAGAAATGATGATGTTCTGATGATACGTTGCGGAACTGCTGAAAAAAGATGCAAGGTACAGAGAATTCTTGAAAGGATAGATCCCATCAATCTCACAGTAGACGCTAGATCTCCGGAGACCCTGAAGAGCCGAGAAGTTGGGAGAATAATTCTCTTACCACTTGAGCCCATATGCATGGAGAAGTATTCTGAATTTCCCGAACTGGGCAGATTTGTTGTAGAAGGTAAATCCGGAACCGTAGCTGCAGGAATAGTCCTGAAAACATGAGTCAGAGAGGCGAAGTAGCTTGTTGGAAATTCTGGTTTGGGCAATTGTAGGCTTCTTGGCGCAGCTCATTGACGGATCGCTCGGAATGGCGTATGGAGTCAGCTCGACAACAGCACTAGTCTCACTCGGCGTCTATCCCGCCCTCGCGAGCGCAAGCGTCCATACGGCTGAGATCTTCACAACTCTAGCCTCAGGGGCGTCACACTTCAAACTAGGGAACGTCCGCAAAGATGTGATTCTACACTTAACAGTGCCTGGCGTCATCGGAGGTTCGATGGGCGCTTTCGTGGCTGTGAGCCTCAGCTCCGATATATTACAGTTGGTCGTCGGAGGCATACTCCTCTTCATGGGTCTGCTAATATTCCTCAGATTCGCTTTGAAGCGGATGGTTCGTTTCAGAGAAGAACGCCCATCTTCAAGGATGCTCGTCCCGTTAGGATATGTCGCCGCTTTCCTAGACGCCTTAGGTGGCGGAGGATGGGGGCCGATTGCCACAACCACACTAGTCACAAACAAGGTTGAACCGAGCAAAGCCGTGGGCTCTGTGAACTTCGCAGAGTTCTTCGTCACCGTCTCAGAAACAACAACCTTCATGATCTTAATTGGACCCGAACGGTTCAACTGGACCGTAATCCTAGGCTTAATTGTAGGAGGACTCATTTGTGCACCTATGGCAGCCTTGCTGTGTAAGAGGCTCCCCCATAGAGTATTAGGGACGCTAGTAGGGACCACTGTCATACTCTTGAGTATACGTATGATACTGAGCTTCTTCGGACCCCATTGAAGTCAAGCAATTCGCTCCGAAGAGATCAGCGGAAAAACTCTTTAACAAGCTAGACTCCGGTTCTCCTCAGGGCTTCTTGCGGAACAGAGACTGCTGGAATAGCTATGGAAACGGCAACAGCATAGGCAAGATAATTTGTTGGAGATTCTGGTTTAGGCGCTTGTTGACTTCTTGGCACAACTTGTCGATGGATCTCTCGGAACTCAAGGCTAAATATACCCGAGCCGAGCCAAGCGTTCTCGCAATCTTGCGGTTTCATCTTCGCTCAGAGTAGATAAAGCATCTTCTGCCTTCTGCTTCATGCCTCTTATTCTACTGTGGGCGAGCTGAGCAAGGGGTATGAACTGCTGTGAGATGGTACGCAATCTCTCCAAGATGCGAACTTCGTATGAGATGTCTTGCTCTCCAACCGGGCTTGCTCGGTAGTCGATCAACCTCTCTTTTCGAAGTGATTTCGGAAGAGCGAAAGGAAATTCCGGATCGGCGGGCTCAGGTTTCACGCTAAGATGCTGGTACTGACCTGTAATCAGTGAGCATTGGCCTTCAGTTTCAGAGAAAATGAAGCGTTGTGGAGAACTCGTCTCTGAGATTATTTGTGGCCATAGAGAAATGCCTTGTACGCCCAGAAAGTGATAGTCATAGCCGAGGGCTTCAAGAATCGTAGGAACGATGTCAAGGGTGCTGCAAGGAGGCTCCACGACTTCATGCCATGTTTTGACATCCTTAGGAGGTTTAATCAGAAGTGGAACTCGGATCGTGTCGAGTGTGACCGTCAGACCATGGAAGAAGAAGACATTGTTCTCGCCCATCGCCTCGCCGTGGTCCGCTGTGATGAATAGCAGCGTATCGTACCAGTAACCCCGGTCTTTCAAGCGTTCGACGAACTGCCCAATGACCTCATCGACGTACCTGATAGAGCCATCGTATTGTGAAACGTAATAGTTCCAGTCGTGCTCGTAGTCAATAAGATCCCCTGAAGCGTCTCGCTTAGCACACAGTAGTTGGAATGCTGGAATCCCTCCCTCATCACCGTCATGAACAGATTCCAGACTTCTAGGTGCCTGCCAGTAGTTGTCTCCAACAAAAGAACTATCAAATGGAGGTGGAGGGCAGTACGGGCCGTGAATATCCATCAAATGAATCCATGTAAAACATTTGTCTTCTCCCTTCATCTCCAGCCACCGTAGAGCTGCATCGAGAGTATCGCCCCCTCTTCGCCACAGCAGCTCCGGACGGTTTAGTTCATGCTTCGGGCAACTATCATCGTAGTAATCGAACCCGACGTCTAGACCGCTCTCCCGTCTCAGAACAGTAGTACTCACAAAAGCAGCTGTGTCGTAGCCCAACGGTCTCAGCAGATTGCCAATACTCCAAGTGACTCGAGCTTTCCCAGGTTCGTTAAAGAATCCCAATTCGTGGAAGCTTGGATATCTTGATGTCAACATACTAGCGTGCGAGGGAAGCGTGTATGAGCAAGGAGAGAATGCCCAAACGAACCGTGTGAATTCTCGAGATTGCTCTCGCAATTGCGGTGTTGTGTCTCTTTTGTAACCGTAGAGACTCATGTGATCCGCGCGCAGCGAGTCAATCGTCATCAAGATAATTTTCGGCGCGGACACCATGTGCATCAAGGTATCTCCGCTCACGATAAGTCAAATAAACATGCCGACAAAATATACCGTTTTCTATTTAAGGTCTTTCAGAGAAGAGTGGAAATGGGTGCGAGCGGAGTTTACCATATAGCTGGAAGTGAAAGAGTAAGCCGTTATGATTTCGCGACGAAGATAGCTGAAACACTTGAACTAGACAAGTCGCTTATAGCGACGGTCAAGATGGATGGCCTCAAGGTTTGGGTTGCTAAGAGACCTAGAGACTCTTCGCTCTCGGTAGATAAGATTCGAAGAGAACTGGAAATCTCACCTTTAAGCTTGAACGATGCTTTGAAGAGTATGAAACATGATGAGAAGATGTTTCGACTTGAGCGATCTAAGTAATGTCGGTCTCGTTGTGATGATGAATTATTTGAGGAGATTGCAATGCTAGAAGGGTCATTGACAAGAGTTGTGAAAGCAATTCTATGGAAATGGTTAATTTCGGGATAGCTGCGCTTGGCGAGTAAGGATTCAAACCGACAGAGCTAAGAGCGACGGAGAGATCTTAACTAGGATGAACCCAAGGCTTAGCAGGTATCAGTCGCCGAACATGTTGAATTGCGACGCTTACTTAAGACCCTCTTTGAGCATATTCGACCCTTCTTGACTGCATAGTTGAACTAAGCGGGAAGACGATGGAGTTGAATAGATCTTGCAATTAAAGAAAATTGATGTGCCGGCCACAAAGTCAATTATCTTGAATTCGCAACCAAAGAAAGTTTTTCCTGGCACATGGTATAAGGCAGATATTCAAGTGATTAGCTACGATATCGGTCCTTGGGCGAGTTACGTTTCGTTAATATGGCTTGAGACTTTTCAAGGTAAGTTGAGGGAGTTAGGCAGAGTTATCGAATGGATCAACACGAGAGATAGGGAATATACTGTTTTCGGTAGGGCTCCTCAACGATCATCACACGCAGTTCTGGGTTTCCGCGTATACTGTGAAGGGGCGCATACTTATGCAAGGAAAGTGCATTTTGAGATTCGAGATCTAGAGCAATGTAAGCTTAATGCAATTCCAAAATTTCGCGTTTCATTCCTGAGGTTGTTGAGTCCACCAAAACATGCGAGACCAACAGTAGATCTGAATATCGAAATGGTTTCATATTGCAATCTCAGATGCATATGGTGCTCACTTGATCACGCCAAACCAAAGAAAATAATGGAGCCTGAACTACTAGAATTGATACTAAATCAAGCTCGAGCGTCCAAGATTGTTGTGCGAAGAATCGATCTGCATAACGGAGGCGAAGCTCTACTTCATCCAGCTTTTGGCGATATGATGGGAATGTTGGGTTCTGCAAGATCTTTCTCGCGTGACTTTCCCTACACAGCGCTTCTTACCAACGGAACTACACTGGACCAAGTTAGGTGTGAAGCTATTTTGAATCACAGCGCTGTCGATCTTTTGCGTTTCAGCATTGATGGTGGCAACCAAGAAGAGTTCGAGAGGATAAGAAAAGGGGCCAATTGGGAACGTACTTGCAATAACGTAAGAAGATTTGTCGCTATGAATAATGAGATGGGGCATCCTATCGCAACAGGTATTATCTGCATCGTTGATGAGAAGTACCCACTAACGACTGAATGGATGAGTGGTCAATTTAGAGAGGTACTGTCGCTAGTTGATTCAGTTGAGCTCAGACGTCCCCACAACTGGGATGGAAGTGCGGACTTGGGGTTTCAGGCGCAGTCTAATGAGAACGGCCTATGTCACTTCATGAAAAACAACAATCTTGTAGTGCTGCCGAACGGAGATGTAACTGTTTGTTGCGCTGACCTAAACTCTAGGGGCGTCATTGGAAACGTAAAGACTGAGAGCTTGGCAGATATTCTTAATTGTGAGGAGAGGAAGAGGATGATTGTCTTAATGAAACGGAGAAGACGAAGAGAGATAAATCTATGCGTGAATTGCAGTCAACCTTCGATCTTCGAGTGAATATCAAGCGGTAAGCCAGAGGATCTGTCTCTATGAGATCTGGTTTGAATCGGAGACTTCCGTTTGCTGTTCCTAGAGAACGGGTCACTCCACGAGGGAAGGCAGCGCTAGTCAAATGAAGATATTACTAGTCGGAGGTCTGGGGTTCATCGGGAAGCATCTCATTAGAAGAATTGGTGAATCCCATAGGTTGACGGTCCTCTCGAACGCCGAAGCAGCATGGAAAAACGCCGCGTTCGTGAAGACCCATGGGATAAGTACTGAAATTGGAGATATTGCAGACGAGGGCCGAGTAAGGGACCTTATGCTTAGACATAGTCCAGAGTTGGTCGTTCACCTTGCCGCCTTGACAGGCGTAAAGAGATGCAACGAGAATAGCTCACTCGCTTTCTCGGTTAACGTTGTTGGTACCTATAACATAGTCAAAGCATGTGTAGCATCTAGCTCTAAACTGATTTTTATCTCCTCAAGAGAGGTCTACGGAGAAAGCATATCGGATCGAACCCGAGAATCCGATCTGCTGGCACCTAACAACGTTTATGGCGTCACTAAGCTGCTGGGTGAGAGGCTTGTGACTTGGGCAGCTTCGCGGTATAGCTTGGATTATACAATTCTTAGACTGACAAACGTTTACGGCCCTGAGGGTGACCAGTATGGTATTCAGATAATGATAAAGAAGGCACTCACGCAGGGAAAGATTCAAATTCTTGGTGGGAATCAGCTGATGAATCTCATTTATGTTGAAGACGTAGCTGATGTAATATCTAGATGTTTGATCGACTCTCGTTCATCAAGACAGACTTTCAATGTTGGCTCATATGATGACATGTCGATTGAAGAAGTTGCATCAAAACTTGTTTCTCTTCTTGAGGTTCCACTGAAAATCGAGCATCTACCCATGCGGAATGGGGAGACCATCAAGTTTAGGCCGAATTTAGAGAAGGTGGAAAAGATGTTAGGATATCGTCCTGCAACGTCCATTACTACGGGACTACTGAAAACGGTCGAGTGGTATAGAAAGCAGCTTCAAAATTCCGCCTAGCTGGCGGATGGCCGAACCGATTATGAATAAACGTCTTGGCAATAGCAAAATAAGATTTAAGGTTGTTGAATGTTAACGATATGATGTTAGGTTGTATGAGTGAGAAAAGACCATGAGTGACGGAACAGGTCCAGTGATTTTTCTTCCATCAGATCTTTACACGAGAAACAAAATGATTGGCTCAGCGATAGGAATACTTAAAGAGCATCTAGGTCTGCCGAGCCTGAGAGTTCTTGATATCGGCGGACGCGGTGGACAGATGAGAGGATTTCTGTCGCCTTCTGAAGAAGTAATCGTGCTGGACTTGAGGCCGCCAGAGTTTAAGCAAGAGCACTACATAGTCGGAGACATAACGAATGCACCCTTCGCGAAAGAGAAGTTTGATGTAGTGATAGCGTCGGACCTTCTGGAACATGTCAAGCCCAGGAGCAGAGAGAGCGCGCTGGAAGAGATGCTGAGAATCAGCAGCCACTATGTTATTCTCGGCGGTCCTTTTTATTCTCCGGAAGTTGCGAGAGCAGAGTCATTGGTGAACGAGCTACATCTATCGCTTAGAGGATGTGAACATCCTTGGTTGAAGGAGCATATCGAAAATGGATTGCCAAGCGAAGAGGAGCTGCTGACATATCTAAGGAATAACAATATAGGTTTCCAAAAAATAAGTACCAATAACATCCTAAACTGGCTCTTGATTAATTTCTTCCTTCAAGCTGCCTCTTTCAATCTTATGCCGAAGAAGAATTTAGACGCAGTATTTCATTTCTACAATTTGAACTTCGAACAGCTGGGGGATAGGATCGAACCGACCTACAGGAGAATCTATGTCGTTTCCAGAAAATCCAAGATGCCAGAGAGTGTGGCTCCAGACTCCAGTCTTGATCTTGTCAAGTTTGAAGAATTCTTGAGTATGATGTTTAATTCAATGGTCTTTCCCGGCACTGTTGATATCCAAGGCGATATCATGAAACACTTGGAACTATACCGGTCTAGAGAAGACCTTCAAAAAGCCTTCCCAGAAGCAGCGTCCGGAGATATCAAGAATCTTTTCCTCTGGGCTGCAAATGCGTTGCTGAGAAAGCATCACGAAGCAGTCTCGGAAAGGGATGCGTTCAGTAGTAGACTGAAGTATGCCCAAGCGGAACTCGACGGTATCAAGAGTAGCTTCGGGTACAGGTTCATGCGATTGTACAGTGCCATAATTGATCATGTTCTTCCAGATGGCACAAGGCGTAGAGAATTTTTGAAGATTGTCGTGACGAGCCTGAAAATAGCTTCCTCCCAAGGCATCAGGAGTCTGCTCCATATGGCGTGGGAAAAGCTTAAGCGACGCGACTTCAAGATCGTCCGGCCAACAGCAGAAATCAAGATTAAAACTTTACGAAAGACCACACAAATTTTGGAATCTGAGGAAAAGCCTATTACGATTTCTCCGCAACGAAGAGTGTTGCTTTACTGTGACACTCCCAGACTCTCTTTAGTAGAGCCAACTAAGGTATCAGATACGATTGTTGTATCTGGATGGGCTCTCTCTGACCGAGGGATAAGGGAAATCGAGATATACCTAGATGATAGCTTCTTCGGTCTAGCTAACTATGGAATATTCAGATTCGACATTGGCGTGGCCCATCCTGAATTCCCAAACTCGTATCTATCTGGCTTTCGCAAATTGATCGACCTGGGTCGATCAGGCAAGGGGGGCCCGTATCGCTTGAAGATAGTAGCCCTGAGCGACCTACCTCCGGTTAGCATCGAAGGTCTGATCGAGATAGATAGAAGCGTTCGTGCTCAGCCCATCGGATCAGCTGGAGAAGAGCTCCCACGGAAGCCCTTTGCAGAAAAACCGTCTGTAATCATTCTCACGAGGTGGCCCCCAGCTGATTTCGAACAAACTCTCGAAAAAATAAGAACCCAAAAAGGCATCAATGATCCAGAGATAATAATTGTGAACTCTGGAAACTTCGACTTAGATCCTCTTGCTAGGAAGTACAAGGCCACGGTATACGACATATCGCCTGAGCAATTTGATCACGCAACGACGAGAAACTATGCTGCTGAGAAAGCTAAAGGAAACTATATTATTTTCATGACAGATGATGCCATACCTGCGGATGAGTATCTTCTGCATAGCATGATTGATGTTCTGAAAAGCGACGGGACTATCGCTGCGGCAACAGCTAGACAAATTCCGCGTTCAGACGCCGACTTAATGTATTGCCAGGCCATTTGGCATCACTACGAAAAGTTGGGACTTGACCGGAACAGGATTGTCGGATCATCTGATTTAGATAAGATGAGTCCTGCTGAGAAAAGGGCGATATGCCAAATTGATGATATATGTAGCTGCTTTCGCAGAAATGTATTTCTGCAGTATAGATATGCTAAAGGGCTTGGCTATGCAGAGGACTTGGAACTAGGCATTAGACTGGTTAAGGATGGCTTCAAGATAGCCCAACTTTTCAAAACAGGGGTGATCCATTCACACAACAGGCCCCCGTCTTATTGGCTTAGACGTAGTTACGTGGATTTCAAAGTACTCCACAGACTACTCAATTATGAAGATGCGGAATTCAAGTTTTGGTCTGTGGAGTCATCAAACGATTTGCTCAGTCTCGCTCTAGAACTCTATCGATCATTAAATGTGACGATCGACAATCTCATATTCGTCGGACTTTGCGAATACGACGTACAAAAAACCTTCAAGTCGATAAGGAGTCAGATTCAGCGTTCTTCTGAAATTCGAGTGTACACAAATAGACGACACCAAGATCTTTCCGAGATCTTGGAACAAATAACAAAACTCTTGGATTACCGCCCAGAGAAAGGTCATCGTCGAAATCCTCTGGTTGACAGTTACCTGCTGTCACTTGAAACATTCAAAAAATGGTTCATGAATTCCCACAAAGACTTGAACAATCTTGAAACAGAATTTGTTGAGACTCTCTACAAGTTGCTTGCAGTTCAAATTGGCAATTGGATCGGGCAATATGTTGCGTACACAAGCAAACGAGGATACCATGACGAAAAAATTGCTGCGCTTGACAGCTTCCTCTCGAAGGGTGTCTGATGAGAATACTATATCTAGTTCACCAATTCTTCCCAAAATATTACATGGGAACTGAAAGGTTCACTCTGGACCTTGCTGAACAGATGCAGAAGATGGGGCATTCCCCTCTAATTGTCACATATGACAGAGATATCGATCAGGAGGGGTTCACGCCTCTCAATGACAACGTACTGGTTAAAACATATACCTACCGGAGTGTTCCAGTTATCTCACTCAGGGAGACCACGGCAAGTGGAACACATGGAATCCTGAATGATAGAATTGCCCACGCCTTCGATAAGTTGAGGGTGAACTGCGACATAGTTCACATATGCCATCCAATGTGGCTGTCAAGTATTGCAGAGACTTACAAGAGCAGAAATATCCCCATTGTCCTGACGCTCACCGATTCTTGGCTTCTTTGTCCCAGTTTTCTGATCGACCGGGGATACAGGCTTTGTAATGGCCCAGATTCTGGTAGGCGGTGTATTACAAACTGCGGTTTTGATGCGAAAATTGCCGGTAGATATGGCGACTCCTTGAGTCTTCTTGACATGGCTGACTCTGTTACAATGTCCAGCAATTTCACAGCTTCGTTATTCAGGGAAAACGGGTGGAACGGAGAAATCCGAATCGTTCGCCACAGCATCAACTATAGGTATGTAATGCCGACCGATAATTTCGACCCTGCGAATATCACGTTCGGATTCATTGGATCGCTCTCTTGGCATAAGGGGGCGCACATCCTCGTAAAAGCTTTTCGAAAGATCTCGTCTCAAAACATTCGTCTCAAAGTTTATGGATCCCGCACTGAAGAATGGGATTATTACAAAGAACTTCTTGCACTCGCAGAGAGAGATGATCGGATACAGTTCTTGGACCCTTTCGGAATGGAAGCTTTGCCTGATATTATGAGCGGAATTTTTACGATTGTAGTCCCTTCAGTCTACTATGATAATTACCCCTTAGTCACGCTCATAGGCTTGGCATACAGGGTACCGGTAATTGCAAGTAAGATAGGGGGAATACCCGAAATCGTTGAGCATGGAGTTAACGGTTTTCTTTTCGATGCGGGCCGATCTGATGAATTAGCGGAGATTATTGAAAACGTGGCAAGAGAACCGAGGATCATACAGAGTCTGAGAGATAACATAGTGACGCCGAGGCGGACAGAAGAGGAAGCTCTGGACTATGAAAGAATATACATGAAGCTGGCATCAGGTTGATTAAAGCTATAATGGCCCCAAGATCAACTATTTGGAGAGACGCGGCAAGAAGGTTCTGATTCGAAAACTGAAAGAGGTATTGAGGAAATCTCAGCAAGAAAAAGTCATGGTGTTAATGTGTACGAGAGAAGATGGTGATGAGCGCCGAATCTGATAGAGTGCGAAAATTCTGGGGTATGCCTGAGAGTACATCGAAAAGATATGGACGAGGCGTTCACTGGACTGAATCCAAGATAGTGATTGAGTACATAAACGAACAGGTGTCTGGCTCAAAGGAGATTGGTTGGCTTCAATATGTGTCCAACAAGTTTCTGACTCCTCTAAAAAGGGAGTTGACAGTACTTTCCCTCGGATCCGGAACAGGTTCGCTTGAACGGCAACTCCAAACGCTTGTGCGCGTTGCACAGGTGGATGCGTTTGATATCTCTGAGGCCGCTGTGCGGCAAGCCAAAGAGGCTGCTGCTAGAGACGGCCTAGGTAAGCGGATAAACTACCAAGTTGTTGATCTAAACCTGATTGAGTTGCCGAAAGAGCGCTACGACGTAGTTTTCTCAGGTTCCTGTCTCCACCATATACGCGCGCTGGAGCATGTGGTTTCGCAGTCAGCCCAAGCTCTCAAGCCAGCGGGTTATTTCATTGCCAACGAATATATCGGGCCATCACGGTTTCAATTTCCTCCGCAACAAGTGAGGGTGATTGAAGATCTTCTCGTCCTTCTTCCGAAAAGATACAAAAAACGTATCAGACTTGCGTCGGGCCATAAGCTACATTTCACTCCGCCAGATCCGAAACACATAGAATCTATCGATCCATCCGAGGCAGTACGATCCGACGAAGTGCTTCCTGTGACAAAGCAATACCTTAAAATGGTCGAGATAAGACCATACGGAGGCTGTATTCTCCACATGCTTCTACAAGATATAGCTGGGAACTTTGATGAGAACTCTGAAGAGGACAGCCTGAGACTTCTAGCCCTCGTAGACATCGAGCGGAGGCTGGTACGCTCCGGCTACTTGAATAGCGATTTTGCCCTTTTCGTTATGACAAAATGAGCTCTTCCAGGCGAATACCAGATCGCGACTTGTAGCTCTAGACGTTTCGCCTATCCGAAGCGCGCGTAAGAGTTAAAACAGCAGAGTCTATCCAATCTGTTTGGAATATGGGAACGTGGATCTGGACGATAGAGCAACATTTCGAGGTTATCTTTGTTTGCGAGATAACTTCACCATTTTGGATGACGGAAGTTGAGATAGAAAATAAGATGGGGAAGGAAAATAATAATCCCTTGAAGAGAGTCGGAAAAGCAGAGAATGAAGAAAATCGACCACAGGAGAAAGGTGAGCACGCTTGAGGCTTACGTTGAAATGCTCGGCGGGCGGCATATCTGACTCTTTTAAAGCAGCTGCAATTCTAGGTTTAGTCATTGTGCTAATGTACGGAGAAATTTCTTTCTTCGGCTACACGCTTAACCCTGGATTATGGAATTATGGTGTGCTGAACGTTCCTCAATACGGATACAAAGGAAGATGGCCTCTCTACGCTTGTGTAATGGACCCACTGGCCACTGGAGGCGTGATGTGGCCACTTTACGCGATCACATCTCGGACATTGTTCTCGGGAGAGATTCCACTGTGGAATC
>Ga0209725_1000761_pt1 | contig 19012 bp, 17 predicted proteins | sample I18A1metaG_FD_184145 | JGI IMG/M metagenome (GOLD analysis project Ga0209725, IMG submission 184145) | Lake sediment bacterial and archeal communities from Gulf of Boni, Indonesia to study Microbial Dark Matter (Phase II) - ​I18A1 metaG... | ecosystem: Environmental > Aquatic > Freshwater > Lake... | reverse complement strand
TACCGAGCGGACGTCATCGACGCTGACACTCGCCTGAGGAAAGCCGTGAGCGAAGAGGAGTCCCTCGCGGCCGTTCTAGAATCAACCCAAGAGACCTACCAGTATTGGAAGAAGGAGTACGAAAAATACCAGAAGAAAAGAGAGCTTGAGGAGAAGTTACGACGACTCCAGAGCGAGTTGCTGTGGGGAAGGGTTGAGCGGAGAGAAGTAGCTCTCGCTAGACTCGACGACAAGATAGAAGCCAGAAGAAGAGCCATAGAGCTCGCAGAAGCCAAGATAGAAAGCGCCAAAGAAGCCCTAAGCAGAAGGCGCGGAGCATTGGACGGTGCTCTAGGCAGGCGTCAGCAACTCGAGGAGAAGAGGATAGTACTGGAGCGTGAAATCGCTCGAACTGAAACTGATCTCAAATGGGCCAAACTCCAAACCGGAAACGCAGTCGACGAGCTTGAGAGGCTGTCTCGCATCATTGCAAGGCTAGAGAATCCTAGCTCAGGCCAAGGCACAGGCAGGACGATGATCGAACCGCTCATCGAGTTTAGAGAGCGGCTGGAAACAAGGAAGAACGAGCTCGAGGCGCTTTCGGCCTCTTCCTCACTTGAAAAAGTCCAAGGAAGACTAGCCTCACTCGTTCAAGAGCTTGAGAAGGCGCGCCAGACGGCGGATACGGCGATAGAACGCGTCATAGATGCGAGAGTCCAGTTTGAGGTTCTTCAATTCAGAAAGAAACTTCTTTCAGACGAGTTGCGGGGTCTCCAAACGCAGAGAAGAATCGCAAAACAGGAGCTGACTCCACTCATCAAGAGAGCTGACCGGCTGGGACCGAGACCGGCCAAGATCAGAAACATAGGTGATCTCGAGATCGCGATCGCTGGCACGGAGGAACAGCTGAGGCCGCTAGCACACATCTCCGAAGAGGTTGAGAAGATGTACAGTTCCTATGTCGGGCTTGTGAAAGACCTAAGGGAAAAGGCGGAACTTGTGGCCAAGAACAGGGAGGAGGTTCTCCGCGAGTTGGCGAAACGGTTTGGTATGTGGAAGAGCGTGGTGGAGAACTTTCTTGTTCAGCTGGGTGACAGATACAACGACATCCTCAACAGTATTGGGGCTTCCGGAACCGTTCGCCTTGTCGAGGCCAGGGACATAGAGAAAGGCGGGTTGGAGTTATTGGTTTCCTTCAAAGGTGGGAAGCCGACCCCGATAGACGGGCTTACGCAGAGTGGCGGAGAGAGAAGCGTGGCCCTCATGGCTTTCCTGCTGGCTCTGCAGCAACATATCAAGTCGCCTTTTCGTGCGATCGACGAGTTTGATGTTCATTTAGATCCCCGAAACCGCGAGATGGTTTCAGACCTAATCGTCTCAAGCTTCAAAGAAGCCAAGGAAGAGCAGTATCTAGCAATCACACCTGGACAGATAGAAGCTGTCCGAGACAATGTCCATGTCATAGTAGTACAGAACGTTTCCGGGCTCTCAGAAATCTCAGAGGTGAAGTAGCTTTGGCGAAGAAGTTGGAGAGAGGGAAGCCTCACACAGCCACCGCGAGAAGAGATGTGATAGACATAGTGAAGACTTGCGAGGCCATTGAGGATCGCAAGTTCAACCCGTTCCTACTCGACGTAAAGTACGCCCTCAACACCCTGAGGAAGTACTTCCCTCACTGGAGGGAGCTTGAGGACCATTGCCTCGACGCCCTTGCCCTCAACCGTCTATCAAGAGTTCTCAGGCTTCAGGGCAGTCAGCTCAGATTCCAATCAAGTTCCCTCTACGCAGATCCTGCTTTCCTCGAAGAAAAACTGAAGGCTCTATCGGTGAAACGTCTCGCCGAGATACTTGTGGAGAGCTGGCATCCGATCGCTGAACTAGAGCAAATAACTGAACCTTCGGTGAGAGAGGCAATCGCGTATTGGAATGTTCTCGCTCCGATTGAGGAGCGGTGGAGGAGATTTGAGGTGGGAGCTTCTGCTCCTCCGCGGTTCCTTGAGTCGGAGGATCTAGACAAGATCGGGGTCCAAGCCATAGAGACATTTGAAGAAACCTTATCGAAGCTCTTGACGCAGCTCAAAGAGAAATCTAGCGTTGGCGCCGTCGATTATCAAGATTTCATATGCGGAGAAGACTTCCTTCAGACTGTTGAAAGAGCAGTCCAAGTGAGCTTTCTAGTTACGTACGGTTACGCTAGAATTGTCAGGTCGGACGGGTCTATGCAGCTGCTGCCAAATGAGGAGCGGAAGCTTGAACGCCACCCCGTCAGCTTTCCAGTATCCATAACGCGTGAGGTCTGGTCGAAGTGGAGAGAAAAGCGAAAGCTAAACGCTTCTTCGGAGACAAAGTGAAGAGGGCTGCGCATCTTCTCCTCTTCCGGAGAGGAAAGCTGCCTGGAGCGAAGGACTGGGAGCTGAGGGCAAGGCTTGGAGAAGACTACGAGGAGATTCTCAAACAGCTCAACGACCTTCTCGACAATGTCGACCTAGAGGTCAAGAGAATAGGACCGACAGCTGGCGTCGCATCGTTTGGAGAGACGCTCACGCCTGAGTCCCGTTACGTGACCACATTGAAAGGCACAATCAGTCTAAGGGAGGCAAGAATGTGCGGCTGGAGGATCGACAGCCTCGCCGCACTTGCAACAGCGATAGCCTACGTCGTCTCAAAGCAAGGCAAGGCTTCGAGGAAAGAGGTTGAGAAGATCCTCGGCCAAAAATTCGGCAAGTGGAGGGCTATGACTATAGTTGATGCCTTTACGAGGACAGGATACCTAGGTGAAGATGAGTCGGGCATGCTCTACTTGGACTGGAGAACCCGGGCTGAACTGGATCTTCGAACCCTCATGTCTGCACTAGCTGAGGCGAAGTTCCAATAGAAAAGCCTCTGAAGCCGATCGAAGAGATCTCTGAACCTCTCTAACCCTAGTACTTCTCGATCGTTCCGCTTATGTGCCCCGTCTTGAGTAGGGCAAGGTAGTGAACGTGCTTGGGTACCTTCAGTTTTCCAGTATTGTGTATCCTTTCGATTCTCCGGAAGGCCTCCTTGTCCACGTCTGCGTCAAAGACCAGTTCCCCATTGTTCTCCACACGGAATTGACCGACCTCATTGTAGATGCCCATGATGTCCGACTTGGACAGGATCACAGAACCTCCTGAGATCACAATCTTGTTTGGGTCGATTGGCTTTTCAGGGAAGGTGCGTAACTCATCCATGTAACCTCGCATTGCCTCATTTACAAGATCCGCTACATTCTTGCCCTGTTCCTTGGCTCTTCCAACCAGTTTGCTGTAAGTCTGTTTATCTAAGCCGCGGATCAAAACTGTGTTAGCGCTGCTTGCCAACTTCGCTTTCTTCTCCTTGGTTAGGCTGTTGATCGGCGTTAGTCCGATATACATGTATAACATGATTGACTATAAAAACTTTGCTAATCTTTAAGAGATCGTATAACATTATATCGTCTGCGCAGATCCGGCCAGGAGAGTTCTAAGATTTGGCATCAAAGAACTCGCGTGGAAAAAGGGCGAACAACAGAAACAATACCCACCCACCTGCAAAACCCTGCGAGTGGTGCGGCCAGAATCTTCCATCAATCAGGTATCACCTGCGGATATGCCCCGACTGTAGAAAGGCATCCATAAGCGCCTTCATGAAGAGCGTCCGAAAGTAACATCACAAGTTTTCCTGCAGCCATGTGTCTGCCCAGCTACTGCAGATTGTCATCGCTCATTGAAATAGCGGATTCAGATTCAGGTTTCCGTTCTGTCTCATTGCATCTGACACTGTGCGATGAACGATTTCCATCTGTCCTCTCGACAGCTAAGATCGAGTTCTGAGGATTAGGGATGGTCATGGGTCACACTGATCAGAATAACCTGTAGCTCAACTTGTTCTTGAGATTAGCAAACAGCCTTACATGTGATCATCAAACGAAGGAGCGACGTACTGAAAGGCTTATCTAGGGTTCTTGCTTTCTGCTCCTAAATGGGGCCGAAGCGGGGCCGTAGATTGCGACAAGAGCCGGCTTGCGCAAACGGTCTCTAGCCAGGTATGACGACAACATGCACAGACAATCAAGAAGGAAAGCTGATGATCTGACTCGTCATCTTTCTGATGAGAGCTGTTTGTGCAGTCGCTAGGGGCTCCAGAAGCCATAATATGGGTTTGCGGACCGCAAGGGATGAAGATCTTCAGGAGCGCGTGAAGAAACCCGTAGGTCAAGGGTTCAAAATGACGTGCTCGTCATGGAACTCCCTCCGGCCCCACCAGATTCAACATTTCAAGTAGCGCAGGCGCTTGTTTGCGAAAGCGTTATTTCTGATGAGGAGATCATATAATTACAGTTCTCGGCGATCCAAAATGGGATTGCAAAACGCGTTCAGCCTGTATGAGATCGTAGGCACGACCCAGTTCTTCTGGTTCGTCTTTCTTCTCAATGTAGGACTGTTCATTCTTGTGATGATTCTCCTGAGGCTTACCTACTCGACGTACGCCACATGTCCTATCCATCATTGCGAGGTTCAATACATGCCGCCGCTAGATACGTACTATTGCAAGCTATGTTCAGACTACGTCGCTTCGCCAGAATATGTGAAACGTTAGGTCTTGCCTGATTGCATCTGTCTCGCGTCTGGTTGGCTTCTCCAAACAGGTAGTGATGATTGAACAGAGAAGAAAATATGAGGCAATCCTTAATTATTCGGCAACTTGATTACGAAAGCGGAGCTGGCGGCCATAGCTAGGAGCTAGGACCCGTACCCATTTCGAACACGGAAGTGAATCTCCTAGGCGATTCAGGCTGTAGTGTGGTGCGAAAGCCCATGCGAAACTTGGACAGTTGCCAGCTCCATTCTGATGGCCGATGAAGGTTTATAACAGCCAGCTAATAGTCTTAGAGAAGATTCGCGAGGCAAGCCAGTTGATTCCGCTGTTCTTGAGCGCAAGTCTGCCTTTTGGGCAGTCCAGCGACCTGAACACAGTAATTTCTCTTCTGATGTATCTTTCCTTCATTGTGCTGATGCTGTTCGGGCAAAAGGTGCAGGTCCGCTTCATGCTTTTGGAGGTTGACGGTGTGTTGAAGCGCCTCGAATACATGAAAAACGAGGCGAAACTATTGACGCTAAAGACCCTGAAGGAGATTGGCAAGCCAAAGGAGGACCCCACGCCCGAGTTGAATATGATGCTTGAGCAGTTTCTCATCTCACCCGAAGGAATGGACCCAGCGGGACTCGTCTGGAAGTTGGATCACATCCTCAATGTTCGAGACATGAAGTTCAAGGATGATGTCAAGAAGATCGCGCCAGAAGCAGATGAATCTCAGATAAACAACCTTGAGAACCTGATCGAGGCGTCGCAGGCGGTAAATACTATCTACCGAATTGTGCGGCACTTCTACCTCCTCGGAAAAAGGACTTCGAGTTTCTACATAATATTTCAAATTCAGATGATTCTTCCTCTGATAATGCAGGAGGTTGACGCCCTCATGGCTGCCGGCAAGGCCTTCTCGCAGGGTCAGCCAATAGGGGACGGGATAGGTGCCTTGGTCGCGGCCAAATTCATGCGAGGCTTGGAAAAGAGAAAACTCGATCGCGACATAGTGGCTGCCGAAACAATGATCGAGGGCAGAAGAGTAATCCCCCTCAAGGCCGAGGGTCCAGGTGGAAATGTAGGTAAGCCAGGTGATGCGATGAGGCAGATCATTGAGGAAAACAAGGGAAAGATCGCCATGGTGGTTATGGTTGACGCAGCGTTGAAGCTTGAAGGAGACAAGACCGGGGATCTGAGCGAGGGTGTAGGTGCGGCAATTGGGGGACCGGGAACGGAGAGATTCAAGATAGAGGAGGAAGCAGTGAAGCACAAGATTCCTGTATATGCTATCATAGTCAAGGAAAGCATATTGGAGGCTATCGCGCCGATGAAGAAGGAGATCTCTGACGCTGCGGAACTCGTTACGACACGAATCAGGAAACTTATCCTTGATCGGACAAAAGAAGGGGAGACAGTGGTTTTGGCCGGGATTGGGAATACTGTGGGAATCGGCCAATAGGTGCAGTCGATGCAGGCAAGAGTAGCCAGTAGAGCGTATCTGTATCTGCTGATAGCGTTTAGCATCGTGGTCTTGGGATATTCCATATGGATGCTCTATGGTGGGCTATTGTCGATGAAGGAGGGAAACATGGAGAACTTCTACTTTACTGCGTTGGTCAGTGTGATAGGGATCATGCTTGCGCTTAGTTCTCTGACGCAGATCAGGAGAAGAGTGTCCATTCTTCCCCGGATCGGAGCGAAAGTTCTGACTGTTGCCTTGTGTGGCAAGTGCGACTTCAAATTAATCCGGAATTTCTCGCTTGGAGATTACGTCTTCAAGGAAGCGGGCAAGTGTCAGCAATGCAGCGAATCCATGTACATCAGCCAGATATATCAAGAGGAACCGAAGAAGAAGCAGGACTAGGCTGTTAGGTTCTCGCATCCATCCTCTCTGACAAGGACAGTATGCTCTGCCTGAGCCACGGGCTCCCCAGTCTTCTCTACCAGAACAGGATAGCCAGAGACGCATTTGGATGTGACGAGCTTACCGAATGTGGTGTCAGGTTTCGTGAGCCAATCGATCCTTGCAAGCCAGCGCCGCGCGAATGGGAGAGTCTTGTATTCTCTTTCTATGTAGCTGATCAGATTCTTTTCTTCCTCAGTCTCAGGTCCTTTTCGTTTAGAGAGCCTGAAAATGTAGGCTATGTCTTGGTCTTTGACCTCGCCTCTGGCTGGCTTTGATGTGACAAATGGCTCTACTGCGCAGACCTGGCCGACCTTGAACTTTCCGCCAGCCATTCCTCTTACGTTAGGTATTGCCAGCCCTGTGTGAACTGTGTATCTCTCTATCACGTGGCCCGTTAGGTTACGTATGGGTTTGAATCCTCTTCTTTCAATGGTAGCTTCGATCAGCGCTCCCACTTCAGAGATGCTAAGCCCGGGGCGAATGATCTCTAGTGCTTTTCTCAAAGCCTCTTCGGCGGTCCAAATCATGGGGGTGAGCCTAGGGTTGAGTGACACTGTTACGGCGCTGTCTGCAATGAATCCGTTGATATGAGCCCCGAAATCCACCTTCACGATTGAGCCGTTAGGTATGCGAGATGTGTCCTCAGAAGGTGATGTGTAGTGGGCAGTAGTCTCATTTATTCCTACATTGCAAGGAAATGCGGGCATTCCTCCAAGCTCAACGATCTTGCTCTCCACTTTCTCGCAGACATCTATGACCTTGACTCCTTCCTGAATGAGCCCAGGCACTAGCTTTCTGATCTGTGCGACAATCCTTCCAGCCTTCCCATAGTATTCGTAAGTGTCATCCGAAGCCAAGCGTCGAGCACCACAGTCTGTCAGATCAACTGATTCTCAGACACTCTCGGAAGAAGCGCCTTCGCTTCCTCTCTTCTCCTTTGAATCTCAACCAGAAACTTCGCGATCCTCTCTGATACGATCGCTTTGCATTCACCGCACAGCAGATCCCCCGAAGTGCACCGACTATACGTGCTCTCTAGCAAGTCGTCCTCAAAATGGAAAAGGAGAAACTCATAGACAACGCATCTCTCAGGCTGCCCACCCAACCGCTTCTGCTCCTCAATCGTCTCTCGCCCCCCTGTGAAAGCGTCTTTCAGCTTATTCTCTGCCTGTTCGACACTGTCTGTCAGAAATATCGCGGTCTCAGGCTTGCTGCTGGACATCTTGGTTCCTGGTCCTTGAAGACTTGACATCATTTTTGTGTAGATGGAAGAGGGCTTTATCATGCCAAAGCGAGGGGCAACATCTCTACTCAACCGCAGGTGAATGTCTTGGTCGATTCCAACTGGAACTAGGACCGGCTTGATGCCGCCCCTCTCCGGTAGCTGTGGATGAAGGATGTCGGCTGCGTCAATGAAGGGGAAAAAGATCTTGCCCATGTTATCCGAGTTGTTGAACCCATACATGGCGTGCATTTGGCTAAGAGTGATCTTGGAGGCGGCCTTGAAGGAGAAGTTGCGAACTAGGTCGCTTCTCCATTGGCTGTATAGGCAGCATCTCTCCCTGCTCACCAGATCAACGCCGAGTGCCAGATAGTTCAGAATGTACTCGTTGACGACTATTTCCTTGCACGCGTCTAGGTCTACACCTCTTATGACGTGCGCCTCTATGTCTGAGATAGGAATGTGGAGCATGACGCCTTGTCCCTGATACCAAGCCATCAGATCCGCGATGACTTTGTGCCCAAAGTGAAACCTTCCTGACGGCATCATCCCCGTAAGTACTACGAACTGTTGCCGGTTATCCTGTGCGTCCAGTATTCGGTCAAAGTCCCGGTGCGCAAAGACGAGGCCTCTCTTGAAGAGTCTGTGCGGGTTCTTCACTCGCTTCAACAGCTCCGAAGTCATCTGCTGCAGTCCGAATTCCTGAATGATTCGATCATAGTCTACATGCTCTAGCTCAAATTCCCAAGGTGTAATTCCTTTCGACATCCCGCAGGCAGCCTTCCTCGATTCGGCTGAGAGTAGAGTTCGCCTTCTGAAATAAATATAAGTGTTGAAAGCAGACTGAGAGGCGTTATGGCTTTGGGGAGCATTAGTTTTGGCTGAGTTTAGACAGAACGAAGCAAAGATGCTAGAATCGCTTGGGCGCATGCAAGGAAGAGCAGTACTGGAGCAGGTGGCTCGAGATAGCGCACTACAACTATCATCAGCAATGCGAGCGGCACTATCTCTTCAAGAGCAGAGACTCGTTGGGATAGTTGAGAGGAAGAGAACCATCGTCAGACTGACTGAGGAAGGCATCTCGTATGCTGAGATGAAAGTGCCTGAGCGAAGGCTGGTCGAAAGCGCACTAGCCGCCGGGGGCGAGGCAGATCTCGGAGAACTCAGCAGAAAGACCCGTGTCCCTGGGAATATGCTTCCCATAGCAATAGGATGGATACGAAGAAAGGGTTGGGCAGAGATCAGGAAGAAGGATGGGCAACTGGTTCTTTTGGTTAGGAAGGAACCCAGCGAGACTGCTGATGAGATACTTCTCAGAACTATCTATGAAAAAAAGCAGGTGGAGGCAAGAGATCTTTCTGATGAACTGAGAGAGGCTCTAACCGTTCTAAAAGGTCGCAACCTTGTTGATCTTGACGAGAAAGTCGACAGAATCTTGGAACTTACAGGTTCAGGAATCGATGTCGTTAGGAAAGGAGTCAAAGTTTCTGAGGAGATAACCGCCCTGACTTCGGACCTTATAGTGAGCGGTGAATGGCGGAACGTCAAGCTGAGAGAGTATGACATTTCGGCTGCCCCTCCCGAATTCTACCCCGGCAAGAAACACATCTTTGCCGAGTTCATAGAAGAAGCAAGAAGAATCTTGGCGGCTATGGGATTCGAGGAATACGAGGGCCCATTTGTTGAGACTGAATTTTGGAACTTCGACGTCCTCTATCAGGCTCAGGATCATCCTGCGAGAGAGATCCATGACAGCTATCGCGTGAGGCATCCAAAGCAAGGAACGATCGAGTTCCACGATCTAGCCGAGAGGGTTCGACGTACACATGAAGACGGTTGGACAAGCGGGTCAACTGGGTGGCGATACGAGTGGAGTTACGATGTTGCAAGGAGACTTGTCTTGAGAACTCAGACCACTGCGGTCTCCGTGAGATACTTGGCGACTCATCGTAGGCCGCCGATCAAGATGTACTGCCTATCCAAGATCTTTAGACCAGATGTTCTGGATGCGCTTCACGCTATGGAATTTCATCAGTTGGATGGCATTGTCGGAGATGAAGGCATCAATCTTCGACATCTCCTGGGCTTTCTTAGAGAGTTTGCCAAATCCTTGGGGTTAGGAGAAGTGAAGTTCAGGCCGCATTACTTTCCCTTCACGGAGCCAAGTGTTGAGTCTTACGTCAAGCATCCGAAGCTTGGATGGGTAGAATTCGTTGGGTCAGGAGTATTCCGTCCTGAGGTCCTAAAGCCTCTCGGAATAGACTTTCCGGTGATAGCGTGGGGCATGGGATTCGACAGGCTCGCAATGATTGCTCTCGGAATAGACGATATTCGTGAGCTTTACTCAAGAAGACTTGACTGGCTGAGGACGAAGCCACTGAGGTGAAATCGTGCCAACGATTGCCGTTTCGGTTCGGGACATTTGTAGCCTCATAGGAAGAGAGATGACGCCCGAGCAATTGTCAGAGGCTCTGAGTCTAACCAAGTGTGGCCACGGAACCTTAGTTGGCGACGAGATGACTGTCGAGGTGACTTCTGACCGTCCCGACCTCTTGAGCTCCGAGGGAATAGCAAGGGAGCTGAGAGGAATGCTGGGAATAGAGACGGGCCTGAGAAAGTTCAAGGTCGCCAAGAGCGATGTGACACTGAGAATCGATCGAAGCGTCCTTGATGTGAGACCTTACATGTCATCGGCTGTTGTCGAGGGCGTCCGCCTGTCAGGCGACGCTGTCAGACAGGTCATGCAGATGCAGGAGAAAATACACGCAACGTATGGAAGGAATAGAAGAAAGGTCTCTATCGGCGTGCACGACTTTGACACGGTGAGTCACGATCTTACGTACGCCGGTGTGGAGCCCGAGAAGATTAGCTTCGTTCCGCTTGATGAAGCTCGCACAATGAATGGAAAGGAGATTCTGGAGCTGACACCAAAGGGAAGAGAATACGGCCACATAATCAAGGCCTTTCCTCGTTATCCCCTACTTTACGACTCCAAAGGAAGCATTCTGTCCCTGCCGCCGATAATCAATGGGGTAGTCACCAAAGTAACCGACCGCACAAAGAACATTCTGCTCGATGTGACTGGAACTGATAAGGAACAAGTGGACTACGCCCTCATACTCATGGCAACTACGCTGGCTGAAAGAGGCGCCGCAATAAGGGACGTGAGAGTTGTCTCTCCTAACAAAGAGGAAAGAACGCCCAACCTGAGTCCGCATGCTTGGAAGCTGAAGACGAAGGAGGTTCGTCAAGTTCTGGGGGTCAATCTCACATCTAGGAAGATAGCAGGCCTCCTAGAAAGGATGCGTCATGGAATCAAAAATCGGACAAAGGACGTTCTCACAGTCATGGCTGCCCCCTATCGAAGAGACATCTTACACGAGGTAGATCTTGTAGAGGATGTTGCGATCGCGCATGGATACGGCAGATTCGAGCCAGTCGTTCCCTTAACCGCCACGATGGGTCGCGAAAGGGATCTCACCGTGTTCACAGGTGTCGTCCGAGATCTCATGGTAGGCTTTGGATTCCAAGAGGTGTTCACTTTCATAATGACCAGCATGCAAGTCCTATTCGAAAATATGGGAGTTCCCCCAGGGGAAGTGGTCGAAGTCGAGAACCCTGTATCCGCAGAATACTCAGTACTCAGGAACTGCCTGCTCCCCGGAACCCTCAACTTTCTGAGTTACAATAGGCATGTATCCTATCCGCAGAGGGTCTTCGAATGTGGCGATGTGGTCCTGGTTGACGAGAAGATGCCCACTAGAACCCTGAACCGAAGGAAACTGTCAGGAGCAATATGTGATTACACAGTAAGCTACGAGGATATTCAAGCTGTCATCTACTCGCTCCTGCAAAATCTCGGGGTAAAGGAATGGTCCGTTGATCGGCTGGACCATCCCTCCTTCATCCGTGGAAGAGCGGGGATGCTGATGGTTCATGGTCATGAGGCAGGAGTTCTTGGAGAAGTCAACCCGCCGGTCCTTGAGCGGCTCGGCCTTGAGAATCCGATTGCCGCCTTTGAGGTCGACGTTGAAACACTGATGTCCGAGCGGAGAAGCAGCAAACAAGGTAATGCTTAATCTTTCCCTCTACAAACCCTGAATGTAGCGCCCTTGGGCTATTCGGATGCGACGTGCGAGGACATGCCTACCTCTGAGAGAGCCGACCGAGTGGGGAGCTTCCCCTCTATGACGCTTGGTGTTAGTGTCGTAGGCAACAGAGCGGCCTTGAGAGAACCTCTCAGGTCCACTCACAGTTCGCAAGACGTCGCAACTCGAGAAGATCAGTTGGAGGACGACATAACAGCTTAAAACGCCCACAGGACAGGCAGTGGTCACATGGAGGCGTCTAGGCGTTGAACATTGACGAGAAGGTCCAGCTCGTTTCAAGAAATGCTGAAGAGGTAGTGACTCCTTCAGAGCTAGCATCCCTGCTAGGAACCAAATCCAACCCAAGAGCATACTGGGGATTCGAGTGTTCCGGGTTCATGCACATCGGGATCGGACTGGTCACCAGCGCCAAGATCAAAGACATGGTCAAGGCAGGGTTCGACTTCATCGTATTCCTAGCTGATTGGCACTCATGGATCAACAACAAACTTGGAGGTAACATGGACAACATCCGAACCTGCGGAGAATACTTCAAAGACTGCTTCACAGCTCTCGGGGTTCCGCGGGACAAGGTCAAGTACATCTGGGCTTCGGAGCTAACAGCCGACAGAGACTACTGGGAGAAAGTGATACGCATCGGAAAACTTTCCTCCTTACACCGCATTTGGAGGGCAATTCCTATCATGGGCAGAAGCATGGAGGCGTCAGATATCGAGGCGGCAGCTTTGATGTATCCATGCATGCAAGCAGCAGACATATTCCACATGGACCTGGATGTGGCGTGTGCAGGAATAGATCAGCGTAAGGCACACATGCTCGCAAGAGACGTCGCGGATAAGATAGGTCGGAAGAAGCCGGTGTGCGTTCATACGCCCATCTTGGCCGGTCTACTGGAGCCTGTATCTGAAGGGACTGAAGTATTCGATGAGGACTCGGAGATGGACCGAAAGATCAGATCGAAAATGTCCAAGAGTATCGCTGAAAGCGTAATACGCATTCATGACAGCCCTGGAGAGATAGAATCCAAGATCAAGGCCGCCTACTGCCCGCCAGAAATCACAAAGGGAAACCCGATCTTCGAGATCGCGAAGTACGTAGTCTTCCCAGAAGAGGGAGGCCTACACATAACCCGCGCCGAGAAGTACGGCGGACCAGTCGACTTCAGATCTCTAGTTCAGCTGGAAGAAGAGTACTCTCGGATGCGATTGCATCCTCTGGATCTCAAGGAGGCGGTAGCTGAGTCTTTGATACGGATCCTTGAACCAGTAAGAAGATTCTTTGACAATCACCCAGAGACCCTAAACGCTATGAAGACAATTGAGGTCACAAGATAGGAGATGTCATGTCGAGTCGAGCAAGAAGAAAGGAGAAACTAGAGAAGGTTCTGCGCAGATTATGTGTCGAATCCAGCTCCGGAACTGTCATAATAGTTGAAGGAAGAAAGGACGAAGCCTCGCTGCGTAGACTCGGAGTGACAGGCCGAATCGTTTGCTTCAAGAGTTCAGGAAAGGGTCTTGTCGACTTTCTGAGCCACATACATGCCAAAAAGGCGATAGTCCTCTCCGACTTTGACAATGAGGGAAAGGCGATCTCAGCTCGAATAGAAGAGGAACTTGCTCACATCAACGTAGCAACAGATAACGTACTTCGACGCAAACTTGGTGCCCTTGTCAGACAGGAAGTAAGAACGATCGAGGGTCTATTTCGCTTTGTGGAAAAAATGAGAGCGGAAGAGACCTAGGGACTCATTCAACAGGAATTCAGCGGCTCGCCAAAGTGTCTATCAGATCCAGTAGTCTGCAAGAATATCCCCACTCATTGTCGTACCAAGCCAGAACTTTCGCCATCTTACGGCCGACCACCATCGTTGAGAGACTATCGAATATCGCAGAATGCGGATTCCCTATTATGTCAACAGAGACAAGCGGATCGATCGAATACTCTAGGATAGATCTCAGCTCGCCGTTCGCTGCCTTACTGAACGCTTCGTTTACAGACTCCACTGTTGCTTCTCTTTCCAATTCAGCAGTCAGATCCAGTATCGACCCGTTAGCCACGGGCACCCGAAGGGCAACCCCGTCAAGCTTCCCCTTGAGCCTCGGAAGGGCCATCCCCACCGCCACTGCTGCGCCCGTTGTTGTTGGTATTATTGACAGTGCAGCAGCCCTGGCTCGTCTCAAATCCTTGTGGGGAAGGTCAAGAACTCTTTGATCGTTGGTGTATGCGTGGACTGTTGACATGAAGCCCCTGATGATGCCGAAGCTGTCGTCGAGAACTTTCGCAACCGGGACCACACAGTTCGTGGTGCATGAACCCATCGAAATCACAGAGTGTCTTTCCGGGTCGTACGTTTCATCATTTATTCCTGGCACTATGGTCACATCGGCATTTCTAGAAGGCGCAGCTATGATTACCTTCCTTGCACCGGACGAGAGGTGTTTCGAGGCGTCCTCTCTCTTTGTGAAGACACCTGTCGATTCTACGACTATGTCGACATCGAGTTGCTTCCAAGGAATTTCCTTTGGATCTCTTTGTGAAAGCACCTTTGTTTCTTTGTCGTTGACCGTGAAAGAATCGCTGCTGCATCCTACTTCTGTATCTAACACCCCGTGAATGGAGTCGAATTTGAGAAGGTGTGCTAGCGTCTTAGAGTCGGTCAGATCGTTGACAGCTACAATCTCGATCTTTTCCTGATTCTTCATTGCTGCCCTGAAGAATACTCGACCTATTCTTCCGAACCCGTTGACTCCCACCCTAACAGCCAAAACTCAGGTCACCAAGCTCTGACCTCTCAACGTGTTCCGCTGATAGAAGAGCTTTACTGACAGCTATGCGGCCAATGAAAACAGATAAAGAAACTTGATATAAGGCAACAGCCCTTGGACTAGACGGTGCTAGTGTAGAACAGAAACGAACATTACGTAATTGGAATCTGCTCAACAACAATTGCCGGAGGATTAAGACTTTGGTGGAAACTGCGCAGTTTACATCTACTACGAAATACGTCGTCAAGGCAAGGTTCGAGGTAGACGGCGTCGTCGAGAAACCGGACGTGATCGGCGCTATCTTCGGTCAAACTGAAGGCCTATTCGGACCAGACCTAGACCTGCGAGAACTACAGAAGGGCGGACGAGTAGGAAGAATTGAGATCGAACTTGAATCGAAACAGGACAAGACTTGGGGAACGATAACGATACCATCAAGTCTCGATAGGCCTTCCACAGCGCTGATAGCAGCAGCCATTGAGAGCGTCGATAGGATAGGGCCATGCGAAGCAAAGGTGATGCTTGAATCCGTCGAGGACATGCGTGATGAAAAGAGAAAGGCCATCACGAACAAGGCCAAAGACATATTACGCAAATGGGTCGTTGAAGCCCAGCCAAGTACGGAAGAGATCCTGAAGGAAGTTGCACAGGCAATTCGAAGTGCCGAAGTCGTAGACTATGGCCCTGAGAACCTTCCAGCAGGACCAGAGATCGAAACCAGCGGGTCAATAGTTCTGGTTGAGGGAAGAGCCGATGTCATCAATCTTCTCAAGTGCGGAATAAAGAATGTCATTGGAATCGAAGGGACAAAGATACCTGAATCGGCCATTCAGATCTCAAAGAACAAGGAAGTGACCGCCTTCCTAGACGGGGATCGTGGAGGCGACCTCATATTGAAGGAGCTCCTCCAGGTGGTTGACCTTGACTACGTAGCCCGAGCTCCGCAAGGCAAAGAGGTCGAAGAGTTAACTCCCAAGGAGATACTGAGGGCGCTGAGGGAGAGGACGCCCGTTGCGGAGGTGTCCTACAAGAAGCCTCCTGCGGTGGTTCCCATTGCGTTGCCGAGCAAGATAGCTGAGACTGCGTCTCAACTCAAGGGAACTCTAGAGGCAGTACTATTCGATGAGTCTGGAACTGAGCTCATGCGTATTCCTGTGAGCGAGCTTGCTGAGAAGCTTCCTGAGGCACAAGGAGTTCACACTTTGGTTTTCGATGGAGTGGTCACTCAGAGACTCCTGGACATGGGCGAACAGAAAGGCCTGAGGTATATCGTTGGCGACAGAGTCTCAGAGGGCGCCAAGAAGCCTTCCAATATCAAATTGATGACGATAAGTGACCTTCTAGACAGACAATATTGATGCCTTGAACAATCTAACCCCCTCCTTTTTTATCATCTTCAAGTCCAACAGCACATTATCCTAGTGTTTGATACCCGACATGTACTAGTGGTAACGTGATCTGGGATGTTCAAGCTGGAGGGAGTCATGCCTCGTCTTGTGAATCAGCTCGGACGGAATCGTAGGGTTGACGCAGAAGCGCTGAGACGATGCGTCACGTCTTGGATCGAGAAAAGCGATCGTCGATCTTCATCTCATCTGATAAGAAGGGACTCACCATGACAAGCCTTGACGACCTCGCCCAGAAAGTCAACTCCATGACTGGAGAGGAAATGTTCACCCTGGTTCGCAAGGTCGAATCAATACTAAGAAACGAGAGGTATCTAGGAAAACAGGGAGATCTTGAGATAGCACAAGGGCTTGTTCGGATACCTTCATCAGGGGATCTCATAGTTGTGGGAGACCTTCATGGAGATCTGGATAGCCTAATCGGAATTCTGAGTAATAGTCATGCTGTTGAAATGGCTGACGAAGGTCGAGGAAGGATTCTCTTCCTGGGTGATTACGGCGACAGGGGAGAGAAGTCTCCTGAAGCATACTTCGTCGTGCTCAGTCTAAAGTCTCTTTTTCCTGCCTCCGTGATCCTTCTTAGGGGTAACCATGAAGGACCCAGGGATTTGCAAGCCTCCCCCTACGATCTTCCCTACCAGTTTCGCGGCAGATTCCATGATTTGGGTCGTCAGATCAGCAGTGAGATAGAAGGACTCTTTGAGACTCTGCACCACGCAGTTATTCTTGATGAAAAGTATCTGTTCCTGCACGGCGGAGTGCCCAGCCTAGCTCAGTCATTAGATGAAATCGCACAGGCCAACTTGACTCACCCCGGGACAACTCACCTAGAGGAGATTCTTTGGAGCGACCCTGTAGACGGCATGGAAGGAACAGCTCCGTCTCCTAGAGGAGCCGGGAGGCTCTTTGGGGAGGACGTGACGGGCCGTGTACTCAACCTTACAAATGTGAAAACGCTCATTCGTGGCCATGAGCCATGCCACGACGGTTTCTTCGTATCACATCGCGGAATGATCCTCACGATTTTTTCCAGAAAGGGACCTCCGTACAACAATAGGCACGCAGCATATCTTCGCATCGACGCTTCACACCCCCCAGTCTCGGCCGACAAGCTCTCAAGATTTATGTCTCTTCTATAGACCGCTAGCTCCTTTTGCCAGCTGGTCCATTGTTCCGAGAAACTCGTTCTCCTTCCCCTTCGGAATGACTCCGCTCGCAGCGAACGTGTGCCCGTCGCCCAGGCCGTCCACCATCTTTGCAGCTTGAGAGAGAAGAGCTGAAACTGGTGGGGCCGACGCCGCCTTCACCTTTTCCTCCAGCGCCGTCGGAAGTCTGGCAGACGCTTTCACATACATTCCTTTGAGTCTGCCAAAGTTTGGTACTTCCGGCTCAACATTCATGAAGCCAACGAGATACTTCAGGGGATGAAGGATTCCTTGATATTTCAAGTAGGAACAGAAGCTCCCGATGGTCTTTGTGCCCATGCCTTTGAAGATCTCTCCGGCATGGAACCATTGAACTCGCTCCATCTCACTCAGGCCGTCTGCGCGAATCTTCGAGAGCAGATCCTTGTTCGCCCTCTTCCTTTTCTCTTCAAGTTGGTCTATCTTACTTTGTATTTCTGCACTTATGCCGCCAAGGCATGCTTCAACTGCCCGCTCTGGGCCGTTCTCATAGTAGCCGACAGAGCCCAGTATGGTCAATTTGCTTGAGAAGGTTCGATAGGAGACCGCGCGCCCAAGCCCGGACACAACATAGTCCTCGCCTTTGGCAGATCTCCTAACAGAAATCTCTCGTAGACGGGATGCATCTTCCAAGGCTATCTTGTTCAATGATACTAGGTCTCCAGGTATCTCAGCCGATCCGATTACAGCGAGCCTGGCTAGGCCTTCGCCTCGTGGAGAGAATTCCTTTGAGAATAGATACGCGACAGTGGAAGCAGAAGCGTCTCTTTCACCGCTTAGGCCAAATAGTTCTGGGTTTCCGATGATTAGATCGTCGCTTTCAACAGGTTCTGCATCGTGGTGATCTAAGAATAGTACAAGATTTTGTCCACGGTCTCTCTCTGAGATCAGTCTTGCGTGTGGCGAGCCGATGTCAGAGTAGACAATAAGCCTCCCGGCCCGGCTGTGTGATCTGGATACTACCTCAGGAAATATCTTTTCAATGCAGATGAGTCTTGTTTCGAACCCTGCTTGTTGGAAGAGAGTCCTACAGATCGCGCCCGAGGCCAAACCGTCGCCGTCGTCGTGATGCCAGATCTCAACAGACTTGGGCTCATGCTTTCTTAGTCTTTCAGCTGCTCGCCTGAGATGGTTGATGAACCTGCTTTCTCTTTCTCCTGGAGTTTCTCTCATCTGGCGTCCTCTCAGGGCAGTTTCTTAGACATTATGACCGCGTCCTCTCGATCGTGATAATATTGTCTGATCAGACCTGATTCTTGAAACCCGAGCTTCCTATAGAACTTCTGCGCAGGAAGATTCGACGCACGGACCTCCAAATCAACTCGTCTGACCCCCTTTTCCTGAAGTACCCCCATGATTTCTGTCACTAGTCTTGTTCCTACACCTCTTCTTCTAGATTCATTACGAACAGCGATGGAAATGATGTGTCCGGAATCTCCCCTCACTGTCGCCAAGATGTAGCCAATTGTTCGTTCCTTGGAAGTAGCGACCAAGAAGGTTTCAGGAGTTTCCTTTGCCATAGCAGCAAGAATGTGGGATGGATATGGCGACGAGAAGATGTCGCGTTCGATTTCACAGATGTCTTCAAGAGTTTCATCCCGAACTCTTGTGATCTCTACGCCTACGTCGCTCAATTCCGAATTTCTTCTCGTGAAGAGGTCTTCACTAGAGATTGACTGAGAAAGGTTAAATAAAAACTGAGGATGTGTAGAGTTTCGCGCCTACGTCGGACATGGAGGGAATTGACATAGCTGAGAAGAGAGTCGAACGATGGGGCATAGCGAACATATACTCATCGTTCAACAACACAATCGTTCATATCACAGACTTGAGCGGAGCCGAGACTATCGCAAGGAG
>Ga0209725_1000760_pt1 | contig 19019 bp, 22 predicted proteins | sample I18A1metaG_FD_184145 | JGI IMG/M metagenome (GOLD analysis project Ga0209725, IMG submission 184145) | Lake sediment bacterial and archeal communities from Gulf of Boni, Indonesia to study Microbial Dark Matter (Phase II) - ​I18A1 metaG... | ecosystem: Environmental > Aquatic > Freshwater > Lake... | reverse complement strand
GAGCATTAGAGCGCCGAACAAGCGGGTCAGCCCGGGACCTAGGTCAAATATCAGGAACGCACTTGCGACAAGAACTAGCATCGCAAATAGGACCAAAGCGGTCAGTATGGCCGGCATTTCGTCTGACTGAACCATGCGCTCGCTCCCATGGCGTTTGTCAAGGAGTATGAGCGCGGAAATACGTCGAACGCCTAACGTTCATTCAGTCTGTGCAAGTGAACGTCGCGGGATCACGAAGTTCGAAGAACTGATTTTGCCTCTGCACCAAGATATGCAGATGCGAAGCAGACGAACGTTCAGCGAGCTAATCATTAACTCTTAACAAGCTTTGATCCGTGTGGAGATCAGCCTTTACGGAGCGCAACAACTGTTCGGCGCTGAGTAGGATGTCTGAGTGGTGTGTCTAGGGCTCGACCAGCGTGATAACCCAAAACAAAACGATAGGGGACACTATACTATAGGCTTGGGTTGTGGTTCTTCACGCTGTTCTAAGAGAGGAGAGCAATCCAATGCTGTACAGCGTCTTACATGCGCATTGACCTACCCTACATGCACATTGGCCCACTTTCTAGGGTCTTTTCCACTACGTGGCCCCCTCCTCAATGTGTGCGTTTCAAGTTTCTTGTTCAAAGCACTGGGGTTCTGATTGCCTCATCTCCGCTTTCTTTCGAAGATACCAAGAAAGCATGCAGCAACAGGATCCGCTCTTCAGAAAGTTAGCGGCGGTTTGGGACCTGGCCGTTTTGACGGTGCAAGTTGTCCGTTCCTATCTGTCGAATCCTGCTTACATCTTTGTCGCAAGCAGCACAACAGGATGAAAAAAGTGGTAGCTCTATTCATGCCACGCCGCGGAGGAAGCCTCGATGACGTATTGTGAGGCATCGATGACCGGGCCTCGATCCACGAAGACGCCTGAGACGAGGACACGACAGGGCATAGCGAAAGAGCAGGGTGAAAGAACAACCTCATAGCTGGTCCCATCATAGACAAAGGAAATGTACGGTTCAATTGCTGTTGATGCGCCAACCACCGCAATGCATGGATTCTCCGCAAAGTACAGGTTTCTTGGGTCACCCTCGCAGAGAGTGTAAGTCTCTCCCAAGTGGGGTGCAGTGTGTTTGACAAGGTATCCGACAGTCCTCACTTTCTGGCCGGCGTAGACGGATGGATGCTCGTGGAATTGTCTCACTGGCACATCGCGTGAGTACAGCCAACCCGGCCCCAAGCCATAGAAGACAAGAGCGCTCACGAAAACAAGCATGAGCACTATCGCGAGAAGGCGAATCCTAGCGATGGATCTGTTATTGATAGTGTGCTCGGTCACTTTAGAGCGCCTCGCATCGTAAGGCCGTCAGTCCAACCCACGCAAAAAGAACACCGGGGCTCTTCAGTCTACGCTTTCGAACATTCTTTCAAGTAACCGGAACCATAGGGAGTGACCTATCTGGCCCGACAAACACAAGACGAGAATTCAAACATGGGTGAAGGGCAGTTGCTTCGCTTTTTGCTACTGTTGAGACCTACCTACTAGGTAGCCAAGCACTAAACATGAAATTGAAAGCAGTATTGACGCGCATATTGCAGCCAGCATCGCTACGTTGTGTGCCACCGCAAGCCGCATCTGAACTCCGAGTAATGGTATAACAACCTCGCTCTCTTGGCAATCCAAGAGCATTAGCATCTTGAGTTTGTCGAAGCTCAGCAAAGCTCCACCGAGGACTCCTGCCGAGACGAAGGCGCCAATTGTAGTTGTTAGGAGGGCGGCAAGCCGCAAGACAAGTACACCAGCCACGCTGAACGCGCGTCTCATACTTAACAGCGTTTGGCTTCGAACCATCTGGGCGGTGCCAGTATGCGACAGCCAGAACGCGCAGCAAGCGTACGACGACCGCGAACCACCCCGTACGCAAGGGTTCAAATCCTGAATGAGCGTACTCGAATAGGCGTGGAATGCGAAGCTGTCCATCTTGAAGACGGATACGTGCAGTCTATGCCATAAGATGAATCCGGAGTGCGCCTGTCCGGGATGCAGCAACTGCCTTGCGCGTTGTACGTGTGTATGCCCAGTCTGCGGAGAGTCGACGGGATGCGTTTGCTGTGTAGGACTTGGAGTTGCCACCGGCGGTTAGTTGAATCCTGAGTGATCCCACATGCGCACAAAGAGAACCCGCGCAGAAAACTCTCCTTCCTGTGACCGCTCAGATTTCAGTTGAGGAGTTTCTTTCGATCAACAACCTTCATTCGCTAAATACGGCATAAGCGATCTACGATTCTGAGTCTAATGAAGTCTGCAAGAGGACGTGGACAAGGGCTACGATATGGCCTGTATGTGCCCAATTTTGGCAGGTCTTCTGAGCCTAGCGTGCTAGCAGAGATGGCGCTCGAAGCAGAAAGATCCGCCTGGGACGGTTTCTTCATTTGGGATCACATTGTAGAATGGGACCGTCGCGTGCCAATCTGTGATTCATTCACGGCCTTAGCCGCGATAGCTGTCAAGACCAAGCGCATACGCATCGGTACAACCGTAACGCCCCTGCCTCGTCTGAAGCCATGGATCGTGGCCCGCCAGACCGCCACTCTTGACAGATTGTCAGGCGGAAGACTAACGCTGGCTGTAGGACTGGGAGGCGAGGAAAGTACGGACTACGCGAGATTCGGCGAGATCGCCGACAACAAGATACTCGCTGAGAAACTCGACGAATCATTGGAAATAGTCACAGGACTTTGGACCGGGAAACCATTCAGTTACAGCGGCAAACACTACCAGATCCGAACCTCCATTTTCCTCCCGCGTCCTAAACAGAAACCGAGAATCCCAATATGGGTTGGAGGCTTCTGGCCTCGTAAGGGACCGTTCAGGCGAGCGGCTAGATGGGAAGGAGTGATCCCACTGAAACTGCCAATCAAACTTCCTCGGCCAGAGGATCTACGTGATATTCTCGATTACATCCGTGCAAATCGAGCTACCCAAGAACATTTTGACGCTGCCATAATCGGTTGGACCTCCGGAGTCAATCGAAAGAGAAATGCGGAGAAAGTGACTAGGTTTGCTGACGCAGGAATGACTTGGTGGCTTGAGAGTCTCTACACGAAGAGAGATAGGCCTGAAGGCATGCGAAAACGAATTCGTCTAGGCCCTCCCACAGTAGCTTGAGACATCATGCAGCTTTGCCGCGATGTGATGCTTGATGCACGCGCATAAGAAAGAAGTTCAAATCACGCCCGACGCTAACAAGTCGATTCTACGCTGTGAGCTTTTCTGGACAAGCAATTGTAAGAAACGGGTCGGGCAAACAGGTTGCAGATAGCGAACGGTATCCACCTTGTTCCGCGGGTCAGAGGCGCCAACGCATACCTCGTCAAGGGCGATGAAGGTATCACCATCGTGGACACTGGTCTGCCCGGAAACGCTGGCAAGATAGTAGACTACGTCGAAGGCATAGGCTGCCATCGCTCAGATGTGAAGACGATCGTCTTGACTCATTCCGACATAGATCATGCGGGGAGTGCTGCTCGGTTGAAAGAAGAAACCAACGCGAGCGTGGCGATCCATGAGGCCGACGCGCCGAGACTATCAGGCGAGAAGGAGTGGAAGAAAGTGAAGGGAGCATTGGGTTTGTTCCTTCGTGTAGCGGGCGCGGTCATGAGATTCAAGCGGCTGAAGGCCGACGTGCTTCTCAAAGATTCCGACATCATTAATGGACTGACTGTAATCCATACTCCCGGACACACCGAGGGCAGCATCTGCCTTTACCTTCCCACCAAGGCTCTCTTCGCCGGCGACACTCTTTTGATCAATAATGAGCGGATGCCGAGCCTTCCTAGGAGCTCCATGAGCGTAGATTTGAACATGGCAAGAGAGTCCGTCAAGAAGATATCAGGGCTGGAGTATTCCATTCTGTTGCCCGGCCACGGACCACCGATCGAAACGAATGCGTCAGCCATGGTGAAGGAGTTCGCTGCAACCTTCTGAACCTACCCGTGAACGTAGTTATGAGCGCGGACGGAACATGGACAGGCCCTAGGCAACAGTTGTCAGTCATTTCGCAGATTTCAGTCTCTTCAATGATTCAAGGAGATTCGAACGATCGAAGTACACTTCGTTCCTCGTGATCCTTCCTTGCTCTACATCGACGATGTCCATCCCGTATTCCGTTATCACTTCAGTTCCTATGGGGATTGTAGCTTTCCACTTTGCGATGAAGCCAACATCTGTTGGAAAGACTTGAATCAGCTGCCATTTCCAATTAGGGTTCGCTCCGAGTAGCTTCTTGAAGTAGGGGAAGATCTGGTCGCGTCCCGTCAATCCTTCTTTGTTGGCTGGATCTGTGTACAAAGCATCATCCGAGTAGAATTCAATCAAGCTGTCTGGTCTGTTTCCCTCCCAAGCTGACAACCATCTGCCACAGAAATCCAGTATCTCCTGTTTCTTCATGATCGACGATCACCCCATTGTTTGCACCTATCTCAGTTGATCGGGAAAAAGGAGTTGCTAGTGAATTCTTCCCTAACCATGGCGTGCACGGAGACGAATACCGAGACATACCATCATTTGTGCGCGCACCCGACATAGAATGCAAGAGTGGCTTCGTCGTCGAGCGAGTCGGTCCGTGTAAATGAAAGCCATGGAGCCCTCATGTTTGCTGGAAGAAGTGATACTCAAAGTCTAAATCAAACATTGTTCAAGATGCGGGAGTAGGCCCATCTTTGAGGACTATTCTTTCTTCCTCATTCGTAATATGCGGCATCTTGGTCCTTGGTGTCCTCTTAGCAACCTTCCCGACGTCTGCAGCCGCCGATGAGAATCTTGTCGAGAATGGTGACTTCTCCCGAGGCCTCGACGGTTGGACTGTGAGTGGAGGGCCAGGTAACACGTGTCAACCAAGTAATCCCGATGAACCTGGCGGGTATTACTCATGCGCGATGGTTACAGATCGGGGTAACCCGGAGAATCCGCACCTAGAGCTGTACGTTGGTACCGGTGGCGAGTTTGGCAGCGAAAAGTTTGAGCCTGGTGTCGGCCGGACGCTCACCCGCCTTCCCAGAGATGCGGGAAGCATAACCACCCTGTCTCTGAGAGCCTGGTCTCTGGCGAACGGCAGTTACGTGCGGACCCTCATCATAACAGACACCGAGCTGGAGAATGCTACAAGGCTTGAGGATTTGTATGATGCACATAGGGATTGGTACGAATCCTACTATTACCCGAGTCGAGAGCCGACCACCATAACCCGCGACATAACGAATTTCCACGATCCAACAACTTACCTGATCGTCGCCGGGGACCGGGTCGCTGTGGATGATATAACCATAGTTGCCACCGCACCGTCCTCAGAACCGCTCTTCATGCAGCAGATCGATTTGATCAAGAATGGGGATTTTTCTCAGAGCCTCAAGTATTGGGAGGAGGATCCTCTCTTCTGTTGCGGAAAGATCTCTGAGGAAGGATCTCCCGGAAATCTCCATCTGGAACTATTACGAAGGCCGCAGGTATCTCAGCAAGTCTACCTTCCCGAGGGTGCGAGCAGAGTCTCCGTGTCCATCAAGGCATGGGCCCTGACACTTCCCGGGCAGAATCCTGAGAATGTCATACCAAATGTCGAGGTTCGCATTATTCGTGATGGATCAATCTTTGACGGAACCGTGAGTCAGGAGACCTTCTGGTTCTTGAAGCCCGCACTAAGAACGGAACCGGCGATTACGATGTCACGCGACTTGACTGGCTTCAAAGGCAAGAACATAACCCTCATGATATCAGGAGAGGAAGCCGCCGTCGATGATGTAAGCGTCTTAGCGAGATGGTCATCCGGATTCCCGACAACCGTATTTCCCACACTCCCGGTCGTAGCCGTCATACTAGCCGCGTCGGTCGTACCATTGTTGGCACTCCGTCGCCTAAACAGGACTAGGAGTCATTGAAAGAGAGCTGGCTCATGATTCCGTCGCGCGTCTTTCCGACGTCAGGGGCAGCTCTTCTCCAAACGTTTCGCGAATGAATCAACAGACGCCCAGTACGTTTCTCTTCGTATCTCCTTTCGTCTAACCATTAGAGATTCAATGACATTGCAGCCAGTCTTGGTCAGCTTGCGTCTGATGCTGAGTAGGAACCTCTGCTCGTCAAATCCTCCGCAGGTCATGAACAGGTAGAACTTCGGCCTGCCGACATTTCTGAGTCTGCGTATGAATCTGTTCAGAGGCGGGCAGCTGAAAGTCCACTTTGGGAATCCTAGCAGAACCACATCGTACGCTGACAAGTCGACCATAGGGTTTTCTATCTCGACCTCAGAATCAGGCAGGAATGAGTATGCTAGCCAATGGAGATACGAGCGTTTTCGAGTTGGGACTACCTCTAGGGTTTTGACATCGCATGATCGCTGAAGTCTTTCCGTCAGCGCTTCCGCGACGCGTCTAGTATTTCCTGTAAACGAGAAGTATGCGACGAGCACTCTTGTGTCTCGCGTGGTGCTTGGCACTCTACGCAGCTCTTTTTCGTTTCTCTACAGCCGCTCGCTAACCGTAGTTGGCATGCGAACTCGTGAGCATTTGCCAGCGGCTGAGGATCTCAGGCTAAGAGTGATGCGAGTATTCCTTTGGCGCCGTGAAACTTGTACTCAGCCTGTTTCCATGCTATGCTCTTGGCGCCTTCGAGAACATCTTCAGTGATCTCCATGCCCCTGTGTGCTGGCAGGCAATGCATCACTACAGCATCTGGGTTCGCTTTTGATAGAAGCTCTTCGTTGATCTGGAATCCCGCGAAATCGATTACTCTCTGTGCCTGCTCTGCGTCCTGCCCCATACTCACCCAGACATCCGTGTAGAGTATGTCCGCGCCTTCCGCGGCCTCGGAGGGGTCATCCGTGTAAGAGATTCTTGCGTCCGTCTTCTTCGTAAGCTCGTTTGCTTTCCAAGCGATTTCAGAACTCGGCTGGTAGTTCGGTGGCGTCGCTACTGACATGTTGACGCCTACGCTTGCGCATGCGAGCATTAGGGAATGGCATACGTTGTTTCCGTCGCCTATCCAAGCAAGTTTGAGCCCCTCAAGCCTACCTTTCGCATCCTCGATCGCCGCAAGGTCTGAGATCGCTTGAGTTGGATGCTCCATGTTGCTCAACGCGTTGATGATCGGCATGTCGGCATGCTCCGCAAGTTCAACGAGCGTATCATGGTCGGATGTCCTGTAAACCAACGCATCGAGGTAGCCTGACAGTACACGCGCCGTGTCCTTGATCGGCTCCCCGCGTCTCAGCTGCAATTCATCCCGCCTCATGTACAGCACGTTCGCCCCAAGCCTCATCGCAGCCGACTCGAAGCTTACTCTGGTACGAGTGGAGGGATGCTCGAACAGCAATCCAACAACCTTCCCAGCCAAGATGCGAGCTGGCGTGCCGCCCGGAGCCACAGGCTTCAGTTTCTTTGTGGTCTTCAGGATGGCGTGGATCTCCGAGCTATCAAGGTCAGAAACGGAGAGTAGGTCTCTTGCCTTCAGGCTTGCCATATCATGATTCCCCCGGCTGACAGATTATGACTCAATGTGGACAACGGATACTCCTTAAAATAGTACTAGCCCGTCGGAGAATTGTGCGCCTAGCATGCGCCCAGATGGCTACCCCGCGATTGTCGATGCTAATTACATGCCTCGTTGAACATGCTGTGGCAAGCGCGGTTGCACGAAAGGTGTGGAGGTAAATGTGTACAACTTCACGTCGTGTGCGGAGGTTGCATCGTGAGTAGAGCGGTGGGGCCACCCAGAACCGATGTGCTTGAACCGCGTCCTCTTCAAGACTGGGCTTTCGGCAAAGGGAGTGCGCTTGGTTGGCTATTGTTACTGGTCATGGTCTTGCTGATTTTGGCGATCATCGCGATCATGAATACTGGAAGCAAATGATTGGGTAAATCATGTCCGACTAGGGTTTCCTCGCTACAAGAAGAGCTTGGGTCTAAGCCCTCAAGCCCTTGATTGTCACGCAGTCATTTTTCCGAGAACCTGTAGCATATTTGCCGGTATGGGGCCGATCACTTTTTGACCTTCAGTTCGACGCCGACGGTTCGCTTTACGAGCTGCGCCAGCGTGTCCACGGTGCTCTTAGGGCCCTTCTTTGTGGGTATGGGCATTACGAGCGGGTATTCCTTTCGATGCTTCGCCAACAGCGGCTGAACCCACTCCATTATGGGCTCGGTCACCATGATGAGGGAGATCGACTCATCAGAAAGGAACTTGCTGAACGCTTCTTCGGCTTCAGCTCGATCGCGCACGAACTTGCTCCTCTTCAAACCGGAGACTCTGAAGTAGGCCGCTGTCTCTCGATCTCCCAGGAGCGCGATCTTCGTCATCTTCGACCCACCAGGTGTCTAACTAAGCCTGAGGACTCTAACGTCTTCACATTAGAACTGTTTCAGCACGTCATCCTTTCCCATTATTCGCCCGCAGTAGTGACAGCGGATTCTGAGGGGTTCAAGGACCTCGACCTTGAACTCTGAAGTTACCGGCTCGCAAGCGTTCACGACACATGAGGGGTTGTTGCATCTGATGATTCCCTTGATGGTTTGAGGCAGCTGAACTCGCTTTTTCGAGGTGACCTCATATTCTCTGACGATGTTGATTGTTGCCTTTGGGGCGATCAGAGCGATCTTGTCCACCTCCTGAGGATTAAGCTCTCTGTCATCTATCTTCACGATGTCCTTGCGTACGTACCGTTTGCTCTCAACATTCATGACGGCGCTGACAACCTCGCCCCGCTTCCCGTTGATGTCGAGAATGTGAAGAACGTCCAGCGCGTGTCCGGGCTCAATGTGATCGATCACTGTGCCGTTCCGAATCTTCTTGACGTACAGCTGATCCTTCGAGGACAAACGCCACTCAGAGCGGCTACTGCGAGAGGCCTCTATATATGAATCGGCATCGCTTGCCACGATTGGCAAGGGTTGAAGAGCTCGTAGGCGAGCGACACTACATTATTTACCGAACATCCAGATCTATTTGCACAGGTGGGTCCGCTGGACTTTACCGGGAAGGATATCGTATCGATCAGGGACTTCACGCGTGAAGAGATCGACTACATACTACGAACGACTGACTCGATTGAGCCTCTGGCCCGTAAAGGGTCTGACATGCTACACGGCAAGATCCTCGCCACTGCCTTCTTTGAACCGAGCACGCGTACCAGGCTCAGCTTCGAGTCGGCCATGTATCGCCTTGGCGGAGTCTGCATAGGGTTCGCGGACCCTAGAGCCGCCTCGGTTGAGAAGGGCGAGAATCTTGCGGACACCGTTAGGGTTGTTGAGAATTACGCAGACGCGCTGGTGATACGCCATCCGCTCGAGGGTGCGGCGAGACTTGCGGCCGAGTTCTCATCCGTCCCCGTGATCAACGCCGGTAGCGGCGCCGAGGAGCATCCAACACAGGCGTTGCTGGATCTGTACACGATGAGACGAGAAAAGGGCACAATTGACGGACTGACGATCGGGCTCGTGGGAGATCTCAGGTACGGGAGAACAGTTCACTCGCTTGCGTATGCACTCGCTCAGTACAAGGTGAAGCTACACCTAATCTCTCCTGACCCTCTCCGTATGCGGAGGGATGTGCTCGTCGAAGTCGAGAAGAAGATCTCAGTGGAGGAAAGCACCGACCTCGCAAAGATTCTGCCAGATCTTGATGTCATCTACATGACGCGAATCCAGAAGGAGCGTTTCCCCGACCTTGCCGAGTACGAGAAGGTGAAGGGATCGTATAGGCTCGGCGCTGAAGAACTCGTGGCGGCCAAGAGGGACGCGATCGTGATGCATCCCCTTCCAAGGATAGATGAGATTAGCTCAGACGTGGACGGCACGGCACATTCGAAGTACTTCAAGCAGGTGTGGTATGGCCTTCTGACACGGATGACGCTGATATCGCTCGTCCTTGGAGGCTTAAAGTGAAAGCCCGCGCAAGTTTCCTGTTACTTCATGTAACACTTATATTGCCGAAACGTTACCTGTGGTAAACGAAGAAAGTTGCGACTCGCAGTACTCCAACCCTCAAGGGCCGCCAGAGTCCTACCCGTCCACATACTGGACTACATGGCCTTCAGAGACACCTTCGGCTCCCAAGCTGACGAGACTGAACTACACATGCTTGAGAAGTTCCACGCGGCAAGATCGATGATCCAACGCGGCCTCCAAAACACCTTCGTCTCAGCCACATTGAAGACGATCCCAGAAACTCAGCGCACACTGAACGTTGACGTTTGCGGAATGGACCGTGATAACCTGAACCTCGTCTTCTGCGAGACAGGCCCAGTGAAGGAGAACCTATTCGAGAGTTTGGAACTAGTCGAAGACGCAGAGAATGCAAACGCTACCTTGCTCTTTCCCTCAAGAGTTGACACTAGCGAGATCGCTGACCGATTCCCCGAGGCAATAGAGTCGGGCAAGTTTGAAGTCCAGAGGCTTCCTTGGCGCGAGCGCGCCATTGACCGGACATTCCGTGAAGCTTTGGAGATAATGGATCTCCTGGGAAATGAGACCAGGGTACGCATGCTGGTGCCCTTGCTCGAGGGACCGCACGGGAAGAGACACTATCGAGCGGAGATCAACCCGAAGCTCGTCTATGAGAATGTCACATCCCTACTTACTCATCGACTCATCGATGAGTTAGATGACGACACCTATGGACTAACGCAGGTTGGCAAGCAGATCTTCTGCGAGTACATGGCGTTCCTCGAGAGAGTTCGGCGAGTCTTGGAGGAGAATAGATGATGAAGAGAGAAGATGGAATCGACCCGCCCTTTGGATTTCCTGAACGACTGTGGAAGAGACCAATCGAGCTCCAGAATGGTAAACCTCGGATCCGCTTCGCGGCTTCGAGCTACAATCAGCAAACACCACGCCGAATGTTCAGCGATGAAACTTCTCCGCTGGATTCGGAGAATGACGGCGGAATCCCGCGGGATGAGAGCGAAGTGGAAAGACCCGACAGAGGCTTTGCAGACGAGCCTCAGGTGAAGGTTTCTGCTGAGGAAGGAAATGCCAAGGTGACCGTTCAATTGACATCAGTAAGCAAGGAGAACCTGAGCCTCCGCTGTGCTGAAGACACTGTCACGCTGTCCGTCAGGACTTCCAGAGGCTCGTGGACTAAGGAGGTCGGGCTGCCTTTCAGAGTTGATCCCGATACCGCGAAGGCTGTCTTCAGAAACGGGAAGCTCGAGCTAATTGTGAGAAAGCACGGGCGGTTCAATCCTCCGCGACCGAGACTTGACTGGGTGTGAGACCAACGACAGACGCGGCAAAACAGCTGGATCTCTGCAGGAATTTCGGTGATGTCTTCGAAGTTGTCAAGAAGACAGTGGAACATTCGCTGGGGCAAAGGCGGTCAGGCTTGATGCTCTATTTGGCCGAGCTGCCCGAGCACATCGGAGCCTTTCACACGGTGGGGTCTAATGGAATCGTCATGAATAGAACAGCGCTTGATGCCGTTACGCGGTCAGCCCGAACAATTCGAGAGATAAACTCGTACGTCTACTCGATCCTGCTCCACGAGTACCTGCACTCACTAGGCTACGTGGATGAAACGCAAGCTAGGAAGCTCGTCTTCCAAATCTCTAAAGAGAATCTGGGCGAGGATCATCCAGCCACCGAGATCGCCCACAAGGGTCCGGCAGAGATGTTTCCAGGCGTTGGTGAACCGACCTTAAAGGAACGCTCAGAGGACGTGGAAATAATAACTGACTTTGAGAGATCCACCGACAGCTACATCAAGTAGACAACCAACAGATCGCTCCCGATCCTTCTGGGATCTCTGACTTCAAGATGCCAAGGTTTGTCGTGCATAAGCACCAGGCCCGAACCCTACACTACGACCTGCGCCTAGAATTGGATGGGACACTCAAGAGCTGGGCGGTTCCCAAAGGTCCACCTGAAGCATCCGATGTGAAACGTCTGGCGGTCGCTGTGGACGACCACCCGCTTGACTACATCGACTTCCGAGGCGTCATACCGGAAGGAGAGTACGGCGCCGGAAAGGTCGAGATCTGGGACAAGGGAACCTTCGAGCTAACAAAGCGAACAGACACCGCGATCGCCCTAGTCTTCCACGGCAAGATACTCGAAGGGGACTATCGACTCATCAAGACCAAAGACAAGAACTGGCTGATCTTCAAGACACAAAAATGACAACTCAGTCTTCCCACGCCTTAAGCCCGCTGACCGAGAGAAACATAGAATTAGGGACCTTTGCCCTGTAACGGCGCTTGGGGCCGTTGTCTAGCATGGTATGATACCCGGCTCGGGACCGAAGATGCGAGAGCCCGGGAGGCCGTGGGTTCAAATCCCACCGGCCCCACCACAAATCCGTGGAGAACAGAAGGCGCACCCTCGGCGAGCGCTGATCATAACGCGCATAATGCGTTCATGCACAGTGCTCTTCCAACCGGTCAGATGCCAAGGTGCCTTCTTGCTGCATGTCTGACCTTTTGCTTCTTGTTCTTGGGACAGAATACGAATAGTCGCTGAACCGGCGTTGCGCTCGCGGAGATGGGGGACATGTCGTCGAAACTTCTCACCTCACCGTTTCGTCGTAGAACCAGAATATCATAGGGTTGGAATAGCTTGATCTCGATCGTACGTCCGTGAATGATAACATCGGACGGGTCTATGCCTGCGTCTCGTGCTATCAACCTCTCGAGCTGGGACACCCGCTCCTTCGTAAGAGTCGAGAGCTCCTTTCGCTTCAAAGCATCATGAACATCGAGCCCCAAATCGAGTTCGTATGCGCGTTTCAGTAGCTTTCTATCTCTAATGTTGGAGAGAATCCGCGCGGCTTTGCTGCCGCGTCGTTGTAGTATCTCTTCGTAGATAGAGCTGTCTGAGAGAGTCAAATAGTAGTCTAGGAATTTCCTGTGTGAAGATTCCGATCTGCCAACCCTCAGTGCTCGTTTGTCTAGGATTCCAAAATCGAGTGCGAGCCCAATAGCTCGGAGAAACATTTGGTCAGCAATTATGCGGGCGTGGTGTTCGTAGACCTGTGCGTGCATCAGGTATCTTCCAAGTCTATAGTTCTCGATGGCGTCCTTGCCTTTCTCTTGTACGCAGAGGTTCTTCTGATCTGGAGTCACGTCGATGGTGTGGAGAATTCGTTCCAGGTCGAAGCTTCCGTATGCCACTCCGACATGGTACGAATCTCGTCTAAGATAATCGAGCTTGTCGGCATCAAGTCCACTTGAGATTATGTCCGCGCTCAGAGTATCTCTGCACTCTTCTGTTCGCGGAGGCAATATGTCGAGAACATCAGAAGCAAGTCCTCCGAGCGAAGATCGAATGTCACGGTCCTCCGTTAGTACCCAACGAGTGATCAGTTCATGTGAAAAGTCAGGCCCGTTCATATCTTCACTCTTTAGAGCGTCTTCAATGAGGTGTGAGAAAGGTCCATGCCCGATGTCATGGAGAAGCGCTGCAATTCTCACCTTTCTTCTTCTTGTATTGTCAAAGCCTAGATTCAACGCGACTCTATCCGCAACATGAAGCGTCCCTAGCGAGTGTTCGAAGCGTGTATGGACGGCGCTAGGGTAGACTTGGTACGCGTGGGAGAGCTGCTTCAGATAACCGAGTCGTTGGAACGCAGACGAAGAAATGAGATCGATTTCCTTGTTTGTAAACCCGACAAAACCGTAAAGAGGGTCACGAATCGACTTGAACTTCCAGTACTTAGTTCGCAGCCTTTTTTCTCTTGGCAAGTCCCAAATCCAGCAACACGTCTACTCCTCTCTTGACTTGATCGGGAGTCATGTGCCAGCCGAACTTCTTACCTTCGGCGACCACTTGCGCGTCCGTATAAGCCCTCCTTCTCTGGGATAATATGTGGTTGGCTTTGGCTGCATATGAGAGGACATCAGGATTGAGCGCAGTCAGTGACCTGCATTTTTCAATAACGCTCAGAACCTTCTTCGCGTCGCCACTGTCTTGGAGTCGTGATGTTACCGCAAGACCATCCTCGGTTAGACGGTATGAGTACATGTCACGGTGACGAGGGGTACGCGTGACTTCTGCTCTCAGAAAACGAAGTCCAACCAGACTATCTAGCAGTGCGGCGAGTTCCGAACTGTAAGGTCCGTAGAAATGCGGAACGAAGTGGAACTTTCGTGACAAAGGAACTAGAAGTTGTGTGAAGTACACGAGTTTCTGAATAACAGTTCGACCGTCGATTCGGTCTCCGTTGGTGTGAACAAGCAGTAGTACCGCATCGACTGGGTCTAACAACTACCTTGCCCGATTTGAGTTTTGGCGCACTGTATATAAGGCTTGTAGGCAGGGCAATGGATACAGATGAGTGTGTTATCGCCGAGCGGTCCTACGCCTATTCCACTGATCGAGGTTCTCAGAGGGACTGATCACAGCTCAACTCGTCTACATGACCTTGTCTACTATTCTTGTTCCTTATTTTTGGCTTCTATCGGACTGCCTTGAGGCGCTCGCTGTATCCGGGGAGATCTACCGATGCCTTGCGGACCTCCTTGCGCATATCAGATAAAGGACAGGGCAGCGGCAGGTTCCTATTGTGCGAAATGGCGCATGCAGGCTAGAGCTATGCGTCGCGTCTTTAGCGAACTCCTCGGAAAGGAGATGCTTGTTTCTGATCCGCTGAAGAGAGTCGTGAGTCTGAGCCCTGCTGTCACTGAGACGTTGTTCTCTATCGGCTTGGGCACAAGCGTCGTGGGGGTGACCGAGTTTTGTTTCCGTCCTCGGGAGGCACGAGGCAGAACGATCGTGGGCACCTACAGCAGTGTGGACATTGAGGCCCTTTCGAAGTTGGATCCTGAGCTCATCCTCAGCATGACGGGCTTTCAGAGAGAGTCTGCCTTGACCTGTCCGCGCGTTTCAACGTCTACCCGATGCCGCTCCCGGTCAGCGTTGCCCATATTATCGGATCGGTCATCGAAGTCGGCTTGGTTACTGGCAGGTACGATAAGGCCCGCACGCTAGCTTTGAAGATGATGAAGACCGTTGGCGCGCTCGAGCTCGCGAGAAGGTTTGTGAAGACCTATGTCGAGTTAGATCTCGGCGGTCCAACATCATTCGGCGCGTACAGCTACATCACGGACGCCCTCTGGTTGGCTGGCGGACGGAACGTTCTCGCCGCCGAACCACGCAATTGGCTCGTGCCAGATCCTGAGAGGATCGTGGCTGAAGATCTGGAGGTCATTATATACGAGCCGAGAATATCCGAGCCATTCGAAGAGGCGGAACTGAGAGGAGTCTTTGTGGAGCGGGGCTGGAGCAATATCTCCGCTGTCAGGAACCGGCGCATATTCGTAACGCCTCAGAGACCGATAGACTTTCTGGCTCACCATGGTCCCAGCTTCGTGACCGAAGCCATTCCCTGGCTCAGCAGAGTGCTGAGCCGCGTCTAACAAGACGTTTTCTCTCGAAGCGAATTCAACCAGGGACAACCTTACAAGTCCACGCTGTACACGTTCGGATTCCGCGAGGGTTAGGTCCCGCTGAATCTCGAAACCATTCTCGGGTGTAGAAATGCTGGAGGGTCCGAAGCCCAACATTGCTTTAGCAATGAGCTGTCAGAGTCAATTCAGTATACATCGTAGACTGTAATCTCCCAGTATACGAGAAACGTCGGGTTTGAAGAGTAATTGGGAGCTTCCAAGAATATCTCTATTTCCAGACCTAGCAGAACTTTGCCCAACAAGTTGGCGGGCACACGCTCTAGCGAGACATAGCGTGCTGTGGCATACTCGCGATGAAAGTCCCACTGTGTACGGTTCATGAACTTCTCCGGATACATGCCGAAGACGCGTACTTCGCCTGTCTCACCCTGTCTTCCCGGTTGAGCATAGTACCCAACAATTCGCGCGATCTCGATTGTGGCGTCTATTTGCTGATTTGCCCACAGTCTGAGGACAAGCTTGAGCGTATTTCCGTTTGCTCGGAATTGTTCCGAGCGGATATACGCAACTGGCTCAGCCTCGGTCACCGTTCCCCTCACGGTAAGCAGATGGGCCTCATGATAGGCGGGTATCCACACTACGTTTACGATAGGTATCACGAGAACAATCAGGACTAAGAATACTCTGACCGCGCGTGACCAAGTCACCTTCGAGATCACCAGCGCTGCCTAGGCGTGAAGCACATTAGTTCCTATTAAGAAAGGGCGCTGAAGCTGCGGAAAAGAATCGTGACGAGGACGATCTTAGACGGATAGAGCAATGAGAGTAGGGCAACTTGGCCGAAACTCTTGGTAACCAAGACGACTCCGGCATTCCTTGTCACCCCTACCTGGAACCAGTCGCAACAGGTTATCCGAACGGAACCTGCGGCGTCGCCCTGTATCGACGAGATGAGTTCCGCAAGCTCAGGCACCAGGCTTCATGAAGACACCGCTCTGGCGTCTCTTTCCAAAGACAGAATAGAGGCTCAGTCTACACTTCTGCGTGGGATAGGATTCTTGCGGATAGGGATTGTTGGCGGAACTGGTAGCATGGGGAGAGGGCTGGCCATGCGTTGGGCAGTCAAGCATGAGGTTTGGCTTGGGTCCAGACGACTAGAGAAAGCAGAATCGGTCTCACGAGAGTACGAATCTGTGGCTCGCGGCTTCTACGGGAGTCGAATGAAGGGCGCAATCAAGGGAGCCGTCAACCCAGATATTCCACGGTTTGTCGAGATAGTTGTCCTCACCCTTCCCCCACAACATGCGATCGAGACGGTCCGACAGATCAAAGACAAGCTGACCACCGAACAAGTGGTAATCTCGACGATTGTACCGATGACCAAACGTGGGAGGCTCTTCACATACTCGCCGGTCATCGTGTCGGGCAAAGCCGAGATCGAGAAGTCCGCCGCCGAACTTGTGGCCGACGAAGTCCGAGATGTGCCCGTGGTCTCGGCCTTCCAGACAGTCCCAGCAACGTATCTCGCAGACTTGGACTCGATACTGAACGTCGACGTGCTTCTAAGCGGAGACGATGAGCGAGCCCTGCAGACAGCCACAGAGATCGCTCAGGAGATCCCGAACCTCAGAGCCCTGCTAGTTGGCCCTCTTGAGAACTCGAAATTCGTCGAATCGATCACACCGCTTCTTCTTAACGCGGCAATCCTGAACAAACTGAAGGATCCGTCGATTAGGATAGTTCCTTGGTTCCCATCAGACTTTGCCGAAGAATAGTAAGCAGACCCTTCACCATGCCCCTGTCCTCAGATACTCGTCAATGGCTTTGGCGGCCTTCTTGCCTTGGCCCATGGCCAAGATGACTGTGGCTCCCCCGGTTGCCACGTCGCCGCCGGCAAACACTCCTTCCTTCGATGTCTTCATCGTCTCATTGTCAACGATCACGACGCCGTTGTTTCCGGTTTTCAGATCTGGCGTGGTCTTTGGAATCAGAGGATTGGGACTTTGGCCAATGGCGAGTACAACTACGTCAACCGGGATGCGGAAGTTCGAGTCCTTGATCGGAACCGGGCGGCGTCGACCCGACGCGTCAGGCTCGCCCAATTCGTTGCGGAGACATTCGATCTCCTTCACCCAGCCGTTGCTGTCGCCGTGGAACGCGACCGGGGACGTGAGTAGCTCGAAGCGGATGCCCTCCTGCTCGGCGTGATGGATCTCCTCTTTCCGAGCTGGCATCTCTTCTCGCGAGCGACGGTACACCAAGACAGACTCTTCAGCGCCGAGACGCAATGCAGTGCGCGCCGAGTCCATAGCAACGTTGCCTCCACCGATCGTCGCAACGCGCTTTCCACGAGCGATCGGCGTGTCGTATTCGGGAAAGCGGTAGGCCTTCATCAAGTTAGCCCGAGTCAAATACTCGTTGGCCGAGTACACCCCGTTAAAGTTCTCCCCTGGAACGTTCAGGAACCACGGCAACCCCGCGCCTGTTCCCAAGAAGACCGCGTCGTACTCTTCTAGCAGCTCATCCACGGTCTCGGCGGCACCGACAAGGAAGTCTTTGACCAGCTTGACTCCTAGGCGACACACGTACTCGACCTCTCGGCGGACGATGGCTTTGGGCAGACGGAACTCCGGGATCCCGTAAACAAGTACACCGCCTGCTTCGTGGAGGGCCTCGAAGATTGTGACATGATGCCCCTTCCTGATCAAGTCGGCCGCTACGGTGACGCCCGCTGGGCCAGAGCCGACAACCGCTACTTTCTTTCCTGTCGGCGGAGGCAATTCAGGGATGGGTGGTGGGCCTTGGGCGGCTTCCCAGTCGGCGACGAAACGTTCAAGCCGGCCGATCGCCACGGACTCGTAGCGCTTCGACAGGGCGCATTTGCCTTCGCACTGCTCCTCCTGCGGGCACACGCGACCGCTGACCGCGGGTAGCGCGTTCGTCTCTTTGATGAGGCTGATCGCGCTCCGAAAGTCTCCTTCGCTGACCAGTTTGAGGAAAGCGGGGATGTTGATGTTCACTGGGCAGCCGTCCACGCAGAGGGGACGACCGCATTCGAGGCAACGCTTCGCCTCGGCCATGGCTTGCTCAGCGGTATAGCCGCGGGGGACTTCATCATAGTTCTTGATACGCTCGGCCGGCGCTTGCTCTGGCATCGGCGTCTGCTTCGGAATGATCCGCTTCGCTTTCTTCGACATCCTCGCCTACCTCTCTCCCGAGTCCGTCTCGGGGCCAAGGTACGCCTTCCGCCGCGCCAGCAAGAGACCCCAATCAACTTGATGCCCATCAAAGTCCGGCCCGTCCACACACGCGAACTTGGTCTCGCCTGCCACTGACACTCGGCATGCGCCGCACATCCCGGTCCCGTCGATCATGATAGGGTTCAGGCTCACGATCGTCTTGACTGAGAAGGGCCGAGTTGCCTCAGCCATTTGGTACATCATGAACGTGCAGCCGATGGCGATTACCCTGTCAACCCGTTCGCCAGAGTCCAAGAGGCCCTTGACAGCGTCGGGCCCGTCGCGGCTCTTCCCAATCGACCGGTCTTTCGCCGAAATCAGAACTTCGTCACTTACCGCTTCTAGCCGATCGAGCCAGTACAGTAAGAACTTGCTCCGTCCCTCGATGAGAGAGATGACACGGTTGCCC
>Ga0209725_1000759_pt1 | contig 19044 bp, 15 predicted proteins | sample I18A1metaG_FD_184145 | JGI IMG/M metagenome (GOLD analysis project Ga0209725, IMG submission 184145) | Lake sediment bacterial and archeal communities from Gulf of Boni, Indonesia to study Microbial Dark Matter (Phase II) - ​I18A1 metaG... | ecosystem: Environmental > Aquatic > Freshwater > Lake... | reverse complement strand
CAGGTGCAACCCTTAACATGGCAATGTTCGTCGTAATTATGGCAGCGATCGCAACCATCATGTATCTGCTCGTGAAACACGGCTTGGAGAGGATCTTCAGGATGATCCTCAGGCTAGCAACCATCGTGGTCCTCTTCATGCTGTCGAACTGGTATTTGGCGGCGTTCTTCGAGATCCTTAGGGTTCCGGCGCAATTTGCCACCGATGCCGTCATCGTATCCGCTCTCGTTCTGACGACCGTCTTGGCGTACGCAATTAACCGTACTAGAGGCATGGCACACCTGGCCTCAATGACTCTTCTGGGCGCGATGCTAGGTACATTTCTAGGGGCGTCTATACCGACGCTTACGACGATTGTCCTTCTGTTAGGATTGGCCGGTTACGACATATTGGCGGTCTTCAAGGGACCTATCGGGAAGATTGCTGAAAAGGTGGATCTTGAAAATCTTTCAGGTGCAACTTTGACATTCGGTGAACTGACTGTCGGACTAGGCGACCTTGTCTTCTACTCTATGCTTGCGAGTCACACGATGCTCTCGTTCGGCTTTATCCCATATGTGTCAGCCTCTATTGGCGTCATTATTGGCACGTTTCTAGGTTTCAAAATGCTTGAGAAAAGAAGTACTTTTCCCGGACTTCCTCTCTCACTAATATGCGGTTTAGGGCTCATGTTTATCGCTGTCTTTTTGCAACGAACACTCCGCCTCTAGGCAGCAACGAAATTGACAAACGCTAATATCCTTGATCACAATCGATTCGAATGTCGCGTAAGCTGACAGGTGAGAAGGGTGGAGCCCGCTGAGGATGTCAAGAAGGAGATCCTGAAGAGATACGACTCAAATCCCAGCGGGTGGAGAGTCTTCGTTGGCAGAGACAGAAGAGGCCATTTTGATCTAATCGTTTCACATGACTCTGACATGTGGCTCATAAAGGAAGAGCAGATCAATCCCTTCCTTTCAGTGGGATTCGGAGTCAGAGACAAAGTTGTAAAGTTCGAAGCCATCGAGAAGATTTCTCCTTACACTTTTGGGCTACGGCCATTGTCAGAAAGACAGATGATGAAAGTCGCGTTAGCTTTGAGATCAAATGAAAGCCCGTCAAAGTTGCTTGCCAGAGCATTGATGGCAGACCCTGTCGCCTCAACTGAGATAAGATCACCAGGAATCCTCCAAGGACCTGTCATTCATTCTGCGAAAGGCATAGAGCTCATATCCGAAAGACAGGCGGAATTGGATAGAGAACTGAGACTCGAACTCGAAAGACTGCTAATGAGGAAGTACCCTCAGACCATCGCAACGTATGTGTAGGCCGCTTCCTCGAAAAGAAAGCAGGCAGTGCTCAGAACAAGGCTCGAGCGAAGAACTATGACTCGAGATGGCCCCAACAATGGATTCTAATGTAAAGTTCATTGAAGCTCTCAATAGGGCGAGGGAGATAAGCTGGAAGAACTTCGGCCGTAGAATCAGGTTTTATGCTCCAAGTTTCATGCCATATAGCAATCGATACTGGACCGATCATGTCCGCCCATTCCCTTCAATCTCTGTTACGGGACATGGTTGCGCACTGAGATGCCAACATTGCAGTGCAAAACTCTTGGAGACAATGATTCCTGTGAAATCACCAAACGACTTGGTCAATGTCTTCCGAGAACTACATCGCACAAACGCTGAAGGCTGTCTAGTAAGCGGAGGATGTACATTGGATGGAACGGTTCCCTTGGAACCTTTCCTTGACGCCATAGCTAGGGCGAAGAGGGGCTTCGGATTGAAGGTGGTCGTTCATACAGGTGTTGTGAACAAGGGTCTTGCTAGCGAGCTGGCGAGAGCGGAAATCGATGCCGCTCTCATCGATGTAATCGGCTCCAACGAAACCATCAGAGAGATCTGCAGGCTGAATCGCACCGTCGAGGATTATGATGCGTCGCTCAACGCTTTGGAGCAAGAAGGAGTTAGAGCCGTCCCTCACGTACTCGTGGGGCTCCACTACGGAAGACTGAAAGGAGAGTCTGAGGCCCTCAGGATCGTTTCCAGTCACAGACCAGCAGCGGTCATAATAATAGGCTTCACTCCTCTCCCAGGAACACCTATGCAGCTTTGCCCACCCGCATCTCCACACGACATCGCAACTGTGATCGTTGAGGCACGTAGATTGATGCCCAAGGTTCCTATTGCACTTGGATGCGCTCGACCCAAGGGAAGATTACGAGAGGAAATCGATCCCCTTGCTGTACAGGCTGGCGTGAACGCGATCACCTATCCTGATCCGAAGGCAGTACGCTTAGCTCAGAATCTAGATCTCAAGTACAGTTTCTCCGGACTCTGCTGTTCCCAAGTATACGAAGATTTCTAGAAGAGAAGAAGACCTGAGTCTCCGTTGACTTCTAAGGCTGAAGATCTGCCCACTTACGAGCAGATCATGTCACACCCCAGAAAGATAATGGCTTTAACACAACGATTGAGAACTAGTAATCTGGGATATCTAAGATGCCTGAGATTGACTTTGATTCTGCTGAGTACTATAGCCGGCAGGTAGTTCTGAAAGAGCTGGGAAAGGAAGGACAGAGAAAGCTCAAGAAAACGAAAGCAGTGGTCATCGGAGTAGGCGGTATTGGATCGGTATCCGCTCTCTATCTGGCCTTGGCAGGCGTCGGACACTTGGTCCTAGTTGATCAAGATACAGTTGAGCTTCACAATCTGCACAGGCAGATCCTGTTCACAGTTCAAGATCTCAGACTACCCAAGGCGGAGGTTGCTGCTGAACGGTTGATGGAAGTCAATCCTGATATCGAGGCTTTGTCAGTGCCCGACAACATCCGAGAGGAGAATGTCGAACAGATCATTAGGAGCACAGATGTGGTCGTTGACGGCCTCGACAACATGCGGACAAGATACATCGTAAACTCCGCTTGCTCACGACTTGGGATACCGTACGTGTTCGGAGGAGCAATTGCGATGGAAGGCAATGTATCAGTCTTCAATCCACCGGAGACACCGTGCTTAGAGTGTGTCTTGCCTACGATCGATGACAGGAACCTACCGGGCTGCGACACGAGAGGAGTCTTGGGGGCTACAGCAGGCATAGTCGGATCGATTCAGGCAATGGAGACAATAAAGCTACTCGCAGGCATCGAGGGAGTGCTGAAAGGAAGACTCCTAGTCTGTGACTTTAGAAGAATGGAGTTCGACAAGATCGAGATCTTCAGGAGAGAAGACTGTAGCGTATGTGGAGAGAGGCCCCGTCCGAGGCTTGAAAGCACCGGACGACTTACCTGGCTCTGCGGAAGAGAAACAATCAACGTGAACCCAAGCAAACCCGTTGACCTTGATCTTGAGAAGATAACACAGGAGCTGCAAAGAAGATTTGATATTCTGGTACGCTCGGCAGTCGTGATCGTTTTTCGATACGACGGAAAGGAGATTAGCCTGTTCAAAAACGGCAGAATGCTCATCAAAGGAGTAGAAGGGGAAGAAGAAGCCCTGCGAACCTACCGAGAACTGTCTGGTCTTTTCGTGAATGATCGCAAAATCGCGTAGGGATAGATTCACTTTCTTCTGAGAGTTCTTATAAGAACGGTGCTACTAGTTCCGGGCTTCACCCGTAGAAGAGCAAACGTGAGTCAACAATGCTGGAACTTGTCTCGATGTCTCTGCTCGCCTTTTTGGTAGGAATACTCTCTTCTATGATCGGTGTAGGCGGCGGATTTTTGATCGTGCCGATCCTCGTTTTGCTTTACGGAATTTCTATGCACTATGCTGTGGGAACAAGTGTGGTCATGATAATCTTTACAGCTCTTGCCTCCAGCATCGCATATGCGAGACAGAAACGAATTGACTACGCGTTAGGGTTGATTATAGCCATGGGAAGCATTCCGGGAGCAACTCTGGGCGCCTTGGCTACAAGCTTCATATCAGCCAAGAACCTGACTTCGCTATTCGGAGTCTTTCTGATCATTGTCGCAACGAGAATGCTTGTGACTTCAGGTGAGGAAAGTGGGAGGAAGCGAGCTAGGATATGGGGTTGGCTTCGCAGAATCCGTGATGCAAAGGGGGAGCCCTTTGTGTACGAGGCAGACATGGTTCCAGGCATGATCCTTAGCTTTCTTGCAGGATTCTCATCGGGATTCTTCGGTGTAGGAGGCGGAGCAGTTATGGTTCCAGTGATGGTTCTTGTCATGACTATGCCGATGCACATTGCTGTCGCAACCTCGATGTACATCATGATTTTCACCTCGATCTCGGGGGCGATCACTCACGTTCTCTTAGGAAACGTGTTGACTGATTCTGCAGCCTCATTAGGGTTTGGCATAGTTTTTGGGACACAAATTGGAGCGTTTGCTGCGAGAAGATTGAAAGCTAGGTCCCTGCAGAGGATATTTGCCATCTTTGTCGTGGCGATTGGCGTGAGGATGATGCTTCAGTATTTCTTCTAGAGACCAACGCTGCTCCGACAACTCGAAAAACGATCGCGTCTTCTTCGGCAACCATTTCTAGATTCTTGTCTCTGAATCTCTCAGCAACATTTCTATTGACATAGAGGAAGTAGCTGGTACACTGGTAGACCGCCTTTGAGAGGTATCTCTTCTTATATCGCTTGACCTGGATGCGCACCAAGACTGATCATGAACCACCAGTCCCAATGCGAAATTAATGTGTGCAGAGTCATACCGTAGCGGGGGAGATGAGCACAATTGCCTCGTAGCTAGTGCTTCCTTCGGGGCATAGAGGCCAGAAAGAACGTAAACCCAAGGATCACGATGAATAAGCCTACAATAGTCCAAGCCAACCATTCAGGAAAGAAGATAGCAAGAAACCTAATCAAGCCCAAGAAGAGAATTAGGACGCCAAAAACAATCAAGAAAGCCCCAAGTAGCGCTAGGACAAGTCTTCTCAGAAAGCCACGTATAATCTTGCCTACAGCATTCATTACCGCCTCGTGAAGGACCTCGGTCAACGGCCCGAGAACCCTATGTAAGATGCTCTCAGCTATCTTCCTGACCACGACAGATCAACCAATAAGAGTGACGCATAGCGCATTTAAGAGTTGTATGCCTGATCCTACGCAAAGGAAAAAGATTGATGACCAATCAAGGAAATGTGCGCTACAGAGGCAAGCACTGGGCATAGATGAGAGAATACGTATGCGGACCTTGAGGAAAGGCGACAGACATGTTCTTCTTCTGTCGCTAGCGTTCGCTACAAGTTCTCTTGCCTCAAACATAATCGCGCCGATCTGGCCACTTTACATAAGGTTTCTTGGTGCGTCAGTAACTCAGCTAGGCCTGGTCTTTTCCCTATCAAATGGAGTTTCAGCGATCTTTCAGATGATGAGCGGCGCATTGTCAGACAAATATGGCAGAAGGAAGCTACACGTCGCAGGAGCCGTCATGGCAGTTCTGCCTCCGCTAATGTACTCCTATGCCGTGAACTGGACTGAGCTGATTCCATGGGTAGTCTTAGCCGGTCTGGCGCCAGGGATCTATGTACCGATGAGATATTCTATCATAGCGGACGCATCCACATCTGAAGGTCTGGCGAAGGCATACGGGTGGGCGAATACCGGATTGCTCACAGGATTCGTTCTCGGCCCACTCATTGGGGGCGCCGTCGCGGATATGTTTGGAATTCGAGCTCCTTTTCTACTGTGCTTCAGCTTCTTTCTAGGAAGCTTGGCGATCACTGCAACGATCAAGGAAACGCTGAAAGAGCGAAGCAAGGTTACTACTCCAATGGATGAATTTGATGCTTCGAGCTTCTCTAGGACAGTGTTGACTTTCTCTATGGTCAACATTGTTCAAGGAGTCGGAATCGGAATATTCACACCGATATCACCGATTTTCGCCGTTGCAAAGTTCTCGGTCGACATGACTATGGTCGGCCTCATGCATGCTATTGGCTTCGGAGTTTCCTCTCTGATTGTGCAAGTTCCAGGGAGCAAGCTGGCTCTCCTGACAGGGAAAAGAAGGATGGTCCTCCTGACAATTCTGCTTTCCGCGCCATTCTTCGCTATGTTTGGATGGTCGGAAACTTACATCCAGGCGGTTGTGCTTATGTTCATAGGGTATGCAATTCTAAATGCCTCTTGGCCGGCTTTCCAAGCTTTGATGATGGATCTCACGCCGTCGCACAAATGGGGACTGATGAACGGGATATCAGCAGCTACATGGTGGTTCGGCAGCATGATAGGTGCAGGACTGAGTGGCGCCCTTTGGGAGAGTTTTGGGATCGCCGCCGCATACTTCTTCTCTGCATTCGGTGTCGTCTGCTCGGCCGTGCCGGCATATTTCATCAGAGAACCGAGGGCTACATCAACCCCGGCTGAAGGATACCGTTCTCCGGCGGCTAGCTCTCCTCGTCAAGTACGCAGAGATCACGAAAATCGTGACGAATATGAGTGAGATTATTCCGGGATTCGGCACGGCTATGAGTAATCCCTGATATATGGCAAGGGACGTGAGGCCTCCAATGAGTGCTCCTACGAATATCCCTTTCATGGCTGTTCCAAGTTCGACATTCAGGATGTAGGCCACTAAAGCGGATACCCACCAGCCTATCAGAAAGGCGAATATGGCTAAAGCTCCTGCGACTCCGAACCGACCGGCGTGCAACAGAAGTCGCTGTGAGGTGCTCGCGTACCTTGATCTGATTCGAGTTACATATGGTTCAATACGTGGATTTGATTCTATTATCCTAATCACCCTTAGCACAGCATACGATATGAAACAGTTCACGGAGATTGCGGCGGCGGTAGAGAAGAGGGGCGAAAGTCCATTCGCACTACCGTAGGCGATAGCGACAGGAAAGCCCAAGGCCAATGTCAGTATTATGAAGACCGCGGGTACTGAGCTTATGATACCTCCCAAGATCAGCCCGGACATAAAGGCGAGTGCCAGACTGAGAAAGGTCATCTGTTGAAAGAATCTCTGTAGAGTAGAGAGCTCCTGATCGAAAGCTTGCTCTAACCTCATTCTGTGCGAATGTACATAGTTTCTTGCGCGAACGATCTCGATATTAGTCCTCGTGTAGATCCCTAAGAGTTTCCGGTTGTGGAAAACTCGAAACTTCGCATCGCGAATGCACCTTGAGATCCAGTCTGCGGCCTGCTCCATGATTCGTTACAGCCACCAGAAGCCTCGATCCCACAGTAACATTGCCAGTCATCCTGACGTTTAGCACTAGAGCGATTCCTCTCTTAAGCTTGTCATGATATGTCTTTCTCACGAGTCGGAATCAGGCCAGCGAACTGCGTCGAAGAATGTCTGTCTCGCCAATTCATACGAAAAGATGAAAAGGAGGAAGGACAAAGGCTATATTGCAAGTGTCATTGCGAGGAAAGAACTTGAAAGGGTTCAGATCTGCCTCCCTTCTGCTTCTAGTGGCATTTTTGAGTTTGATGATTAGCTTCGAGATACTACCAGCTAGAGCAGTCAGCTGGTACTATGTAACGGTGAAGACAGTTGGACTGTACCCCAATGTCGGAGCGAAGGTCTATGCTGGAGGCTATCAAGTGGGAACGATCTATGGGGAGGGAACCTTGACTTTCAATACGACCTATGGTCCGACAATATCGATTGATAGTTACGTGCCTAACGGGTACCCGTACTATGGGTATCCCTACTATATCTATCCGGGGCCGTCTTGGGGGCCATATGGCAATAATGGCGTCGCTTTCTTCTGCCGATTCAACTCTCAGACGGCTAGCCCAAACACAACTGTTACTCTGACATTTAGGTACGACCCGCTGTTCTTTCTATATGTGAAATCTGATCGGGGAAGCCCTGAAGGCACAGGCTGGTATCTTGCAGGAAGCTGGGCACGCGTTGCAGTTACTTCTCCGATCGAGGAGGGAATAGGCACAAGATACAGATTTGACAGATGGACCGGCGCACAGCTGCAGGATAGTGCGAGCAACCCCTTGAACATGGTCTACATGGATTCGCCGAAGATCATCGAGGCTGTGTGGGTGACGCAGTACAAGCTTACTGTAAACTCTCCTTACAGGCAGGTTTCCGGAGGAGGATGGTATGACAAGGATCAAACAGCCACGTTCTCAGTGAACTCACCAGTGACTGGGGGCGAGGGAATACGACACACGTTCAGTTCATGGACGGGAGACTATACAGGCAGTTTCACGACAGGCACGGTCACTATGAATGCACCAAAGACGGTGACTGCGACTTGGAAGACCCAGTTTCTGCTCACGATTGACCCCAAAGATGGCCAAGTTGATAAGTCAACGCAATGGGTGGATAGCGGAACAGCTGTATCTGTGACGGCCCTGTCGCCTTCAAAGACGATAGAGAAAAAGTCTAGATTGGTGTTCTTGGGATGGCAAGGGGGCGCGACCAGCACCTCGAATGCAGTCACTCTAGTCATGGATGGACCGAAGATTCTGACTGCCACTTGGAGGTGGCAGTACTACTTGACGGTTGAAACGAAGCACGGGACTCCAAGCGGAGAAGGCTGGTACGACGACGGTTCTACAGCTGAATTCTCCATTCCGTCTGAAGTACCTATGGAGTCACCTTTCGGCTCACTAGGTGGAAAGTATGTCTTTAGCGGCTGGACCGGAGACTCCACCGCGACCACCCCAAAGGCCACAATCCTGATGGATAGACCGCACAACGTTGTCGCTTCGTGGACCAGCGACTACAGCATGGTCACAGCTTTCTTCGTTGCCTTGACCGCGATTGTAGCGGCTCTTGCTGTCTTCATTGTATTTACGATCAGAAAGGAAAGGCTTAGAGCGCCCCGAGGAAAGGCTCAAACCCGAACCGGAGGAACACTACCGTCACCAGGCGAGCACCGCCGACTCACCAAATAAGTTCCAAATCAAGAACCTTCATAGTCAAAAGGAATGAGGACCTAGGCATAAACCACTTCCTGAAGCGACTGCGAACCAATGACGGTTGACAGCAGACTGTGTCTTCTCTCATGACGATCGGCGTCGTTCGTCGGTGAAAACTATCGTAGCTAGGGAACTACCTTAGTTCCAACAGCTTCTTCCCTCAGAGCCCTCTTCATGTTTGCAGGATCTTCTCCAGGAACGATCCAAGTCAATATTCTTGATCTCTCGATGACCCTAAGTGCGATTGGATCGATCAGCTCGTAACCTCCTGCAGCTATGGATCTCCTAAAAAGCATCTCTAGCAACTCTCGGATACTTATCACATCGAGCTTCTTAGCGTCAGGGTGCTTCTTGGGGTCTTCTGTGCAGATGCCCGGGGCGTCGGTCGTCTTGATGAGTACGTCTGCGTTGATCGCTTCTGCTGCTACGGCGGCGACAGCATCTGTTGAGTGGGCAGGTTGAAGTCCGCCCATTACAACTATCTTTCCGGTCACAAAACATCTGCGTAGCTCCTCTATCGTTTCTGGAACTTCGGGAAACACGTCTTCTCCCAGTGCAGAGATTAGCAGCCTCGCGTTCAGGCGCGTCGCATGAATGCCGATCTGGTCGCATTGTGCCTCGTTTGTGCCTTGTGCTCTTGCCGCAGTGATGTACTTCCGGGCAGTTTCTCCTCCTCCAGTAATGACGACGATCCCGTGGCCTTGCCTGCGAATGTCCATCAATACCTGAGCATACGCTTTGATTTGATTCTCGTCAAGTCTGTCTCCGAACAAGAAACCGCCGATCTTGATGACTGAGTTCACCTGATAGCTCCTCTGTTGATACTGACGGGGCAATCTGCTTATATAAGTGAGTTCGGGGTAGGCGTGTGAGGCGTCTGCTTTGCAGGCTCAGTCTCAGGATTCAGTTTCCAGATTCAAGTTGAAGCGGACGCTGGATCAACTGGCCTCGAAAGAAGGCCGCGGGACCGAGCTCATCACCTTGTACGTTCCGCCTGACCGGCAGATTCACGAGGTTATAGGTCAACTTCGCGAAGAATATGGAACCGCGTCCAACATAAAGTCCAGAACTACAAGGAAGAATGTTCTCGACGCGATTGAGAAAACGATGCAGCGCTTGAAACTTTTCAAGCGCCCTCCACCGAACGGCTTGGCCATTTTCTGCGGGGCGATTCCTCAGAACGGCCCCGGAACCGAAAGGATGGAGACCTATATTCTGGAGCCACCGGAGCCCATCCGGGTCTACCTCTATCGATGTGACAACCGGTTTCACATCGAACCACTGCTTGAGATCCTTAGAGAAAAGGACACATTCGGAATCGTCCTGATCGATGGCAACGACGCTCTGATAGCGACTTTGAGAGGCAGACAGGTCAGCGTGGTCAAGGAAATGACTTCAGGGATTCCTGGGAAGCACAGGGCTGGAGGACAATCGGCGCGGAGGTTCGAAAGGCTCAGGGAGGCCGAAGTGAACCAGTACTACAAGAGAGTTGGGGGACACGCCAATGAGATCCTTGGGCAGACACCGGATCTGAGGGGGCTCATCGTGGGCGGACCAGGCCCTTCAAAATACGATTTCGAGGACGGCGACTACTTGAATTACGAGTTGAAAAAGAAGATCGTGGCTACTGTTGACACCGCCTATGTGGGCGACAATGGAATCGATGAGGTTCTAGAGAAGGCGCCTGAGATCCTTCGTGGAGTTCGCTACTCTGAAGAAAAGAGACTTGTGCAACGGTTCCTCTACGAGGTAGGACATGATACTGGTTTGGCCGCGTACGGTGAAAGTGAGGTTCGTAGGGCGTTGGACACTGGCCTTGTTAGCGTCCTGCTTCTTTCAGAGAAGCTTGAGATGGTTCACGCCACCATCAAGTGTCGGGCCTGCGGGTTCACAGAGGATAGGCTCGCGCTTCCACATGAGATGGCTAGGCTAGAGCAGGACGCCGCTTCATTTCAATGTAAGAAATGCAATAACGCCACACTTCAGGTTGAGAAGAGAGACCTGCTTGAAGAGTTTGCTGAAATCGGCGAAAACAAGGGTGTGGATGTTGAGATAATTTCCGCGGAAACGGAGGAGGGCCAACAACTTCTCAAAGGCTTCGGAGGAATTGCCGCTATATTGAGATACTCCAAGACAGGCTCAAGCTGAGAGCGCTAGAGGCACGGAGAGCCTCCTCCTTTGCTTGAAGCGATCCAAGTTGGCTCGGGTAGAGGAATGGTATGGATCATCGATTGGACTAGGCGTCAACCCCCCATCTTGACAAATATGCGGTCTCACCAGCCAAAGGTAATACGATCCATTGTCTTATTCTGGAAATGTTCTTATTATTCGCGCCGACATAACCGTAGCTTCACGTTCACTCTCCATCAGTGAGGCACCATGCTAGGCAGACGTTGGCCGAGGCCGATCCACTTGAAGAAAGGCGCCTCACTAGTAGTATCGTTGATTCTTTTCTGCTCGGCTGTTCTGCCCTATTTCTTGCTCCACATCAAACCGGCCTATGGGAATCAGCGGGCGGTTATGCGTCCGTCGAGGTGGCCTGTCTTCGTCGGGACGAGCGGAGATATCGAGGTTAATGTGACGGTCCCGGGCTTCGCGGTCAAGATTGAGATACCTTGGGAGTTCGTGCCAATAAGCAGAGAAAATGACACTTCGTTTGTCTGGTCTACGATAACAGAAGATTACTGGTATTACAACGTGACGGATATGAGACAGCATTTTCCTTACGACCCCAATGCTCCTTGGTATGTGATAATATGGAGCTGGAACCTGACTTGGTTCACTGCTCCCCAGATAGTCCGGTTCAAGGACATGGTTGCTCCGAGTCTGGCAGGGCTCTATAATGTGACGATCTATGTCTCCACATCTCTTGCCCTTTCTCCGACGCGCAAGCCGATCTTCCCTACGAGACCTACTGAGAACATGACGATTCTGGTTTGCAGGTCTCGTGATTGGGCATCTGTTCGCGGGTATATTGTGGATCCGGAAGTTCCGCCGAGTGGTATAGTCGTCAAAGCGAAGGGTGTGGTCTACGCCTTCAACGTTGAGACTAGAGAAAGGGAAGCCCGAGCGTTGGTGAACGCTACTACAGGGTTTTTCAACCTGACCGGACTTCGGCCTGGAAGATACTTCTTTGAGGCCTGCGCCGGATACTTTCCGACGACCGGGTTCGCATATGCGGTAACTAATCAGAGCCAGTGGTATCCGAACCCTATACCCCTGTCTTGGAGACAGAACCTGACTATGACTATGTATGTTGATAGAGGGGCTAGGATCTCGGGGTCAATAAAGTACCAGAGACCGGGCATCCCTGGCGATATACGGTCGCTTAGTGATCACCCTTGGCTGGTCAGTCTTCCATACATTGCGATCTTGAATTGGGTTGTGGAAGTGCGCGACACAAATGGTAAGTTGATTGCGATGGAGAATGGTACCACACTAGACCAACCGGGAGGAGACTTTTTCCTCATTAGGGTCGGCACGGGCCGGAAATATGTGGGCGCAGACCCTATTGCCACGGAGTTTTGTGGAATCGGATTGGGAACATATAATCTGACTGCGTATGTGTTCGCATATGTTCAGAAGGACCCTATAACGCCGCTGATCCAAATCATTCAGAAAGGGCAAGACGCGTCGAGGGATATCTACCTGAAGACTGGAGCTGTAATATCGGGCTCGATCCGGTTTGTACAGTCCGGAATACCACTCGTGGTCTTGGAGTCGCCCCGGCAGGCTGAGCTGCGAGTCTGCGGGACCACAAGTGGCGCCATTTTCGGCGGGCACGTCTTGGTGGAGGCGTATCGGATCTCAGATTGGTCGCTCAATGGAATCTTTGTCCGAAACGGAACGCTACGCTCCGGCGTCACTATTTACGCCGATCAGAATACTATCAGATTTTACATTCTCGGTTTCACAGAGTTCTACAACAGGACATGGTCAGGGAACTGGAGAATGAGGGACTATGGCCTTGACGGAGGCGTCTACAACGTGAAGGTTCATATCAGAGGCTACATCCAGACGACAAATGAGAATGTGACATTGGCGCTCGGTTCAAACCAGACCCTCACTGTCAATCTGGCAGCGGGCGGAGCGATAAAGACTACATTGGTCTCCGGAATCGCGTGGCCCTGTACGATGCGGATACAGATGGCTGCGAACTGGCTGTTCATCGGAGGACCTGTACACTACAGGGCGAGAATATACTATTACGATGTGAACCAGTTTTCTTACGGCTATACAGAGAGAATCATCGCGCGCGGGCAGCCTAATGTTACGGATACAACTTTGACCACTGTCTTTGGGGGTATGAACTATGATCTGGCCGAAGTGATCTATTGGGGAGAAGTCCCAACTGTCCTGTGGCCAAGCATATACAATCTGAAGGCTTTCACGTATGGGTACCTTCAGTCAACGTGGCCGAGCCTCAACGTTCAGTATTACTGCTCTTCAGCTAGGATCGATATGCTCATCGGATGCGGTATTAACGCCACAGGAGTTTTGATGAGGGCAGGAGTATTCTATCGCTTGGTGGAGAACGTGAGTTACAGGGCCGATCTATTCGATGGAGCTGGGAGCCTCGTAGGGGGGCAGATCGGGAACGCGACTGTGGGGGGAACAAGCATAGCTTTCACCTGTCGAGGCTTCGGAGGATGGGGGCACTTTTTCTTTGTGACTCCAGACGGTGAGCGACACTTTGATTATGGGTTTGGGAAAGGCAACTTCACATTGTCCGTGCGGAGGTTTGGTTACCTCTACAAGTTCGCGCAGACAAATTTCCCCACATTCACTCTGCAATGTTTAGCTTCGGAAGCCGGATATATCCAGCGGGTCTATCTCCTGAATAGACTGTACGGAGTTGTCTACGGGTTGAGTGACGGTTTACGGCGTCGTGTTTCGTGGGCGACAGTACGCGTGTCCGACTTCATGGAAGTGACGACAACTCTCGACGGGGATTACTGGGTCTTCATGCCGGATGGCAGAAGCGGCGTGCAATTTTCGCTCGTAGGCTATGCAGATCAAGGGACCGGTTTCATCGTGGCTTCAGGAGGAGCGGACATACAGCTACCGCCCATAGAATTGATACCGGTGTAGACGGGCCACACGGGATAGCTTCATCTGTCCGATTCAATGGTTATATACTTGGCTTGGAGCGTACAATTGCTCCTGAGAGGGCGATAGTCGGGTCAGGTTTCAGCGACCGGTCGAGTGGAGACATCTTGAGCAGGGCCGAGAGAGTCCCGTTGTACGAGATTCCTGAGGTTCAGGTCCTACTCAGGATGTTCGTTGACGGGAATCTCGGAGAACTTACACCTGAAATGCATCCCGTTCTTGGAGCTCGATACCCAAGAGTCGAGGAGATCGCCGGAGACCCTCAGAAGGCTAAGGCTTTACTGGATCAGCTTGTTCAAGCTGGCATATTGCGCCCGAAGTTCTATGAGAAGATGACGATCTGCCCTAATTGTAATTCCAAGAATGTGACTTTCAGATACTATTGTGCTTACTGTGGAGCGCACGAGATTGAGAAGAGAGACCTGTATGAGCATCTTGAATGTGGAGCGATCGATAGTGATGATCACTTTCTCAAGAACGGTAAGCCAGCTTGTCCACGGTGTGGAAAGCCTCTCAGTGGCCTTGGGTCAGACTATCGGCGAGTGGGCACATGGTTTCAATGTCGGAGTTGCGGTAAACGGTTCGATGCCCCCGAAGGTAGACATTACTGTCGAGATTGCAGCTCGAAGTTCGGAGTAAAGGAAAGCGTTCTTGATGATGCATACTCATATGTTCTTGACAAGACAGCTCAAACAGAGTTCGCGAGAGAAGTACTGTTCCTTGTTCCGCTGAAGAAGATCTTGAGGGAGGCTGGATACGCGCTTGAGACGTCAAATGCTGTGCGTGGCGCTTCTGGTACATCGCATACGTTCGACTTGGTGAGCTCCAAGACGCGAGGAAACCGAAGAATCACCCTCACACTTGACATGACGATCAGCGACAACGTTTGCGGTGAAGAGCACGTGATATCTGTCTTCGCGAAGACCTTCGATGTCTCACCGACCAAATCAATTCTGATAGCTGTTCCAGCCTTGAGTGATACAGCGAAGAAGCTGGCGAGCATGTACAAGTTGGAGATAATTGAGGGAGCGAGGCCCGAAGAGATCGCTCAGAGCTTCCTTGAAGCCTTGAACAGGATCTCCTAGCCAAGAGGTTTGGGAGGGCAGGAAGATATAAGGTTCGGAACTCATCAGGTGGCCTAGCGTTGGAGACACTGGTTCCGTTTATGTTTGGCGTCCTTCTGATGTGTCTCGGATACCTTGTCTACTCGCTTGCTCAAGTTTTTCAGTTTGCCAAGATTTATCAATTTGTATCTTTTGCCTTTGGAATTACTGGCTCGCTTACCCTGGCAATCAGCGCAGCACTGTCGGCGTGGAATTTATCGGTGAATAGGGCAAGAATCAGGGCAAGAAAGCAGAAGCCTTTGCGAGAAACTCTGCTTTATGGCGTGGCGGGGCCTAAGCCCAGTCAGGAGGCTGTTTGGCAGACGAAGAGCCCAAAGGCCATCTCTGGGCTTCCACACACTATTCATATGATGTGTCCGTCATGCAGCAGGCCGATTCATCTCGACAACAAGTTCTGTGAGTACTGTGGTTTCAAGTTTGAGAGAGGACTTGACATCGGCGTGAGACTTGCGAGCACGACGCCCGCCTTTGCTACTTTTGATAATGTGAGTGATGACCTGCAGCAGGTCTATCGTGATGATGGTGCGCTGCTTGGCCTGGCTGCCGGAAAAGCTGACCCATTTGGGGACGTGCTCAAAATAAGGACCCTCAGTGGAGAAACTTGCGAATGTGAAGTGGGCCGACTGCTACTGATTCCCTTGTCTTCCGTTCCGGGGCAGTTCAAGGGATCCCTGATCATGATGCCACAATGGTTCCTTGAGGCCAATGAAGCATTGGCTTTGGCTCAGGGATTGAAGACGATGATGGGAGGGCTACTGGAAGACTTGAAGAATAGCAAGATTTCTGAAAAGGAGTTTGAAGACGCATACTCAACGGTTTCCTTCAGACTATCGACCGAAAGCGGGCGTAAGAAGATATCTGGGCTTGAGAGCTCTCTTTTGGAGCAGAAAGCCAGACTGGCAACCGTCGCAAGATCGACGAAGGACCAGAACGCGAACGCAGTGTTGGGATTTGAGTTACGAACCATAGATTCAATGCTTAACCAAATCAGGTCATCAAGAGAGAGCTTGAGAAGGGCCGTCGCGCAGATTGAGGATGGAGCTTTCTCAGCGAAGACTAAGAGGCTTGTCTCCTCTGTTCCGACCTTCTAGGTTGTTCACTCTGGCGTCTTTGATCATCCTTCACCAAGGCCTCTGCGATGGCAAGAGCCCTCGAGGCAGTGATTGGAGATATTGATCCCCCGTTGACTAGCTCTCTAATTTCCTCTGATAGCTTATGAGTTCCGCTTGTAGCTTCTGCTATTCCGCTGACCACCAGTTCTAGGTATCCCTTGATTTGAGATAGCATGCTCTTCTTTAGCAGGAACTCTTCATCGCTTCTTTCGCCCAATATTCTCTGCGCCTCAAGCGTTTCAAGACTAACCGCGATTCTAGCGATCTCGGTCTCTAGCACTTCCTTGAAGAAGCGGGCTTTGCGAAACTCGGCCTGCTGAAATCTTTCGGTATACTTCCCTAACAGCATTGTGAAGGATGCCTCGCTGATTTTCTGGTTTGCGAGCATGGTCAAGAGAGGTCGGATCCTCGCTTCATAGTGATCCAGCTGATGAACGAATTCGGGTAGCTCCTCGAACCATTCTGGCATTAGGAGAAGCGTAATAGGCTCTGAAGAGATGGCCGCCCGAGAGTGAAAGAAGACGAATCGGGATGCAGGGCAAGATTCCTCAATGTTGGACTTAATGACCCTGAGTTGGGCGCCCTCTTCGACTCCAAGGATCTTTCCAACGTAGGCTCCGGTGTCTGTGAAGACCAAGGGCAAGCCATTGGCGAGGTCTTCCAGTGATGGTTCCGGGTCTTCAGGTGGATTCAGGGCGAACCTGAGGATCATGGGCCTCGACGCTTGATGCTCCGTGTACAATGTGGCTCCACATTTGGAGCAAGCTAAGAATAGCGGGCTGAGTCTCCATGATGCTCTGAGTGGCTGAGACTTGGAGACGAGAGGCATTCTTGCCACATGTTTCTCACTCCACAACCGGTATTTGGTTGTTTGTTTGTTGCGGGATGACAGAAACTCAAGCAAAATAGCTTCAAGAGCTTCAACTGAAAGGCGAAGCGCCTCTATATCGTCTTCAAATTGGCCGTGAGCGGCCTAGAAAAGCCTAATTACAGGCCGACACGCCTAGACTTCGGTTACTATGAAGAAAGAGAAGACTGTGAAGGAAGACAAGTTGGCCCCATACAACACAGGGGTTGAAACAGTTGTTGCCGGGGCCATAGTACTCGTCATAGGTATCATGTTTCAGTCTTTGGGGGGAAACATCGCTTCAAGAATCTCAGGTACAACGGACTTGTCATATTTGGTGCAACACATTGCATGGATCTTTTGGATGGCACCGATCTGCTATATAGTCTCTGCACCGATATTGGGCGTCGGAGTCTTCCTGTTGCACCGAGCCTATCGGCGGACTCATCCTAGAGATAAACAGCAGACGAGATTGACATCGTACCGCAAATGAGGAGACTCTTCAGCATCTCGCTGATTCTTGTTGTCAATGGAGGAGGACTGCATCAAACCAATTGATAGGCAGGCCAATGAGAAGTGGAGTCACTCCTTTAGCTTATCCTTGAACCTAGCTCAGTGAACTTGATCTGGTAGAAAGCTGCAAGTTTGCGCGCATCTCTGTCAAGGTTAGGTTCGACTATTAGCGTAGTGTCAGATACGCGTTCCTTGATGTCAAGTTTCTTTGCAAAGAACTTTATTACCTGAACGGAGCTGATGGGCTTGTCAGATGATTCTATGTCTATGACCACAGGTTTTCCGCCATTTCGGAAAAGTGCAAGGCTAAAGGTGTGTTCCACACCTGAACTGCCAACTACCATGTGATCCTTTCTCACATCGAAGCCAGCGGCTACAAGATGCTTGGCAAATTCTTCCTGAAGAGCTTTGAGTGTTTCGGACCTAGCTTTGATTGGCATTCTTCCTCTTGCCTCGAACTCCGCCGCACTAAGTACTTCCGACAGCGACCTTGATGATGTCCACATATTTTCGAAAAGGTGCTGCATTGTTTTTATCAGCATGGGGCTATTCGTCCAGATAGCTGTGGCCTCTCTTGGATCAACAGACTCCAAAGGTCTCGTCAAGAAGATTATCTGCTTTCCATCGACGATAAGGAAGTGAGGCGAGGGGTAGTCGCTGAAACTTTTGGTTGCGATTTTTCCCATGTGCGAGACTATCCGCCTAACTCTTGGAGTCACTTCCGCTAAGACCCTGACTTCGATATTTCTGCGTGAAACCTCGTACATCCTCTCAAGAACTCCGAGCCTATCGATGTGAAAGAGCGCCGGTTCAGAAGCGATCATCATCAAGTTCCTCTCACCTTCATCAATAATCTCCACGGCTTTCCGGTAGATTCCTTCGATGCCTTTCAAGAACTGAAACTTCTCTTCTTCGATTTGTTCTGTTCTTGTCGAGAGGGCGGATTGCCACATCGTAAGCAGCTCAGGCTTGATCTTTTCCATCAAGCGTTGCTTTTGTCTATGCGCCTCCAGAAGAACATCTATCGCTTTGGGCAACGGAATCGCCGAGAATCTTATCGGCCTCCCTGGAACTGTCTCTACGATACCCTTTTCCTGCAGGGCCTTTAGGATGTTGTATGTCTGTCCTCTTCGGATCGATAGAGATCTCGCTATTTCTCCTGCAGGAGAAGGCCCTCTCTTCGCTACGTAGAGGTAGATCGCGCTTTCAATCTCTGCCAGGCCATACTCAAGCAGTCTGTCTGCGATACTTGGCTCGGACATAGCTTATGCGAGTACAAGGATGACTGGATTGGGCTAAAGTACATTTTGTATGAGTCCCTGTTTAGACAATGGAGCTGACAGTTGTGCTGGCCGTATCCTAGCGTCGTTTCTCCGCAACTCATTAATACGGACCAGTGCTGATGGTTGTGTGTTTGCTTTGGAGCGCAGCTGAGGCCCGCGGATAGGTCGTGTAATCTCTTGGAAGGGGTGTTTGATAAGAGAGTGATCTTCGC
>Ga0209725_1000758_pt1 | contig 19049 bp, 13 predicted proteins | sample I18A1metaG_FD_184145 | JGI IMG/M metagenome (GOLD analysis project Ga0209725, IMG submission 184145) | Lake sediment bacterial and archeal communities from Gulf of Boni, Indonesia to study Microbial Dark Matter (Phase II) - ​I18A1 metaG... | ecosystem: Environmental > Aquatic > Freshwater > Lake... | reverse complement strand
TCCCAGCAGACTTTTGATGGCGCTCTTCTCGTCAGGGCCCTCGACTATGGTTACTCCATCGTACCTGCCCAGCGTCCAGTAGAACCCTACGATCTTGCCGCCTTCCTTTTCCATCTGCTCGAAGAGTCTCCGACTTTCCGCGAGCATTTCCTTTGTAGGCTTTTTCCTGAATCTCCATAGGGTTATGAAAAGCAAGTTCATTTCCCCACTAGACGATTGCCACTCGTGACATAAAACCATATTGCAGAAAGTCAAAGAGAAGAAAAAGAGAGGAGTTTAGGTCAGCACGGTTAGGTTTGCTTTGTCGTAGATCGTTTTGAGTTTCTCGGGGTTTGTCTTTGTTTCACTAGAAAAATTTGTTAACTACCCAGTCCCATAACTGTCAAACTGGTGACTTAATTGAAGTAGGCAGACCCCAAAGTGGAAAGAAAAAGGGGTGGGCCAAAATAGTCTGTTTTTGGCCCGTTTTGTGCTTGTTTTAGTGATGCTATGTCAGAATATACAAGATAAGTTGGGGCGATGGAGAGAGTCAAAGAGGCGACAACGAAAAAAGAATTTCGTGGACATGACCTAAAATGTCACGGAAATCGAGTGTAAGTAGTGGTATGTATTGAAGTAGTGTCTCTATTCTTTTCCGATACTAACAGACGTAAGTTTACCAGAGTCAGTCGGGCGGGGGGACTTCTTTAGTTTCAAGAAAACAATAATCACGAGATCTACACTTATGGGCACACTAACCATAGTCTAAGGTGGTCTATCCAAAGACTAATCTGATTAATCGGACAAGTAGTAACTTCAAGTCTTCGGTGTAGTCTATGAATAGTATAACCGTCAAAAAATCGTTACTAGAGTGTTCTACTGGCTGCAGGCAATTCGATACTCCGCGAGTCTGACTTGAGAGGAAGAGACATGAGAAACCATGATAGAGTCTCCTCATATGTCAAGGAGCATGAGCCAAGGCTTCACGAGATAATCAGAACGATCGTCAGCAGGCCGACTGTTAACCCGCCAGGAGACACAACGGAAGCCGCGGAGGCAACTGCGTCTCTTCTATCCTCGATCGGGTTCACGGTAGAGTTGGTGAAAGGAGCTGACCGCAAGATCAACGTCGTTGGACAATGGGATCTCGGCCGACCCGAGTCCGTACTGTTCAACGGGCATCTCGACACGATCCCTATCGGCGACCAGTCTCTTTGGGGCCACGACCCGTACAAGGCCGAAGTCTCAGGAGGTTGGATGTATGGCAGAGGCGTGGCCGATGACAAAGGAGCTGTAGGCTGCCTGATAGCTGCCCTCGAGGGAATAAGAAGACTCGGCTTGGAGCCAACATGCAATGTCATAGCTCACGTCGTCTGCGACGAAGAAGTCGGAGGGAAGCTTGGCACATTACATCTGGTCGAGAAAGGCTACGCCAACAAGGCTGACTATGGTTTTGTTCTCGAGGCCTCAACAAAGCGGGATAGAATCTTCGTCCGTAACTCCATGAAGGGAAGCGCCTTGCTCAACATGACTGTTCAGGGAAAGACGGCTCATGCTGCCAATCCTAAGGCCGGAATCAACGCCAACCTGAAGATGTCAAAGCTGCTCCTCGCGCTGGGTCGCACCAAGTTTACCTTCAAGCGCAGCAGATACCTGACTCCTCCGACCATCGCAGCTGGAACGTTGGTTCAAGGAGGAGAGAAATCAAATGTCATCCCAGGCAAATGCACATCCTCATCAGATATCAGGTACTTGCCTGGAATGACGCGGGAATCGATAAGGCGAGACATTGGTCGGGCCATCAGCCGAATCAAAAGAGGCGATAGAGCTCTACACGTATCCTACGAGTTGAAGCTCGGAATGCACAAAGCAGTAGAGTTGGATGAGAACCAGCCGGTCGTAAGTAAGGCAAGAGACACGATAAGAAAGGTCGCTGGCTACAAGCCACGGATCACAGGAGGATACGGTGCAACAGACGCATCATTCCTCATCCTAGACGCGAAAGTGCCCACGTTGGTTGGATTGGGCCCGGGAGACATTGACTACGGAAACGTTCATGGCGTTGACGAAAGGGTTTCAACAAGGAAGTTGCTGGAGTTCACAAAGATCTACGCTGGCCTCATGCTCTCATGACTTGGCCTTAGTCTCCTTCCAAGAGGCCACCGGGACTGAGAATTGCTTCTCGACGTTGGGACGGTGAATACTGTTCATTGTGCAGAACGGAATTATCCGCCCGTCCGGGACCGCATAATGTATGCAGCATCTCTGAACTCGCTCGAGGTCAAAGTTGTACGGGTCCATGAAGTGCATACTGCTAATCATGATCATCTTGCGCATGAACTTTCCCAAAGCCTCGTAAGACCCGCTCGTAAGAACTCCAGTCATGAGCCCCCGTAGCATATCGAAGCCTACGTGTCGCATTGCCATCGTCATCTGGAGCTTCGCTCGAGTCCTCTGGCCTTTCGAGGCGAGATCGTACACCTCCTTCATTGAATTCATGAACTTGTCGACATTTGCGAGGCGTGTGATCGGAGTGATCTTCCCATCCTCTACGAATATGAAGGTGGCAGCTCCGCAGTGTTGATGCGCCGTAAACTCTGAGTATCGCCTTCCTTTGAGAGCTCCCACAGCCTTCGCTACAGGGACCACAAACGGGACTGGGTAGAAATCCGAGGCTTTCAAGACGCCTTTCGTCTGTTCCTCAGCGAGCCTCAGGAAGTCACTGATTGTTACCCTCATCTCCCTGAGTTTCGATCGGTCGATTCTTCCGCAGATGGAGACAGGCTGGAAATTCACACCTCGGACAACATCACGGTTCTTTGCAGCGAAGAACAAGATCTCTCCCACTTGATGGTCATTCACTCCTTTGACCAAGGTCGGCACTAAGACCATACTGTCAAGACCGACTTTCCGCGCGTTCTCTATGGCTTTCATCTTCACATCTAGAAGCGGTATTCCCCTGGTCTTGCGGTAGACATCATCGTCCAGGCCATCGAATTGCAGATAGAACGTGTCCGCGCCATCATCCATAAGTTGCCTGATGTAATCCGCGCTCTGGGATATCTTGATACCGTTTGTGTTGACCTCCACATGCTCGAAGCCCAACTCCTTTGCTCTCCGAAGCAGCTGCGGCAAGTCCTCGCGTACAGTAGGCTCGCCGCCGCTGAACTGAAGAGCTGTCGGTGCCATGGGCTTGTTCCCCCGGAGGTTTCTCAGCATCTCTTCGATCTGTTCTCGAGTGGGCTCGTAGACGTAGCCTGTGGCCGCGGCGTTGGCAAAACACACAGGACATGTCAAGTTGCATCTATTCGTGACGTCGATTATTGCTAGGACTGTCTGAGACCCATGTTCCGGGCAGATGCCACAGTTGTAGGGACAAGCCTTCACTGTCTTCGTCCGGGGGTTTGAGAGGCCGTCACCTACGTACTCATACTTCTCGAACCTTGCGTACTGCCGGTAATCTGACCAGTATGTGTCCTCGAACGATCCGTGCTTGCTGCAAGCCTTGACCAATGCCACTCTTCCGTTGTCCTCAATTACCTTCGCGTCGACGACGGCTAGGCATTCAGGGCAGATGCTCTTCGTTTCCTTCAGGAGCCGGGGCAAAGATGACACCACCGAGAGTTGTAAATATCCGAGGTAGACAATCATCTAATTGTATAAAGGGATTTCCGAACGTCTCAAACGGTGAGAAGTAGGAATGTCGGTCAGCGACAAGACAAGAAGAGCCCTGCAGGACCTTGGACTCACAGAATACGAGACCAGAGCTTACCTGGCTCTTCTAAAGCGAGGCGCCATGACCGCTAGCGAAACGAGTGAACTGGCGCCGGTCCCTTATTCGAAAGTCTACGAGGTTCTCGGAAGCCTTGAGCGGAAGGGTTGGATTGAAACGGAGCCCGGGCGGCCGTCAAAATATTATCCGCGATCGCCGACAGACGCGCTAGAAGCCACCAGACTTCGACGTGAAAGAAGTCTCGGAGCGAATGAAACTCAGGTCCTCAGTGAGTTGACCCCGATCTTCGAGAAGAGAGATTCACAGGAAAGACCTGACATATGGATCGTTCGAGGCGAATTCAACATACTGTCGAAGATAAGAGAGACGTTAGGCAGGTCCACAAAGGAGATACTGATAGCTGTCCCAACCCTGTCCAGAGAGATTATGGACCTGGCGTCTCCGACTCTTCTCCACCTGAAAAGTGTGGGCGTCAAGATCCAGTTGATGACCTCCGAAAGTGTCGATCGAGAAACTTTGCATGAAGCCTCCGAATTCGCCGAGGTGAAGGTGAGAGGCCAAATGTTTGGAGGAGGACTAGTCTCAGACGTGCAAGAGGTGATGCTCCTCCTTGAAGGAGAAGGAGAAGGGACAGCTCTCGCTATCTGGTCCGACCATGTTGGCCTCGCGAGGTTCGCCAAAAACTACTTCGAATACTTGTGGTCGGATGCGAAGGTTTACCAGAGATAACAAAAGACTTAAACGCGGAGTCAGTGCGTGTGGGCTGTGAGATATTATGCTATGCTTTCTCATGAGCCCTAATCTGTTCTCGCACTGGCTCGCAATCTCCGCAGCCTTGTGACGGCAATCGCTAGTCCCGAACACACCATAGCAACAATGACTCCGGTCACATAGAAAGTCGTTCCCGTCAGTTCTACGGCCCTGGCTGCTGTACTGGATACCGTCGCGGATATCACGGCTGACGTGGATATTGTCTTGGTCCCCAGTATGGCCAATGCTGTGCCTGTTGAACGCTCTGGCGGCTCTATGCCTAGTATGGCCGAGATAGTCGGCGCTATACTCGTTGATCTGAATATGTCGATCTTCCCGTGAACTATTCGGGCACCGACGGCTCCAAATATGCCGTGAAGATCTTTGTGGAACGGTAGATCACCGTGCCCACCCCCCCTGGCGTCGCTGAATACTTCCGCTTTTCTTGCCTCTGATAGCTTTGGCGCATCGGCCGGTGTCGCATAGCCCGGATGCAAACTGAATACAATGTCTCCTACTCTTTCGCCGGCGAGTCCATATGCTGATGCTTCTTGTCTGGTCATCACCGCGTCAAATACAGGTTTGGCCGTATCTGGATCGACAATTCTTGCCAGTGCTTCTTTCACTCTGTCTATGACCTTCTGATATTCATCCTCGCCTACTGCCCCCTGTTCTTCTCTATTTCTTAGGTTCACGAAGATCTGGTTGTAACCTACATAGTAGGCCTTGACCCTGTTCCACAGCAAATTGCCCGTGTCACTAGCCTCTATAAGACCGGCATTGTAAAGGATGCTGTTCACATTAATCCTCTTCTTTAGAGCCCACTGACCATGGTCAGATAGGACGATCACAGCTGTTTCGGCAAGGTTCACGTTGCCAAGAATTGTCTGAACAATCTCATCCGCCCATATGTGTGTCCTTCGGATATATTCCTCATACTTAGGAGCCTTGATGGGATCATAGTAAGGCATATCAGGTGTAATATACCCCAAGAAATCATGGTACACGTCGTCGATAATCGGAACGTAGGTTATCAGAAGGCTCCATTCACTATTCCTGAGCAGGTATTCCGTAGACCTCTTCCAGAGTTCACTTGTATAGCGAACAGTCTCCATGTAGGTTTCATCATCGATCCATCCGTTGCTTAGAGCGTACGAGTCGGCATTCGCTAGAGTTCCCACACTGGCGATCACGTAGCTCCAAACGTATTGAAGTAGCTTGTCATCGAGCCAAGGTGCGTCCAATGAACCCACTGGAGACCGATATAGTCGGAAATCGTTCAGATCGCTGATCCTGACAGACTTGAACTTTGGGGCCACAAGATGCGTCGCCATTTCGTGGGTTATTCTTGCATACAGTGGTCTAGACCATTCTCCCTCGGTCAGTATCGTGATAGCTTTTGAAGCATCTTTCCCGTCTGGCACTATCGCCAGCTTGTCTAGTATGTCGTCATTGTTGGAATCGTAGACCAGCAGCCACCATATGCTGTCTCCTAGCCTAACAGAGGCGTCGTGAGGCCTATGGACTTCTCCCAATCTCTCTAGGCTTATCCAATTTGCAGCAGGATTGAATACTACGTACGTCGCCCCAGTGACGGTCCTATTTGGTGTGTATAGTGTCGACTGACATATAGGAGAAACCAATGAACTGTATAGATCAGACAGCACTGTGGTAAGTTTGCTAGACCATTGTTTAAGAGTACATTGCGGGAAGTATGTTACGGCTACTTTCATACCCTGCCTGTCTGCTGTCATCCAGATTGGTTCCGCAAGCAAATATTCACCATCGAAGCCACTCACCGTCTTGTTCACGAGTAGTCTTGGCAGATGTATCGAATTGCTTGTTATTCCTGTAACAGATGGATCTGCACCCGTGGATATCACAGCATGAGATACAGCGGTCACTGAAGGAAATGGTGCCAGCATGCCATCTGAGTAGACACCCTCATCCATTATGCGCTTGAAGCCGGGGAGAAAGCCTTTCGAGGCCAAACCGTATGTGATGTCTGTTCTTGCCCCATCTATACTCAGAAGTACTAGTTTTCGTGCAGACTCAAACCGTTTTTGAGCCAAAGGTTGAATATACACCCCACAGGCGGTGAGAACTTGCATAGCCACTAGGATTCCCAGCAACCCTAGAACGAATCGAGTATCGTCGCAACGCATAAGGGAACGTCCTCGACTTTCCTTCTAGCGCTCGATTCTTAGGATTTACGGACCCCGTGATGCGCGCACCAGATGCGGTACACACACAATCGAGTCCAAATCACGACAAAGTATCCCGACTAACAGCACTCTAGTAAGTGGTCTCTGTTTTCGAATTGTAAGTGTACAGATGTGAGAAGGAAAGAGAGACAGACGGGCTATGATCGCAGAAGGAATGAGAAACCGAAGAGGGGATCTAGTCGAGAAGTCACTTGAAGAGGTGTATTCTCCACTCTATCAAATCCTTCATCGATCGTTTTTTCGTTTGGGTCAGTTCACTAGAAAGAAAGATGGAGGGTGGGATCTGCGCCTCAATCGTAGCTTTGCCACACTGCCTCCACCTCTGCATCCGCTAACGAAGGAGGAACTCGACCGCATCTGTCGTATCACTGAAAGATTCGGGCATCTCATTCCTTCTGAAGACTTTTTGAACCTGACCAGTGCTATTACAGCATGTGTCTTTGATGCAGCAACAGATCGTTGGCAGTTTGAAGACTGGGACAACAAGATCTGGTTCCGTATCATTGAAATGAAGGATAGATTTGAGAAAGAGCTCACAGAACTGACCACCAGTAGGATATGATGTAAGCAATGCATCCTGTGATCTAGTGCAAACGGAAGGAAATATCTCAGGGTCAATGTAATCTACCAGAAGTATGACCAGGCCAATCAGAACCTATTGCTTCTTCCAGCAACCTGTTTCGGGCGGAAAAGAGCTCAGATAAAAGACTAGGCGGGAACTCGGACTCTGCCATGTCTTGGAAAATACTCTCTATATGGGATTGTACCGGTAAACTGGTGCGCGAATCCCACCCCCCGCACATCTTAGTCGCAACAAGGCTCGGTGAGGCAGACATCGCGGGCACCCACCTTATCCATATTCGACCAGAAATATGGATACGCCGACCGGAACTCGCTTCGAATACCTCTGGTCAGATGCTTCGCCGTACGAGAATCCACGAAACCCTTGAAAGTGCAGCAACCGCCGACCCACGAAGACGAACAAGCGCTGCCGGTCGCGGCAGATCCGGTTTGGGTTGCTTCGGCTCCACCGTGGGGTGTTAACACGCCCCCCTCATTTGCGGTCCTGGCAGTTCCTCGGACCAATACAGCGATTCTTTACGCGCAGTCATCAGCACCTGCTAGGTCAGTCTCCGTTTGGTATGAGAACTCGCCCAGACTGGCATTCGCACTTGGTGTTACCGATTGCCGCTACCAAGAGCGGTACCATTGGGGAGGCGTGGTGCCACTTTGCGTACAATGATCCTTTCCGAGACATTGGGAGAGGTTGTCGCAGCGAGCCGAATCACTCGTAGTGAATGAGACCTTTCTCTTCGAGAGTTCCCTGAAGTATCGTTACGGCTCGATGCACTTCCTCCTCCTTCTTCGCTCCAGTGCACACGAGCTTCCCGCTCGCGAAGAGAAGGATGACAACTTTGGGATCGTCCATGCGGTAGATCAATCCCGGGAACTGCTCAGGCTCGTACATAGTTCTCTTGAGCGAGTATGTGGATTTCTCAAGGTCTATTGATCCACCCAGCCCAGCAGAGGCGACGATGTTCTGTATCTGAATGTCCGGCTTGCCCACGATGACTATTCCGTTCTTCTTGAGGTCGTCTACGACCTTCATCACTGCTTTCTTGGCCTGCCTTTCGGACTTTGCTCCTGTACAGACCATCTTCCCAGAACTGAAGATCAGCGTGGCAGTCTTAGGTTTCTTCAACCTGTAGACGAGGCCGGGAAACTGCTCAGGCTTATATTCGACTCCTGGAAATACCCGCACGATGGAGCCGAGATCTATATCTTGTTTGAGAGTCGCCGAGGCGACGACATTCTCGATGTTTATGAAAGCCTTCCTCTTTGCCAAACCTGTACAACTCTGGGCAGTTACTGTGGGCAACGCCCACGCAGATATACGTTGTCTTTATATACTTTAAAAGTTCCGCTTGATGCTCCTTGAAGAAGAGAAGTCACGAACTTTCAAAGCCCAGCTTGGACCATTGTCCCTTCTTGAATCCTCGGCTTCCGACTTTTCTTGGCCATGGGAACAATGAATTCATAGACAATCACTAGAGCTGTTAGCAGCACTATCGCGGTCATACCGAGCGGTTCCTTCAGAGCTAGAATCACGTAGCCAAGATACGCCACCCTGCCTATGACAATGCCGACGAGGTAACTTTCGGGAACTCCTGGATATGGAGACCAACTATCCTTGGTAGGGTTGTTGTCACCTTTGGTCTCAAAGTATAACGTACCTTGCTGATTGTTGATTCCGACAACTCTGTGGACTATCAGTATATCACGATCTCTTGGGCTGTGGAATACTATGATCGATCCGACACTGACTGATTTGGGATCGGCTCCCCTGACTATTATCAGGTCTCCCACATTGAGCGTCGGGATCATACTTCCAGAAGAGACCGGGTGAAAGGGCAGATACTCAGTTCTGAACGCGACTCTTAGCCCAAAAAACACGGCGTACTCAGCCAGAACCACTAATGCAAGCACCGCAGCAGTCTTCGCAAGCTCGTATCTTTTCACTGTGGAGAATATTCTCTTGAGTGCGCTTGCCAAACTGAGGTTCGCCCTGATGAATATGTTGCTCAGCATACTCGGACCGTGGCTATATTTAACGTTGCGATGTGAACACGTCTATGTTCGCTTGGGTTCAGTTCTGAATCTCTCTATCATGTCCTCAAGGGCTTTCTGCCCAGCCAGCAAGAACTGCTTTCCGTGTTCGGTTATCTTGTAGATCCTGCGACCTCTTCCTCTCTCCGATTCCCACACTCCTTCCACGTATGCTCTTTCTTCTAGTAGGTGAAGCATGGGATAGAGGGTGCCCGCGCTAAGGTAGACGTCATACTTGTCACGGATCTCCATGTTGATTTCATAGCCCCACCTAGGTTTCTCAATCAGCAATCTCAGAATGATCAGGTCGAGGCCTGTTTTCACTAGCCTCTCTTTCAGGATCTTGCTGGGGGTCCTACTCAAAGAGATTCAGACACCAACCGATCTATTTGCTTAGATGCAAGTTAATTCTTTTGGTGAGTCATTCATCTTGTGTCATGATTCCACAAGATACTGTGGCGCGCCGTTCTTGCGCATCTGCATGTCTTAAGTACATCGTTCGAGAGGTAGAAATGTTTTGGGTAAAAGACAGTGAAGCCGACGGCGAAGCGTCTGGAAGGTGTCAGCCCTTCGGGCATCAGGAAGTTCTTCGACATGGCCAGGGCATATCCAGACGTGATAAGCCTTGGAGCCGGGGAACCTGACTTCACGACTCCTCAACACATCATTGATGCAGGCATAGATGCATTGAGGAAGGGCTGCACACATTACACGGGAAACCTGGGAGACCTAGATCTGAGAAATGCAATAGCGGTGAAGCTACGAAACGAAAACCAGCTTGATTACGCGCCAGACGAGGTTCTTGTGACAGCGGGAAGCAGTGAGGCGTTGGGCATAGTATTACAAGCCATCATCAACCCTGGCGAGGAGGTGCTTCTTCCCGATCCCTCATACGTAGCCTACGAACCAGCCGTAAGATTGGCCGGCGGCATCCCTACCTTTGTCCCAACGACCGAAAAGAACGGCTGGATTCCTGATCTCACTGCGGTGACAAGGAGGATCACCGATCGTGCGAAAGCGCTGGTAATTCTCAGCCCTTCCAATCCAACAGGGGCAATGTATCCGAGGAACACAATCAATGAACTCGCCGAACTGGCAATCAAACACGACCTTTTTGTCGTGTCGGACGAGATATATGAGAGAATCGTGTACGAAGGCTCAGCCCACACAAGCATCGCGTCGATCGAAGGCATGAGAGAACGTACGTTTGTCATCAACGGGTTCTCAAAGGCCTATGCTATGACTGGGTGGAGAGTGGGCTATGTTGCGTGCCAAAGTAACTTGATCGACGAGATCCTGAAGATTCATCAGTATTGCACGATATGCGCACCAGCTGCCTCGCAGAGAGCAGCACACGCAGCACTTACAGGGCCACAAGACTGCATCAGGGAAATGGTAAGAGAGTATGACCGAAGAAGAAGAATGATCGTTTCTGAATTCAACAGAATAGAGGGAGTATCTTGCCAAACACCATCGGGCACATTCTACACTTTTCCAAGCGTGAAGAAGCTCATGGCAGAGAAGGGAAAAGCCATAAGGAACTATCTAGCACGACAAGCAAGGGTTCCGGAGAGCATATCTGAGCAGATGATGGATTATTTGTTCAAGTCGGTTCATGTGGTCTCAGTCGGCGGAAACTTCTTTGGCCCGAGTGGAGAAGGCCACATGCGAATGTCTTTTGCCACCGCCTATGAGAAGATACAAGAAGCAGTCGCAAGAATGAAGGAAGCCATATCAAGACTCTGACTCTGTTCAGAAGGCTCGGGACGATCAAGCCATAGCCCTAGCGAGTTAGACGTACTAGTCCTAGAACACCACTGGCGGTCAGAATGTCAGTCTGAGGCGATGCTCGGAATATCAAGCTGCTGCTTTTTTTGCATGTTTTTATTTTGGGCTATTCTTCATGAGGCCCTGACTCTCTCGATGTCGCTGGTTGAAACAGAAGCTTTCTCAATGCTTGCGAAACCTGTCAGAGAAGCCGTGAAAGAGAGAGGGTTCCTCGAGCCAACAGAACCTCAGAGGAAAGCTATTCCTCTGATCCTGCAGAGGAAGAATGTTCTCCTGATCGCTCCAACTGCTTCGGGGAAGACTGAATCAGCTGTTCTTCCGATTCTCAGTCTCTTCGTTTCAGATCGAGAAGGCCCTGCTGGCATCAAGATACTCTACATCACGCCACTCCGCGCTCTGAACCGAGATCTCCTCGAAAGGCTAGAGTGGTGGTGTCGCAGGCTTGACGTGACAGTTGCTGTCAGGCACGGCGACACGGAGATCAAGGAGAGAGGGCGCCAAGCCAGAAGCCCCCCTGACATGCTGATTACAACACCTGAAACGCTGCAGGCGATCTTGCCGGGAAGACTGATGAAACGACATCTTCACGGCGTGCGATGGGTAGTGGTAGACGAGGTCCATGAGCTCGCTGAGGACAAACGGGGAAGCCAGCTCTCGTTGGCACTTGAACGGCTGAGATGGGTTACTGAGCGGGATTTTCAACTCGTCGGACTCTCAGCGACGGTCGGAAGTGCCGAACTGGTTGCGCAATTCCTGGTTGGTGCGGCCAGGGAGGCTGAGATTGTGAAGATTCCTGTGGCGAGAAAGATGAGGCTCAATGTTCAGTATCCTGAGCCTGCTCCGGTAGATTACTCCTTGGCATCTAGATTGTATACGCATCCAGAGGTTGCAGCTCGGCTCAGGATCATGCGAGGTCTCATCCAGAGCCATCAGTCAGTCTTGCTTTTTACGAATACCCGTGCCATCGCGGAAGTTCTGGCTAGCAGGTTCAAGGTTTGGGATGTAGACTTCCCGGTTTCGATTCATCACGGCTCACTGTCCAAGCCGTCGAGAATAACGGCGGAGAGAGGTCTGAAGGATGGCGGACTGAAGGGGCTAGTGTGCACTTCGTCACTTGAGCTTGGAATAGACGTGGGAAGGATCGACTTCGTCATACAGTACATGAGCCCGAGACAAGTGACACGTCTTGTTCAGCGCGTCGGCCGGAGCGGGCACAGCGTAGGTCGAATGGCAGATGGCGCCATCATATCGATGGACTCAGACGACACGCTTGAAGCCTTAGTGATTGCGAGAAGAACCTATGAAGAGGTTCTGGAACCAGTGCTTATACCGGAGAAGCCTTTCGACGCGCTGACACATCAGATAGCAGGACTTTTGACACAACAACGTAGATGGTACTTTGACCAGATTCTAGACCTGTTCACCAAGGCCTACCCTTACCGAAACCTGACAGAGGACGACCTCAAGAACGTCTTGACTTACATGCACGCAAGGTACCCTCGCCTTGCATGGGTGTCCTTCCAGGACAAGGTGGTCCTCAGGCCGCAGAGAATCAAGGACATGTACGAATACTACTTCAACAAGCTCTCAATGATCCCAGACGAGAAGCAGTACCTCATCATGGATGACTCAACTGACACGCCGGTCGGAGTCTTGGATGAGGCGTTTGTGGCGGAGTATGGAGCGTCGGGAACCAAGTTCATCGTCAGGGGCAGCGCTTGGAAGATTCTTGGAATTCGAGGCGACAAGATTCACGTTAGGCCAGTATCGGATCCCACAGGTGCGATACCAAGTTGGGTCGGGGAGGAGATACCGGTTCCCTTTGAGGTGGCGCAGGAGGTAGGCCAAGTAAGAGGTGCCGCGGCCGAGAAGTACGTTCAGTCGAGGGGGAGCGGGCAGATTGTCAAGGAATACTCAGAGATGTACCCGGCCAGTCCTGAAACAATCGAACGTGCTCTCCGAGAGGTCTTTGAGCAGGTAGACAAAGGGGTGCGGGTGCCCTCCGATCGGCTGATCACGATCGAGGAATGGGAGGATTATGTTGTTATCAATGCCAACTTTGGAACGCTAGTCAACAGGATCTTGGCCCGGCTTCTGGGGCAAGTTCTCTCGGGGGAAACAGGATACACAATTGGCGTTCAGCAAGACGCCTACAGGATCGTCCTTCAGACAGCAGGTTCAGTCACATTGAAGCTAGTCTCGGAGCTGCTCAGGGATTTGGGGAAGAGAGACGTGACGATGGAGCTCAAGAAGGCCGTGATGAAGACAGGCCTGTTCAAGCGAAGACTGGTACATGTGGCGAGAAGATTCGGGGCGATATCTAGAAGGGTAGACTTCAGCAGCGTGCGATTGGACCAGCTAATGAAAGCCCTTGAGGGAACTGTAGTCGTTGAGGAGTCGTTGAAAGAGACGCTTGAGAAAGACTCTGACGTCCCCAACATGATGAAGGTGCTTGAAGGCATTCGCAGCGGAGACATTGAGATCCAGTTGATTGATAACAAAGGTGAGGCTACTCCTATCTCGCGCATCGGCATAGAAAGGATAGGCAGAAGAACCGATCTCATTCCACCTGAAAAGATGCGAAGAATCCTTCTCGAGTCTACCCGAGTCAGAATACTGAACGAGGCGAGGACTTTCGTATGTGCAACGTGCTGGCAGAATGTTCACATGAAAGTGTTGAAAGATCTTCCTGTGAGGCCCAGATGTCAGAAGTGCAAGTCTAGAGCGATCGGGATGCTTTCGATCTCTGAGGAAGAAGCTCTGGCAATAGTGAAGAAGCGGAAGAAGAACATTTCTGCAAGGGATGAGGAGATTCTAGACTTGGCGAGGGAGACGGCGAGCCTGATAGAGAAGTATGGTAGAGTGGCTGCATATGTTCTGGCAGGTCGTCGAGTAGATCCGATTGAGGCAGAGTTCGTCCTCGAGCAAGAGAAACGCGTGTCCGATCGACTCTTCGAGTTGATAATGGAAGCAGAAAGAAGCGCCCTGAGGAATAGATTTCTTTAGGACAGGGAGTCTGCCTAAGCTGCCACCGTAACCTTTTCTACCAAGATGGTCGGCGAGATCAAAGCCATTCCCGGACCCATTGGCACCTGCTTCAAGTTTCCAGCTGCCAATCGAATTTGCTTGAGGATGCTGGGCATATTCCCACCAATCATTGCCTGCTTGACGGGGAAAGTCAGCTCCCCACTCTCTATTCTGAAGACACAATCCAGAGCAAGAGAAAAGTCGCCGCTCTGAACGTTCGAAGTATGTGCTCCAATGAACCCTCTGACCAGAATTCCATTCTTGACCTCGCGAATCAACTCCTCCTTCCCACCCTTGCCTGGCTTCAGGATCAAGTTGTGGGGACCCACGATAGGTTCAAGGGCATACTCCGGCCTCGTTCCAAACATTATGTACCTTGAGGAGTTACCCGTATTCTCTACGCCTTGCTTGTTGGCTGTGTAGGAGTTGTGCAGGAAGGTGCGGAGCACTCCCTTTTCAATGATCGACCTTGAACTGGTCGGACATCCCTCTGAGTCGAAGGGCTTCGACCCTAACGCTTTCAGAACGGCCGGATCATCGGCTATTGTGACGTTTTCTGAGGCCACTTCTGATCCGATCATCCCTGCAAGCGGAGATTGGTTCCTCTGGACTAGGTCTGCTCTGACCTGTTGAACAAGAGTGTTCATGAACAGGTCCGCCAGGCCATCCTGATCCACAACAACGTCGTATGCGCCGGGCTCAAGCGGTTTCGGATTCAGCTGTCTCACAGCTATGTCAGCTGCATCTGCAGCTGCCGCGATGAGCTTGTCGCTGCTGAAGTAAGCCGAAGCATGCGTTTCCCATCCGACTCCAACAGATCCGTTTAATTCAGCAACAACATACATGTGGCCACCGAAACCTGTTGATTTGTAGCTGGAGCAGATTCCTAGCGAGTTTACGATAGAGGTCTCCCCGGAGCTTGCGTGGACGCTGCCGCTGATAGTTGATACTTTTGGATTCTTGGAAGCCTTCTTCAGCATTGAGACTCCGATCTCTATTAGATCGGACGGATCCACCCTAGGAACTCTTCTGTCGAATATGTCAGCAGCTCTTCGAATCTTCGCCTTCACTTGTAACGACATCAGATCCTTGTCAGCCTTCTTTACTCTAGCCGTACCAATTGCCTTCTCCACGGCGTCCGCGACAGTGCGTCTTGAGAAGTCTGTCACGTAGCTGAACCCTGTTGATGCTCCGCCCGCCTTCTTCACGAGGACTCTGATGCCCATCCCTTGGTCACGGACTATTTGGCCGATCTTGACCTCCTTCTTCTCAATCACAATGTTTGAGTCAATTTCGTTGGTGGAGAATACTTCTGCCTGCGTAGCGCCCTGTGTGACGCATCTTCTGAGCGCATAGTCCAGAACTTCGCTCATGTTATTTTCCTCCCACCACGGCATTTCTGATTCTCACGTGCGGACTGCCCATACCGGTCGCTACGACCTGCCCTGCCTTCCCGCATAGCCCCATACTTAGCTGGAAGTCGCCAGCGATGCCGTCTATATTCATGAGCGTCTCCAACGTCATTCCTGAAAGTGAAACGTCGCTCAGTGGTTTTGTTAGCTGACCCTTCTCGATCAGGCATCCCTCCTCGGCACTGAACTGGAAGGTTCCCTTCGTCGTGTCCACTTGTCCCCCGCGCGATCCCTTCAAGTATACTCCACTGTCTACTCCTTCGAGAAGCTCCTCGAAGCTCTGATCACCCGCTAAGAGGTAGGTATTGCTCATTCGGACGACGGGTCTATAAGCAAACGATTGTGCTCTGGCTCCTCCGTTTGGCTGCATATCCAAGCGAGCGGCCGTTTCTCTATTCAGGATGTAACCTTTCAGGAAACCTTTCTCTATGATGAGGCGTTTCCGCGTTGGAACGCCTTCTGAGTCATAGACTGAGCTACCCCAGCCCTCAGGGTATGTCGAATCGTCATACATCGTAACCAGGTCTGATCCCACTCTCTGGTCAATCTTGTCTCGCAGGACGGATTCTCCTGTTATGACATGATCTGCCTCTGAGGCGTGTCCCACAGCCTCATGAGCGAATACCCCAGCGAGCTTCTGGTCCGCTATCACTGTGAACCTACCGCTCGGAGCCGGCGCTGCCTGCAGCAGCCCTACTGCTCTCTCAGCAGCTCTCCTCGCCAGGCCCAGCGGTTCCACCTTCTTGAAAAGCTCGAATCCTGCCTGCATTCCGTTCCTCTCTCTGATGGTTCCTACCTTTGCTCCTTCTCTTGCAACAGCTACGACGACTATGCTTCCTCGACTTGGCCTTCCAATCAGTTGTGTTCCCTCACTCGTTGCAAGGTAAGTCTCTCCACTGTTGTCACTATACGTGACTGTGACGCTGGCGATGCGCTTGTCGAACTTGGATGCCTCTCCAGACACATCCAGAGCCAGCTGCATCTTCGTCTCCATCGGCACTGACTGCAGCGGTTCCTTCACCATAGCGGCCACGGAATCTTTGACCGCTGGGATCTCGCCGAGACGGACTTTCTCCTTGGCACGCGGGGCCGTAGCTTTGGCGGCCTTGAGAGCTCCTCTAACTGTCTTAGAAACGTCTCTTGGCTCTAGTGAAGTAGATGAACCGAAACCCCAGGCGCCCTTGTACAGAGCCCTGACTCCTAGCCCTTGGTCGACTCCGGAAGCTACTTGGTCAAATGTATCCTTCATGAGTCTGATTTCTGTAGAATATGTCCGTTCGACTCTTGCATCGGCATATTCGGCTCCGAGCCCTTCACAGATGCGGACAGCCTTCTGTGCGACTCTGATTGACACCAATCATCACCATCGTCAGTTTGAAAGCCCGCTGCGCAGATTTATCAGTTGCTGAAAGAACTTGAGGCTTTCCGAATTCGGACAGAGTCCGTCATTGTCAACATAGCGGGACTGCCGATAGATTCCCGCTTGTTAAGTTTAAAAGGTGTGGCTAAACTAATGCGTTTGGCCAAGCCTCCGTGTGAGGAAAGAATAGTGAGTCAGCGTCAGACCAAGAAGCCTGAAGAATTCGAAATAATGCTCATGACGGACGTCGGCAGCACAACGACCAAGGCACGTCTCTTCAGAAAGAAGGGCAATGAGTACAGATATGTCTCCAGTGGAGAGGCCCCCACAACCGTTGAGGCTCCATTTGAAGATGTGACCAGAGGAGTCAGAAACGCAGTTCGGGAGGTCGAGGAGTTGACTGGACTTCACCTGTTGGAAGAAGCGGGCATAGTGTGGCCACGCAAGGCCAACGGGGAAGGCGTCGATCTCTACGCAACCACCAGTAGCGCTGGCGGCGGTCTTCAGATGATGGTCGCCGGAGTCGTGATGACGATGACGGCGGAGAGCGCTGAACGAGCCGCCCTCGGCGCGGGAGCCATCGTCATGGACATAATCGCGATCGATGACGGAAGAATGCCCCATCAGAAGATTGAGAGAATAAGGACCCTCCGACCAGACATGATCCTCATCGCCGGAGGCACAGATGGCGGCACCATCACTCACGTCGCCGAGATCACAGAGCTGATAGCCGCGGCGGAGCCTAAGGCGCGGCTCGGTATAGGGTACGATCTGCCAATTGTCTACGCTGGCAACAAAGACGCTAGGCCGGCTGTCTCAAAGACCTTGGAAAGCAGTTTCGCTCTAAGGATAGTGGACAATATTCGGCCTGTCCTTGAGCTTGAGAATACTGAACCAGCCCGCGATGCCATTCATGAGCTCTTCATGGAGCATGTCATGTCGCATGCGCCAGGCTATGACAAGCTGATGAAGTGGACAGACGTTGCAATAATGCCTACGCCGGCGGGAGAAGGACGAATGTTCAGAACCCTGGCTGAGTTGAGAAAGGTCAACGTGATTGGGGTTGGTCTGGGCGGTGCGACCACCAACGTCTACTCGATGTACGACGGGAAGTTCGTGAGAACTGTAAGCGCTAACCTGGGCATGAGCTACAGCATCTGCAACGTTCTGAAGGAGGCCACGATCGCCAACATCATGCGCTGGGTCCCATTCGACATAGAACCTGCGCTCGTCCGCAACAGGTTGAGAAACAAGATGATCCGACCTACAACGATTCCACAGACCATAGAGGAACTTCTGGTGGAACATGCCGTGGCTAGAGAGGCGCTGAGGCTAGGCTTCTCGCATCACAAGCAGCTTGCCAGAGGCCTGATGGGTGTTCAGAGAGTCAAGACGATGGGGGAGATCTTCGAGCAGAAAGCCGAAGTGGAGACTTACATTGACTTGATGCATGTTGACTTCCTGGCCGGAACCGGAGGTCTGCTCTCTCATGCGCCGAGAAGGGCTCAGTCGGCGCTTCTCTTGATGGATGGCTTTCAGCCTGAGGGACTCACGAAGCTTGCTCAGGACAGTGTCTTCATGATGCCGCATCTGGGTGTTCTCTCGACCGTTCACGCCAAAGCTGCCTTGGAGATATTTGAGAAGGACTGCTTGGTGAGGCTGGGAACGTGCATAGCGCCTAGAGGCGTATTGGGCAAGGGGGGGAATGCGCTCAGCTTCAAGGTTGAGGCTGACAATCGCATCGTAGAGGAGAATGTATCCTTTGGTTCGATAAGAGTGGTTCCACTTGAGTCAGGAATGACTGCTAAACTCGTACTGTCCCCAGCTAAGGATCTGGACGTGGGAAGAGGGCCTGGTCACGGCTTGGAAACAACGGTCGAAGGGGGCGTTGTCGGCTTGATATTCGACTGCAGAGGCCGGCCTCTCTCGATCCCTGAAGACTCGGCTGCGAGAAGGCAGAAGTTGCTTGAATGGTTCCAAGCGATGAACCTGTACCCTGAGCCTGTATACGAGAGGATTCGATCTGCACAAGTGAGTGGGGGAAGCTGAGATGGCGCACGCGTACACGCCCGGGCTCAAGGTCAAACGGTTCACGGTGGTAAGCAAGACGCGTAGGCTGCCGATACCAGGTGAGGTCCTCGTGAAAGAGGGAGACACTGTAACACATG
>Ga0209725_1000756_pt1 | contig 19057 bp, 15 predicted proteins | sample I18A1metaG_FD_184145 | JGI IMG/M metagenome (GOLD analysis project Ga0209725, IMG submission 184145) | Lake sediment bacterial and archeal communities from Gulf of Boni, Indonesia to study Microbial Dark Matter (Phase II) - ​I18A1 metaG... | ecosystem: Environmental > Aquatic > Freshwater > Lake... | reverse complement strand
TAGAAAAGCCATGTAAGTTTCCAGTGTTTTTAAACTTCTCTGCGCATTTTCAATGAAAGTTTTAACGTTTGGAATACTTCTATAAGTCAGAGTGTGCGTTGTTGTTTTTAACCCGTCGAAGAGCAGACTTAATCTGCTCCAAGGGATAAGCCATAGCGGATAGCAAAATTCAGCTAGGAAAACAAGCTTCTCTTCAGGTTTTCTTAATATTAAGCCGCCACCTTTTTCTCGCTCCAACTCAGCGAAACAATAAAGCGCAGCCCTTTCCATTTCCTTCGCAAACGGCTCCGTGCGATTTTCAGATAGAACCGAAAAGGGAAGAATTAATCTCGTGAGTTTTTGAGACAAATTTTCACCATTTTTGAATGTTAATGACAGGTTAGTTTAAATGCTTTATTGATGCTTCCAGTTTTTATGTGGTAGCTTTTGGCCTTATGACCGAACAATCAATGCCAGAAAACTGACCAATCACTAACACTGCATCGTTTCATGAAAATGATGTTAAAAAATGGGGATGTTTTGTCTAGTGTAATTGCCTATTCACTTCTTTTTCTTTGTCTTCCCCTTTTTCTTCTTTATTTTGGATCCAGCCACGATTGTGACCTCAAACCCTATAATTCTTCGGATTTCTATAAAAAATTTTCGATCAGCTTGTAATGTTGACTTGTTTTTCAAAAATCTGTCTAAATATAGTTATTAACCAGTTAACAGCGATTTTTTGGAGAGAAAGACGCTGCTGAGGAACGTTTTAGCGCATGAGGATAAAATAAAGCCAGAAAAATGAGATGCAGCGTCCTTCAACCGCTGTTTGGCTATTTTTCTGTTCGTCGTTTAAGTAATGGAATTCCCACAGTGGCGATTATTGCCGTAGCTAGAATTATTATGACTGCAAGGTTGATGTAAAGAGGTGATAAAGCCTGAAAAATAGGGGCTGCCTCTGGATATTTCGTTGCATCAGTGTATTGCAGAGGCAACGTTGCTAGTACAGCCGCTGCTAAGCCTCTTGTCAATACTACGCCCATAATTGGTCGCTCCTTTTTCAACTCATCGGAATGGACAGTTGCAAATGATACGGCCCCGAATCTGACCAGTAACAGAATTAAAGAAAGGATTACTCCAGTAATAACCGTTATAATGTTACCAATTGTAACTATTAAACCTATGTAGACGAAGAAGAAGGTTCTTAAAAGGAATGCAACTTCAGATTCGAACCTTTTTAATCCAGCATCAACGGCAGTGTTTGGCGGCCTTTCCATTTTGAGTATTTTGTAGATTTCTTTTTCGTTACCTAACATGATGCCGAAGAGAAGTGAACAGAGCGAACCGCTTCCACCTAAGAATTCTGAAAAAGCATAAGCTAAAAGTACAACAGCCAAGGTTAGCATGTAAGCGTAAGATGCCTTTGCGATTCTTTTCAATATGCTTAACCAAATGAAGCCGAAAATTACGCCGAGTACTGCTCCTGTTGAAAATCTGCTGGCTATTGATTGACCGATTGTTGTTAAATCTACAGCGGTTCCTTTCAATATTATTTCGATTACTGCCAGAGAGAAAACTATGCATAAAATGTCGGTGATTGCAGATTCGATGCTTAAAATGGTTGAACACTTTTCACTTATTTTTATCCTAGAAGCCAAGGAAATTACCGCTATGCTACTGCTGCCTCCGAGAATTGTTCCAAACAGCAAAGAGTATAGCAGTGGTTTGTCTGGAATAACAATGTACATCATAAAAAGAGTTGTTGCAACAACATTCATTGCAAAACCTGCTACAGCAAGAACTGCAGCCCGTGGACTCTCAGAGAAAACACGGTAGATGTTCATAGCCATCCCCCCATCAAACAAAATAAAAACTAGGGCTAAAGCAGCTAGATAAGGAGCCAAACTCATTATTGAACCGGCATCCACTAAACCAGTCACCGGTCCGAGAAGCAATCCCAGAACTATGAGCCAAAGCATGTCTGGAAAACCGGTACGTTCAAACAGATAATTGCCTAAGAAACCTATCACAATTATTGAGCCGCCTAAAATCAGTGCAAGTGTGACTGGATCCATCAATCTTGAACCCTTTTTAGCCCTATAATTTTACAGGTTAACTTAAAGAGTTTTTGTCTCATAAATAAAAATTTGGAACCTAAAAATTTGAGGTGCAAGCTAAGTGATAAGAATTAAACTTTTACCAGATCTCGTCAACCTTAAGATGAGCTAAATATCCTGCTACGCCATAGAGCGGAATGGAAAGAATCTCTGTTAGATTTCCAATTGAAATTGGAAATTTTACAAATGCAAAAAAGCCTAACATGAGAAGAAACGTTCCGTATATTGTTAATGATTTAAAGTTGTGGAAAGTGTCCCTTGTTTCCCATTTTAATCTCATTCCAGAGAATAAAACCCAGATCAACAGTGGAGCAAACAACAAGAGAGCATACTTCTTATACCACGGTAAGTCTTCAAGTTTCCCGTTATCTTTCTTCCTCCGGTAGATGGAAGGTAGGTCTGGAAGAAAATTGCTGTAGAAGAAAAGCAGTATACCCCACAATACAGAACCCAAAACATTTCCTCCAAAGAAATAGAAATTTGTAAAAACATAAAGAAGGCTTGCTGGCAAAACTACCCACTTGAAAACTTTAATCGAAAAGTGAACATGCTCTAAGGTTTCCTCTTCCATACGCCAAACGGGAATTTTCGACCTGACCTTTTGGTTTATGCTTTTGAAGGAGTGCAGTACAAAACCATAAAGAGCATTGTATAAGCCAGTCAGTACACCGCGAACTGCTTGAAGAAATCTTTTCGCTCTGGACTCCTTCACTGATTACCACATCACCGTTTATTTTACCATTTAATTCACTTTTTTGTTGGGTATCCATTGCTTATGCTTATATTAATTATGTTCTTTCGACCCAGACAAGCATAATATTCACTGGTGCGTTAGGCTTCATCGATGACTTAAACATTTTATGCGTCTTTTAACATTGTCAAGAAGTCTGTTATCTTCTTTTGGAAAAGGGCGTTCTTCAACAGTTCGCTTCTCATTATCCATCGTTGCAGTGGAATTTGCAATTTGCCTGCAACCCATTTTAAGGCTTCATCCAACGTATTGAAGGTGAAAGGCTTTTGTCGCATGGCGTTTCTTACATTTTCTCTTACCTGCCAGACGCCGACGGGCATTATATAGCCTGGATGTGCTTCACGTAAGACTATTGTTGTAGCTTGTCTTCTTTCCTTTACGAGTTGTTCGCAAACTGCTAGCCGGGCAGAATAGTAGCATCCGCCTATTTCCGCGTAGGTTGTTCTTCCATCGTAGCCTTCCCAACCTGAAAAGAGAAAGGTTTCCCTGCCATGTGGATTCCAAACAGTGCCAGGGTGCCAGGCTTCTATGATTTCGTAGCTCCATGCGTTTGGAATCATTAGGACTTCGAAAATGTTGTCTAAGTAGTGGGATTCATACACGCGGTATTCACTTATTTCTGGAAAAGTTTTAACTTTTTCCATTAGTTCTTTTGAGATTATGCTGTCTACGGCTGTTATGCTCCAGCGAGTTGGAACAAGCCGCCTATTCTTTTTCAAGCCAAAAGCCCCGACGCTGAAGGCTCTTTGAATTTTTGTCACTAGTACGCCTTTGCTGTAAATTTCCAGAACTGCGTTAGTGGCTTTTAGGTCTGTGTCGCTGTAGGCTTTTTCTATTTGGTGGTCCCACTGGGCGTTGCCAACCAGTAAGTCTCGTATTGGCGCAGAAGGCCCAAAGGGTTGAACGTCATCGTCTAGAAATAGAAAGCTTCTTGGTTTTTTCTTCAGAATCAATTCAACGTCTACGGAATTGACGGCTAGGGCTAGTTCACGGGTTTTCTCAATTATTTTTCCTGCTTCTTCAAATTTACGCACGTGAACGCGGTGTTTTCCGCGGATAAGCATAGAACGGAAGCCGACAATGTCGTCTATTGTTTTTCCAAACCAGAATTCTGGCAGATCATAGAGGCTGGTGTCTTCATGAACAGGAGGCACTAAGGGTCCAGCATAAACGTGTGGGTAGCCGATTCTTCCGACAAAAACGCTTGGAGGCGAAGACCCAGAAATGTCTTCGCTTTGCATTAGTGGAACGCTTTTCAGGAAATAGTTGACTTTGACTAGTATCGGGCAGCGGGTTTTGCCGCAGAGAAGCCTTGAGCCTTTGCAGACAACGCATAAGCCGCTTTTTGAAGCTTTGGCGGTGACTGTGAGGGTTTCTTCTTGGTTTGGGCTGATGTTTTTTAGGACTTCATGTAGCCATGTGCTTTGGGAGTTTTTGTCTGTGTGTGTTTGGTAAAATGTCAATCTTTATCGTTTTAATCTTAGTTGAAAGTGTCTCTTATGTTTTCTGGGGTTGGTTTTGGTTGCGTTTGCAGATGGATTAGGAGAAAAGCGTTCATTTTATATTTGCTCTCTTAGTGAGCAATAATAGTGTGTGTCGTTATGAGTGATGAAGTTAGGTTTTATAAGGGAAAGTTCATGGTTAAGGTTTTGACGAAGAGCCGTGGATATTGGATTGTAGAAACCTTGGAGCCGTTTGAGGACCTTGTTCGTGGTGAAAAGGTGCATGTTAAGGCTGGGGAAAGACGCATTGTAGTTCCCAACTTGCTTTTCAATAGGAAGAGTTTGCCTCCGCCTGTTAAGGAGCACGTTTACGAGTTGAAGATGGAGAAAAAGCTTAAACGCTTTATTGCCGAGGAAGAGAAGAAAGGTAGAAGCTAACGAACTGTTTATATTATCCCTGCTTTTCATCACTAGGCAAGATTGCTTGGAGATATGCACATTGAAGACCAACGCGTTTGAAAATGTGAAGAATCAAATTGGTTATTGTGCAATCTGGTGTGGTAGCTGTGTGGTAGGTAATGGAACCTTGAAGGAATTCACGAAAAGATATGAACATATCATCGGGGGTTATGGTGTGGATAAATGGGGCGCTGAAGAACAAAGCTTCGATGGCCAAGAATTCATGAAGACGCTCCAGTCAATACAAAACATACCCATATGCCGAGGATGTCTAAAAGGCGGTGGGGCAACCAACTGTAAAATCAGAGCCTGCGCCTCAAACAAAAAATTGGCTGATTGCACCGAATGCGAAGAATTCATGACATGCGAAAACCGTGAAGCACTACAGAAAGTGCGCACAGGTGCCCTTCGTGTGGGCATGTTAGTCAAAAATGACAATGATAAGGCTCTTCAACAACAACTCATAGAGAAGTGGACCGCTGAACTGAAAAACAAATGACCATCCTACATCTTATTTCTGCGTGAATAGAAAAATCTCCAAACATGATATTCATTCATTAGTCTTTTTGTTTGTCAGTTTCTTTACGATTTCTTGTTTGTTTTTGCTATACCACTGGGCAGTTTTAGAATATAATTTTAGTCTGTATAATTTGGCTCTTTTTGGATCGTTGATCAACATCCAATAGGCGTAACTGAAGTCTTCAATTGCGCCTGCAGCTATTATAGTTGGCAGAAATTCTATCTCTTTATTGGATAATTGGCCATGTTTTTTATATTCTCCCAAAAAGAATTTGGCCAGTCTCAAATTCAACTTGTGTTTTTGTTTTCTGTCTCTGCACGAGTATTGCAGCATTATGGAAATGTCTTTTATCACTGTGTCGTTCATTGTGCCTATGTTTTCAAAATCAATCAAACCTACCAGTCTCTTGTTTTTCCACAATATATTTTCTGGATTGATGTCTCTGTGTAATGGATATTTTGGGAGCTTTGAATATTCCCGAGCATCTAGGCTTTTCATTAAAGGAATTAGTATCGATGATTCTTTAAGGAAAATCCTATCTTTTCTCTCTAGCTTGCTCTTTTCGAGAATTTGTGTCCTGAACTTTTGCAATTCTTTCAGAATAGATTTTCTGTTAAATACTTCACTGCCTTTCTTGTTATCAAGACCAGAACTCTCAACTATTTTGTGATAGATCGCCATCATCCTTGCGCATTCTCTAAGTTCCGAATATCCAAATCGTTTAATGTCTCTGCCTTCGATGTATTCATAAATCCAAAAATAGGAACCTTTGAATTTCAAAAAATTTTCTTTGTTCTTTGTTTTTATTGGAACAGGGATTGTGTAAGGAAATTTGTGTTTTTTTAGATAAGTCAAATAGTTTACTTCGAATTTCAAACCCTCTATGTTTGTGAAATGGGTGACTTTTCTTAGAACGTATTTCCCCTGTGTAGTTTTAACGATCCAGTTGATATTAACTACGCCCTTCTCTGCCCGCCTACAACTGACTAGTTCTCCAATGTCCCAATTTCCAAGAAGCGTTTTAATTTCTCTCTTATCCATCTTGTTATTCCCAGAATGAGATTCTAGGCCCGCTTTTCCAAATATATATCTGTGCTTCTATCACCTTTTAAGTAGTTATCTTTCATTTCTTTCTAAGTCGAATACAAAATGGCGCCCTGGCCGGGATTCGAACCCGGCTCATGTCACAGAGCATTTTTCTCTATGATGTCCTGCGGGCGACAGCCGCATATACTATTCCGGCACTGCGAAGATTGATGCAGATGTGACCGGACTATACTACCAGGGCTGCCGATAGGCCAAGACGCCGAAATAAATAAAAAACGTTTGATTAATTAAGTTTTCTTGAAAAGTTGCGATTCGTAAATCAATCCCATACATGCTAAATTGTTATATTCATGAGCGTCTAATCTGTTTCTCCCCAATGGGTGATTAAAAATATGAGTCAACAGAAGGTCTATACCCAATTTCCAATCCAATCATTACTCTCTGCAAGGCTGTTGCTTTCGCCACAATTGGCAGAGGGCAAAATGTACTTTCTAAGTGATATGAGTGGCGTAATAAGCCTCTACGTCATGGACGAGAAAGGAAGCCTACCTGAACCACTGCTGCCAGCAGGTCTAGCCTTACAAAACCCGCACTTGATGGCAGGACACAACTACTACGTTTTGCCCAAACTTGGTAAGATTCTAGTAATGATTGACGAGAACGGAAATGAAAATTATCAACCTTGCTTCATTCCGATAGATGGAGGAATTCCTGAACCAATCTTTGGAGACAAATACAAGAATGAACAGATAGCTTGCCTTTACTGCGACGTAGAGAAGAACATTGCCTACTTCTTCAGAGACGACAGAAAAACGGCGGATATCGAAGGCCTAAAGGTTGATTTCGGTACCCAGGAAGTCACTTCGCTCGGCAAGAGCCTCTACGGCAACAACTGGAACGGCGTTAATAAAAATCATTCAATCGTAATTCTAGCGGACGGCTATACAGCCGGAGACATCATTCTTTACATTTGGCACAAGGGAACGACAGAGAGACAACTCCTCTATGGAATCCCAATCGAGAAAAGAACGAAGAGTCAGCAAATCAAATTATCTGGTTTCGGAACCTGCAACTTCACACCCGACGGAAAAGGTCTCATAATCCGAACAAACTTGTTTAGCGATGAAGGAAGTATTGGTTACCTCGCGCTTAACAACCCAGCCAATATAACTGATGTGCCAATTTTAGGAGTTAAGCATAAGGGAAACGGTGAACTAGTAGACCTCAGAACAGTGCATGACGACCTTTACCTTCTTGAATACAACATTGACGGATGCTCGTGGCTTTACGAATGTCGCTACCATGATGACACAGGCGAAAGATGGCTAAAAGTGACACGAACGCTTTGCGGCCTACCACCTCTCGAAGAAGGAGTGCTCTTAGGATACGAATTCGAGTTGCAGAAAACATCAAGCCAAACCAAAGTAGGATACGTCCTTTCGCATGCAAAAGCAAGCGTTCCTGCACAAGTTTATCTCTATCCAACAGGCTCCAGAGCGAGAAAACCAAAATTATTATCCCATGAACGTGTTCTTGGCATCGATAAAACGTTCCTTTCACCCGGAGAAGAGGCTAGTTACGCATCGTTTGACGGATTGAGGATTTCAGCTCGCCTTTACTTACCCTCCAAGGAACTAGGCTTCAAAGGTCCTAGACCTCTCGTTCTATACGTTCACGGTGGCCCACAAAGCCAAGAAAGACCAGACTTCACTTGGTTTTCAATGCCACTTGTCCAATATCTGACCTTGAATGGATTCGCAGTTTTCGTCCCTAATGTACGGGGTAGTAGCGGCTACGGCCTGAAATACATGAAACATGTAGATCACGATTGGGGTGGCAAGGATAGGCTTGACCACATTGAAGGCTTGAAAATGCTTGAGAAAGACCCTCGAATCGACTCATCTAGACGGGCGGTGATCGGTCGCTCTTATGGGGGCTTCATGACGTTAACTCTTGCATCTAGGCACCCCGGCTTGTGGAAGGCTGCATGTGACATGTTTGGACCCTACGACCTGATATCGTTTATCCACAGGCTTCCCCAGACATGGCAAACCTTCTTCATCTTGTCACTGGGTCATCCTGAAAGGGATAAGGAGTTTCTAACAGAACGCTCGCCGAAAACTTACCTAAAAAATATTAAGTGCCCAATGCTCATTATCCAAGGCAGAAATGACCCAAGGGTTATTGTTGTAGAGTCGAAAGATGTGGTTGAAGACCTGAAAGCAAAAGGAGTGGAAACCGAATTCCTAGTATTCGAAGACGAGGGCCATGACGTCATAAAATTCAAGAACAAAGTGGTCTGCTATACAAAGATAATTGATTTCTTCAAGAAACACCTACACCCATAGTCTTCTCGCGAGACGCAAAAACTCTTTGGAAAAAAATAGGGGTAGGGGTCGCTATTGCAGCAAAAAGTTTCCAATAGCAAACTTACTTTGTTTCGTGTTTTCAACGTTTTCTTAGATATCTAATGGTCTTTTCATAAAGCCTCTGAAAATGCTCCCCAAATGACTTGTCGCCTTTTTCTTTTCGTAAGGCTATTATCCAAGGCTCCAACTTCTTCCAATTCGAGATCATATAACAAAGAGTGTCGTTTGGACGCTTTAGCCCAATCCTTTGACCTTGTGGAACCGATTTCTTTCAATGTACAAATCTATCTTTCCAGAAGAATCCACAACAAACTCTGCCGGCATTCTTATCCCGCCGGCGGGAATGCAGAATCTCAAGTTCTCAAGCCTATCGTTTTCAGGGATCAACGCAAAGCTTTGCTCAGCCAGTTTATCCTTAGACTCTACGAACAATATTCCACCTTTCCTCATGACAGAAACCTTCAAAATCCCCTTATAAGACTCATACTCGCCTACCAGCATGCCCATTTTTCGCTCAATCTCGAAGATTGAAATCTCTTTCATAGGATCTTTGCCCATTAGAAAAGCAAGCACAACAGGAGCGATCAGGTATGTTGACTCAGCCATGCCATTGTTACAAGCAACCGCAACACCAATGTTCAGATCTGGCACAAAACGCAAATCAGCACTCGACACTGCGACAGAGCCACTATGGCCAACAACTTTGTGACCAAAGAAATTCTCATCCGTACGCCACCCATAGCCGTACCACCTCTTTCCGAAAAAGGTTGATACGCCTGTGTCGATATGAGGCTTGTACATCTCCGCCAACAAAGCGGAATCCAAAATCCTTGCGCCTTCAAAAATCCCTTCACTCATACATGTAATCAGATAATTCGTCAATTCCGTGACGGAACTTGCCAACCCTCCGGCAGCATAAGCCAGTCTATCAATGGGATATGCAGACGAAATTGGCATGAGGGTTCCCTCTTTCCTTTGTACAAAATATGGCGTTGCAACATCCGCATCTTTCTCAAGTTTTTCGTTCAAGAAAGCAGACCTGTTCATTTTCATCGGTTTCAAAATCTTTTCCTTTATGTAATCTTCATACCTCATATTGCTGACTTTCTCAATTATCCATCCCAGAAGTGTATAACCTTCATTGAGATAGAAAAACTTCTTTCCAGGCTCAGCAGCCACTTCATCCTTTGCACCATTAATAAATAATATTGCATCTTCAAAACTGGTAAGCGGCACCCATTTTTCATCAATCCCAAGAAACCTGTCAATCTCAATATCCGCAGAGCCCAAATCTGGAATGCCAGAAGAGTGACTCAGTATATGATGTATCGTAATCGGGTTTTCCTCTTTTCCTATCTTGAACTCTGACAAATACTTCTTAACAGGGTCGTGCACACTCAGCTTCCCTTGCTCCGCAAGTTGCATTATGGCTAAAGCCGTGAAAGATTTTGTGCATGAACCTATCCCATACAAAGTTTGCCCAGTGGCAGGAAGACTATCTTTCAAACTTCGAGCACCAAAGCCCCTTGCATAGGCAATCTTTCCATCCTTAACTATAGCCAAACTCAACCCTGGAACATGATCTCTCGCCATCAGATCACCAATAAGCCCCTCAAACCTCTCAGCAACTTCACCCAGAGAAGACATACTAACCACAACTCTCCTACATCCATACTTAAACCCAGTGAGCAAATAAAACTTGTTAAAAACAATAAACCATCGTTTTCTCTTGGACTCGACCGTGTCGCAAAAACTAGCATATTTTACCAGTAAACGCGTGCGGAAGTCCCACCTTCCATACTGAATTCGCGGTTGACGTTTAAATTCTAGGGTTTGTTTCGTCTTGGATAATCGACAGTGATTTATTTTATGTTTCCGAAGTATATCTTGGTGGTTAACACGACCTATAGGCGGGCGGCTAAATTCTATGATTTGTTTGGCTCCAAAAATGATTTGGAATTTTATGTAGAACTCGCTCTTCAAAGTGGAGAAAAGGCTTTAGAGCTGGGTGTAGGAACGGGTAGAGTAGCTATCCCACTTGCCAAAGCGGGCATAACGGTTGTAGGCATTGATAACACAGTTCACATGCTTAGAGTAGCCAGAGAAAAATTGGCTAAGGAAACTGATGATGTTAAGGGACGTGTAATTTTGAAGAAAGGAGACATGAAAAACTTTGAGTTGAAGCAGTCATTTCCATTCATTTACATTCCCGCTTCCACATTTGACCATAACATTACAGTTGAAGAGCGAAGGCAAACATTAGGTTGCATCTCTAAACATTTAGAAAAGAACGGAACATTCGCGTTTGACCTAGAACAAGTGACTTCAGACAAGCCTAAGGCCTCATGGTGGATTGACAGAAAAGAGATTGGCGGCGGAAGAATGATCGTGAGAAGCATATTTACGAGAAGGGATATGACAAAACACACGTGCAGTTTGGATTTGTTCTTCGACGTCTACAGAAATAGCAAGCTTTTAGAAAGGTATCATGAATATGGAGAGGTTGCAATAATATCTAAGGACGAAATCATCAAATTACTGCGAAAAACTGGTTTTAGAGTCGAAAGCATTTATGGAGATTTTAACAAATCAAAATACCAAGAGGACAACGCAAGAATAGTATTAGTAACGAGAAAAAAGTAACACAGTCGGGGTTCATTGCGTGACTTGAAACCCCAAGAGTTCCACGTAGCGCTGGAAGTTATGTCTAAACCACGTTTAAATTTAACGCGAAAAACTGTCTCAATAGAAGTAGTAATGCTGTAAGTTCGAGCGCGTTATGTGGAAATGTCTATAAATGAAGACTTATTTAACCGAGTTAAAGCTGAGGGAAAATGAATGCGGTTCTCAACACTAATTTTTAAGAATATACTTCGCCGCAAAACCAGAAGTGCCTTCACGGTTCTTGGTATATCCATCGGAATAGCCACAATCATTGCCCTAGGAGCAGTAATGAATGGCATGACAGTCAGCATGGAAGGCATGCTCAAATCCGGCAAAGCAGACTTCTCAGTAGCCCAAAGCGGAATTTCAGATTTGAGTTTCAGCAGAGTCAGTGAAAACAGGACAAACGAGATTTTAGAGCTAGATGGAGTCAAGAACACGGCAGCTGCTCTCATAGGATTTTACTCAGTTGGGGATAACCCTTATGTCATAACATGGGGCGTCGAAAAGGAAGACTTTCCAATGTTGAGCATAAACATCATAAACGGTTCAGCATTTTCCCAAGAACATGAATTACTCATAGGCGCCGTAGCCTCAAAAGAATGGAACAAAACAGTGGGAGACAAACTGGTCCTAAAGGAATTAGAATTCAACATCACCGGAATTTTCGAATCAGGAAGTATTTACCAAGACAAAGGGGTAATACTTTCGTTAAAAAAGCTACAAGAAATACAGAACCAAGAAGGTTATGTAACAATAATTTACGTGGAACTTGAAGAAGAAGCAAATATTGAAGAAGTGTGTCAGCGAGTCGAAGAAGAATTTCCTGATCTAGTGACAATAAAATCCGTGGCTGAACTAGGCAAGGTAGACAAGGGTTTAGAACTTATGGATGCAGCAACACTAGCTATTTCATTTCTGGCAGTCATAATTGGTGGAATAGGCGTAACAAACACGATTATGATGTCAGTTTATGAACGTACACGTGAAATGGGCGTCCTAAGGGCTATTGGCTGGACGAAAAAACGCATTTTAATCATGATTCTAGGCGAGTCAATACTGTTATGCTTGTTTTCAGTTCTCATCGGTTCATTGCTAGGTTTTCTTGGAACAGAACTGCTCATGCTTCAGCCTATCATTGGAGGACTTTTAGAACCGCTCTACACGGTGGACACATTTGTGAGGGCTTTTGTTGTAGCATTTGCAGTTGGGTTAATTGGCGGCATGTACCCGGCTTACAGAGCAAGCAAATTATCGCCAAGCGAGGCATTAAGATATGAATAAAATTATAAGCGCCAAAAATCTCGTCAAAACATTTGAAGGAGACCGCGTAATAGCTCTCAACGGAGTAAATCTAGAAGTTTCTGAAGGAGAATTCATAGCAATTATGGGACCGTCAGGCTGCGGCAAATCAACACTTCTTCACGTGCTTGGTGGTTTGGAAAGTCCGACCTCTGGGGAAGTAATGGTGGATGGGGTCGATTTATGCAAGGTTAAAAAACTGGATAGTTTCAGAGCTAGAAAAATTGGTTTCATTTTTCAGCTACATAATCTTATTCCTGTCTTGACAGCACAGGAAAACGTTCAAATGCCAATGTTTGAACTAAAATTGTCTAGCAAGGAAAGAAATGAAAAAGCAAAAAAACTTCTCAGACTGGTGGGTTTGGAGGATCGCATGGATTTTGTGCCCCCAAAGCTTTCAGGTGGGCAAAGACAGAAAATCGCTATTGCGAGGGCGCTTTCCAATGACCCGAGAATTTTGTTGGTGGACGAGCCGACTGGCAACCTTGACTCAGCATCTGGACATGAGATTATCCAGATATTTGAAAGATTGAATAAAGATGGACGAACCATTGTTTTGGTCACGCATGACAAAGATATAGCTGAGCACGCAAGCATCATTTACCATATGAAAGACGGACAGATTTTAGAAAAATAACAAGGACACACTGCATAGACAAAGTAGAATATACCAGATTTCTTGCCAAAAATGAGCTAAAAAATAAGTCAAAAAGCGCCGGGAGTGGGATTTGAACCCACGCGGCCCCGAGAGGCCACAAGCTATTAGGCTTTTCCTGCTAAGGTCTCCAGGCTTGCTCCCTACCTAGCTAGGATACCCCGGCACTGCCAGGCTTAACCTTATAATGTTGGGTGATTTAATGTTTATTTTATTTGTCTTTATGCGGCTCAATTGTCTCGACAAAAGCTTTCTGCCTCGTCGCGACAAACCTACAACGCTCAAGCTGCTTGTTTATGGCTCAATAGTGTTCACTATTGCGCTGGACTTAGTGCTCACTATAGTACAGCTACAAAGCTGTCTCATAATGGCTTGGTACGTTCTCCCCGGTAACCTGCCACTATCGTAGATCTGCTGAAGAAGATCAAATTTCTAAGCGCTGTAACTTTATTAATGGTATAGTGATTATGCTGAAAATTGCTAATCCGACATCCCTAATAATAATTCCAATCGTAAGAAAAATCGTTAACAAATTAACCTTAGACTGAAAAGTTTAGCTCAACTGCTTTTTTGACATTAACACGCGGTAACCACTTTTCCGCTCTAAAACCTCAATATTCCCAAAAGCCTCCTCAAAAACCATAAGCAACCTTTTCCCGCCAATCTTGGACTTCACAACCATCTGAAAAAGAGCTTTACTTGCCATATGCTCTGGCGCTTCAGAAATTATCGCCTTAACGATTTCCATTCCAGCACTCACAGGCGGATTCGAAAGCACACAGTTGAAAACCAAGTCCTTAACAGGCTCATACAAATAGCCACGCCTAACCTCAACATTACTAACATAATTCTTCTCAGCATTCTGCCTTGCAAGTCGAACAGCCCGCTCATTGACATCAACCATGATAACGCGCAAATTTGGGTTAACGGTAGCGGCTGCAATTCCAACTGCCCCATAACCGCACCCAATATCTAAAACACAGCCCTCTTGAGGAAGAACCATAGACTCGATAAGCAACCTTGTACCTAAATCAACACGCTTCTTAGAAAAAACGCCTGAAGCCGTTAAAAACTCGAAATGGATTCCGCGAAGGTGCGTGTGGATTATTCCAAGCCTCATCTTGGATTTTGGATGCTCCGCAAAATAGTGGTTCAGTTCTTCGCCTTTCTTACGCATTTATGCTTCGCCACTTTTCCAACATTTTGGATATGTTCCTCTTGGCATCAGCACCCGTTCAGTTTTGGCGACAACTCCATGTTCCATGTTCAAAATTTCCTCTGTGGAAGCCGATGCCCTAGCCAAAGCCACTGATTCGCCTTTTAAGGTGAAAACTGCCGCCATTGAGCCGTTGTTTATTCCAGTTTCAAGCGACAAGACGCCTGGTGCTGTTAGGTTTGCTCCATGGCAGACGGCGTCCACTGCGGAGTCCCTGATGTAGATCTTTGGAACAAGAGCCAAGGCCTTTTCCATTGGCTGTATGAATTTCCTCAGGATCTTCTCGTCTTTTTGCTGCTGCCACTCCATGAAGGAGTACGCCACATCGTGCAACGTCACAATGTTCTCGTTTTCAATGAAGGGGCCAGCCCTTGTTCTGCGGAGCTCCTGCATGTGGGCGCCACACCCCAGAACCTCCCCGATATCGAAACATAACTTTCGAATATAGGTGCCTCCTTCGCATCCAACCTTGAAAAGAGCGTTTCGCCCTTCCATTTCAAGAAAGTCGATGTAGTAGATTTTTCTTGTTCTCAGCTGACGCTTGACCGAAGCCCTTAAGGGTGGCCTCTGGTAAATGGTGTCTTCAAACTCCTTGAGGACTTTTTCAACATTGCTTTTTGTTATGTTTCCGTGAAGTTTCATTACGCAGACGTACTCCTTCCCGCTGTAGAGCAAAGCCTGAACGATCTTCCTGGATTCCTCTAGTGTTATCGGGAGGACGCCGGTCACTTTGGGATTTCTCTGGCTATGCCTCTAGAGTCCCGCCGTGACCGACCTGCCGAAGGTTTAGGATGCGCTTAACCCAGGCGGCTACTTCGTGGCTCGTGGGGCCTGCTGTCTTGTCAAGGTTTATGACGCCGTAGCGCATGTACTCTTCCGCTGGTCTATCCTCTGGTATGTGTCCGTAGCGGGGATTCGTCTTATCCTCAGCCTTCACCAACAACTTGCGTTTTATTTCCCATGGGGCAATGCTTCTAGGCATACGCGAATTCACCACTCCTACAAACTAGAAAAAGGCTTAGAAGTATAATAGTTTAAACCTAAGACAAGGCTGGCTTAACCATTTGCGCCATTTCTTCCAGTTTGCCTGAAGCCTTAAGCGCTTCTGTCACTTCTTCGTCGGAAACTCCCCGCTTAATCTTTATCTTGTCTTGGAGTGGTTCAATGTGATTTATGTTTGCCCTTCGCCTCTTTATGCCCGTCAAAGTTTTTGGACCAGTTATTAAAACAAAGCTTTTGTCTATTACGTCGACTATCACGCATTTTCTTCCAGCCTCTCGACCGGTCAGTTTCACGCAGATTCTACCAACCTCTATTACTGGCACATCGATTCCTCCTTGAAAGGTAAAGAGAACTTTCGAAGAGTATCTGCTTATATTTCTATTCACAAACTAGAAGCATTTAAATCTTGACTTTATGGCACGTGCGTCTCTATTTTTTTGGCTAGATGACATGGTGATGATAAGTGTGAGATTTATGTGAGACTGGAGAGTTGCATTGCTTAAGGTTTATTTTTCAAGAGAAAGAAAAAGGGGATGTGTGTGGATAAAAAGGGGTTTTATGGGTCCCACTCTCCGAAATGTCTCGCCACTAGGGTTACGTCATATCCGCTTACTTTGCCGTCGTTGTCTACGTCGCAGTTGGGGTTCCATATCAATGGCGGCTGCGCCCCGGGCCAGGAGCCGAAGCACCTGCATACCGTCGTCAAGTCTTCTCCGCCAACTCTCCCGTTGGGCACGAAGTCCCAGAGATTGGCAGTGCCGCCTGTAATGTCGCCGACCATGCTAATGGTGATGCTATCATTAACTGTAGTGTACGGGATTTCTGAGACGCGGCATCCTGTTGCAAGCACGCTGTCAGACAGGTCCATGGTGAGGTTTCCTTTTACTTTGGCTGTGAAGTTGATGACCGCAAGTGTCATACTGCCATTGAATGGACTGACGGCTCCGATGCTGGAAACGGCTATGTAGCCCGGAACTACTTGGTAGCTGGTGCCCCAGTCTGGTGGCGGGGTCAATGTATAGAAGTACAGGAATTCCACTAGGGTGGTGTTGTAGCGTAGTCTTATGTCGTAGGCGTAGAGGTTTGTGACGTTGACGATGTCTATGTGCACGGTGAAGTTCCAGGTTTGACACGCCACTGTTTTTGGAATTGTTGCGTTAAGAAATACCTCGTACGGCTGCGGCTCAGGAGGCCTCGGGGACGGGAATGGCTGTCCCATCCATCCGAATAACTTGCATATGCATGCAAGGTCAATGATGTTGATTTCGTAGTCTCTGTTCACGTCGGCGATGGAATTCCATCTTGGATGGCCTGGGTAGCTGCCGAATGCCCAGGCAACCATTGTGATGTCCAAACCAGTAACCTTGCAGTCTGGCGCTCGAATCTGTGGCGGCGTGTGCCACGTGTCGAACCATTTGCCGCCTATGTCTTCTTTGATTGTGACCCAGAAGTCGTATGTGACGTTCTTCCACTTGCAGTACCACGGGCTAAGCACGACGGTGTTGTTCTTGAGCAGGTGCCATTGGTTAATGATGTGCTTCGCAACCTTGACCTGGTGGTGACATACGCCGAGTTCCACTGTGATGATTTCTTTGATCGGGTGGCATGGCTTCTCGAATTCTAGGATGGGTCCTTCGAAGTACACGAGCGTGTTGGCGCCCTGGACGTCTTCGTAGACCCTTATGTACTTGTCGGCGACCAGCACTTCTTTGATGACTATCCATCCCGGCGGTATCAGTCTGTCCTCATAAATCGTTGGACCAATGGCTGCGACGTGGAAGTAGAGCGGCGTCACTGGACCGTCCGGTTGGTCTAGCACGATTATGTCGCATGGGTCGAGCTCACCCGTCTCGTTCTGGTCTATCCACTCTATAGCTTGGAATTCGCAGCTGCGGATTCCTAGTGGCCACTCGCCGTGCCATACGCTGCCAACCGGTGGTGGTGGTGAAACTATGGGGCTGAGTACGAAGTACTGGCATATCAGGTTGTGGTCCTCTATTCCAATCGTCACGTTCATGCGGTTCACTGCGGTGTTTAGTAGGTTGAGCTTCTGGTCCCACAGGTCAAGCGCTAAATGTCCCGTCGTCTCGTTATAGTCAAAGACGTGGTACCAAACTGTGCCGTTGAGCTGGACCCAGTCGCTTTGGTCTAGTATTCCATTCCAGTTGTCTCTCCACTCCGTTATTATCCATAGAAGGCTGAAGTGTGGAGAAATCTCGTGCCAGTAGCTGCTCACCACGCCAGGTGTCAATCTCTCTAAGACCATCAGTGTGTGGACATTGATTTCTTTTGGATACTTGTTGAAGAAGGTCGGGTTCTTTTCTAGTATTACGCTGACGTCGGGTGTGTGGCTCACGAACTTGTAGGGTCCTGTTGCGATGCAGTTGGGGTCCGGCTGGAAGAGCGTTGGATTGCCTGTCTCTATTATTGGTTTCCATATGTGCTTTGGTATGATGTACTCTCCGCCTAGTATCCAGCCAATGGCGTAGACGCTCTTCACGTCCAACAATAGTTCAACGTTACACGCGTCGAGGATAGTATATGAGATGATTGTTTCCACTTGTGGGTAGTACCACGGCGGCGGGAAGCCTCTGGCCAGCAGCATCGGTGTGGACTCGACTAGTGTGAAGATGACGTCTGCCATGCTGAAGGGTACGCCGTCGCTCCACGTTATGTCAGGTCGCAGTGTCAGCGTCACTTTTGTTAGGGTTTCGCCTGTTATAGGATGGACCCACGTTCCTTCTTTCCACGTTTTGACCAGCCATGGCTTCCATATTGACGGGTCGTATGGGTCTCTGAAGCCGAGGCTGTCGTACATCTTGTTCAGGACTTCGTGGTCCCAGTACCACTCTGCGTATATTGGGTTGATGTGCTGCGGATAGCCCACAGTCTTCCAGCCGTACCTCATTGTCATGTGCGCACAATCGCCGTAGTCGTCTGGTTCTGGGTGGGCGTTCAGGAACGTCCACCAAGAGTTTGTGCCGAAGCCCACCTGGTTCACTATGCCCGTCCAGTTCTTGCCCTCGTACTTGTCCTCTGGACCTGTTGCGCCGCCGTCGCCGACGTATTTGACGCTGTGGGCCTTGTAGGCTACGTTGCAGTAGAGTGGCAATTGGGCTGCTAGGAAGGCGAAGCGAACCTGAAAGTCAATGGTTGCCTGCTTCGCCTCGTCAAACGTATTCGCATACTTTATTCTCCGACCAATATCGTTCAGTATCGGGTCGTTTAGGTAGCCTTCGTTGTTGCAGCTGGACGTGGGGTCGTACCAGTAGCCAGCCTCGGTGAAGAGGTCGTGGAGGTAGTCTGGGTCTGGTCCGACGTTGATCCAGCCGAACGTGGACATGTGGAAGTTGTCTTCCAGCATTGACTTTATGTAGTTCTGCAGCGCTGAGAGCGGACACGCTACGACGTTGATCCTTATGCCTGATGCCGCCATCTCCTCGACGAGCATCTCGCCAGCCTTCCTTCTGCCGGCGTGGTCCTGTCGATAGTTGAATGTGGGTTTCAGCTCCTCTCCGGCTTCCCTGACGTTGT
>Ga0209725_1000755_pt1 | contig 19064 bp, 18 predicted proteins | sample I18A1metaG_FD_184145 | JGI IMG/M metagenome (GOLD analysis project Ga0209725, IMG submission 184145) | Lake sediment bacterial and archeal communities from Gulf of Boni, Indonesia to study Microbial Dark Matter (Phase II) - ​I18A1 metaG... | ecosystem: Environmental > Aquatic > Freshwater > Lake... | reverse complement strand
GTGAAGAACACACAGGAAAATCCAAGGACTAATATGCAAACTAAGCACGCGAGCCTAGGCGTAACGTTCTTCGAAGACAATGATATCACCGGGATCTCAGGGATCTCTGAGGTGGGAAGCTTCAGCTTCTTCCTTCAATGATACCTCAAAAAAAGAAAAGACGACTATCCCGAATTAATAAGCATACTTGGGCCGCAGGTCACTGGAGATTCGACTGTTCTCAGCCCAACAGAAGGGCTTTTACTTTGACCTGCGCATCCTACATCCGACAAGAGCCATGATATCATTGGAAACAAGACGTGCATTTCATGGAGGGTGAGCACTACCGGCCCAGTTATCATATGAGGAGCAGGCCCAAGCAATGGTTGTGCAGAAGTCAAAGACATTTCGGACAAGCTGGGCTAACACTGTGAAAGTGTGCCGAGATGATGGATCGAGGAAGAGAGAAACAGAAGCTTCGGAGATGGTGTATCAGGAGACTTTTGGAAGACTGGACGATGAGAAGAGTCTCGGAGCATGCGAGGATACCGAAGAGTACGGTTCACGATTGGTGGAATCGCTTCCAATGGAAAGGAGGGGAGGGGCTGGTCGACGCGTCCAGGAGACCGCGTAGGATACATCGCCTACCTGAAGCCACGGTCCGTCGCGTTATCGAGATCAGACAACGGGAGGGATGGTGCCATGAAGCCATCGCCGCATACCTACACCAACAAGAGAACATCAAGGTAAGTAGCGGCTCCGCATACGTCATCCTCAAACGCAACGGGCTGATCACAAAGCCATACAAGCCTAGAAGGCAGCGGACGTTCATCCGATTCGCTAGACAGCATCCTGACAGCCTATGGCAGACAGACATCACAGAGTACGGCGACCAATGCCTAATCGCCTTCCTGGATGACTGCAGCAGATATGTTCCAGCCGTAAGCCTATGCCCGGAAGCCACAACAGACAACGTTTTAGAAACGTTGGAAGAAGCGCTCTCCAATGGAAGAACCCCTCAGCAAATCCTGTCGGATCATGGCACACAATACTGGAGCAACGACAGCCCAGGCAGATTCACCACATACCTCCACTCACAAGGAATCGAGCACATCCTAGGTTCCACTGGAAAACCAACCACACAAGGCAAGATAGAACGATTCTTCCAAACCTTCCAACGCTACTACCCCAGATTCAACGATGTGGACCGCTTCAGAAAATACTACAACGACAAGCCGCATCGAAGCCTTAATTACAAAACGCCGGCACAGATCTACTTCAACTAGCTGTCCGATATGTCATTGACTCCCGCACCCAAGCAATGGTTGAGTATGCGCTTAAAGAGAGAAGCCCGGGAATTGTTCATGTGGATCCCATCTGTCTGACCATAAGTCTGCTCGGCTCATGCATCATGTATCAAGGACGAAGGAGATGAGATAGAATGCTTCGTGACAGACGACAGGTAGATGCTAGCCAGAAGTACGCGAATATCAGAGATCACGCAAACGTCAGCTAGGTTTTTCTCGTGGATACTCAATCGCCAAGCGTCTCAACACGCTCTTCGTGGCTAGCTCCAAAGCCTCCTGTAATCGACGAACGGAGATGGCATTGTTCCCGGCTTTGAGTGCGTTCTCTGCCTCGAGGAGCCAAGTGGCGCTCATTGCGTAGTCGCTTGCCATTCGCGTAGTCTTCATATCTCGACGACCTCTGTTGGCTTGGCATCGGGCTTGAGAATCCAGTAGTAACCTTTCTCAGAGGTAACCTTTCGCGCTCCAAGCTCTCTCAGTCTTCGCCTCACTGACTTCAAGATTCCAGTGAGGAATTCGTACCTATCGAAGGCGATGACGCCGTGGTCGGCGATGTCCAATAGGATCGGGGGATGCTTGGACACTTCTTCAGGTGTTAGGAATATGTCTGATACGGTTCCGTGTCTACCCAGAGACCTGAGTTTGCGATGGGCATCAGTCTGCCTGAGGCTGTTGTGGATGGGGTTCGTCTCACGGAACCGCAAGCCGATATCCCGAGGCAACCCGTCTGCTACTATGAGCGCATCAAGGTCGCTCTCTGGGGTGGCTTGGCCTCTTGCAACCGACCCGAAGAAGCAGATAGACCTTAGACGGCTATTGAAATGCACCTTGACATGCCTAGCATACTCTTCAGCGAGCTCCTTGTACTCGTGCTGAATCCTGAGGTTCGGCATGGATGGGCTCTCTTTGTAACTTCTGCTTCCCTCGCTTCTATAAGCGTAGCCCTCTCCCCAGACAGGACGGCGAGTGCTTATAGCTTATGACGACTTGCACTGCTAGGTCCAGAGAAACGACTATTCATGTTGGAAGTTAAGTGACCCTCATGGGAGATTCGGAAAATGGTTAAGATGGAACTCTGGCGAAAGAACTGTCGACGAGACCTTGGTGCAACTGACGATCTAAATGGACGTGTACGATATGATGTTGATGTTTGTCTAGATGCATTAGGCATGTATTTTCAGACGTGAATTTGATGAAGAAGGTTGTTCAGACTGTGTTAGAGATGTCTGACTACGAGTGTTTCAGGAAGGTTGCAAGGGACAGAGGGCTGAAGGTCAAGGAGGCTTCTACTCGTCGAACTGGTGGGGTCCTTTCTTGGAAGAAGCCTTTTATGTGAATAGGGTTGGCCTTTATGTTGGTTTTGTTTTGATTGCTCTGTCTCACATCATGTTTGGGGCCGTCGTTTGTCTAGCGGTTCGCATCGTCCTCAAGCTACTGGGAATACGCTCCCCTCCGACACTGTTCTATCCCTTCACCTTGTTCATGATGGAGTTTCCGGACGTAGACCATCTCTTCCAAATGGAAGTCACGGCAAGGCAGTTAGTTCCCTTCACAATCTGGGACTTGTTCCGATGGCAACTAAGAACAGAGTATCTTCCATTCACCTTTCTCCATTACTGGGCGTATCCGCTTGTCATGCTCCTTCTGTTGGCTCTACCCCTTCGGTTGAAGAGAGCCAAATGGGTTATGACTGGAGCTTTCCTAGGTTGGTCAACTCACCTAGTACTCGATGGTGTCCTGCTCTTCATCTAGGTGCATGGAATCTACAAGAATCGCGTCAGCAGAAGGAGAAGGCAGGGGAGCGCGAGCATCGCGGAGGAATAGGTGAAGTGGCAGAACGCATCCATTGAGGAACCTATTGCCGAGATCGAACCGATCTTCAGAACCTTGACGGTGTAGCGCTCAAGATTCAATAACCTAGAAGCTTTCAAAGCTCATCGCAATACAAACCTCATGTAGCCCCGAACCATGGGGCCCTGAGGTGAAGAAACCATTATTGTGCCCGTGGATTTGGATGAGGTTTACGATAGTAGGACTTCTGTGATCATTTCTAGGCAAGTAGCGCAGGACGTTAGCGACATTGATTCCTTCATAGAAAAATGCGATCGCTTGAGAGAGGTTTAGGGACACGCATGCCTGTCAGAACCTAGGCTTCGCTTGCGACTACTGAGAATTCGCCAGGGTAGTCTGGCAAACCGTTTCTGTTGAGGTCTTGCCAACGGACAATGTACCAGCCAGCGGTCAGAGATGCTAGGTCTATGTACTTGCCGTCGAAGTAGACGCCTGCGCAGTATGTCCCGGGCGCTCCGATTCCCCAGAGTGAGATCACTGTATGCGCGCCGTCCTGTATCACTTCCATGACGAAGTAGTCTTGGGTTGGGGTGATGGTTGCTGGGTTGATTGTGTATACGACTGTTGCGCCCTTCTTGATGATGTATTGGCCGCCTTCAATGTAGAACTTCAGAGGCGCCATGCCGTTGTCCTCATAGTATGCCAGAGTCGGGTTCGCAGCCCGTCCACCAACCATCACGAGATGCGTGTAGTCACTCCACGTCGGTGCCTTCGTGACTTGGTTGATCCGCACTGAGTCTGTCTTCGGGAATAGTCTTTTCGGCGGGTTCCTATGTGCATACATGAAGCCTAGGCTTGAGTCATCGTATATGTTGCCGGTTGCCATGAAGCCTACACTATCGGTTCCAGAGAAGATCGCTGTCAAGGTTTGACCAAACCCTGCTCTGACATTCAAAGTCACATCTACTGTATGGGTTTTTCCGAGGGCGCTAGCCCATATGGTTAAGGTATATGTTCCAGGTGGAGTCGAAGGCGATGTGGAAACGGTTAACGTTGAAGATGCATTGCCGGATAATGAGGATGAATTGAATGAGCCAGTCGTATATGCAGGGAGGTTTGAGACGTTAAGGGACACCTTCTGGTTGAAGCCGTGAAGCGATGCTAATGTGACTGTGAAAGTTGTTGATTGGCCTAGGCCGACCGTCTGAGATGAGGGATTCACTGAAATGGTGAAGTGAGGTTCCACAACTACTTGAAGCGATAAGCCACCAATGACTCTGTCTCCAATCATGGAGACGACGGAAAACGTGGCATTCGTGCCAAGGGGAGCGCCGGGCGGTGGGATAACCGTGAGGGTTATGTCATCTCTTTCGCCTATAGTGTTCCATGCGCTCAGTGTAACTACGCTTTTATCCAACGTTGCGATCCAACCGGGTGGTATGTCAGACATAATGTGCAGATACACTCTGTTCGTGTCCTTGTAAGGGTTGTATACTGTAAACTTTTCTTGCATCGTACTAGCGGAACTAACACCGAAATTTGCGTAACCTTGATTGTTACGATCGTTCTCATCATGTGAATACTTTACCTCTATTTCAACCTCGAAACAGTAGTGTTCCTTCTTATCAGGAGTGAATGCAATGCTGACTTTAGCGGAGCCCCCTGCGGCTATGGAACACTTGGCTGAACCGAAAGGTGTTCCTTTGCCTGCAATGATTAGCGCTGCGTCCGGTTCGAAGTCATAATAGCTGAACTGAACTTCAACCTCTCCCTCTAAGGTGTTGTCTGGTCCGTCGTTTCTAATGAGTGCCCAAACGTAGTTAGTCTTCCCAGGGATGAGGTATCCAGATCTGGGAGTTGGCTGAGGTTGATTGGTCACCCATACGTCCGGGTTTATCCCATTATTCCCAAACGTGATCTTCACGTCGACTAATTGATGTGGCTCAGGTACAGGTGCATATATGGGCGGACCTGGTTCAGGTGGGAGCCCAGGAAGCGGAGGCGGAGGACACCATGCGACGTACCATGTCCTGAGATCAGCGTCATATTGCCCTGGACTTGGGGTAAATATCATTGCAAAGCTAACATAACAAGTCATATAATTAAAATCTATAAAATATGCTGAAATGAAATAGTATTTTTGATATAGAGGCACTTGACGAAAATCGAAACTTGTTTGAAACCCCTTTGCATCACGAAAGGGAGGGGGAGCCCCACGAACGGGACAGACACTAACGTAAACGTAAGAAGCCCACTGTACGTTATAGCGAAAATAAACGTTTACAGTGACATTAAAGTGATTCGTGGGCGGTGGAGTTGGCGGCTGAGCTCCATTGTAAACCGTCACCTCAAAGGACCATGTGCTAAGATTAAGGACTTTAAAATCCATGGTTATTTCGGGATAAAGGCCCCTAATCCTGTAGCTCGGGTGGGGTATCGTGAGCCTTTGCCCATCTTGATAAGGAGCGGCGTAGAGCCCAAGAATTGTCGGATTAGCGTCCATAATTTTTAGGGGTCCACGTCCCGCATGGGGTCCCCAACGCTTCACGGTATAATTCCACCAATCGGCAGAACCGTAGCGATAAATCAGGTTGGGGGCTTCTCCCCCCTGAAGCGCCAAGGTGTCATCAACTTCATAGACTAAGACACCGCCCGGCCTCCCATGACTTGGTTTCCGCACTTCCGCGAGGTAGTATAAATCTTCTGTCAAGTGAACTCTGATACCGTGAAATGAATAGCCTGTTTCCGTTGGGTTTTCTAGCGGATCGACCTGGGCAGTTACCGACTCTCCTGATGGGTAGACGTCTCTGATTGTTTGGATCCATCCAAGTCTATTCTTTGTCCATATGGTTGGATGAGTAGGGTCTTCACCAGTCGAATTTGGAAGCCACTGACCCGTAGCCATCAAATCCCAATGGCCTACGCAATTGTCCTCATCCACAATGGTGTCATTGTTCATGTCGAACCATTGGGTGAGGTTGTAGTTGTATAGGTCGGGCAATCCAAAAGTATGTCCGATCTGGTGGGCTATGACGCCGATCGGATCAAATTCGGAGACTACGCAAATCTTGCGTCTAAGCCTTCCATCAGGGCTGTCTATGAACATTTCACGCTGATAACCGAACGAGGTTATGTCACTGTCACTCTTTGAAACAACCTCGTTTCTACCCGCGTGCACAATCACAATCAGCTCATAATTTCTGTACTGCACACCAAGCGAAGCACCCACTTCTACGGCGTCTCTCACTAACTCCCAAATCCTCTCTCGCCGAAAGCCACCAGAACCGTAATAGGCCAAGGGATTAGGTAAACGATACCAATCAGACAGAACATGCCCAACAAATCCAGACTGTTGATAGGAAATGCTTTTCCAATAGTCATTCAGCGACGAGAATATGCGCGTACTGATTTCTTTCACTGATCTTGTATTTGTCACATCAGAGAATTTCACCAAGATTACGACTGTGTTGTGCGTATCTGCTGAACCCACGGCCCTCTTGCCTTCGATAGCTCTTGCTCCCTCTCTTTGACTTAGAACGGAACCGTGTTCATTGAAGGCAGGGACATTAAACAAGATGAGTGAGGTTAGGAACAGTAATAAGACTACTTTCTTGCTTTTCAATCACATACCTCGTTAAGTCTATTGGCGGCTTCGGCTCAACAGATGTGTAGCGTCACTCATAGTTATAACTTTTGGTTAAAGGGGGGCAGCGAGAAGCTTCCGTTCAACAATTACCGCATGTGGCGAGAAATGGTTGCGGAGGTTATGAGCGATAAGTCAAAGGTGCGGTGATGGTATTTGCACCTTGGCCCTATTCTTGGCTTCTAGCTGGGATACGAGACCTTCGGGTTGTTCTAAACTCGGCCATAGCTTGAGTCTGACTACAACTATCACGAGCTCGTCTACTGACGATACTGCTCAAGAAGCGATTATTTTGGCTTCACGCCGAACCATCCAAAAAGGTTACAAAGGGTTAAACGTTACAGTGGACTGATACAACTATGGTCGAGAGTAGGGAAGAGATGACAGCCAAAACCATCAGCGAGTTTGATTTTGTTCTGTCCATGGGTGATAAGCTCGGCGAATATGTTCACCAATGGATAGCTGTTGTTGATGACAAACTTGTTGCTAAGGGGCGCACCCCAAAAGAGGTCTACGTCAAGGCAAGAAAGAAGCACCCGACAAGAATACCATTCGTTATGAAAGTTCCTGCCGATGAAGTCGTGCTGCTGTGAGCAGCATGACTTGGCAGAAGAAACCTAAGTCCATAACCTGTAAGTATCTTGCTTACAGATTCTCTCTAGAGGGCCCTCCCAAGTACATACGGCTACCAATGGTTCATGTTTACCTCAAATCTGGCGATAAGGAGTTCACAACTATCGGGTTGGTGGATTCTGGTTCTACAGCTACCTTTCTTCCCTGCGAACTAGTTGAGATTCTGGAACTATCAAATCTTCAGGACTCCAGTGCGAGGGGAGCAGGAGGTGTTTTTCCCACATGGTTAGCAAAAGTGGACGTACTCAAGTTGATCAAGCATAAGGAGCCATTTGACACTTTTCAGAATGTTCGAGTGCACATACCCAAGCAAACGGGCGCAATACCTTATGTCGTTCTCGGAAGGGACACGATCTTCACTCATTTTGATATCACTTTCTACGAGAATAAGAGAAAAATGACATTCATCAGGCTGTAGGCAGTCAACAGCGCAAAACGAGTCCCTATCAGGTTCATGCGCCGTCAGTATCCGACAATAGTTAACAATGTCAAGAATCCTACACCAAGTTAGCAGAGCCCATAGTCATAAGAAGCTTAAGCTGACAGGTCAGTGCAAAAGACGCTTTTGTTTCTTCAGTACTTGGGATGCTTCCTTGATCCTTTCCTTCTCCAGCTTGTCCATTTGATAACCCTGCTCTCATCTTCACGAGCGTGGGGCCCCTGTTTCCAGGCGATTTCAGGCGGTAGAGCTAGTCCACGTATTCCCCTTTCCTACCGGTGTATCATTTGCATCTCGATCCTGTCTTTTGGCGATTTGATTTGCAGTCCTGTTTGAGTGCTTTGGTCTCTCGGCAACGTGTCTTGAGTGGTTGTCTGGGAAATCGATTGTTACTGTGATAGTCTTGACCTTTGCCTTCATGGATGCTTCTTCTCGGCTTAGCTTCCTAACTGCTCCTTATGCCTCGCTCTCTGCTCGTCTAGTTCCCTCAATGACTTCTGGGCGTTGAGCGCCTTTTGGAATAAGCTGCGGAGGTTCAAGGTCGCCCCACGGCCTCTTCGATATAAGCGAGTTTATTTTGCTCAGTCTTCCTATGCTTTAGGGAATGCGTCGGGTTCTGGGAAGTTCTGAAGGTTGCGGAGGAGTGAAGAGGCAAGGCGTTGGCTTTCGGAAGCGCAGTGGGACCTCGAAACTGCCCAGATACTTCACAAGTCACGAAGGTACAACTCCTGCGCCTTCATCTGCCAGCAAGCAGGCGAGAAGGCTGCTAAGGCGCTTCTCTATGTGATTGGAGAGTCACCTTTTGGTCACTCGATACGCGAGCTCCTCACGCGATATGCGGAAGCGAAGCATGAGAATCTAGATGAGCTGCTTCCTCTTGCCTCGGAGCTTGATCGGCATTATGTTCCTGCCAGATACCCGAGCGCTATTCCATCTGGGACCCCGCACGAGAACTATGATGAGGTTGTTAGCAGTAGAACCTTGGATCACGCAGCCAAGATTATCCAGTACGTCCAGAGGCAGCTTCAATGACAAAGCTCCAATCCCCCGGTTTTCAAAACGAACTAGAGGGCTACTGCGATCGACTTGCGCGCCTGTACGATCAGCCCACCATCATACTATCTGGGTCAACAGCGGTTGGAGAGGACATGCCGTGGAGTGATGTAGATCTGATCGTGATAGCGGATTTCAAGAAATCCTTCCTAGAACGTTTGGAAGAGCTGGCCCCGCCCCGCGATAGCCGTTTCAACTTTGAAGTGATCGGCTACACACCGCAAGAATTCATCTACATGCTTGATCGGCTCGATATCAAAGCCATCGAGGCGGTGGAAGAAGGCATTCCGGTCATCAGCAACCCACTCTTCTTCGACGAACTGAAGCGGAAACTCGACCAATTGAAGAGTATGGGACTCACGAAGACAAACTGCACATATAGGCTCTGCCTCTCCAGTTGAGGAGAGCCAGATGGGTATGGCTGGAGCTTTCCTCATTCGAGGCTTTTTAGTGGTATGTTAGCTGGCGCTGGCTTTCAGGAGTCGGCTCGAAAAAGAGGTCAGTCCGACTTCTACTTGCCAACGAAGACTTGCGACAATGCGTTGTTCAAAGGGTTATAAAGCTGATAATGTCACATCTATCATGTGACGGCCATGATGCGACCTTTCCTTGAAGCAGTCAGGACGTTCAAGTTGAAGCCGTTCCGGACAGCAGATCTGGTGGAGAATCTGGGTTACGCGACTGGCTACGCAAGGAATTTCCTCAGCCAAGCGACACGACAACGCCTACTGGTAGCCGGACCTAAAGAGAGAAAGAGGGAAAAGACATTCATGGTCAACCCCAGTGTGATCAGAAAGATAATCCTGAAAGGCGGAAGAGAAAAAGAGGAGCTTATTGAAGCGCTTGGGCTTCACTCAAAATACCTCGGCGAGTACATCGCCCTGAAAGGATTTGAGGTCGTTGACCATGACCTGAACCTTTACACGCTTGGCGAGAGGATCTTCTCCGACGTGGAAGGACAAGACGAGATTGTGATCACCAACGTGGGCATCCCTAAGAAGATCATAACCATAGAAATCTAGAAATAGATAGGAGGTCCGTGTCCTAGGTGGGTATCGGAAAATGCTGGAAGTTCAATGACTGTGAACAACCTCCCTACCCCACCATCGAGGTCACAGTTTCATCAGCTGATCACAAAGCAACTATCAGCCCAAAAGTCGACACGGGCTTCAACGGTTCACTCGCAATAGACAGAGAATCTGTGAAGACGCTTAGCCTCGCACCCGTAGGCACGACTCTCGTGAAAACTGCGACCGGACATAACGAAGTGTCTCTCTACGTTGTGAGTATCTCCCAACCGGACCTAGCTATCATCCAAAAAACTCTTGCAATAGGCACGAAACGTTCACTTGTAGGAAGAAAACTACTTGAGAAGAGGACATGGCTACTCGACTGCAAGAAGGGAAGGTTCTGCATCATAACGGATTAAGCTGACTAGAGAGATGCAGGATCTAGACGGAATGTACGTCAGCTACCAACGATTGAAATCGTTGGCTTGTCCTTAAGAGACCATTAAGAGCTCCCTCCCATACCCTGAACAGCTAAGAGGTCTCGACAGAAAAACGAGCAGCCACAGCCTCACGCCCCAGGGGCTAAACGGGATTCATCAAGCAGAGCATCAGATTGCAGGAACATCAGCATCTTTTTCAGAACAAAGTACCCGGGAGACCTGACGCGATAGGCAAGATGCCTGGAAGGGAATTCTCAAAGTTCGCTCCAAACCTACCAGTGGGCTGTCGATCTTTCACTTCCGTATGTCGGAGAGCCATTCGTTGTCGGTTGGGCGTCCAAAAGTGTTCGCAAAGTTGGCGAACTCTAGCGCAACCATTCGGGTGAGTGAATAGCTCCCGGTTGGCTTTAGTTTCTGCGTCCTATTTCAGCTCGTTTCTTGAAGCCGAGGATGGTTATCCCGATCAGGTTTTCTCCATGGTATCTGTAGACGATCCCGTCTAGGTCGATGCTGTCTGAAGGATTCTTGCGAGGTAAGGTTTCATCTCAGGATGCTTTGTGGAGATATGCTTCCAACATTGCTCCGTCAGCTTCAAGACAATTTCATCTGGGCTTCGGACCTTTCCAAGCTGCAACCAAACTAGGCCTCTCTCTCCGTGTTGTCATGACTGGAGTACTGGTTACTTCTCGAAGGGCCTTGCAGACCTCTCTAGTTTGCCATTACGCTCTCCTTGATTGTCGAGCGGTCACGCATGTTTTAGGTTGATTCCACTACGGTTGAGCTGAGAGAATACGTTTCCAAGACTGAGCCGCTACACAATGAAGCGAATTGAGAGGAGAATTCACTGTAAGAGCTCGAACCTTTGGACTACGCAACAGCATCGAACAATGGTTCAGCCATCTCAGAACAAGAACCAAACGCTTATACAACAACTTCCCAAAACGGCTAAAGCCTAAAAGCGTCCAGACATACCTCGCAACCCACACCGCAACCTACAACCTTCTGCTAGGCTTAACTTGACAACCTCCAAGACATTACCACAAAACCTTTAGGAAGCACTCAAAACGGGTGGTCTTCATGCTGTAAGGGTTCATGACCGATGGAACCGGAAAGGGGCTGGATGTGACTCGAAAAGAGGAAGAAGAACAGCTGCTCGTAAGGTCAAAGCAGTTCCTGGAAACTGCTGAATACCAGATAACCAGAGGTCTTTACGGCCTCGCCGCATTCAGCCTGGAACAAGCCTTACAGCTGTTCCTCAAATCGAAAATGCTAACAGCCGGCGCCGACTTTCCGAGAACTCACAGTGTCAGAACCCTCTTGGAGATACTCTCAGATCTCGCACCAGAGGAGAAGAAGGCGTCTATGAAGAGCATGCTGAACAGCTGTCTCCTTGAACTAGGAATGTTAGAAGATGCTTACATAACTTCTAGGTACCTGCCAAGAGAGATCAAGAGAGACGAGGTTGAAAGATTAATGAGGGTTGTCAAGGAAGTGATGGAAAATGTCACATGAGATCATAGTGAAGACCGCTATGAGAAGGCGCGAAGTCTTCAAGAACCTTGCAGAACATCTCCAAACCATCAGAGAGACGGCCCTCAAACTAGATCCCAACGCTGAAACATATCTATTCGGTTCTGTAGCGGAGAACAGACACAACTATTCAAGCGACATAGACGTTCTAGTAGTTACCAATTTGGAACCCGCTAGGATGCAGCTTGAACTCTGGAAGGCGGGAATAAGAGAGCCATTCCAAGTTCACGTGCAACCGCCCGAGAAGGCAGACTTCTACCGAAGAAGAGTCAAACTTGTAACACATCCGCTGCTATGACACGAATTGGCTGAAACTCTGAGACTACGCAAATCTTGCGTCTAATCCTTCCGTTAGCGGTGTCCATGAACACTTCACACCGATAACCAAAGGAGGTTATGTCACTGTCATTCTTCGAAACAACCTTGTTCTTGCCCGCGGGCACAATCACAATCAGCTTAGGTCTTGTACTGTACGCCACCGAGCCTGGCACTCACATCTACGGCGTCTCTCACAGGCTCCCAAGTCTTCTCCGGCCGAAGGCCACCAGAACCATAACAGGCCAAAGGATTACGCAAAACATACCGATTAGGGGAAACATCCCGAACAAACCTTGAGATTCTGAAGCTCCGCTGGATTAGGAAGATGGAAAAAAGGGGAGTTGAACCCGCTTGGTTGCGGGTTTACGGGTAGATCTTCTGGATTTCTACTAGGTCGACGAATGTGTCGTTGTTGCCTGTGACGGTTAGTCCAGCACAGCCGGTCCAAGTGGTCGCCAAGTCGTTCCAGCCGATTACGTAGACGTTGTTTGTGTAGCTTCCTGGGCTCGCCATCACGTTCTTAACGAACCATTGGGCGCCCGCTTGGGTGCCTGGTGCGTTGAGACCTGTGATGATGAAGATTATGCGTCCGCTTGAGTCTGTGAAGCTTTGGATGAGGGCTATGTCTCTCTGCAGTCCCCAGACATCAGTGGCCGGTACGCTTGCGATCACTGTTCCAGCTCTCAGTACGAACTGGTAGTAGTCTACGCCTGCTATGTTCTGTACTCTGAAGTATGCCGGTGACTGGTCTGCTCCTACTGCATCGACCATGTAGTAGTGGATTGCGTTGTTCACTGCTGGTCCGCTGGTCATTACGATGTAGCTGCCTGCCGGTGCCCATGTGAGCAGTGGCTTGCCGGTGGTTAGGTCGACGGCTGAGGCTGAGGTGTCCCATGCCTGGCCGTAGCCTGAGCCTCCAGCTCCCTGCAGCGCACCTGAAGCAGCGTATACGTCGGACGGAGAGGCTACTCCGACTCCTGGGAGCTTGCCTGTTGTGGTTGTTGCTGGGTATAGGTACTTGAGGGTTGATCCGCCTGCTAGGACTTTGTTGGCTACGTCGCCTGCTGTCGCTGTCGGTCCACCTACCGGTAGAACCTGGAAGCTGACTATGTCAGACTGTGCCAAGCCTAGCTCATGTGGTCCGTTAGCAGGGGCTGGGCCTCCGTAGTCGAAGATGTTGTCAAGGTCGTTGTCGTTCCAGATCCACAGCCTGTATGTTCCAGTTGCGAGTGTTGGCACTTGGAATGTCAGCGATATGTCACCTGAGGCAGGCACTGCAGCGACAACTCCAACAATCGTGCCGACTGTCGGCGTGGCGGCAGTTGGGTCTCCTCCGAGAACTAGTCGGAGGACGTTGGCTGCAGGTCCGAAGCCTCTGCCTGTGACAGATATGTAGCTGCCTACTGTTCCTGAGGTTGCGTTGGGTGTTATCTTCGGATAGATGATGAGGTTGTTCACAGCCGGTGTCATCACTGTGACTCCTGCCGCGTCCCTCGTCTGAACACTGAAGGCCGCTGCGGTTAACGGGAACGCTCCCGCCACTGGCGGAATAGTGATTGACTTTGTCGCTGATGAGCCGAGGCTGTTAGCGGTAAAGGTTTCTCCTGTGAAGGTCTGTGCTGCGAGTGGGCCGAACCAGATCTGGTAGCTGAAGGTTGCTGCGTGGCCGCGCGCGTTGATGAAGACAGTGTCTCCCACGTGCGCCGTTGTCGGAGACGGAGCCACACTTGGGTTGACTGTGAAGAGTACGAAGCTGTCCTGTCCTGCCCCTATGAATGGTGCCTGGAACTCGTAGTATGCGCCTGGGTCCTTGCTGTAGAAGTATGATGTCGTCGGTGCCGCTGCGGTTGCGAAGTCTATTACTTGGCGTCCTCCGTTGGCGTTAGCGTCGAGGCCTGCGGAGGCTGGAGTGTCGAAGCTGAACTGTGCGTAGCCGTTCGAGGGCACTGTGAAGGAGTAAGCGCTTGTTCCAAGCTCAGCGCCTCCCCACCTGACCACATAGCTTCCAGCCGCGAAGCCGTGCACCGTAACGGTGATCGGCGTTCCGACTACGCCTGCAGCCAGGTTGGTCACATAGAATGGCACGATGGTTATCGTTGCGCTTGCGCTGCTGCTGGGCGTACTGACCACGAGCGTATTCGAACCTGCTGGAACATCCGGGGTTACAGTTACGATGTTGGCAGCAGTTGTTCCAGTCGCTGTTGTTGCGACTACTCCGATCGTGAGCGGTACTCCGCCGAGAGTCGCGGTGACAGGTTCGAGCGATGCGAACCCGGTCAATGCTTCTATGGTGAAGCCTTGACCCCAGAACCTTCTTGTTCTACCCCAGACACCACCGGCCGATGTCAGTCGCACTCTGGCTGTGATCGTCCATGCGACTGCTGCTGGAGGATCAGTGATCAGTCGTGTACCTGCAAAGCCGTCGTATATGCGCGCCTCGTATGGTACTGGTGGATTCGACGCCAAGGAGGGTATGCCGTTGTCTGTTGAATGAACTTCGAGGGCTCCGTTCGCATCAGCCCATAGCACATCGAGGCCTGACGGTGCTGTCAAGAGGTATGTGTTCGGCGCGTTCGGGTCTCGGAACGCCAGCTTCAGACCCGAGCCTTGGCTGTATGCACCGGCTCCACTGTGCCTGACTCTGACATCATGGCTGTTGATCGCGGTGTCTGAGAACCCTTTCAGAACGTTGCCTGGAGATACTCCTGCGGCCGGGACTGCTGTCTGGTCTGCCTCACCTGCACAGACGCTATTAACCACGGCTATCACAAAGCCTGTAGCGTCCACGACTGTGATCAGCCTGGTGTCACCTGCAGAAACCGTCACAGCGCCCGCTCCAGCAACGTTGCCGTTGAGGTAGAAGGGTTCACCTGCATCGTATCTGCCGTTCAGGTTGCTATCTATGTAACCTTCACCTGTGACTCCTCCACCGACTGGGAAAGCTGCGTCGAGCAGAGGAATGTCGGTGGCGCTAACTCCTCCGCTTACATCAGTGTCGATGTATATGGGTTCAGGGTACTGGTATCCAGCCGTCGCTACGTTGTACCAGCCCCACGTGGCTGGGACAGCCAAGACAGCGGCGCCGATGTCAAGGTGTCCAGCAGCAACCACTGATCCTGCTGCGTACCTTGTCGCTGCCCTCACTACTGGTGTAAGCCGAATGTCGCCTATTGCGACGGCCCCAGCTGCAGCTGTGTACAGCTCTATAGGCGCGTCGCCTGCAAACGTGTATCCAGCGCTGCCGTCCCTGTCGAAGAACCTCGTACCCACAGGGAACAAGGTTATCGCGAGGCCAATGTCATTGTCTCCAGCTACTACTGCAACGCCCGCTGCTCTCCCAACCATCGCGACGAGTGCCCAACCTATGTCAACATCGCCGGTGATGACTGTTGATCCGACAGCGTACCTTGAGATGGCTCCTGCCACTACCCGGAAGACGCCTTGAAGCCTGACGTCGTTTACACTGACAGCGCCGCTTGCGTCATTGTCTCTGTAGAGGAACTCTTTGCCTGCGGCGCCCGGTCCGGCCGGGCTAGCGGCTCCCCATCCTTCCTGCGCTGCTACGGTTGCTCCGAAGCCTGCACCCCAAGCCCTAGTGCCTGTCAAGCCTACTCTGCCTGAGGTTGCGCTTAGCTGGAGGAAGCCAGCGAAGACGCCTACAGCGGTCGGTGTGGAAACTATGATTCCTCCTTCCGTCTGTGTGCCTGGCATCGGTACTAGGTCTGGTGTGCTGAAGGTCAATGCTGGCTGGCTAGGGCCGCTCAGAACGATGTCCGTCTTGCCCACAATGCCCAAAGTGGTCAAGAGCGTGAACGTAACCGCTGTGCCCACACCTGGAGTTCTCCCGCTCAACTGTGCTGCTGTTCCACCCCATATGCCGATCGCGTTCGGGGTGAAGCCTGCGAAGGAAAGCGTTGCTCCTCCCACGGTTGCACTGTTAATCAGATTCTGGGGGAAGCCTTCACCGCTCATGAATAGGGTGCTGCCTGCAGTTGGCAAGGTGCTTATCACTCCAGCCAATGTGTCTGCGTCGGCTCCGTCCGCCTTGTTCGCTGCCTCCCAAATGTAGATCTTCGGATTCACCGTGAAGGTAGTTGTTCCAGTTCCTGTTGTACTTGAGCCGAAGGTGAGGCCAGTCGCCGTCACCGTGTACGTTGCACCTCTAAGCGACGGGATCGCTATGTCCGTTGGTACTGCGGCTGTTGCTGCCGTAGCTGAATCGTAGTAGACAGACGTTCCCGCAACTCCTGCGGTCAACGCTGCAGTTGTGAGTATCCCTGATCCACTGAACCAGACTCGCACTCCTAGCGCTTCAGCTGCTACGCCAACTCCTGGCTGATATTGGCCGAAGCCTGCTAGGATGAAATCTGATCGGTCGGCAACGTACCCTGACGTAGCGCTCACTGACGCCACGAATGGTGCGTTACCTGTTCCTGCTGCCGCAGCAGCTGTTGCGCCCAGCCTGACGGACGGCACTATCGTGAAGGCTACTCCTGCCGGCCCGGTCTGAAGGCTTACGCCAGTATAGGTCACGTCGATAAACCATGTACCGGCTGCCGTTTGAACAGACCCTGGCAGGGCCGGAACGACCATTGTTGCCTTGAACCAGCCCTTCGCGTCAGTTATGACCTGATCGTTCGCTGCTCCTGGAATGCTTGGATATTCGAGCGCAGCAGCCACTGTACCGCCAGCGCCAGCTGCCAGCGTGTTAGGTACGCGCAACGCGTTGTATCGCCAGAAGTCAGTCGCTAGAACGCCTGTCGGCGGGTAGGTTGCAACCCAGAAGAAGGTCACTTGGACTCCTGCTGGGAGGTCCGTTCCCTGTATGACAAACTCCGATCCCACGATGCCGCTTGACACGGACGCCGTGAGAGTCGGCGTCTGTCCACTGACCGCCTTGAAGACTTCGAGCAATGGATATGGTCCTAGAAGCGTGAGCATCTGAAAGATCAATATGCTTATGACAAATGTCGAACCTAGCTTTCTAAGCTCACTATTCATTTTCCTATTTCTCCATTGGAATTCTAGGGATCGATCTGATCCCTGCAAACAAACATCAGCCTAACAATGGTAATATATGCTTTATGGCGGCAGACGACTCCTGACAAGGCTTCCCTACACGTAGGCGAAACGTAGCACGAAAGACCACAAACATCTATGTGTAACACACAGACACACAGCACTTCAAAAATCCAATAGCCTCAGGGATTCACTTACGCAAGGCGGAAGAAGCATGAACATTGTTGAGGAGCTTCAGGACATAGACAAAAGGCAGGTAGAATCGCCCGCAAAAGAGGACCCTTCACCCGAAGAAGGAGACACACCGAAAGAGGCAAGAGCTGACCTCGACAGAGCGTCTTCAAGGATGCTGACCACCAAGACTCTTAACCCGGGTGACCACAAGAAGCCATCTGAAGCCAACATGAAAGAGATCGCAGAGACCTTGAGAAAGTAAGCAAACCAACCAGAAGCCCTCACAGTCTTCTACTCTTTCTTCTCGGCAAGTTCTCCAACGATCCTCGGTAGGCTGTATCTCAAAAACTTCAAGGCTGTCTCAGGCGGGTTCTGCTCCACGAAGCCATGGAGGATCGCGTCCACCAAGCCGAAGGCCAGGTTCCTATCGAAGAGTGGATGTAGTAAACTGTCGATCAGACGGTTGACTTCACCCTTCGAGTAGATGCCCCGCCTCTCCCTCCTAGGGCACGTTGACCTCGGCATAGTATTCACCAAAAAATGGGGGAGTTCAGGATTTAGCTGACTCTATCTACTTGGCTGTCGGCGGATCGACTAAGGCTATCAGCTCTTGGATCGTCTTCTTGTCCTTGCCCATCAGCTCAAGGCCAGTCTTAAGTTCGGTCTCGGCGTGCTTCGCGAGTTCGAGCCGCTGCTCCTCGTTCATTTCAACGAAGGACTTCCTTAGCGCGCTGATTCTTTCGCCTACGAGCTTGGAGCGATCCCACGGGTCGCTTGTTCCCTCGAACTTGAGAAGGAAGTCTACGTCTTGGAGGCCGCGTGTGAGATGCGTCACCCAAGCCTCGTAGCCGCCTCGTCCGTGCACGGTTCCTAGGAACCAGGCTTTCTCCTTCTGATTGACGCCACTCAACCAGCGCCACGTTGACCAGCCCGCAGTCAATTTCTGCATTCCTCTTGGCATACTTTTTCACCTCCTTTTACTGTTCTTCGAGCCTCATCTCGATCTCTTGCTGAAAGTGCTTCGAACTGTTCATGTCCTCTCGGATTCCTCCACGAACCGCCGCAGGAGGGCGCGTACAGCCTCAGAACGTGTGGAGAAGTTCTGGCGGTGCCATGCCCTGTCAAATCTGTCGAGAAGATGTCGATCCAGAATGGTATCGATTTTATGTTTGTCTTGTTCTGACTTCGCCATTTTTCCTCGGAAATAAACATAGCAACATTGAGTTTATCTACAGCATACTGGAGTTTATGGGGAGAAGAACCTTGGACTACCACGAAAGACAGCTCATAGAATGCGTTCGTGAGAAAACACAGAAGAACGAAACGATCACGCCCACTAAGCTTTCGAACATTTGCGGTATGGACTTCAGAACTGTCAAGAAGCATTTGCCGAATATCGTGGACAAGAATCTTGGAGACGGGACTAAGATCATAAGCCGGGATGTCTGTGTCTGTCGTACCGAGTACGAGCGTGATCCTCCGGGCGAACCGCCTGGAGGAAGATTTCACTCAGCGTTGCGCCTAGGCGTCCTCGCAATTTGCGGAATATTCGCGATCGCGTCGATGCGTAGAACATTCGTCCCCATAGCAAATAGATCTATTCCTCGACCGTGTAGCGCATCTTGATCTTGCCATCGAGCAGCTCTTGAGCCGCCTGCTTCGCCTTATCCTTTAGTTCCACGGGGCATTGCTTCGATACGATGACGTCCACTATTTCGCCCTTCCGCC
>Ga0209725_1000751_pt1 | contig 19100 bp, 18 predicted proteins | sample I18A1metaG_FD_184145 | JGI IMG/M metagenome (GOLD analysis project Ga0209725, IMG submission 184145) | Lake sediment bacterial and archeal communities from Gulf of Boni, Indonesia to study Microbial Dark Matter (Phase II) - ​I18A1 metaG... | ecosystem: Environmental > Aquatic > Freshwater > Lake... | reverse complement strand
AAACTCTCGGATGTCAGCCTCGATGAATTTGAAGCTATCATTGTTTAGGTGTCGAGATACGTTCTCGAGTCTTCCTTGGGATAGATCGTCGATAACTACCACTTCATCGCCTTCACTCAGAATTCTATCGACTAGGTGGCTACCTATGAACCCAGCTCCGCCGGTCACTATGATCTTCGAGTAGCTCCTCGGCATAACACCGCCTTCGCATTCAAAGGTACTGCGCTAGCGGCTTCACGCCTAGATAATCTGCCACATTGCTTGTGAGTTCCAAGCCCGATTCTGCATAGCCGAATTATCTTCGATTTTGCGAATAACATATTTTGATTAAACGATGTTCCTTTTGTGGCCGTTTAGAACTGGATGCGTTTTATCCATTCGACTCTGTCTCTACGGCTTGAGAGCGGAGAGCATGCGGTTTTCGTAGACTATGATCGGCTTAATGATTTGATTGAGAATTTTGATCTTGCCTAGGATTTGGGAAAGGTTCTCTACGTCGGTTCTCTTGATAGCCCCTATTAGTGGGGCGAAGGTTAGATATGAAGCCAGATAGGTGAACCCTCCGATGGCTATGTTGAGGAGGCTAGGCAGGTTCGCAGCTGATAGGAGTATCAGCGTTGGAACGATTGAGATGCCTGAGGCTAGATAGATTCTCAATGAGCTGTTGAGGTCCAGTTTAAGATTGAACTTTTTGTGGGCCATGTTTAGGCCATAGGCGGTGCCTGCTAGGTTTGATACGATGAAGGCTACGATCAAGCCTACGACTTGGTATGCTTGAGCCATCACTGGAGCTACTACAAGAAAGAGGGCTGCGGTAACAATTGTGATCTTCAGTGTCACCTTAGTTTCGCCGATACCGTTGAAGAGCGGTCCTAGGATAACAGAACCGAATCCAACAAGGAGGGAGATGCCAACATAGATTGAGAGGTACAGGGGTGCTGAGCCGTAACTTGGGCCGTAAATCGTGGAGACCAAGTCTTTCGAGAGAAACGCCACAATCATTGACGCTGGGATGAGTAGGAACGATCCGTACTTCACGGAGATCTGGAACATCTTATTTAGATCGCTACTTTCGGAGTGTGTATCGATCTTTGAGAATGCTGGAAAGAGTGCAGTCGTTATCGGATAAGCCACTAAGCTGAGGAGAGCGGAGAAGTTGACTGCAGCGTTGAAATTGCCTATCTCAAAGTCTGGTACATTGTGGGCCAGCACAAGGTTCTGATATTGTATGAGCAGTGTTGTCAATAGCCCGCCAAAATAGAGGGGCAGACCATACTTCACCGCGACTCTCAAGCTTTCGATGTAGCCCATGCTACTTCCTTTCGACTCGATGCTTAGTTTCCCGTAATGTTTAGCGAAGAGGAGTATGACGCCCAAGCTCGCCGCGACTATGAACCCTGTTATGTGACCTAGGATGGCCCCCACGACGCCTAAGCCGAGCAAGACTAGGGTAGGTGAAGCTATTGCCTTCGCTACCGATTGAATGGTCATCATAAAGCTTGCGTCAGCCATTCTACCGAGACCTATCAAAGCTGAGCTGGTCGCAGTGAATACTACCTGGAATACGATTAAGAAGGAAGCCAGCCTTAGATATTCACCTATGCCAGGTCGGCGAAGACCGTAGGCTGCTAGCTCATCTGAGAATAGTAGCACTACTATCAACGCCAGAACTGCCAATAGAAGGCTGGAGATGAAGACCGATCTTAGCATCGTAGCAAGTTCTGGTTCTCTGCCTTCGGATGTCATTCTAGCTGAGTATCGTGTTAGGGCTGGGCTCAACCCTAGGTTAGTTACAGCTACGGCTAGGGAAGGTATGGTAAAGCATAGCGCATAGATGCCGTAGTTCTCTGGTCCTAGAAGACGCGCTATGATCACGACTACAATAGCGCTGATAAATGTGGCTGATGCGTTGCCGAGGAATAGTGAGAAGCCGCCGCGGGTTGACTCCTCAGCGATTTCAGCAAGCCTATTCGACATACGAAGCTTATCTCTTTTCCTTAAGCTCACGACTGGAGAAGTCTAGCTCATATCGATTTGTATTAGAGGAGCAACTGTTCTAAGATTTGTTTGATGTCTGCTCCCAACGCTCTTCGAAGTTGGCGTTCTTCTTAAGCAAATCTTCCCGGAGGAGAAGCTTCTTCATAACACCTCTAGGACCGCCGTAGTATACACATAGAGCCAAGGCTATGATAATCAGCCCGATAGCTAGACCGCTTGCGGTAAATAGTGGCGCGTCGAGGTATGTGAATGCCCCATAGTTGTAGGATTTCTCCAGTGTTACTAGGCTCATAGATATGGAGGGGCGGCTTCCTATGATGATGTTCGACTCGAAGACGAGCCGATACGATTTGGAGGATAGAGGAAAGAGGACAGGGGTATAGTCGTCGATGAGGTCTAGAAAGCTGTGGGAGGCCCAGCCCAGAGAAATGGCAGAGAGAGGCGCCTTCAGTCTTGAGCTCCTCCAAGCGAGCGGGCAAGCGAGAAGGAGTAATAGTGGAGGGAGTATGCTATGGCTTACCGAGCGGTGCATGAAGAATAATACATCAAGGTCTGGTAGAATTCCAACCAAACCTAACGCCAGCGCCCATCTCAACCTAAGCCCTAAGAGCACGGCCAAAGCGAAGGCGACGGCAAAGTGTAAAAGAGGTTCCATGCTCTAAGCAACCCTTCCCTTCCGGTCTTATGCTTTTCCACAATCGCACTCAATAGTGCTTTGGTGTGCTTGAAGCGCAAATGGATTAGAGTGAGAATAGTATTTCATAGACGCGGATGAAAACTGTTATCATGAACAAGATCCCAAGAGATAGGGCAACCATTCTTAATCTCTTCTTGTTTACTATTATGCTCGTTCTTCCATAGTAGGGTGAGAGAAGCTCAGATGTCACTAGGAGGATTATCGCTGTGACGGCTATCCAGAGGCTTAGGTCCCAGAAAGATAGAGGGGAGATCATTTGGTCAATCCTCAATTATGCGGTATCTAGCCTGAATTTCTGTGCCATCGCTTGATAGCTTGTCTCCCTCAAAGACCACTGGATTGCCTGTTACTTTTGCCAATATGCATCCTATTGCACTGCATATCGGGCAACCCATACGAGTACAGATGTTGGTTAGCTTCTTAACCTCACGACACAAGTCTTGGTAGATACTGCCTACCATCCTAACTTCGACGAATTCCCCATCCACATTCATACTGAATTCTTCGACCACTTCTAGATCTTCTACTAGAAGTTTTGGCAGTTTTCTCTGCAAATAGTCCAGATCAACCTTAGAGAAGTCAACTTCCAATTCTTTCTCGAACAGTTTCGCTAAGCCATATCCAGGTGATAATAGGCAGACGCCTTGAGGGTTCTCCGAGAAGACTTTTCCTCCAGCTATTTCGTCTATTGATGGTATGGTGACCTCATTGCTCGTAGCTATGAAGACTATCCCGTCCCTAAGCCCTTCCTCAGATTTCGGAGCCGAATACACACTTTTCCCTTGACATGCCTCGTCGGTGAGTATCTTGTCAATTGCCACAAGTGACGGAACTACGGTCGAGGCTATGAGCTTCGCTTTCACATAGGCTACTGGCTTTATGAAGAGGAATAGGGCGCCCCAAAAAGTGAGGCCTAAACCGATGAAAGCTAGAATGGATGAAAAGAAGACGATTGATGATATTAGGGCGACCGCGCCTATTGTCAGGAGCGAAGACGTTATTATGAGGGGCTCAAGCCTCTGTTTTCGAAACTTCAGGTTCAGGGCTTCTTTTTCACTTTCAAGTTGCTGAATCTTGCGAAGCAAGGTTTCAACCCCGGCATGCGGGATTTGGGTAGCTGCTTCAACAAGTGAAGTGGGTTTTGGCTTTTCAAGTTGTTTTGGCATAATAAAGACACGGATTTTTTCTTCTATGCTTTTTATTGCGCTCGCAAAAAGTCTCAACATGGGCTTTGGTCTTATCATATTCCAGTTTCTTGGTTTACCTCCTAAAGTTCGCGATTGTTCTTCTTTTCGTGATGTCAATTCGGCTCCGCATATCCTGCAAAATCGATCACGTTGATCTGCTTTAGCACCGCACCTCAGGCAGATACGCTGAGACTTGGTGGTCGTCCACCAGTGACTACGCAATGGTCTTTCCTCTAGGAGTATTCTTACACTGTTCTTCCTCTTGGAGATAAACGCTAGAGTTTCATGCCTCTCCTAACGGAATGAAGTTTTCTCTAGTCTTATGGAAGAGTCGTTCCCTGTCCAACATTCCTTCTTGGACTCCTTCAACCTGCCATATGTTGGCGCATTGAAGCAATCCAGCTTTCGCAGCTGTGATAATGTCGTAGCCTTGAGAATACAGGCCGAGGAATCCCGCGGCCATTCCATCGCAGCATCCTACGCTGCTGATCCTTTCTTGAACATATACAGGTCCGATTTTCACCGGTCTTCTGCACTCTCTTCGATGTACTTCGATCGTGCAGGCTATCTTATCTTCAACTATCATCGTCGAAAGATTAGGCGAAATGTGGAAAAGTTGATGAATGTCGTTCAGGTCAAAAGCCGCCTTCACTAAATTTATCTCGTAAGTGTTTCCGAGGACTGTCTTACATTTTGGAATCACTGATCTCAAATATTCGGTTGTCGTTTCGTAGGCGGCTATGTCGAAATATACTTCTTTTCCATGTTGATATGCGTATTCGATCAACCTTCGATTGAAAGCTGCCTCGCCGCTCGTGATAAAGACGCCATCGTATCTATCTATCAGCCGTTTCGGTATTGGGCTACTCGTAGCGTATACGTGTGCGCCCTTGACATCGTCGATGAAGTAGAAATCGATTCCATATGAGTCTCTTATGCAGTAGATGGACGAGGTTTCCTTGGCTCTAATAACCATTACCCCGTGCTCATGTTCCTCCTCGTTTATGCTGTGCAGTTCATCGGGCCGTATGACAAGTTCTCTGACGTTCACACCTGCTTTCTTTAGGTGCACTCTATATGCGCCGTCAAAAAAGCCAGGGTACTGTTTGTCAAAGTCTTCTCCCACGAACCCTATTAATTCGGTATGGGCTCCTAGAAGTGCTGCACCATAGGCAACATTCGGCCCTCTTCCGCCGTAGCTGTATGAGACGGGTTCTGTTGCGTTATCCTTCAACATGTCGAGTACGTGTTCAAAGGACCACCGCCCGTTTATAACATCGCCTATCATTGAAACGGGAGTAGAAATTCTCAACAGTTTCCTGAATTCGTTTGGGAGCTTATTGCTATCATCTATTTTAATATGTATATCCTTTGCAATGTGTCCGGCTACCAAGAATTTTTTGGCGTGCAGGTTTTAGCCCTCTTTCTGTAAGAGAATTACTTCCAGTGTTTTTGTCAATTCCTTGATAAACGGCCCATCCGGTCAAGGCGACGCCAACACGCGCACCAAAACTGTGCGCATTGATATGGTCGAAAAATAAATGAACAGTTGCAAAATTACGCAGTAAGTTCTGGGCCTCGTTATTGAGTGCACGAGTAGTGACTTTTGCTGGTGCTTCCTTAGTCAGATTTCCGCGGCCGGCAACCGAGGAGAACCCGCGATAAGGAAGAACCAGCAAGGGAATACTTCTTTTTGGAAGGAATAAATCTTTTCGTACATATGATTCTGCCTGTCTGGTAAGGTGGAACAAATCGCCTGTGAAGAGTGCACAAATGTGTGCCACAGAGAAGCGGTCGTGTATGTCTTGATATGTCAAGAAGCTTATCTATGTGCGCGAGTGTATAATTGATATGCCGAAACAGAAGAAAGTGGACTTGTGGAGGAGTCCTGTTTAAAGATTTCACAGTTTCCTCGATGGAGGTGTATATGGACTTAATTCAATGGTGCCTGCAGTTCTTGTTCTTGGTTACACTTGACTGAAATAGTTCGTGTAACCTCTGGATAGTGTGGAGAGAGGAAGCTCTATCTCTCCGCTTCAAATTCCGCGGCCGGCAACCGAGGAGAAAAAGTGTGAGAAAAAGGATAATCATACTGACGTTAATGCTTACATTAATAATGTTCGCTTCTTTAGCCTCTTTAGCTGAAGAATCTTACTCGGGCTTTTCCAAAAATGCAGGGCGAAAAAGTAGAACTACGACGAAATCATTGACAACATTAAGAACATCATCAACGGGAACATTAAGTACAGTAACGACAACACTGACCACAACGGTAACCACAACATTAACAACGACACTAACTGAAACAACAACCACCACGTCAACGATAACTGTAAGTGAGGCGGTAGCTGAAGCAGGCAAGCTTCCGGGACTCTATGTTGAGAACAACGTTATTCGCAGCGAGACTGGACCCTTCTTCTTAATCGGTTGCAATGTTCGTGGTGAAGCCTACAATCCAAAAACTGATGGAAGATACGATGACTGGTACACTTATCGATACTTGGACGCCGGGAACATCAAATCCTATGGATTCAATGCCATTAGACTCATAACATACTGGGAACTCATCGAAACTTCTCAAACTCCAGGCGAATTCGATTATAATGATGAATACATCGAGAAAATTCTTCAAACAGTAGAAGCTTACAATCAGAACAACATCTACGTTATTATCGATTTACATCAACACGGTTCGATGGACGAATTAGGCAAATTTGTTCCGACGCTTGGCAGCGACACAGATTTTGCTGACAGATTCTATTCAGACACTTCACCAACGAGCGCAAGGGAACATCTTAAACGTTTATGGCTTAAACTCTCAGAAAGGTTCAAAAACTGTTCTGGAGTAGCTGGATACGATATTTGTAACGAACCTCATCGCAGTAGTGGATCTTTAAGTAACCAACAAGTTGCAGATTATTGGTTTGACATAGCAGATTACGTTATCGCTGCTTTAAGAGCAGCAGGAGACAACCACATGGTCTTTATCAACTTCTCACCATGGTCACGATATACAGGTTTTATGAACAGAAAACTCAACGATGACAATGTTGTATATTGCGCGCACTTCTATCAAGGAATTAACGAGGCAGATTTAACTGTTCAGTATAATGATTATTCGCAGCTCCAAAGCGCTTTCGAGGAAGATATAAAGTCTAAAATCGTGGAGTTTAACGTTCCATTCGTTCTTGAAGAACAAGGTTTTGGAGGCTATAAGATAAATGAAGGGGATGAACGTGACATTTGGCTAAAAAATGCTATGACAATTCATAAGACTAATTCTTTGATGCAAGGCTGGCTTTACTTTTGCTACATTGCTTACAACGGCAATATACAGGGAGGCGGATGGCAAGCCACGCTAATTGAACACTTTGCGGACAAAGCGTCATAGAACCTGTATATCGTAGGGAAGGGGCAACTGACCGTTGAGGTTTACTAGCTAATGCTTCACCAAAGTTTGAATACTCGTTGGGTCATACATAGCCGAAATTGGTTATTCTTGAATCGTCGTAAATGCGATTCAAACGGTTGCTGTCGAGTAGTTTCGAAATATCTGTTGAATTTAACTGCAATTCATCGCCATTTTCGGATCTAAACGACATATAATCGCGAAGATACGAGAGGAATACAAAGTAGTCTGTTTTGCCACTCTCTAATAGAGAAACTGTGTCCGGCACATCCGCACCTCGCGGCTCTGCACATATGCGTTTGGTAATTAGACACAAACGCCAGCCTCTATTGTCTGACGCAAAAACGTCAGATTTGTTGGTAAAACTTTCAGCCCATTCTGCGAATTGAAAGTCAGAAGACTCATAAAACGTTACAACATGTGTGAAGGAAAAAATGTAGTCTTCGCGACTGAGATTTGAGGCTGAGGAATACAGTATAGGCGAGTGAAGGGTTTCCAAAAGAATTAATGTTACAAAGAATATTGAAAGAACTTTTCCGAAATTGTTCTTCTGAAATATACGAAATACGGCTACGGCTATGAAAGCCGAGAACCCTACGAGCGCCACTTGCATCGTCCGGTCCAAGTCAAAAAGCAAACTTAAAGTCGGGAGAAACGCCAATGCTAAGGCTGCAGCGAGTAGGCCTCCTCCCAAGAATGCAAATGAAAAAGCCTTGCGACTTTTGCAGGTTTTCAGCGCTAAAACGAACCCCATGCCTGCCATAACTCTTTCGAGCCATTGTACAGCCGTGTTGAATGGTCCCAAGGAGGAAAGAAATATGTGCTGTTGGAAGTAGCTTAAACGAGTCGGTGCGGGACCGAGTAAGGCGTCGAAAAACTCGACAAATCCCTCAATGTTGTCGAGGAATATTGGGTAAGCAACAAACATAAACCAAAAAATAACTGTGATGGTCAAATATAGAACTAGAGGCCCCGAGATAGCGCTGCATCGACTAAACTCACTTGAAAGGTTCGGATTGATTTTTCTCAGAATCTTGTTCTTTTGGAGTTTCTTAGAGACAAGTAATAGGAGAAGAGATAGAATAGCAAAGTAGACCAAACCATAATGAGACATTGGCAAGGATGCTAATGATATCAAGGAGATGACAAGATTCTTTCTTCCCTCTTTTAGAATGCAGAATACGGCCAAGAGCAAGAAGAGCAGCGCAACGTCCTCACGAAGAATAGTTGCGAACTTACCCATATAGAAAGAAGAAAAAACGAACACTATGCTTGACAAGGTTGCAACTTTCTGACCGAAGCAGGTGCGCACAATTAAGAAACCGAGGATGACAGCCGTCGTTGAGACAACAGATAGTAGAAACCAAAATACTAATCTCAAAGAAGCTCCGGTAACCTCGGACATTATTGCAGGAAGAATGGTAACACTTGTCGTCGAGAAGTATCTATGTTGAAATTCATCAGGCTTGCAAAAACGCCAATTCAGCCAAATCTGGCGCGCGGTAACCATTTCTGGTGTCCACCTTCCGAGCTCGTGAGTAATCTTGGCGACAGAATATTCCCCGACAAGGTCCCAGCCGTAAAAGTAAAATCTGAAGAAAAACATGCTGACTAGTACAAATGCTGACGCGAAAACCGCCACCAGTCCTATTTTCTTTCCACCGAAAGCCCAAAGTAACATAGTGGTAACTGAGAGCGCTAAAGCGAATATCCAGAAAAGCAGTTCCGGCAGGACTTGGCTCTTGAATAGATAAACTAAATGAACATAAATTGCTAGAAATGCCAGACTCGATAGAGCGAGAATAAACGTGGCGTATCCAATTAGCTCTCGAGAATGGCTCAACTTCAGTTTCCTCTCTTGTTCTTAATATGGGTAGCTACTTTGGGTTACTTTGATGTCGTTGTTTTGGAAACTCTGTGAGGCTAAGTTGCAAATATGGCTAATTTGGCCAAGTAACTTTAGTATTTTATCTAAAAACCAACTAGGTCTCGCGTTATGTTGAAAATTTCAGTTAGCGGGATCACATCCTTTTTCGCTATGCTTCTTGCGTTTTTTTCATCCGAGTAAATAATCAACGCACCGTCAACATCATGGATATAACCGTGCATACCCCTGGTTTTTTCTGAAGATACTGATTGGAAAAAATTGGGAAAGATCAAATACCCTTTGTCAACCCAAAACAGAATGTCCCCATATGTATTATGTTCAAAATTTATGCGTAGTTTCTCTTTCTCTTCCTGCGATAGAATGTGACCGTTAGGAATGTCTGAGAGCATTTTTTCAATCAAGGATCTTGCCTTGTTGCTTAAGAACCAAAATCTGGCCATTGTAGAATCTAAAAAGTAGACATAGTCTTGCGGTATCTTTAGTGATAGTCGTTTCAACTTTCCTTTGATGTCCACTGTGCCCTTGACATCTACCATTCCGTGATCACTGACGATTATTAAATTACAGCTGAAATTTAGTCGCCTAACAAGCTCGTATGTTGCGTGTATCCAGTGATCTATTTCCTTTAATCGCTGTTGAAACAGTTCAGGGTGAGGACCATATCGATGCCCTAAAACGTCCAGCTCACCGATGTGAATAAGATATAAATCACAGGGCTCTCCATCTGTGATGGAATTTAAAGCTGCTTTAAACAGTTTGCTACATCTTTTTGATCCAACAAAATCGAGAACCATCATTTGTTCAAAGCAGTTGCGTTTTGAAAGACGGCAAAGCGACACAAGATTTGGTAAATGATTAGGTAAACCAGCACCTGTGTTATGAAAGTACGGAACAACATCCGGTGGAATAAATGCTGGATCCGGGTATCTTATGCCAGTAAGAAGCCTCGTAACAGTTCTTATTCCAACCTTTATCGGGTAGTAAAAACGAAACCTTTGCAGAAACTTGAGGAACCCAAACGGACGAACCCATAGAAAAGGTGACTTTTCCGGTGCATAGCGATACCACGTGAAATAGCCCGACTCATTCGGGTATTTTCCGGTCATCATTGCTACTTCCTGAGTAAATCCTGGCACCGTTTCCACTCTGCCGAAGAAACCATTTTGGCATAGCTCATGAAGGAAAGGAGTGCTCTCTTTAGAAATGTAGTCATAACGGCAAGCGTCTAGATATATGAAAAAAGTGATTTCTCTCATCTTTTCAACCTGCTTTCTACACGCCGACCGAGGGCATTGAATTTGATACCACACTGACACACCTAGTACAATAGTCTCAGCTCGCGCTATACCGTAACATTCACGTTCAGATGGCAATGACAAATATTTTACCGGACAGCAGCGCCTTGAGATGTTGCCTTCTGGAAGGCGAACGTTCTAACACTATTTGTATACGAACCTCACTACGTCTACTAATGGTTTGACAATATAGCTACCAGCATTGACGAGAGATGCTAGGTATTCTAAATTAAATAAAGAACGGCTTAAAGATTGCGCGGCATCCTTTTCTTTTCTAAAGTCCCGCAGTACGATTGGTAGAAGCTGTAATGTCCTACCCAAGCCTTTTTCACGAATATGCCATAACCACCGATCAAATGAGAAAGACGGTCGCCCATGCATTGTAAAAATGACCCAGTAACCATTCTCGACTCTATTAGCGACCTTTTCAACTAGCTGTCTGTTGAACATCTTATCAAGAATAGATTCAAATTCACTGGGAGGCAACGTCAAGAGATTGTCTAGAGGGATGCTTCTTAAAGTGTACTTTTGCAAAATACATATATCGCTCTCGTGAGGGAAGAATTCATACGCTCTAGCCGCCACGTAGTATTCCTTAACGTGTTCGATGACTTTCTTATTAAAATACCCAAAAGGGTAGGCAAATGTCGATGCATGTAGTAATTCTTTGCTCATTTTTAGTTCGAGTTCTAATTTTCTATCGGGTAACTCTGTTAAAGGAAAATGTGAATAGGAATGAGAACCAATTTCGTTTCCTCTTTTGCGAAGATCCTGTATTTTGTCTGCATTAATTTTTCCATGCCAGCCGATTTGACTTGCAACGATGTAAAATGTCGCTCTGTATCCATAACTATCCAAGATCGGGTATAAGTAAACGTACTGGCTAATATTTCCGTCATCGAATGTGAAAGTCACAAAAATATTGTTCATTCTTCGTGTTTCCTGAATGTTAGTTGCAGATGTAGTTTACGTTAATCATCATTTTGGGCATTCTATGAGGCTGCGTGCCTTTTTCAAGCATGCCACGTGCTTCTTGTGATTTAGTTTTTGTTGATGTTATCTTCGTCCGTCTCGCTTAGTATCGGTTCGACCTCGCTCGCACCAAAGGACCTTGTTCCAGTCGATATAACGCCGCCTATTGCCTGGCTAATGTCCAAGCAAGATAAACAATGTTTCGAACCGATTGCCATTTCTTTCGCAAATCCTTTTCTTCGTTTATTCTTCTGCTTGTCGGAACGATTCTACCAACTAGTATCAAAGCTTTATCTAGGAGCTCCCCGTCTACATCTCCGTTTTCCTTTACTGCAAGAGCCAAGTAGAAAAGGGAAGCACGCACAATATCAGAATAGGAGGTTGTAATTGGACGTAGACCCGTCAATGATTTCAGATACTTGATTGCGTTACAATTGAATTTCATGAAATCTAAGAGTTCGGGCTTGCTTGTACGCAACAGGAACTTCGGGAAAAAATCGATGTCGTCGGACACATCAAGTTTTCTACTCAAGCTATTTGCTCCAAGCATGGTTTTTCTGATGAAGAAAGACAGTGTCTGTAGAACGTGTTGTTTGGCGGTAAACCAAAATTTGATACAATCCCTGTACATTTCAAATTCCGGTTTCAGCTTGAAATATGTTGCCTTCTCATAGTCTTCTTTTATGGCCAGATCCACTGTTAATAGTTCATCAAAATCATTTTTGAAAGATTTTGAAAGCCTCCGTAGCCTTTCCTCGTAGCTGAAATGGTAATTGTGGTTCAATAATAGTAGGCTTTCCCCACATGAGAGTACCGCTTTCGCGGATTGGAAAATTAGGTGTTGTCGTTGCTCCTTGCTCGGGTCATAGTCTAGAAATTTGAAATCAAACATTTTCAGCAACCCCATAAGTCTATTAGACATGAGACTGAAACCCTCCTTGAGGTCAACGTCACTACCTCCACTAATAGGAACTAGATCTAGCACGCTTTTGTCTCCAAAAAGCAGTCTGCTACCAAACTTAGATTCATACCAGTATATCCGCTTTTGAAGAAACGGTAATAAAGATTTCCAAACAATATCAACTCCAATATGATATTGAACTCGAAATTTCTTCTGCATGGACTCAAGCCAAGAAAAACTACGAGGAAAATGTGGAAACCTGGATATTGCCAGAAAGTCGTAATCGCCGAGCGGGACAATTTTGCCATCTTCAATCAGTACACTCCCTTCTCCTCTTGCGTAACCCCCTATAAGGAACAATGAAATTACGTCTTTAACTTCCGTGATTATCCTATTCGATATTTCTGTTAGCTGACACGCGATGGTTTTATTGATAAGCGGATCGTTGTATTTAGTGTAGGATTGTTCCAAAGATTCTTTCCTGATAGGATCGAAACCCGTGGTTCGGTTCGTTGGAAAATGTAAATACACTAAAGTCTATTCCTCTTTTCAATGAGAAATCTATAGATATTGATTAGTTTGTCAACTACTTTTGATACCGAGTGATTTTCGAGTATCCATCGTCTACTTGAGGCGCCTAACTTCTTGTTTCCTATATTCGATCTAATTAGGTAGGCTATATTATTCACGTCTCTCGAACTTAGCATAGGACATGGAGTTTCATAAAAAGCATCATATTTTCTATTCCAGTATGCAGTTACGGGTTTACCGCAAGACATCGCTTCCAATTCAGCATGTCCAAACGCTCCTAGAAGGAATTGTCCGATTATCAAAGGGTATTTGTTTATGAATTCTGGTATTTCTTGTAATCGTTGTTCGGGTAATAGTGTGACGTTACTGGGCTTTATGGCTTTGTAATATTCTTTGTCTCCTCCAAGAAAAATGATGTTAAATCGATATTCTGGGAGTAATCTTGCAACTTTGAACACGATGTCGATTCCTTTTATCCTGTCCAGTTTGGCCCAAACGAGTATCCTGTCTTCGTATTCTTCTGTTTCGATGGGCCTAAATTCGTCGGTGTCAATAGGATGCGGCAAGTAGATTTTTTGCTGTTCTATATAGCTCATCTTTTCTAAAATGTACGGGTTTGTAAGGACCAAGACATCGCACGTGAATGCCTTGTTCAATTTAAGAGAATAGTAACACAGGAGAGATTTTGCGAGTCCATAGACTTTTCTTTCACAGTGCAAACATTGGGAAAGAGGTGACGTAGGCGGGTTATGGCATATTCCATCGCGATACCAAGGAGAACATCTAATAGGGCAGACGAATCCATAATCGTGAAAAGTGACACAAAGCGGTATCCTCCCGGTCTTCTGCAGTGGCAAGATTGAATATAGCATCCACCCGTGGGTGTGTATAATGTCCGGATTCTCCGTTTTTACTATTTTTTGTAAGTTTCTAGCAACTATCCAATCCACTACAGGAGGATGAAACTTTCTCTGGGGATTGCGGTATAGATGAGGAATCCTTTGGAACATGCCTTCGATCCTATACACTCTAACTCCGTTTTCTTCGCTGTATGAAGGTAGTGAACCATTATTTAGAGTACAAACAATAACTTGGTGTTTCTTTCTGCTGATGGCCTCACTTAGCAGTCGAATTTCCCTCTCCTGCCCACCGACAAGCGGTGGGTAGACATCTGAAACCATCAACACTTTCATACGCTTCACGCGTTACTTACAGTTCATATAACCATACTTCCTGTACTCCAATTCGTTGTGTCGTACTATTCTGGTCTTCTACAATTTTCTTACCAATAAAGAGGTTGTGTTGGAAGAGCAAAAACATTAACGGAAAGCTAGGCGTACTAGTCTGTCTAAATGTTCCACAGAGTGTTCTTGCTAATCCTCCTCATGCAGAATACTACAATCCAAAGATAACGCTACTGATCTCAAGCACAGTTCAACCACAACGACTTCAGAGCTACTTCGTTTCTCACCCATCTGCCAACTTTTTTCGAAGTTAATACGCAGACTTGCTTATTAGATGCAAATCTTGGCCATGCAGTCACCGTAAGGTGGCCATGAATGACTACTCTTGAATTGTCATGGATGTGATTCAAAATGGCTACTTTGGTAATGTCGTTCGAATTGGTCTATAATTCATAGACCGCACGGTTGTTCTTTTCCACTTAAGGTACACCTATGCTTTCATAGGAACTCAAAACTTCCGAGTACAGTCGTTCCAAACGATCAGCAACATTGTCCCATGAAAGAATTCTACCTCTTGAGCTGCGAGTCCTTGAAATCTCAGGTGTTATCAGCACCTTACGCACGGCTCCCGCAATTTTTTCGGGTGTTATGGGGATGTCTATGCCAAAAGCCAACCCGCTTTCCACAAATTCACTAAGAGCTGTTGAGTTTGCCACAATAGTTGGTACACCCAATACGATAGCCTCGGCCGCCGATATGCAGTAACACTCGTGTTCGGATGGCATGACAAATGCACTACTAGACGCTAACTCTTCAAGATATTGCCTTCTTAGAAGCCAACGCTTCAATGTTACACGACGTTGAAGTCCTAGCCTTTCAATTAGTCTCTTCATCCCTTTTTCGTAAGTGCCGTTACCAATTATCACAAGTTCCGCATCAACGTGGTATTCGCGCACCAGTATTTTGAAGGATTGGATAAGCTTATCTAAATTCTTCTGATACCGTTCTAGTCTCCCGGAATAGGTTATCCTCGGACGCGAAGGGCTAGGAGTCCACATATAATTTGACAATTCATCCTGGTTCACGCCATTAGGTATGATAAGGATTCTTTCACCCTTAAGTCTAAAGTTCTTCGTCACCAAGTTCTTCTCATAATTTGAGACGCAAATCACTTTGTCAGATAATTTAAACATTTTTTGTGCTATGAACCTATAGGGGATATGCAGCAAATTTCTAAAGAAAGTTTGTCCCCTTCCTAGATAGTGTAGGGTGAAAACAAGCTTATTTCTATTCTTGGCTTGCGCAGCATAAAGTGCTGGGAATGCGTGATAGCTATGAGCATGTACAACATCATAGCTGTCTGAGTTTTTCATCAGGCATTTCCTAAGCTCCCTTGAGAAATAATAAGCCTCATTTGGCGCCCATGACCTGAACCGCTTGACCATTATGTTGTTAATAATCTCTTCCTTCGGTAGCTTTTTAAAAGGGTCAGTTGTTAGGACATCCACGTCAAAGTTCTTCCTTGCTAGCCTTTCACTGATCTCTTTTACGTGAGTTTCCACACCGCCTATGTGTGGATAATATGTGGGACAAACTTGAGCTATTCTCATTTTCATCACTCTAAACTCGCCGAGGTACTGAACTGTTTGAGCGTCGCCTTTCCAAAATTGATTGCAAAAAGTTGAACCAGCATATACCTTGGCGACATTATAGCGGATTTACGTATCTCAGCAAACCGGCAAAACTATCGGGCTACGTACTTTTCCAGCAAGGAAAGACAATAAGATATCCCAAATGATAAATGCTTTATTAAAATGTAAAATGAAAAACATAAAATCGTCATTAGGCCGTTTGAGTCATTTGAAATGATCTTGCTGCCCTTAACCAATTTTCTTATATTCAGAGCGGAGAGGTCTGAGATAAGCCTTGTAGAGTTTCTTAGACCGATTTCCGATATCGTCAGCCGAAATCTTTTCCCATAGTCCCAACTTCGAAAGACTAAGTTCTTGACAGACTCATCTTCGATATGGTAAATGATCGATTTTACCCTTGAGATTATGGGCTTGTTATCTAGCGCTCTTGATGAGAAAATCATGTCTTCACCTAATTCGACGGATTCTGGAAACCTAATATTCCTTATCAGATCCTTGGAATAAAAGAGGATGAAAGTTCGCGCCCCTAGTTCTAGTTTGGACTCTAAGGCTCGCATTTGAGAACAATCTATGCGTGCCTTTCCGCCGCTAACGAACTTAACTGGAACTATAATACAATCCGCGTTGGAATGTAAGGCTTGATTGACGCAGTCTTCTACTACTTTTGGCGTTAGTATATGATCGGAATCTGAAAAGAGTGCGTAGTCTCCCCGCATTCTACTTATTCCATAATTCCTTGCTTTCGATCTGTTTCCGCCTAGACGAAAAAATCGAATTGGATAACTCTTGCAGACGTTATATGTGGTATCAATACTAAAATTGTCTATGACTAATACTTCTATGTTTTGATACGTTTGGTTCATTATGGATTTGAGAGTTTTATCAACATTCTTGGTTCCGGTCATCGAATTAAAAGTAGGAATAATAACAGAAACCAGCGGTTTTGAGGCAAAGTTCTTTTCGAATTTGTTTTCATCGAACATTTGGCAATACGCCTTTTGTACGTTATTTTCTGGCTCCTAGCTTTAGGCATATCAAAGGTCCCAACACTTGCCACCAATCTCGTAGGGGAAATATCTTAGAGTACCCACCCCTATGCCGATAGGGATATACCTTCGATACCGGGACCTCCTTAATCTTATAGCCCAGCGTCAAAACCTTATAGTGTATATAATATTCGAACCCATAACCATCGAGCCAGTTCTGCCGAATGTTAATACGATCATCGCTAAATATTCGAGCTTTGTAAGCTCTGAAGCCATTCGTTACATCTGTGCATCGAATATTAGTAAGGAGTGTCCAGATAAACGGGTAGACGCGAGAGAATATTCCACGCAATATAGGATTCTTAATGCGCCTCGCTCCTGGTAGAAACCTAGAGCCCTGCACGTAGTCGTAGCCCTCCTTTACGATCGGATTTAAGAGCCTAGGAATCTCCCTTGGATCATCCTTATCATTACCTGCCATAACCACGATAGTATCATACCCATTATCAAGCGCGTATTTTATTCCCTCTCTTATGGCGTATCCCACTCCCATCCGCCGAGAGTTCTTAATGATGTGAACTGGAATTCTGATATCTCTACCAGCAATCTCAATCTCTTGCAAAAGACGCTCGGTGGGGCAGTCAATAACAAGACATATCTCATCAACGGCAGGATTTGCAAATTTGGCGAGAACCTTTCCTACCGTGCCAATCTGACGATAAACAGGAATAATCGCTATTCTTCGAGAACCATCCGAACAGCTCATTTCTTATAACTCTGACCTTAAGGCAACAAGAGCTTCAGTTCTAAGCGTCCTATATCTCATAACCCTTCCAGGATTTCCAGTCACTAGGGCATGGTCAGGCACATCCTTAGTCACCACGGACCCAGCTCCAATCAACGCATGTTCTCCAATCGTTAAACCTGGCAGTATAACGCAGTTAGCCCCTATCGACGCCCCCCTCTTGACTCTCGTTTCCAAAAGTCTCCATTCTCCATGCGCTTTTGGATATTTGTCGTTAGTGAAGGTCACATTGGGTCCTATGAAGACGTCATCCTCAATCGTAACGCCCGTAGGAATGAAGACAAACGGCTTGATCTTACAGTTATCCCCAATAACTACTCCGCCTTCGATGTAGACATACGGCTCAATCTTGCAGTTCCTCCCTATCTTGCACTTGTAAAGGTTAACGTGGTCATAGATCTCAGTGCCCTCTCCAACCTGAACATCCTTGGCAATCGAGTACTTCGGTGAAGCCCTCATCTTTCTCAATCTATATCAACGCTCTCCGTTCTCTCTTCTTCTATCGACTTACGAGTTATCTCAAGAAGCCTAACAACGTGCGCGCCAATCAAGCCGTTACTTTCATTGAAGTAACAATTGTTCACAACGCTATTGTTCTGGACGCAGTATACGAAATGCTCCAGCTCCTCCTCAATCGTATTGTTCCTCTTAACATAGACATCCCGAAAACCGTCATTCTCAAACACCTTCACATCCTGAGATAAACAGTCGATCTTCGCAAACCTATCCGATCCCATCACAGAAACTTCTCTAGTCTTCCCAGGCAACAGCCAACTCAACTCGATGTGAGCCATCACACCGTTCTTGAACTCCGCCACGACGTAGGCCATCTCCTCAAGCTTCTCCCTTCGGTAGGCTTTGGCCTTACAAGTAATCTTCAAAGGCCACTCTCCAAGAAGAAAATGAATTATATCGAATGGGTGAGGAGCGAGATCAGTTATTATATCTCTACCTTCAAACGGAGGCGTTAGCGTAGTCCACTCAAGTTTGAGATAGAAGAGTTTGCCGAAGAAACCGTTATTGATAAGGTTGCGAGCCATCCTCAATGCGTTATTGAACCTGAATATATGTCCGACCGAAAGAACAAGTTCTCGTTTACGCGCCAGCTCCACCAACTCATAAGCTTCCGCGGAGCTGAGAGTCATAGGCTTCTCAACCAGAACGTGCTTCCCAGCCTCCAACGCTTCTCGACAGATTTGATAATGAGTTTCATTTGGTGTACAAATGTTAACGGCGTCGACTTCCGAAGAAGATATCATTTCTCTGTAATCTTTGGTAATGCAGGGCAGGCCATAATTCTGAAAATACTTCATATTATCCTCAAGAAGATCGCAGACGGCATAAAGATTGACAAGTTGGTTTTGTTTTTTCAATTGTAAATATTCATTGACTATCTTCTTCCCCCAGAACCCGGCTCCTATGACGCCTACGTTGATCTTCCGCACTTGAACCACTTAGCACCAACTAGATTTGATCAAAGAAACTGTGGATATTCTCACAAACGTACTGGATCTCTTCTTCCTGAAGCTCAGGGTACATCGGCAAGCTCAATACTGTCTTTGAAAGTAGCTCACTCCTAGGGAACTCCTCTCCAT
>Ga0209725_1000750_pt1 | contig 19104 bp, 18 predicted proteins | sample I18A1metaG_FD_184145 | JGI IMG/M metagenome (GOLD analysis project Ga0209725, IMG submission 184145) | Lake sediment bacterial and archeal communities from Gulf of Boni, Indonesia to study Microbial Dark Matter (Phase II) - ​I18A1 metaG... | ecosystem: Environmental > Aquatic > Freshwater > Lake... | reverse complement strand
TGAACGCCTCCTTGGGCGAGTAGAAATTACCAAACTTTTCTGGGAAGTCTCGTCCCCAGCTGACCCAGCAGAAGACACAGCGAAGACAGCATCCGACGCAGTATCCAGTGGCGATGCCCCCATAAACGCCAGTAGCATAAAAATCTTCGTATTTGCGTTCTAATCCATCTGGCCCAGCTCTCGTGACGATCTTCTCCGTTTCCTTAATCAATTCTACTGGGTCGAAGGACTCGAAGGCTGGAGTGACGAAGCGTGGATACTCTTTAAGATTTTTCAACAGAGTGCACCATCACAAAAAGAGTGAGGCGCTGACGAGGATTTTATGTTTTCCACAAAGATTTAATTTAAGCCGTGTTGGTTAGAATACTCTTGCCAAAGCGGGGGTTGCCAAGCCAGGTCAAAGGTGCAGCCCTGAGGCGGCTGTCCCGTAGGGGTTCGTGGGTTCAAATCCCACCCCCCGCATTTTAGCATATACCCAGCCCCCTTTGAAGAGAAGATTTTCACCACGCTGTGGAAAATGAAAAACGACGGATCGGCAGAAGACACCATCAAGGGAACTGGCAAAAGATTACGGATGCTAACGCGAAGTGTGAACCTTGACGACCCAGAAAGCGTCAAAGAATACGTAGCCAACAAGCATTGTAAGAACAGTTATAGACAGAACTTGGTTGAAGCATACGACCATTACGTCCGATATAACGGTTTAACTTGGCAGAAACCATACTATGAAAGACAAAGCCAACCACCTTACGTTCCTACAACCGAAGAAATATGCCTGCTAATAGCGGGTGCAGGTAAAAGATACAGCCTAATCCTTAGCGTTCTTAGAGATACTGGAATGCGACCAATTGAATTAGAAAGGACGACCCTGCGATGGGTCGACCTAAATCGTGGAATAATAAGCGTGGAAATGGCAAAGGGAGGAGAAGGACGTAGCCTCGAACTAAAACCTCGGACGCTCGCAATGCTCAAAGAATACATAAGCAAACACAACTTTGGGTTAGATGACCGTCTATTCTCAAAAAGGAAAACAATGGTCAGAAAGTTCATTAAGATTAGAAGGAGAATTGCAGAGAAACTAAAGCGTCCTGAATTGCTAAGGATAACGCTATATAGTTTTAGGCATTATTTCGGTACGATGACCTACTATAGAACCAAAGATATACTTTACACACAAAGGCAATTGGGACATAGAAACATTAAGAATACGCTGATATATACACACTTGGTCAATTTTGCTTCTGAGGAATACGTTTCAAAGGTTGCTCAGACGCTTGAGGAAATCTGCGGTTTAATTGAAGCGGGGTTTGAATACATAGCGCAAAAAGATGGGCTAATGTACTTCAGAAAACGCAAATGACCCCCTTTTTTCTATTGTTTTTTTCGTTATGATTGTTATTATCGTTGATTATGCGGACTGCGGAAAAGCGGAGATAGTTGATGGCGTCTAAGATGTCGTCGAGCCTTTTCTTCGGGTTGGGGGTGAATCGTGCTCACTCCACTTTAAATTGGCCTGCTGAAAGCAAACTTTCGAGACTCATGAGTCCCCAGTTGTCGCCGTAGATTTCAACTCTTGAATTGATTATCTTGTCTGCGAGACGGTTAACCTTCTCTAAGTCTTTGTTTCTGATCTAAACGGTATCCTAAACGGTTGAGAATGGACTCAAGAATCCAAGCATAAACTTTGATCTGTTGTTTGGTACAAAACAATAGGGGCACTAACTTCTTAGACGCGTATTTGTGTTGCACAATTAGACAATAAGGTTTATTAAGATACACGATACCTATTAGCTTGAGTATGCTCGAACGTCGAGGATTAGCGTATGCGAGTACTCGGTCGATTCGCTAATTTTCATTCAACGAGGAGGAGAATGGTCTTTTTCGTTTTCTTGTTAGTTTGTCTGCTGTCCTTTTTTCTTTCAGGGCTGGGTACGAGAGTTTATGGGGGCTCTGTCGGACTTGAGGGCCTTCCATGGCCGTTTGTTTCTTCTGTTGGGTTGTTGAATTGCTCGGTTGTTGTTGCTTCTAGTGTTGGGCATGGTCCTTGTGGTGGTGCGCATACTATGGACGTTATGGGCGCCATAATGGTTGCTAGCGAGTTGGGTTTGAAGGCGGACGGTGGCATGTTGAACACAATCATGGATGATTATGTTTCCACATATGACTTTGGGGCTGCAAGAGTTGTACTTAAAGATGTTTCTTCTAATTTGGTGGTTGTTGGTGGTCCTGGTGTTAATCAGGTTACTTGGTACTATAACAATTTAAGAAATGCTACTGGCGTTAGAGTGTTGCCTGTCTATTTTGACAAGGACCAAAATGGAGTAGACTATGTTCATGTTGTGTCTTCGGGGAAGTCTTACACGATTGAACGTGATGGCTTGGGTAGGGTGAGTGCTGATTATGGCGTAGTTCTGATGTTTATGGATGGTGATCGTTTAGTGCTGGTCTTGGCAGGGTTGGGCGGGTTTGGTACGTGGGCTTCTTGCAAGGTCGTTTCTTCCTTCGAGACTTGGAACCTGCGTGGAAGCGCTGTTGTCGTCAAGCATTATGATAGTGATGGTGATGGGTCGCTGGATGCTTTTTCTATCGTTGAGGAGGTTTCGGGAGCACAATATGCGTCTACGAGTTTTGGTCCTGCAATGTTTGGGCTTGTTTCAATGCCTTTGCTGTTTAAAGGGAAGGTAGTGAAGCAGAAGATTTCCAGGAGACGGCGGTTATCTAGGGCTTACGTGTTGTTGTTCTTGGCAGTAGCTTCGCAGACTGTTTTGACCGCTATCTCAAATGCGCCAAGTTCTGAGGTTTACACTTTTAAGAATTTTTCACAGCCGTTTGTTTCTTCTGTTGGGTTGTTGAATTGCTCGGTTGTTGTTGCTTCTAGTGTTGGGCATGGTCCTTGTGGTGGTGCGCATACTATGGACGTTATGGGCGCAATAATGGTTAGTGCTCAGCTTGGTTTAGACGCGGTTGGCGGTGTTCCATCCGCAGCATTGGATGATCACGTTTCATCTTATGACGGTGGCAGTGCGAAGATTAGCCTCCCCTCTTTGGGAAGCAATCTGTTGGTTGTTGGTGGTCCTGGTGTTAATCAGGTTACTTGGTACTATAACAATTTGAGGAACGCCACTGGCGTTAGAGTGTTGCCTGTTTATTTTGACAAGGACCAAAATGGAGTAGACTACGTTCATGTTGCTTCTTCTGGGCATTCCTATGGCATTGAACGTGACAGTTTCGGCAGGGTGAAGGCTGATTATGGTATTCTGACACTGTTTTACGATGCTCAGCATGGCCTGTGGGTGCTGATAGTTGCTGGACTTGGCGGGTCAGGAACTCTTGCTGCGTCTAGGTTGTTGGCAAGCTACGAGAGTTGGAGTTTGTTTGGTCATGCTGCGGTTGTCAAGTTTGCAGACTCTGACGGTGACGGAAATTTAGATGAGACTAGTGTTGCAGAATCGGTGGGTTTCGGGAAAGGCATTGATGTTTACTGGGATGCCAAATGTATGAACAGTGTGACATCGATAAATTGGGGAATGTTATCGCCTGGGGACACGAAGAGCGTGATGATTTACGTCAGAAATGAAGGTGAAAGCGGTACAGTTCTTTCTTTGAACGTTTATAGCTGGTATCCTATCGAGGCTTCGACCTTTTTGAAGGTTGAGTGGAACTATACCGGTGCCCCAGTTGAGCCTGGACAGATTGTGGCTGTCGCCTTGGTTCTGACTGTGGGTTCAAAAGTAAGTGGGATAACGAACTTTAGCGTAACTATCGAGGTGGGTTCCAGCTGACCGAAAATGGTTGTTTTTGTCTATCTTCCGTTACGTATTGGGCGTTTTTTCTGGATTTTATGTATTGATTAGCGCTACATAATACTTAATACTCTTTCTAAAGGGACGACTAATCAGCGAACTATCTGCGGCTTGATCTACATGAACCAAGTAAATCTTTTGCTAAGCCACTTACCGAAACGTGGCTACTTGGCAGTAGGTCTATCTCTACGACTGTTTCTGGCTCCTTTTCTCAGCCACCCGTTCGACATGAGGGTTTTCATGGCTGTGGGAGCCTCTGTGGCAAGGGGAATAACGCCTTATGGGCAATACGTCCTTCAAGATATATTCGCCAAAACGCCGCATGTGCATCTTTACGGAACTTTCCCAGGAATAGGCTACCCGCCGCCTTGGGGCCTTATCAGCGGTCTGATGTACTCGCTGTCTTCAGCGGTTGCTCCGAATAACTTGTACGCTTATGTTCTTGCGTTGAAGATGCCCGTCATATTGGCGGAACTCGCCGTTGCTGTCTTGGTTTATAATGTTTTGAAGGCGAAGATAGATGAACAAGTTGCCTCGAAAGCCTTTCTCCTATTCTTGTTCTGTCCGTTCATAATTTCAGTTGGCACTATTTGGGGCATGTTTGATGTACTTGCGCTTTTCTTCGCTTTGCTTTCTGCTTACGGTCTTTATGGCAATTGGAAGCTTTCTTCGTTGTTTTTGTCAGTCGCCTCTGTTCTTAAGGTGTTTCCGCTTGTACTGGCTCCGTTGTATTCTGTGCTTCTTTACAGGTCTACTCGAAGCCTGAAAGTTGCTTTTCAGTTTTTGCTTTTTACAGTCGCCTTGACAGGCTTCTTCACGATTGTTCCAATGATCGTGTTCAGTTGGCCATTTTCTAACCTGTATAACGCATTGGCTTATCATGTTACTACGGTAAATCCCTCGTATGATAGCCTAGCAACGTTTCCTTACGGAGCAGCAAGTTCTCTTAACGCTTTTACCTTGTTGAATACTTTGGCAGGCGTAACACTTCAGCCGCCATCGGTTTTCATGTACGCGTGGATTCCGGCGTGCATTACCGTCTATTTGTTGCTTTCGCGTGTGCGGATACGAAATTCTGGTTTCCCATTGACTGTCCAGTGGTCGCTACTTCTGTTGCTTGCCTTATTTACGACGCGTGCGTGGGTTTCTGAACAAAACCTCACTTTCTTGTTTGCTTTTTTGGCTTTGAGTGTCTTTCTTCAGAATCCTGAGAATTTGGGGACGGTTCAGTTGCTGTGGATTTTGCTTTTCAGCTTTGTAATGGTGCATGTGCCTGTAATAGCTTTCTTTTGGCTTCCATATCCTTGGACGCTTAACGCGGCTAGTTCTTTTGCTGACGGCCCCTTGGGGTGGACTCGGCTGCTGTTGATGACGTTGTTGACGTTTAGCTGGCTTGCTTTGTCGTGGCATTACGTGGCTAGAAAGTTGAGGTGGCAGTCATGAGGGTTTTGACACTTCTTCTTCACGATGAGCGTTTTAGCGGTTGGACGATAAGGGATAAGCTTGTCCGACAGCATTTTTCGCTTCAATACCTTCGTTTTTGCAAGCAGAGGGGTTGGGAGCCACTGCTTTACACGTTCCATCAGCAAGCGAAAGCTAAGCAAATTCACTGGCTGGATGATGGTGTAGTTAAGATTTTTCCAGTAAAGTTTCGTTTTCCGCCGTTTCAACGTTTCGGCAACGACCACAATCCGGAGTCTATCATGCGAGAAGCATGTAGCGACCAGCCGGATTTGGTGCATTTTCACAATTACTATCTGTTTTCGTTTCCTTACACTGCGGTTTTTGTTAAGGAAAAGCTTAAGCGGCCTTTGACTGTGCAGCTTCACGGCTACAATAACAGTTCTTTGCGGAAATGGCTTTACCTACCATGCCTCCTTGCGCTTAAAAAAGCTGATCGCATTCTTTACAGTTACAGGCCTGAGGAGTTTCAGTACAGAAAGTTAGGGGTTATGGAAAAAGCGGTTAGAGTGCCTATTCCAGGTATTGACCCGGAGATTTTCAGGAGACAGAGACACAGTGATTCGAATCGTTTGTTGTACGTCGGGAGGATTCCTAGGCCTAAGATGGCTCATGGAGAAAAATCGCCATTCCTCTTGCTTCACCTTTTGCGCAGACTTCTGCACCGGCTGCAAGATGTGACTTTAGATGTGGTGGGAGATGGGCCTGGATTGGATTATTGTTGTCGTTTAGCTCACAACCTTGGTGTAGAGGATCATGTTGCTTTTCACGGTTATGTGCCCTACTGTAGACTACCCAAGTACTATCAAGCCTCAGCGTTGACTTTTTCGCCTATCCGGGTTTATGATGTTGACGGGTGGTTTGATGGTGCCATGCAAGAAAGCCTTGCATGTGGCACTCCGGTTGCAGCGTTTAAGGCAAGGTCAAAAACGCCTCTACGAGGAACTTACGGTTTTCTCTTGTCGAATGATATGGAAAAGGCTGCGGTAGAAGTTTCGACGTTGTTGAAAGCTCCGGAGGATATGGATGAAGTCGCTGAAGCAGGGTCGAGGTTTGTGCGCGAAAACTGCGCTCATGCTAGGCTGGCTATGGAATTGCAGGAAACTTGGGAGGGGTTGACTCGAGCATGAGGTTAAGCATAGTTGTTTGTGCCTACAACGAGGAAAAATCAATTGGGTCTCTTATCGAGAATCTTATGCGTCAATGGGTTCCTCCAGAAATTACCAGTAGCGAAATTATTGTAGTGACCTCGGGATGCACAGACAGGACTGCTGAGATTGTGAAACGGTGTATGACTGGGAATGCAAAGATTAGACTTATTGAAGAGGCAAAAAGATTAGGTAAAGCGTCAGCGTTGAATAAGGCTTTTGCGGCCTCGACTGGCGACTATATTGCCTTAGTTCCTGCAGATGTTTTCCCTGCGGATAACGCCCTGCTTAGTCTTCTTGTTCCTTTTAGGAATAGGAATGTTTCTGCGGTGAGCGGGCGTCCAATGCAGAATCCTCGGAACGCGCCTAAGGGCTTCATGGGTTATTTGGCTAACATGACGTATCGGCTTTGGGGAAGGCTTATGGAGAAGCTTAACGACAGTGGTCAGGCAGCCCACTGCAGTGGAGAGTTTATGGCTATAAGAAGTGATGTTAGGACTATTATCCCTGATGGATGTGCAGCTGATGATTCTTATATCGCTATTGTGGCAAAAAGGAAGGGTTTGATAGAGTTTGCTCCAAAGGCCGTTGGCTACAATCTTCTGCCTTCTAATCTTCGTGATTATGTGAATCAGAGGAGAAGGTGGCTTTATGGACATTTTCAGACGAAGAAGTTTACAGGTGAGTATCCGACGGTGTTGGACACGATGGTCTTGTCTAGACCCAGCGTTGTCGTCCAGGTGTTAGCTGAGGAGATCATTGAGCGGCCGAGGGAGATAGCTTACTTGATGAGTGCCGTAGTGGTTGAAGCCGTAATCTACATGTTGTCCATGCTTGACCGCGTTTTTTGTCGCCAGTACGGTGTGTGGCCTGTTATAAGGTCGACGAAATATGTTGAAGCCCAACCGATCTGTGAGGAGTTGCAATGAGTAAACTGTGCATAGTGGTGCCTACTTACAATGAGGCTGAAAACCTCCCTAAGCTTGTTCCGGAAATCGAGAAGGTGTTGTGGATCCGGGATTTTAGGCTTGTGATTGTAGATGATGATAGCCCAGATAAGACGGCGCATGTTGCTGAGAAGCTGAATGACGTGTATGGAAATATTATTGTTCGACGTAGGGAAGGAAAGTTTGGGTTAGGATCTGCTGTTGTGGAAGGCTTAAAGATTGCCCTTGCAATGGATGATGTTGACAGAATTGTGACGTTGGACGGGGATTTATCGCATAGCCCGAGTGAAATTCCTAGTCTTCTTTGCATAGCTGAAAAAGCGGATCTTGTCCAAGGAAGCCGGTATGTTGAAAATGGGAGCATAAATGGTTGGGTTCCCAGCAGAAGGTTAGTGAGCCGGGTTGCTAACTTGGTTTGTAGGCTGTTTTTCAGAACGTTTATCCACGAGCACACAGGCAATTTCAGGGTTTATTCAAGGAAATGTGCCCAGGCAGTTGTGAAGTATACAACCTGTAAGGGTTTTGAATGGGTTGTCGAAGCCATGTTTGTAGCCAGAAAGCATGGTTTCGTGGTGAAGGAAGTGCCTATTGCTTTTAGCGACCGGCGCAATGGGAAAACTAAGCTGAAGGCCTTAGACGTTGCCAGTTGGGCCCTTTTTGTGGCGAAAGCCATCTTTTAACGGCTCCCAGCGGTGGCGAGCTTTGCTAGACATCAGCCTTCTTTGGCCGTGATGCCTCATCCAAGCCGTGTTATCCATAGATCGTCAACTTTTAGTATGACGTCGACAACAGCGCCCATTGTTTCAACTACTACGTACACGCTTTCGAGCACGTCTTCAGACTTAAGCGACCATGCCAAGTCGATGTATCGTGTCAAGTCTAAGGAGTAGCTTGTCCATCCGCCAATGGTGGCTTGGCCAATTTTGTACTCTACCACGTCTCCGCCTCGATAAACCGTGTTGCCTCCGGATTTGATGTTTCCTGACGGATGTCTAAGTGTGTTTGGGCTGTCCCAGAAGTCCATTTCAGTGTAGACAACTGAGCCGTCGCTGCGTTGAACAGCGCAGGCTAAGGCAATTCGTAGCCATTCGCTGTCTGCTTCGTAGTGGATGGTGGCGATGTTGACGCGGAAGCCAGCCATGAGCTTTATAGGTGTTGATGTATAGAGCTGAGTTTTCTTGTTTGATTTGAAGCTGGTCGTCCACCAAGCGCCGGTGGCAACATGTCCAGCTTCACCTGCTGTTGTTTTCAGGGTTATTTGTGTTTCGTTGTCGAAGGTGACGTTCCAATCTGAAGCGGTTGTGAGTCCCGTGGAGTGGGGGTTCCAATAGATTCTGTTTTCAGCTTCGGTCAGTGAAACGTCGCCGTCGGTGTTGATGATTTCACCTGTGCTGGATGTGAGGGTTGAGTCTTCGGCTGATTCGCCGAAGGTTCGGCTTGAAAGGATATTTGTGGTCAGAAGCAAAGCTGCGAATAGCGTTGAGAAGAGCATGAGGTTTTTGTACTGCTTTCTCATTTTGATCTGTCTCGGTGTATTTGTGTTGAACTGTTTCGGGGTTGTACGTGGATACGATATGTCTAATTTGGGACATATCTACTAATTAGTTATGCCTTTGTGCAGCTTATAAATTTTGTGTATTTGTGTTGAACAGTATTCGTGTTGAGCAATAAGACAATAAGCTTTATTAAGACTTAATATTCAATTAATTATATGGATAAGTATGACAGTTCGGCTTACGCGTAGACTCGTTACGACGACAGCGTTTGCTGTGTTGGCTGTGGGAACAGTAGCTGCCTTCGTCGCCTTTGGGGTGGTATCTAATAGCAGGAGTATCCAAAGTTTTGGAAGTGTGAAGGCAGTTAACGTTGGTGTTTATTGGGACAGTGGTTGCACCAACGTGACATCAACTGTTAACTGGGGGATGCTATCGCCTGGGGATTCGAAGAACGTTACTTTGTATGTGCGGAATGACGGAAACGTGGCTGTGAAGCTGAGTTTGACTGTTCAAAACTGGAATCCGTCTAATGCGTCAAACTATATGGGGTTAGCTTGGAACCGGGAAGGGCAAATCCTAGGCTCTGGATCTGTGGTGGCAGCGACTCTGACTCTTTCAGTGTCTTCTGGCATAAGTGGAATTACGAATTTCAGTTTTGACATAGTAATAACTGGTGTAGAGCAGTAAACACGAAAGGATTTGCATACATGCGCTTCGTTTGAAGATGGTGTGTTTCTTTTAGTGTTTTGGTTGCATTTAAACCTATGCGCGTGGCATTAGGGCGTATCTTCTTTAAAAGCTTTTTTAATCTTCTTTAAAAACTTTTTAATTTACCATTAAAATTAGTTTTAAAAGCTTTAAAGGCAACCATTAAAAATCCATGTTTAAAAGGTTTAAAAGGTTTAAAATGCTTAATATATTTAAAAGGCTAAAATTTTTAATTGAAGAACCAGACAATAGAAAGGCGCGTGCATCTTCCTTGGTTTTTTGAAAGATTCTTAATAGTTTACACTGGATCGCCTCAACCGCAAGTTTTGAGTGCAGGATGCATGCGCGCGCATAGGCCCTTCTCTATTTTGAGTGTTTTAGGGTGGACTTGAAAAAGATAAGCAGAGATGCTGTGAAGAGTCCTAAGTAGACTAGGTGGGGGACTAGAAGTGATGGTGGCACTGCCATGGGAAAGTGAAGGAATGGAGGCAAGAGAACTGTGAGGATGGGCACTAAGAGCGGCAAGGTAAATTGGCGGGGGCTAAGGAGCTTCTGCATGTCTTTTGTTGTGAGCATTATTACGCATGCTGTTAGGAAGCTACTCCATTCTAGTAGTATGTTGCCCAGGCTTGTGATTGGAATTCCTAAGCCGTACCATGCTTGCGTTATTGGCCAAAGCATCTGTATTCCTCCACCTGTTATGAGGTCGCCGATTAAGCTGTGTTGTATTAGTGCTGCAAAATATGGTATGGCCTTTTTCTTGTAGATGGCAAACGCTGGAATGAACATTATTGAATGGACCACTATTGAATGTGCTAGGCCTCGGTGGTACAGGCCGGGTATGAGTAGGTCTATATCCGGGATTAAGCCTAAAAGGAATATTAATGGAAGTTTCAGTTTTACTTTTAATGGTTTTGTGCATATTTTGGCAACTAAGTATCCCAGTGAGAGGTGGCCGACTGCGAACGTGTGTTTAGCCCTCTTTTGTTTATCAGAAAGATGTGGTTCTTTGTTTTATTGCTTATGTTTGTGACGGATGAAATTGCATTATCGTGTCTATTGGACTTAGGAGAAGCCTCATTTGATGTTCATGGTCACGTTTAGGTGTCGAGTAGCTGCCAGATTAGTGGGGGGTTGGCAGAATAGCTCTCGGCACTTCAATGGAGTTGTTCGTGCTTATGATAAGTATCTACGTTCGCAGGTACGTCAAAGAAGAAGTAGGCATATTATGTAGGGGGTGAAGCACATTATAAAAAATGAAAGCCACACAGTTTTGTTCCAATCATACAAGTCCTTGCCATTGCAGAGTGGTAGGGGGATAGTGTCGAAAAAGGCTGCTGTGAGGCAGATTACGAGGCCCATGTTGCCAATTAACCTGAAACCGTTGACGAATAGCAGATAGAAAATGATTGTAAAGATTTGGAGGAAGATAATTCCTGAGAGTGAAACTAGGCCAACTGAGCGTTTGTCATCTTTGGCGGAGTGAAGTCTTGTATGGCCGGGTGATGAAAATGGAGCTTTGAGGGCTACGGATGATACGAGAAACATGGCAATTCCGACGTACCATAGATGATACTCGGCCAGTACACTTTGGCTTCTGGCTACAAAGCCTTTCAAGAGGTCTTTGACAAGCTCTGCAATCATACTTGTTGCCAAAACGATAGGTATCAATGATAGGATTTCGTTCAGGGTCCCCGCTTTGGCATAGGAGAATGCAAAGGTAATGACCAGCAGAGATACCGCGATGGAAAATATTTGCTGCTTTGTAAACATGAAATAAGCTTCTGGTCTAGGCTTGAAGGATCCTTTAGTCTTTGAAGATATGAGATTTTTTAGCCATTTTTTGAATGAGGAGGGAAAAATGTCAATGGCTCTTTCTGCCAGTTTGCCGATTGAGAGATTACCTAGACTGCCTGTAGCGGATGTAGCTGCTGAAACCACACTTGTAATGCCTATAGTTAATGCACCTGCGGCTAAAGCTCCCTCAGCAGGAGGTGCCCATGTGGTTTCTGGTGGAATTGTTTTTAGGCTCTCGCTCACCGTGTTGGCGAACTCTGTGGCGTTTGCAACGGTCCGGAGCCATCCTGGTTTGGAGAATGGAGGAGCTATTATGCCTGGTGAAGGATAGACAGCCCAGTATTTGAACCAGTCGCGGGCGGAATCGGTTATGTTTATTCCTTCTATGTCCAGTTCGTTGAGTCCTTGAGGCACCGCCGTGCCGTTTATGACGGCTATGAGATCATCCCATTGGTCAATGCCTCCGTCTTTATCTAGGTCGCTTGTGGCGTTGTTGTTTCGGACGTTTGGTCTTCCATCTGTAGCTAAGTTGATGACATGTCTTGCGTTTTCAAAGTTTGGTGATTTCTTGAGTTCCTTCCATCCCAAGTACAATCCATGCGCCATAGGGGTTTCTGCATTGCCTTTTGGCATCATGAGAATTTGGTTAGTTATTGAGTCATAGTTTGTGTCATTTACAACTGTAGCAGAGATTTCAACTTTTGCGTATCCCTGACTTTGTGGGTAACCGAATTGAATGATCGAAAGTTCGAGAGAGCCATCATGTGGCAAAGTAGTGTTTACTGCTATGGCCATTCCTAACTTGATTATGTCCCATAAGGAATTTTTTACGCTGATTGAGCCATCTATGATTAGGCACAATTGTGTTTTAACTGAATTTTCCGATGCTTGTGATCTCCATTCGGACTCGGAGTAGGAGGCTTGAATGGAAAGAACTATAATGACAAATAGAAGAATTAGTGTTGCGTTAATGATCGCTTTTCCTTTTATCTTCATTTATTCACACGCAGATTAGATTGGTCTAAGTTGTTGGTGGACGGGCTGGATGAAGGCAGACGAGCCGAAGGGTTTTCAGCCTCAATTTCAGGTTTCTTTTTTCCTTTCAGCTAGAGAAAAGGTTAAGATGCCTAAGACAATGGTTCCGAAGCCTAAGATAAGCAAGGGAAGTGCAGTCCACTGGTACTGAAAACTCAGCCATGGCTGTAGCCTAAAATAGATTAAAAGAATAGCGCCTGATGCGTATAGACTGCTTCCAACTCCAGTTAGCGTGTATCCCAAGTACTGCCACTGAGATGAACGCATAGGTTACATCCACCGTGTTAGGTCTCTCTTATTTTTCTTGTTCTCTCTCTTAAAACGTGTGCTCCTGCTTTGTAGTCCATGTCTTTAATTATGTGCTCGTATGTGTTGGGAATTCAGAATAAGTATCTCAGATTTATATTTGTTTCAGTGTGGGCTTCTTCATCAGGGCGAAGATGGCAAGGGCCGCGATTAAGGCTGTTGTTAGTCCTATTGTTCCTAACGGGTTTTCTGGTATGACAAAAGTTGGGTGTTCTGGATCTGGATCTCCAGTGGGGTGAGGCGGTGGATGTTCAGTCGGAGGAGGTGGGTGTGTGTTTCCTTGCGTATTGCCTTGCAGGCCAAGGTAGTCTGTTGAAACAAAGTACCCTGGTATGATGACTAGTAAGAATATTAGTAGCAATAGCGCAATCCATCTTCTTGACACTTTTTCACCTGCAAAATTAGGGAAATACTTGTTTATATTGTTTTATGGTAATTTAATATAGAGGATTTGGAAATTTTGTGTATGCATGCCTTGCTTTCGTTGAGTTTGAAAGATGTTTGGAAAATGATGTTTACTTAGTCGGCACGCGTAGTGCTGTTTCAAGTTTCAGATTTGCTTTATGTTCTCTTATGATTGCCGCCGTGGCAAAGGTTAGGGTTAAGGCTAATAGGCTTAGGGTGACAGGTGTGAGTCGTATTCCAAAGGGGGTATAGTTTAGAAGTAGACCTACTATTGGGACTAGGGCTAGGCTCATTCCTATGCTCAGTGCGATGCGTTCTATGTTGTCGAGTTCTGTTGACGATGTTTGGATTGGGACTTTTGTTGGGAATAATGCTCTTATGAATGTGTAGCCTGGCATCCATAGGACGAAGACTGAGCCGAATACGTATCTGACGTATACGATTGGGTAGGATTCTTCTGGCACTGTGAAGACAATTATTGTTGTTGCTATGGCGAGAATTATCGTAGTCCAGTACCAGTAGGCTTGGCTTGTTTGGAGATAGTTGATGAATGCTGTAGGAGTCTGAGGAGGTGGTTCTTTAAGAGTTATCTTTCCTTCGTTCTGCAGGAGCAGAATTTGATCAACTACTTCTTGCCGGGATAGATGAAGTTTTTGTTGGACGAGGTCGGTTAGTCGTTCAACGTTTGAGGGTTTTTCGTTTTTCACTGTTTGAAGTATGATTTGCTGCATTGCCTCTTTCTCTGATTGTTTCTTGGCCAACGAAGAACAGGCCCCCATTTTTGGCGAGTGTTACGATATGCAGTGATCGACGCTTCAATTCTGTGCATATTGATAAATAAAGGCTAGCTTTTAGCGATGGTGGCGGGTGCTTGTTTCTTTTGTCTTGCGTATTTTCCGGCGAATAAAGCGGCAAGTAGAGTGATTGCTATGATCAAGGGCATAATGAAGTTCGGCGGAGATTCGGATAGGATCATCGGCATTGTAACAGTGATTTGTTTGTTTTCGGTCATGTTTGTCGTCGTTTGGTTTGAGTAGGTACCATATGTAGTTTTTATGGTGTAGTTTCCATAGTAATAGTTTCCAGTTGAATTCATCATTTTTTCGTAGAGCGTGAAGTTGGCTAATCCCTTTGAGTCGGTTGCTTTTGAGCTAGCAATCGTGTTGTTTTGATAGTAGATTGTTACATTTGCGGATGGTATGTCTTGGGAAGTTAGGTCGACTACGTGGATGTCGAGGTGCCATAGGATGTAGACTTTGGCTTCGTTTTCGAGGGTTATGCTGTTGTATGTGGTGTTTATTAGGGAAATGGATGAATTTGAGTAGGCGTTTAATCGTTTTATTGAAGAGTCGTAGAGATTGAGTATAGACTTGTATTTTGCGTTTAGGTCTCCGACGATTTTGCTGTCTGAAATGTTGATCACTGAGTTGCCGTAAGCCCAAACCTGTTTTAATTCAGATTTGTTTATGCTTACGCTAGATTTGCCATAGAACTTCAATATCCAATTCAATACGTAGGTGTTGGCTAAGGTAATGTTTGGAGCTTTTCCGTTTGGAAGAACAGCTACTGAGAAGTCGATCAAGCTGTTCCAGTAATCAGAAAGATATGGCTTGATGTTGGTAATGGAACAATTTACGGAAGAGTGGGATATGTCTACATACTCTATTGAAGAGTTTAGTGCGGTGAGGGAGGGGGCATCTTGGAAATTTGTGCGGTAGATTATAGAACGGGAGAGTTCAGCAACGGAAGAGTCGTACAGTTTTATCGTTGCATAGGAGGTAAGGTCACGAGCAAGCATTGAGCTGTTTTCGTAAAAAGAAACATCTAGGTACAAGCCGCTTGTCAAGATTGTCGCATTTTCTATACACAGTCGAGGTTTCCCATGGAGGGGGTTTCTTAGGGTTACGTTGAATTGATTATTTTTTGTCTGTGTGAAATTTATGATTGCGTTTTTTACGAATAGGGTGGCGTTCTCTTCTAGGATTATGCTTCCATTTAGAACGAAGACTTCGTCGATGATTGTGAAGTTTTGATTTCCGTTTATTATGAGATTTCCTTGATGTACTGTCGGAGATGAAGCTGATGACGAGTCGGTCTTTGAGGTGTTTCCGTTCGGAATGAAATAAATCGATGCTGTGAATAGCAGAGAGAATAGTAGTATCACGTTGGCTTTCAAATCGTTCATGTCCCTTTCTCGCTTGACGCATGATTCAGCGCGCGATTGTAAGTATTTACATGGAATGTTTTCTTCTACAGACTATGACTGCTAATAACGTTGCTATCATGAATAGTGGTAGAACAATGAATGATGGAAATTCTGGTATTATGAATGGTAGTTGTATGGTGATTTGTTTGTTCTCTGTCATGTTTACGAATTGTTGTTCTTCGAGCAACTCGTATTCTGCGGTTATGGTGTAGTTGCCGATTAGGGAACTTCCAGTGGCATTCATCATCTTTTCCATTAATGTCAACTTTGCCCATCCCTTTGCATTAGTCAACTTTGATTCGGCAATTGTTGCGTTTGGATAGGTGGCAGTTACGTTCGCATAGGGAACATCTTGACCAATTGAATCTATCACATGAACGCCTAGATACCAGCAAACATAGACCTCAGACTGATCGTAGACATAACAGTAGTCGCTTGTTGAGTTCACGAGCCAAACTCTAGGACTGCCATAATCGGAATATAACCACTGAGTTGTTGAGTTGTAAATACGCACAGTGGAATTATTGGAACTTCCCACGCCAGAGCTGAAGGATGAGTCATAGACTGAGACAAGCGTAAGATCATATACATAAATACTTGACAATTCACAGTTGGATATTGTTGCGTTTGAAAAGCCCTCTAGGTCGAAAGTCCATCCGTCAACCTGAGTATCCGTCAATGTGAAGTTTGGAGCCCAACCACTCTGTGCAACAGTAGCTGAACAGTTAAGTTGAAAGTTCCAATAACTAGCGAAGCCTGCCTCAAGTCCAGTAACAGAGCAGTTTGCGGAGCGACTGTTTATATATGCTTCTTTAATTGTAGAGTTTGACACGTTGACGCTTGACCTTTCAGAAGCCTCCAAGCACCCGAGTGTACAGCTGGAGATGTTGAAGCTTGAATCGTCCTGGGTAGAGAGAAGGAACAGGTATGAATCTGACAAGTTTACAACGGAGAAATTTGCAGCGTCTATAATATGCATCGTAGAATCTGATATCGACACAACGGAAGAGTTTCTTGCAAATATTAGGGTGTATGTTACTGTTAGATTGTTTATTGATGCCGAACTGTTTCCATCAAAATATATTTCTTGATAGTGATTGTTTGTAGTTATTGTGGCGTTTTCCATAAGAAGACGTGGGTTGCCATCAGCTGGGTTCTGAAGAGTCATGTTAAACTGATAATCTGTGACCTGTGTAAAGTTTAAGATAGCATTTCTCAAAACTAACGTAGCGTTCTCCTCTACTATTATGCTTCCGTTGATGTCAAACCTTCCCTCAATCGTGGTTACGTTGTTTCCTGTAAGAACTAAGTCTCCTTGATGGATTGAGGAAGCAGCCTGGGCGGCTGAAATGTTTCCGCTGTGTACAAATGCAACACTAACCAGCAAAAACGAAACAAGAATAGCAAACACAAGTCTTCTCATGATACAACACTTACCACAGAGTTTCCAACGTCAAGTATATCGTCTATATTATTTTTATGACTTATGAGAGAATGCCGACGTTTGAATCCCAAAAAAATCTATGCGCGCGCATGTTTTCGCGTGAATGCTTCTTCTCACGGTCCTGTAACTTAAGAAACGCATTTAGGAAATGCGCGCGTGGATCTCGAAGCTTTCCTGTAGTTCTGATTATGGCAATAGCTTGTTTTTCTTCGGTAGCAGAAAGAGACCAAGGCCCGCGAATAGTGCTAAGATTGCGCCAATAGTTCCTAGTAGTGTTTCTGGTATTATGTGCATGTGGCCAATATTGCTGATTTGCCCTTGTGCTACGTATTCTGGTCCAGGTTTTTTGGTGTAGTGAACCGTGGCTGTTGTGCATACCTTGGCGTTGGATGGTACGGTCCATGTTACGTCAACGTATTTCACTCCGCCTGACTCTTGTACTGGGACGTTGTTGAATTGTGTGGTTTCACCTCCACCTGATGTGTTTGTCCAGCCAATTTTAACTGTGATCTTGTCACCGGTGTTGAATTCTGTGATTCCTAGTACTCGGATGTAGTAGGTGTTGCCGATGATTACGAAGTAGGTGTCTCCATTTGGTCCGGCTTTTGGGGCTTCTGTGGTGTGTGCGCTGTCTACATAGACGTATAGTACTCCTGTTCCTACGTCTGGGTTAGCCTTGGCGAAGGGAATGAGCAGGGCTATTGCAGAAATTACTAGGACGCCAATTAGTACATAGCGTATATGCTTGTACATCTCCTCTCTTCTCCTTGAACATAGTTTGGCATACAGGAATAAAAAGTGCTATGGAAATTCGACGGGGATTTTCTATAAGAAATCTTCATCGACGCCCGAGGGTCCTGAACTAGTCTATGATGTTATTATTCCGTAAATGCGTATGGCAACGGTGACCATGAACAATAGCCCCATTATTAGTGCGGTTGTTCTTAGTCTTCTTTTGTCGATTAGCATGTTTACTTGGCCGTAGTGGGGGGAGGTTAGTTCTGCTGTGATTAGGAGGATTATTGCTGTTATGGCTAGCCAGAGGCTTATGTCGTCGAATGTTAATGGAAACTGCATTGTCATTCCTCCAAGATCTTGTATTGAATATTAATTGTCTTGTTGTCTTCGGATGTTTCGTCTTTTTCTATGTTGATGGTTTTGCCCGTAGCCCTTGCTAATGCGCAGGCTATGGCGCTGCATAGTGGGCAGCCGATTGAGCCGCATATGTTTTGGAGTTTTCTTGCTTCTGAGCAGAAGTCTTTGTAGACTGAGTCTACGATTGTAACGCTGACGATGTTATTTTCCTTTTCTATTTGGAGGTCTTGTGCGATTTCTAGGTTTTCGATGAAGAGCTTTGGCATGTTTCTTTGTAAGTAAGCTAGGTCTGTTCTTGCGAAGTTTGTTCCTAATTCTTTCTCAAACAGGTTTGTTAGGCTTAGTCCAGGCGGGGTTAGGCATATTCCTTGAGGGTTTTTTGAGAATGTTTTTTGTTCGGATATTCCTTCGACGGGGGGTATTTCACTTTCTTCTTTTTTGGGAATGTAAACTATTCCAGATTTTGGGTCTCTTTGGTATTTTGGTGGGAGATAGATGGCTTTTCCCTTGTAGTCTAGTTCCTTTATGATTTTGCTTAGGCTTTCGAGGGATGAGAGGGCTGTTGAGTCAAGGAGTTTGGATTTTACGTGTCTTTCATGTTTCAGGTATAGAAGAAGGGCGCCCCAGAAGGTGAGGCCTAAGCCTATGAAGGCGAGAATGGAAGAGACGTATACTATTGAGAAGATAAGAGCAAGTGTCCCTACGAGTGCGAGGATGTAGCCGCTTATTCTTTCGCTTGCCGCTCGCTTTCTCTTGGGTGTCTTTGAGAACATTAGGACCACAACTTTAGGCCTTAAGCCTTAAGATATCGTTTGGGCATCAAGTGTTTAAACGTTGCTTTAAGAATTTGGCAGCCTGTTTGGTTTTAGGAGGAAAAATACGAAAAAGAGTAAACGATCAATACGTCCGTTGGGCGGATTTGACGCCTTACGCTGTAGGGGTGGTCGCGTTATTGAAGATGTTTAGACTTCTTTCTTTGCTCTTATGGACTTTAGTCCGAGGCCGGTGAAGCATGCGGCCAGCACTCCGAGGATGCCGAACGCCGCTTCTGGTATGGTGTTGTACATTGCCACGGCGAACTTGCACCTTGTGTCCCTTACTTCTATTACCCAAGGCCCAATTTTGTCGGTTAGGTCATATCGAACTCCAGTGTCATAGAGGCCGGGGGCGGATATATCGAAAAAGCGCATGTCTCCGTCCGGATCATACACCTTGAGTGTGAAGTAGGCTGAGTCGTATACCACGATTCTTAC
>Ga0209725_1000749_pt1 | contig 19124 bp, 17 predicted proteins | sample I18A1metaG_FD_184145 | JGI IMG/M metagenome (GOLD analysis project Ga0209725, IMG submission 184145) | Lake sediment bacterial and archeal communities from Gulf of Boni, Indonesia to study Microbial Dark Matter (Phase II) - ​I18A1 metaG... | ecosystem: Environmental > Aquatic > Freshwater > Lake... | reverse complement strand
AGCAGAGAGAAGAAAGACTCCATGTTCTTCCTGAAGGCCCACCGCCTTTCCTTGCAACGTAAGACCGCACAGAGAGAAGATAGCATCTCAGAAGATCGGACCTCGTGAGAAATGTGAGAGGCCTCAACGGGAGCTACTTGGAGCTCAGGCAGATATTGGAAAAGGCCGTTGAAAGAAACTTGGCGTCGGCCATACTTCTCTCCGGCGGCCTAGACACCAGCATCCTTGCTTCAATAGGTTCCAAGTACATTTCGTTGAAGGCGTTCACGGTTGCGTTCGACGAGGCGGAGGCACCTGATCTGGCGTATGCAAGACGGATGGCAAAGCATCTGGGATTGGAGCATGTTGTTCACCTCTTTGGTCGGGCAGAAGTCTTCCAGACTATTCCACAGGTTGTTGAGACATTACGCACCTTTGATCCCATGATGGTACGCAACGACCTGGCGATTCTCGTCGCTCTAAGACAGGTGAAAAAGAGTAATTTGACAGCTGTGATGACAGGCGACGGCTGTGATGAACTCTTCGCAGGGTACAGTTTCTTCTTCGATTACGGTGAGGAACAGCTCCGATTGGAGTTGCAGAAAATGTGGCCAGTTATGGAATTCTCGTTTCCTTTGTTAGGGAAGGCTCTTGGGGTAGAAGTTAGGCTTCCCTTTCTTGACCCTGAGGTGAAGGCCTTTGCGATGAGATTGAGCCCCAGCAACCTAGTCCAAGGCGTCAAGGGTCAGAGACAGGGTAAGTGGATCTTAAGGAAAGCATTCGAAGGAGTCTTGCCTAAGGAGGTTGTATGGAGGGTAAAGACGCCTATTGAGTACGGAACGGGAACCACGGTCTTACCCAGGATCTTTGACACTGTGATTTCCGATCAGGAGTTCTGCCTTAAGAGGAAGAGGTATCTTGACGAGGACAAGGTAGCTCTTAGGGATAAGGAGCAGCTTTTCTATTACGAGGCCTATAGGGCGGCTGTTGGCGTACCTTATACTGAGGACCCGCGCATCAAATCCTGTCCTATGTGCAATTCAAACATTCATGAAGGTGGAACATATTGCAGAACATGTGGCGCATACCCTGTTTGATCTTGAACTGGTGGATGAGAGTACCCACCGGTTTTCTATGTTCTTCTTTCTTGCCGTTGACTAGATCGTGAGGGAAACTGTTGAAGGCTCTGACGGTGCTTAGACAACTTGCCAAGGAGAAGGCGCCCGGACCCCCCTTCACCTTCAACGAGCTTCATCTCGCAAAAGCAGTTGAGATCATTGGTCATAAAACCATGGGAAGAGCCAAACTCTCAGACGAGCTCGGTCTCGGAGAAGGGGCAACTCGGACTCTCATAAATCGCCTGACGAACGGCGGCCTCACGACTGTCTCCAAGCGGGGCATTCAGCTTACGAGAAGCGGTCTATCGATCTTAGAGGAGTTCAGACGCAGTTTCCCGAAAGAAGCGATCGTTCCTAAGAGTTCAATTACGGTCGGCCTTCACAACTTCGGCATTCTCATCAGAAAAGGCGGAAGCAAAGTCAGGAGTGGAATTGAGCAGAGAGACGCCGCTGTTAGAGCGGGAGCTGTCGGAGCTGTAACACTTCTCTTCAGGCGTGGACGCTTGCAAATGCCTCCGATGAAAGAGTTCGCGGGAAAGGGTTGGGAGGAGATTGCGCGAGGAATAATGGACATCTTCGATCCCAAAGACTCCGATGCGATTGTGATATGCGGTGCAGAAAGCGCACGGAAGGCTGAGGATGGTGCTAGAGCGGCAGCACGGACGCTCGTCAATTCTTGATCACCTAACGGATCGCTGAAGAAACTTTAGAAGAATCGGCTTTCGCCTCTAGGCTTGTGTTCCAACGAATTCACTATACGTGAAGCAATTCACGGTTATGTCGCGAAAAATACCTAGGGGGGGCTGGGTGTCACCCTTGCGGGCACTTCTCAGGAAGTTAAGCGAAACTCAGCGACCCCTTCCCGCTTCAATGGGCCCGTCGCTTGGTCTTTGGTGAAAGGAGGGCGTGGGAGTTGGATTCGTCTGAGTCTTGCAGGTTGCATAGTGGAGATGGTTGGTGGTGCGCTGGATTGGTTTCAGTGAGGGGAGGCAGTTATTGTTTTGCGCCGCAATTCGGGCAGAAGGTTGCATCGGCAGGCATCCTCGCACCGCAGTGAGCGCAGAATTTTACTGTTGAAGTTACGCCTACCGGAGGCGGTGTTGGCGGAGCCTCTGTCGTTGGAACTGCTTCGTTGTAGATCAAGGCGGCAGACCTCATAGCAAACACTCCGAGAACTGGCGATACTATCAGTGACAGTAGCCATCCTATTAGGGGAATCATGCTCAGGCCGCCCACGGCCAAGGAGATAGCGAACATGACGATGAGCCAGACGACGTATTTGCCCCAGCCTACTTTGCCGATTATCTGCAGGATCTCGCCGACTGCAAAGGCTTTGCCGAAGCTGTTGTTCTTTACCATGTGCACGATCGCCATACTCATGATTATGGCGATGCAGAACGCTAACACTATGCCTACAGCCAAGAGTACGAAACCCATCGCTGTCGGGAAGGTTGCTCTGCCTCCGATCATGGGCAGGATGAAGCCGACAGCACCTAGCATTATCAAGATCATTGGAATGAGCATGTACAGGAGAACTGCGATCGTCACCTTCAAACCTTGAATGAATAGGTTACTGTAGTCTCTTAGAGGTGGAGGTTCCTGAGAGGTTGGGGTCTCCTTGACGACTCGGGTTTGATATCCCACCACGATTAGGCTCGCTATGGGTATGATGTCCAGGATCACGAGTATGGCTAACCTGCCCAAGTCGCTAAAGAGCTTCTTCGAATACTCGAAAGAGTCCCCTATGATTTGACTTATGTCCAAGCCCTTTCAACCCAATATGTTCTTGCCGGATACGTTGTTGAGTGCCATATATATTACTGAGCAAATGTTCCGTTCTGCAATCCCTCTCCGAGATCATCGAGAAGAATGGTTGCACATGCGTGAAATTGATGAAGCAGATGTCTCAACCGGCGTAATCATTGCATCGATTTGATTGAACCCATATATTCTGATCGTTGGAGCAAAGACTCCGATTCTTGGTCTATCCACTTGAATTGTGAGCTTGAGACTCATGAGAAGAGCAAAGCGATCAGCATTGCTTCTCGTCATTCTTTTCGGACTCATTCTGGTGGCCACTCTGAACTCTCCGGCCACGATAGCCGATGTAGCGAGCGAGGAAGCACAGCTTCTGCGTTTGATCAATCAAGAGCGGGCTTCTAGGAGCATTGCTGCACTGGGTTTGCATGCCTTACTTTTTCAGGTTGCGAAGGATTACAGCAGAGAGATGATGGAGCATGGTTTTCTGAGCCATGTTTCGCAAGTTGATGGCTCGACGCTCTGGGATAGGATAAAGCGCTCAGGATACTATGACGGCTATTATGGCCAGATTGTAGTTCGAGAGAATATCGCGCTCATTTCCGGTCCTGCTAAGGCAGCGGCGGCCCATCAAGGTTTCATGAACAGCGATGGCCATCGGGAGAACTTGCTTGCGTCCGACATCAATGAGGTAGGTATCGGCATTACAGAAGGAACTTTCGGGTCTGTCTTCTCTTCCATATATGTGGAGGTTTTCGCTTATCACACACGTGATCAACAGATCACGCTCTTGGCAACCGTCAATCCAATCACTGCGACAGTTCGACGTGGCGAGACAGCAAGTTTCAGTATACATGTCGAGTCGAGCGTTTCCACAGGTGTCTCCATTGAGGTCGTGAACTTGAGGCCTCCACTCGTTTGGGCCTTGGGTAAGTCCTCGGGAACGACTCCGCTTGATACGGTGCTGACAGTTGACACTGCATCCGCTTCCACGGGTGCCTACTCGTTCGATATTGTTGTAAGGGGAAGCGGCCAGACAAAGACACTCTCACCCACACTTAACATCATCCTGCCAACTCAGACGACAACCTCCAGAACCACTACCTCTTCCACATCTACCTCCACAAGCGTCGTTTCAATCACCGCTACAACATCAACCAGCATCACTCAAACAGTAACCGCTACAAGTGGATCAACAGTAACTTCGAGTTCCACAGAATACACAGGTATTGTCACAACTTCGCAGACTGTTTCTTCAACTTCCACTAGGACCTCAGAGGCAAGCTCCACTTCGTTCCAGACCACAACTGAATCGACCACGCATCAGGCAACCCAGACCGTGAGCACCTCGACTACTCGTGTTGCTGGATGGACGCTTCCGTCTGTGCGCTGTTTCATAGCTACTGCTGCCTTTGGCTCAGAGCTCTCACCTGAGGTCCAATTTCTGAGACAGTTTCGGGATGCAACGGTGATGTCATCCTTCGGCGGGAGGATGTTTATGACGGCTTTCAACGCGGCCTACTATTCGTTTAGCCCAAGCGTTGCTGCATTCGTTGCCGAACGACCATGGTTCACATTGATCGTGCGGGTCATGATCTATCCGCTGATATCTCTGCTACGCTTGACCTCCTTAGCCTTCAGCGGGTTTCCAGTCGGTGCAGAAATAGGAGTTCTATTGTACGGCCTGCTATCGTCCTGCCTAATCGGTTTGATCTATTTTCTTCCTATAGCGGTAGTCTTTGACCTGAGAAAAGCCATCAATACATAATTCTTAGTTTCTCAATCTTTACTTCAGCGAATACTGTATGATTCTACCAGAGCTCTGCTGCGACCGAGTCTTCAAGACGCGACCCGATAGAGATCGCTTTGCTTGGACAGACACTTCTGCAGACCCCGCATCCGAAGCATTCTCTTGGGTTTATGTAGGCCCTTCCACGGGTCAGTGAGAGATTGATGGCTCCGAACTGGCATCTTCTGACGCATGTTCCGCAACCTGTGCATGCATTCTGATCTACTTTGGCTATGAACTCCGACTTCAACATGATTCGAGTCCCGGGTTGGGTTCGTCTGGCTCTAATTGCAGCGCAGCTCGGAAAGTCGCAGTTGCATAGGGCACCTACGTGAGGCGTCATGAAAGTCCAGATGGATTGAACATAACCTTTCAGATAGAAATCTTTCACGGCAGCCTTCGCTTCTTCAAGGGTCAGCTTCTCAACGTTTCGGCCCTCACTACGTGAATCGTTGAAGTATCCTTCAGGAACAGTCATGAATGGCATGCAGAGTTTCACCATTCTTCCCTCACTCGCCATCCTGCAGACACAAGGGATCAGGGAGACTTTGCCTGCAATGTCCAGAACCGCTTGAGCCTCTTCGAATGGAACCACTTGGCCAGCGTGTTGCCTTGCAAAATCGCGGTTGACAAACTTTCTCGTCAACCAGTTTCTTCTTCTAGGCTTCGGTGTTATGCCTCTCAATCGTTCTTCATATGCACGTTTGGACCTATCCATGAATTCTTGAATGAAATTCTCCCTCTTCTCATCTCTTTCAAAGTTCTTCCTATAGTTATCCGCATTGAGATACCAACGCTTTCCAGCACCATGTTTTAAGCAGTAATCGCACATGAACAACATCCTCAGTTAGGTCCATCCGTCATTCACTAAAGGTTTACGCATTGTCGTTCGCTTCAGTAAGATTGCGTGTATAGCCTGGCGCGGCCATTAGAATCTGAGCTTGTGAAGGCAGTGAGTTTGTGCGTGTGATGCCCATCATGCCCAGCTTTGAGGGGGGAGGGTGTGGGACACCTTTCGGGAACTCCGCTTCTACAAAGCCAAACTTGACATTCCAGCGGTGCGCGAATCACCTGTAAATGCCCATGGTGCGCTAATAAGCAACACAAGACACGAAGAGAGCTGAGAAAGCATGGGTAAGGCTTGGAAATGGGACACAGTCATTCTGAGCAAGACGCAGGAGCTAAGTCGGTTCATTCTGAACAAGACTGATTCACTGGACTTCGCAGATCCTTCCCCTAGAATGGAAAGAAGCGACAGTCAAGACGTTCGAAAGAAGATCTTGGAATTGTCGTTGGAGAAGGCTCGGGAATTGGAGATTGGCAAGAGCACACTATGCTACCTACACAAGAAAGCCGATGGTGAACAGTCATTCAAAGTCTATCACAGGTTTCGTCAACATCTCAAATCTCTTAAATGAGAGAAGGAGCGTGCTTCTGATCACCTTGGTGGTCACTCTAGTAATACGACCGAATGATGATCCAGCTACTCAAATCACATCGAAATGGGCAGAAGAGGTTGTTGACTATGCTCAAGGCCGAGGGCTCCAAGTCGTGGACCTACACGGAAGCTTAGCGAACCCTGTCAGATTTAGAGAGACTCTTGAGAAAATGAAGCCTTGTCTGATTGTTCATTATGGTCATGGAACAGAGGATGCCCTACTTGGTCAAGACCAAGTTCCACTGCTGACACTTGACAATGTTGGCCTAATACGAGGTATAACGGTCTATACAATAGGCTGTCACATCGGGAAAAGGCTAGGCAAAGCAATGGTAGAGGCAGGCGGCTACGTGGCGAGCGCATACGCAGGGCAATATGTCTTTGATCCGTTCAATGAGACCCCTTTCCGGGAATCGGTGAATGCCGGAGCAAAGGCTTTGATAGAGGGAAAAACGCTGGGAGAGGCCTATCAGGCAGTCCGACAGACATACGATGGATGGATTCTTCTGGAATTCAACAGAGAGTTGGATTTCATAGAACAATCAATACGAGAGTTAAACTCGACTTATCGTACGAACAGTGGTGAAGGCAACGGTCCATGGACAAATCTCACAGAAGCGTATGAACTCAGAAAGTCTTCACTGAAAATGGAGATAGCAGGGATACGGAACAAGACAAGGCCGATTGAGGCTGATAAGGTGATTCTGGAAGCATTTCACAAGATTCAGATCGCAGAGCACCTGTTCAGTGATGGCCTGCATGCTGGCTCGACTTCAGGTCCAAAGCAACTTGCCGTGAAACTGCTGGACTATGCAAAGAGGTACTGGGTCAGAACTTGCCGGAAATGCGGGTACGTCAATCCGATTAGCCGATACCATTGCTCAGAATGCGGGATGTTCTTGCTAACTCAATCAGTTGCCTGCTTGTTCATCTAAGATGCAATAGCGTGTGCTACAGCGCCAAAGGTACTGAGTACTTCAAAGTCTCAATGAACGAGTTAAGCGATTTACCGTCTATGGGAGCGCTTTTCACTCGTATGATGTCATTCCCAGCACTCTTCAAGTATGCTCAAAGAGAAGGAGAGGGGTTTGGGAGATTCCTCTCCCAACAATCGTCGTTCGTTCGTTTTGTGTGTGTGTTGCCAATGGTGCGCACACACACACAACTTTACTGAAACGACGAAACGAACGACGACGGGATGACAATTCAAATCATGACCTGTTTGGAGCCTAAAGATCGAAAGTTATAATTATTGATGGCAATCAGAAGTGACGTCTTGGCGTTCCACTGTCTTGTTCTCCAGTGGAGGCTAGGCTCCGAGGTGGGGAGCCATACAAGTACCAATACGAAGAAGGAGGAAGATGAGAAAATGCCTGTGTATGTAGTTCTCGGCAGATACACCCAGAAGGGTATCGAGAACATGAAGGCCTCACCTGAACGGTTAGAGGCAGCTAAGAAAGTTGCGAGGTCGGTTGGAGGCGAGATCAAGGAGTTCTACTATACCATGGGACGGTACGACTTCGTTGCAATATGTGAAGCTCCAAACGATGAGGCAATGACGAAGTCTCTGCTCATTATCAGCGGCGTAGGAGCTGTCAGAACGGAAACACTGCCAGCCATACCATCGGACAAAGCAGCAGACATCCTCAAGGGACTACCGTGAGAAAACAGCTCAATGTTCCACAAACACACGCAAGCGGATGAACCTGAGCTCCGAGGTCGGGAGCTAGACAAGTACCAAGAAGAAAGTGGGAGGTGAGGAAGTATACCACATGTAATTGCCGTGCATGAGTGGCCGCCGAAGGACCAAATCACTGTCACAAAAGAGATGATAGCTGGTTTCAACGATCTACTCAAGGGAACCGCTCCTGAAGGAATAGAGCTGTGTTACACTTGGGCAAGAACCGATATCGGGGCTTTCTGCCTGTGGAAGGTATCCAGCGTGGAGCGCGCGCGCTCAGGATTCAAAGCGAAAACTAGCATAAACGTCCGTAGCGCGCGTTCAACGTGATCCTGACTGCTGGAGTTGGCAATGCAAGTCGAAGGGTTTTGAGTAGCGTGATTTTCTTGGATAACGAAGAGAAGACTGTAGGCAAACTGGTTTTACCGTCTCTAGTGTTATCGATTTCTGCGACACAGCCCTCCGTATTTATCGCGATGTTGCTCCTGATCGATATCGGCCTCTCCTTCAATACTCCTGTGGGCATAACTGGTCAGATCACGACCTCGGCCTATGTCCTTGGCGTAGTAATGGCCATTCTGATGAGTGTTCTAAGCGTTCGTTTCAAACACAAGAGCCTGCTGGTGGCTGGTTTAGCTTTATACAGCGTATCGGCGTTAGGCTGTTTCTCAGCTTTCAGCTTCAGCATGATGCTCGTGGCCTTCGCCTTGACTGGAATCGGCTCCGCCTTGGTAGGCCCAATGCGGAGTACTCTGGCGGCCGACCTTTACGCTTTCGACCAAAGGCCAAGAGTTATTGGCTGGACGGTGGCTGGGGGCTCAGTGGCCGCTCTAATTGGGTCGCCGCTTGTTAGCTATCTGGCTAGTGTTGGCGGTTGGAGACTGCCTTTCATCGCCCTCATGTTCCCGATTTCACTGGTTGCTTTGGTTCTAGCCTATGTTGGAATACCGTTTGGTAGCACTAAAGAAGAGCTCAAGGTCAAGTATCTCGATGGCTTCAAGAGCATATTCAGCAATAAGTCTGCAGTGACCTGTCTAGTTGGGACAGCTCTGGCTGCTGCGGCTTGGAATGGCAGCCTAACATACAGTATGTCATTCTACAGACAGCAGTTTGGATTGGAGACGACTTGGGTTTCGCTTCTTCTGTCCGTAATGGCTCTTAGCTACACGGTAGGCGCTGTTTGGAGTGGACCATTGGTCAACAGGTTCGGCAGAAAGAGATTCACAGAGTATTCAGTTCTATTCCTAGCGTTGACAACAATTGCCTATTTGAACATAGGTCAGCTCTGGTTTTCCTCGCCAGTAGCCTGTGTGAGCTGCATCGTAGCTGGTTTCACAGATTCATCGCTTGTTAGCCTAAACCTTGAGCAGACACCCGACAATCGCGGATCCATGATGTCACTCAGTCAGGCCACTTACATGCTAGGTTCAACGATGGGAACAGGTTTAGGTGGCTTGATTCTCCTCATGTTTACGTACCGTGCTGTTGGTTTGGCGTATGGTGTTCTAGGGCTTCTAGCATCGGCACTCTATTACCTCTTTTCAAGGGAACCATCGACCTAGTTTTCCGTAGCTCTCTCTCAACATAAGCGTCGTACCGTCGTTGTCTAGTGGTTAGGGGTTAGTGGGAACAGGTTAGTCGTTGGAATCGTCATAATCGTCAGAATTGTGTGTGTGTGCGGTGCCCATGGTGCGGCCGGTTGGATTTGAACCGCCCGCGTTCGTGGCTTTGTCGGCTGGCTACCTGAGGAGTTCGTCTATCGCCTTCGCAAGTAGGGACTGTGAGAGGATAGCGGGCTTCGATGTAAGCCTCACAACCTTCTCCTTCAACTCAGGGCTATAGCCCATGCAGAGCAGCGAGATCAGTGTGACATCTTCTCTCTTGAAAGGCTTCACAGCTTCCTCAACCGAGCTTTCACGGTAAGGCGAGAGCCACGAAGCCACCACGTCAAAACCTTCGTCTTCAAACTCCTTTCCTATGGGCTCCTGCTGCCTCTCATTCGGGACCAGTAGACCAACCTTCTTCATATTCGGAATCGATTTCAAGAAGCCGTACATCAACAGGTCAGGTCTTACGATTGGAGCCTTGGATTCGAACCGAGGAAAACTTCCAGCGCAGAGTAAGGCTATTACCTCAACCCCCTTGGAGTTCAGGTTGTCTATGCAATGCTGCAGCCTCGGTACGATGTGACTCTTGCCGAACATGACTTCAGAGCCGTCCCTCACCCTCGAAACCAAAACGTCAGCATCATTCTTCGGCGTAAGCTTCAGGATCTCTTGCTTCGTAAGGTCGTCGAGGGCGCCTGCCTCCACGAACTCAACGCTCCCACTGATCAGGCTACGGAGTGTTGGGACCACGTCCGTACGCGGTGTCTGAGAAGTCGTCACTAACCCCACCTTCTTCATGGCTCTCAGCCCTCCTAGGTTACCTCTCTTTCAGTCTCGGGTTAAAGTAATCATTCAAACCGTCCCCCACAAGATTGAGAGATAAGCACGTGAGGAACAGCATGGCACCGGGAAACGCGGCCATCCACCACGCGACCCTCAGATAGTTCTGAGCATTGTTCAGCATCAACCCCCAACTAGGCACGTTCGGGTCCCCCGCCCCGAGGAAGCTCAACCCTGCCTCGGTAAGAATCGCGGTCGCAACTTCAAGCGAAGCATTGACAATGACCGGGAAGATCGCATTAGGAAGTATTTCACTCAACATTATGTCTATGTGCTTCGAACCTAGCACTCGTGCCGCCTCAACGAACTCTCTCTCCTTCATTGTTAGAAATTCTGCTCTGAGCAGGCGTGCAGTTCGAGGCCAGCTAACAATTGCGATTGCGAAGATGATATTGTTGATGTTTGTGCCGAAGATGGCGACGATTATCAGCGCGAGGAGAAATGTGGGCAGAACGAGGAATATTTCGCTGCTTCTCATGAGGAGGTCGTCGAGCTTACCGCCATAGTATCCTGAAAAGGCCCCGACAAGGATGCCAATGAGGACAGAGATCCCGGCAGCCAGAAGGCCAACCATCATCGATGTTCTCGCACCATAAATCACGTTGCTGTAGATGTCTCTTCCTAGATCATCGGTGCCAAATGGGTAGTTCGCTGTAGGCGGCAAGAAGGGACCACCTACAGCGCTCTTGAGAGGAGGATACCAAGTAACGAGTGGCGCAGCCAGAGCGATTGCACATATAGCGATGAGGAGAAAGAGCCCAACGGCGGCTGCACGATTCTTTCGGTACTGTTTCCAGAACCTGCTGACTCGAAATGCCGGAGCCCTTTCCCCTTCGCGCCTGTGCGAAGACGGAGGCGTCTCTTGATTCATGATTCATCTGCTTCTTATTCTTGGGTCCAAGAAGCCGTAGAGGATATCCACGATAAGGTTGGAAACTATCACCATCACGGAAACGAAGATGAAGACCCCCATTAGCACAGGATAGTCTCTTGATCGCAGCGAATCATAGAGAAGAGAGCCCATGCCTGGCCAACCGAACACAGTTTCAGTCAAGATCGCTCCAGCGAAGAGGATGCCTATGCTCAATCCGACGTAGGTTGTTACAGGCAGTAGGGCGTTCCGTAATCCATGCCTGTACGTGACAGCCCTTTCATCCAGGCCCTTTGAACGCGCAGTGATGATGAAATCTTGACCCAAAACCTCAAGCATGCTTGCTCTTGTTAGTCTAGTTATGAAGGCAAGGTGGAACGCTGCCAATGTAATCGCTGGCAATGCTAAGTGTTGCACTATGTCAAGCACATTGTCAAGACCTCTCAGCTCTATCCTGAGGGTTCTCATCCCTGACACTGGGAAGAGTCCAAGGTAGATCGCGAAGGCTATCAGCAGCATCTGGCCCAACCAGAAGGTCGGTGTCGAGACTCCAAAAAGGGCAACGCCTGTCGCGAGGTTGTCCCTCAACGAATAAGGTTTCTTAGAAGCCGTCACGCCAAGGGAAACTCCTAACAATACCGATATGCACATCGCCGAGAAGATCAGGAGAAGTGTCGCCGGGAGACGCTCCATTATAAGAGCGCTTACGGACTGAGACTTCAAAAGAGAGTAGCCAAGATCTCCTTGAACTACGTGAGAAAGGTACATGATGTATTGCAAATACAAAGGTTTGTCGAGACCAAACTTGGCTCTCATCGCATCAACAAATTCCTTGGTAGCAGTTTCACCTAGAAGTATGTACGTGGGATCGCCGGGCGCGGTATGGACAATTATGAAGTTTATAGTGATCACTACGAAGATCAATGGAATCGCTAGTACGACTCGTCTAGCGATGAGTCTAACTACAGAACTCATGAATACCCAACCGAAAGATCCGCTATGAGGCTTTAGGCTTTTTCATATTCTCAACCCTTAGATTTGAGAACATCACCTGACAATTCCCAAAATTGTTCTCTCGAAGAAGAAGGTTTCCTCAACTAACATCATTTCATGTTCGGAGGTGGCAAGCAACAAGTCTACCTCCGCTCTCAATCAGTTGAGGCTCCGACAGCCTGCATTTCTCAACGGCGAGCGGGCATCTTGTGTGGAATCTGCATCCGGGAGGCGGATCGATAGGCGAAGGTACGTCACCATGCAGGATTAGCCTTTCTCTGGACCTACTCCTCTGGGGGTCAGGAATCGGTGTAGCTGACAGTAAAGCCCCCGTATATGGGTGAAGTGGAGCCTTGAATAACGTTGAAACTTCGCCTAACTCAACTAGCCTTCCCAGATACATTACGGCAACCCTATTGCATACGGATCTGACAACGGCAAGATCATGTGTGATGAAAAGGTATGTAGCCGTCAACTTGGTCTGTAGGTCTTTGAGAAGATTCAGGATCTGCGCCCTCACGGACACATCGAGGGCTGAGACGGGTTCATCGGCTACGACAAAGGAGGGGTTCAAGGCTATTGCTCTTGCGATGCAGATACGTTGCCTCTGGCCCCCGCTGAATTCATGTGGATGCCTATCTACGAATAGCTCTGGTGGGGTTAAGCCGACTATCTCCAGCAAGTGCAGAACCTTATCCTCGATCTCTTCTTTCGGCATATCTGTGTGCAGCTTGAAGGGTTTACTTAGAATCTGCCTGATGGTCTTTCGCGGGTTGAGGGATGCGTATGGATCCTGACAGACCAGCTGCATCTGTGGCCGCATCAGCCTCATCTCTTCCTCAGCTAGATTGAAGAGATCTTTTCCAGCGAAGTGAACTGAGCCAGCCGTCGGGCCCAAGAGCCTCAGGATGAGTCGAGCTGTGGTAGTCTTTCCACACCCGCTCTCTCCTACTAGAGCGAGATTGTCACCCTTGCTGATTTCGAAGCTTACGTCATCAACCGCCTTGAGGAACTGCCTTCTACGTTTGAATAGGCCTTTCTTGGCAGGGAAGTACTTTGTGAGATTTGTTACTCTAACGAGAGTTTCTTTGACCATTTCCAACTCACACGTATAGCCAACAGGTGACTTTAGCTTCTCCGCTCAACTCGATCACGGGAGGTTGACTTTCTCGGCATCGCGCCGATGCGTGTGGACATCTGGGGCTGAAGCTGCATCCTCGCGGCAGATTGGTCAGATCAGGTACTGTTCCCTCTATGGTTACCAAGCTCTCCTTGAATTCATCTATGCTCAGCGTTGACTTCAGAAGCCCTTCAGTGTAAGGGTGCCGCGGCTTTCTGTATATCTCGTAGACTCCGCCCTCTTCTACGATCCGGCCCGCATACATCACACAGACTCTGTCACAGGTGTCAGCCACGATTCCGAGGTCATGAGTGATCAACATCAATGCCATACCCATTTCATGTTTGAGTTGCCTTATCAGCTCTAGGACCTGTGCCTGCACAGTTACATCGAGAGCAGTCGTAGGTTCGTCAGCGATCAGCAGCTCAGGGTTGCATGAGATGGCCATGGCGATGAGTGCACGCTGCCTCATTCCCCCACTGAGTTCATGCGGATAATATTGTGCAACAATCGAAGGGATCGGTACTCGAACCTTCGCTAGGAGTTCGATTGCCTTCTTCCTAGCTTCGCCCCGAGGTATGCCTTGATGCAGGGTTATGACTTCAGCTATCTGGTCGCAGATCTTCATTACCGGGTTAAGATATGTCATGGGATCTTGAAACACCATGGAGATCTTCTCACCCCTAACCCTTCTCATCTCCTCCTCGGGTAGCTTGGTCAAATCCTTCCTGCCGTCGTCATAACCAAGCCAGACCTCTCCACCGATTATCTTTCCCGGTGTTGGAACAAGCCTCATGACTGAGAAGGCTGTCATCGTCTTGCCACAGCCCGATTCACCCACAAGCCCTACCGCTTCACCTTTGCGAATGACGAGGTGGACTCCGTCTACAGCCCTCACGACGCCTCTTGAAGTGTGAAAATGGGTGCTGAGGTCATGAATCTCCAGAAGAGATGTCACGAGTTGTTCCTCCGAATCTCCTCGTTGCGGACCTACTTCCAATATAGCTTTTCCCTAATTATAATGAGGCACAGCAATAAGCTCACCTCAAGCGTCCAAAATCTTTTAAGACGACTTAACCCCAGTCAATTCGATGACGACATGTCCTCCAATGAATACATGAATCTAGAGCTAAAACTTGGAGCACTCAAACTTGTGAGAGACGTATTGGGAGTAAAGAGCGGTGAAAACGTCCTCATATACGGAGATACCAGTAGCGATCTTAGAGTGATGGAAGCCACTGCCGAGGCTGCCTACGGCCTCGGCGCAGCACCTGTCACAATCAGGTATGAAACTCGTTTACGCCCGGGTATCGAGCCGCCCAGACCACTCGCAGCCGCCATGTGTAACGCCGACGTACTCATAGAATACGCTATGTCGTATGTTCTCTACACGAACGCATTCTGGGATGCAGTGAACCGAGGAAACGTGAGGTTCATCATCTTGACAGGGATGGATGTGGACATGATGGTGAGATGCGTCTCAAGGGTTGATTATGTCAAGATGGTACAGCTCGGAGAGCGACTGGTCGAGCTAACCAAGAACGCTTCAAAGTTCCGAGTTACTACGCCCGCAGGAACGGATCTCAATGTGACAGTTGACAAGGAAATGGTTCGCCACAGCGGCAGGATAATCACTGAGCCCTCTACTCAATGGGCCACGCTTGGAGGGCAGGCAAGCTTCGCTCCTGTGTGGGGCTCGGCAAATGGCAGAGTCGTATTCGACGGATGCATCTGGCCGCCTGACGAGGTCAATGTCCTAAGGGAGCCTGTGGACCTCACAGTGAAGGACAGCCGCATTGCCAAGATAGAAGGGGGCGCTCAAGCAACGATGTTTGAGAGATGGCTGAGAAGCCTTGAGGATCCCCGCATGTTTGACCTTGTCCACATCTCCTACGGCTTCAACCCCGGCGTCAAGAAAATCAGTGGGAGGATACTTGAAGACGAACGAGTCTTTGGCGGCATCGAGATGGGTATCGGTAGCTATCGAGGAAGACCTGCAAAAGGACACACCGATGGCGTGATGCTCAACCCATCTGTTTGGCTTGACGGAAGGCAAATCGAAAACGAAGGTAAATACGTGGAGCCAAAGCTTGTAGAACTCAGTCGCCAACTCGGAGTCTAAATCACTGGAATATTAGATTTAGGATACATACGGGCCAGAAGACACTTTTCTTCGTTCTCCGCCATCCTCTGCCCTTGTAAAGGCGTAGGATCAAAACAGTACGCAGTTCAAACTTGGCGCAATGTATCGTTGACGGTTATTCCTTCTGTACCACTCGCCTTCTAAGTAGCGCGAACCAGCTCTATCCTTCGTTCTTTGCTATGCTCAATATTCCCTCAGAAAAATAGGAAAAAGAGGAGAAAAAGGGGAAGGGAGGAGCTATGTTGCCTTTTTCTTCGGCTTCCTCATCCGGTAGACTGCGGCTACGGCTACGATGACTATCACAACGATTAGAGCTATCGTTTCCGTTCCAATTGCCGGTGCTGGCGTTGGTGCCTTGAGCCAGCAGACGCCCTCTGTTCGTGCGAAGCCTATTCCGCCTCCATACTCCCAGACCCCAGGTTGGAATTGGTCTGAGAAATCTAGATTGAGGGCGTTTACGTATTGCCTTGTAACTAGCCAGACGGCTGCTTGGTCCTCCACCATTATCTTTGTTGCTTGCTTGACGAGGTCTGCTCGTTTCGCCTTGTTCATTTCAACCTCAGATGCATAGAACAGCTCGTTAACCTTGGAATTGTTGTACCCTCCAGCGTTCGACCAAGAAACTCTTCGGATGCCCTTTCCAGTGTAGTACTGTTGTACTAGCATTGGGTCTGGTCCGGTAGACATGGGGAAGACGAATGTGTCAAAGTCCCAGCGCGTGAATACAGCGTCGTGCCATGCTGCCGTTTCCAATGTGACTATGGTCAGGTCGATTCCTACTTCTTTCAGAGCGTCCTTGAGGATTTCCCCTTCTTTGAGGTGCGTTGGGTATCCGATTGGGTCAACGGTTATTCTCATCTTGAATCTTATTCCGTCTGGTCCTTTCTTGTATCCTGCATCATCTAGGAGCTTGTTTGCCATGGCGGGGTCGTATGCTGGTTGCTTAGAGTCTGCGTCGTAGTACCATCTGCATGCAGGAGCTGAGGAGACAGGTGTCCGCTGAGGAAGAGCCGTTCCGTAGTATACGAGGTCGCATATCTTCTGCTGGTCTATTGCGTACGTGATAGCCTTTCTTACTTTGACATCTTTGAATAAGGCTGGGCCTTCAGGTTGCAAATTGAAGATTAGAACGTCGCAGGATCCTGATTGGCTAGGGTAGAGCCACACCTTCTTACCCGGCAGCTTGCCATCTTGTATGTCTTTCATTAGCCTTGCACCGTCTGGGTATGCCAGAACCATTGCCCACATGAAGTCGACTTCTCCCTTCTCGAAAGCCAAGGCCCGAGCGGCCGTAGCCGGAATCACTTTGTAGATCATCTTGTCGAGGTACGGCAGCCCTTTCTTGAAGTACTTCTCGTTCCTAACGAAGGTTATGTGGTCGCCTCTCACCCACTCCTCATATTTCCAAGCACCAGTGCCGACAGGCTTGACGTTATACGGATTGGTATCGAAGTCAGTATTCTCATAGAGGTGCTTGGGCATAATGCTCCAACCAGAACCGCCAATTCCTATAGATGGGGAAAGCATCGCTGGGAAGGGCTTCTTCATATTGATGACTACGGTGTAGTCATCAGGCGTATCTATGGATTTCACAGATTCATTGAACGACGCCGCAAAACTGACATATTTGGGATTTACTTTTAGAAGGCTGAATTTTACGTCCGCTGAAGTAAACGGTTTTCCGTCATGCCATGTAGCGTTTCGCACTAAGTTGAATGCCACGCGTAGTCCGTCAGGAGAGATCTGCCATGACTCAGCCAGTTCAGGCTTCCATTCGCCAGTGTTGAAATCGTTGCTGACCAGGCAATTGAAGGGTTGCGCTTGAGCCTGCTGGAACAAGAAAGTTGATGCGCTTGCCCCGCGAAGAGTTGGAGGATCACTACCAATTCCCCACATGAGTGTGCCTCCATATCTCGGCTGAGCTATTGCAGGAGAGGTCATCAGCGGTGCCAGAAGAACCGAGACTATAGTCGCAGTCATTAGCGCCTTTACTAAACCAATTTTCATAGGTCAAAGCCTCCAGAACGTTAGGTCTTCCTAGGCGTGCGGTATTAAGCCTTACGTCTGGAATACTACGTTCGTTACCGCGATCATAATCGGAGGCTTTTGTGCAAGTCTTTTCCAGCTAGGCGATATGGGAATGGCCGGTCCGTCTTTTCCATTCGCTTACGAACATCTCTAAGAGTTCATTCTGAAGTTTTGACCGTGTCTCCTGTTCTCTGATTATCTGCCTATCCTTGATCTTCTCTCTGAGCTTCTCGTAGAACTCGTCCCGTGACAGCTCCTCTACGAGAGGCTGAATTCTCAGGAGGCTACTGAATAGATCCATGAACCTCAGAGAGGCGTAGCCCGGTTCGTTCACGAACTCAATGGAGTAGTTAAGAGTACGCAGGAGAACGTCAAAGAATCTGTCTTCCAAATTCTCAGCCAATTCAAGGCACCTCCATATTCTCCCACTTTTTTCCGAAGGAATCTATGTAGACAATCTCGGAGAGAGCTTTCTTGGAAGGAGGCTCGGGAACCTTGTCCGGATACCCAAGAGATACCACAAGTATCGGCTCCCAACTTTCCGGAGCATTCACGATCTTCTTTAGGGCTTCACCATTGAAAGAGACGATGGGGCAACTGCCTATCCCTAAGGCGTGAGCTGCCAGAAGTATGTTCTCAGCTGCGAAGCACGCATCGAGAAGCCCTCTCTTCTTGGACTTCTTTTCGATCCCTATGATTATTGCAGCAGCGGCGTCTGCATAGAAGCCTGGAGAACAATTCTTCATCATCCTGAGAACCTGTTGATCCCTTATGTAGATGAAGGTCCAAGGCTGCCTGTTCCCGGCTGAGGGAGCCCACCTAGCAGCTTCCAATATCCTTAAGGCGTCTTGATCACGGATGTTTTCGGCCTTAAAGCTCCTAATGCTCCTCCTTGTTCTTATGGCTTCTAGAACCTCCACTCATCATCACCCTATGCGTAAACCCTTCCTTGAATTGGACTTTAGAGCTTCGCTTCCTTCTTGCGAAAGGATCTTCGAGCACGATGTACTACTGAGCCAGACCGAACAAGGGCCAGTATAATCTTAAATATTCTATAGCGGCAGTTCGCTGATCGAGCCGGAAATGAAAATTCTCAGTAAGCAGGATATGTTTGATCTCCTTGCTGGTTCAGGCATACTGGGATGTGGAGGCGGAGGAAGCGAACAACTAGGCCGCCAGCTCATTAACGCAATCTACGACTCAGGCAGACAATTCTCCTTGATAGATCCCACAGAGATCCCGGACGACGAATATCTCTGCATAACTGCTGGGGTAGGCGGCGGAGTGGGAAAGGAGATCAAAGACAAACTCAAGCCATACCTCACTCCCATCGAGAAGCGAAACCCTGTTGAACTTCAGACTCACGCGGCCCAGAGGGCAATAAGGGAATTAGAGGCCCTCATCGGAAAGCGTTTCTTTACGTACGTCCCGAGTGAGATCGGTCCCGGGAACACCGTGCTACCCATGTACCTAGCAGCCCTTGAAGGGAAACCGGCGATCGATGCCGATGCCTGCGGAAGAGCCAAACCCGAAATGTCACTTTCCACCACTCATGTCGCCGGCATCCCAGTCACACCAATGACGATGGCAAACACAATAGGGGACCTAATGATTCTGAAGAAGGCAGTAGACGACTACCGTGGAGAAGACATAGCGCGCTACATGGCAGTCATATCCGGGGGCATGGTCAGCGTCGCCAGAGCTCCGAGCACCGCGGCCAGCTACAAGCAAGGCATTGTTCGCAACTCTATATCGCGAA
>Ga0209725_1000748_pt1 | contig 19134 bp, 24 predicted proteins | sample I18A1metaG_FD_184145 | JGI IMG/M metagenome (GOLD analysis project Ga0209725, IMG submission 184145) | Lake sediment bacterial and archeal communities from Gulf of Boni, Indonesia to study Microbial Dark Matter (Phase II) - ​I18A1 metaG... | ecosystem: Environmental > Aquatic > Freshwater > Lake... | reverse complement strand
CCTGATAGGTATTCTGTGCAAAAGTGACCAGTCAACCTGTCAGGTGGTCACTCCACGAGCGTGTAGACCGTACCACGGCCCTTCTGTGCCCTAACGATTTCCTCTTCCATCAACATGCGCATACGCGATCGCACGATCCTCCGCGATGCGTGTCCTCTTGCCTCTCTGATTGCTCGCTCGATCTGAGAGGTGTTACGTGGTCCCTCCAGCGCTAGTGTCTGAATTATGAGGCGCGATATCTCGTCCTTCTCGATGGAGCGTCGGTGAAGGTACTTCCTTGCGGCTGATAGCCGTTCAAGCGCGCTGATAGGTTCTTTGACGAGCAGAACCCCGGCTCGTAGGTTGCTGACCGTCAAGGCGAGTTCGGGATGCTCAAGGGAGTCTGAGAGGATCCTTTCTATTGCTTCGAGCCTATCCATGATCGTGGTCAGCTTCCGATCTAGCTCCTTGATCTTCGCGTCTGAAGTCTCTGACAACACGATCACGAGAAAATGAACTATTATGGACGGCGGCCAGGATCGGCTTCTTGTTCGATACGATAACTTGTAGTGACTTTCACTTCGGGGCGAAGGATTCCTCTCACGGAGCAGTACCTCTGCTCTGAAAGTTCTATTGCCCTCTTGACAGCAGACTCTCTGAGTTTTCGTCCCCGCAGAACGTACTCAATCCGTATGTGTTCATAGTAGCGCGGATCCTTCTTTCGCCTAGTCCCCGTGACATTCATCTCCAGCCCAGTGACCTCTTGCCTTTGACGTTTCAGGATCCAAACAATGTCCATCCCGGTACATCCTCCCAGTCCGACCAACACAAGCTTGACGGGCCGGAACCCACTTCCTTCGCCGCCGCCTTCACGGTCAGCGTCCATGGTGAGCGAGTCACCCTCCTCCGTCGTCCCGAGGAAACGCATTCCCCCTTCCCACTTCACATCCACCAACATGCTCGTCCTCCCAAACATTCTCGACCACGTAGATGCTCGGAAATACAAATTCTTGCCTCACACGGGCCGAAAAAGGTCTAACATGTAGCTCTTCACTCGTCCGCAGAGGATTTATTCGCGAGAGAGATGCCAAACATTCGGCCGGTTAAGGAGTATGTTTGAGTATCGTGGTTTGAAGATAAGCTGGCTTGGCCACGACGGCTTCAGGATCAAGAACTCGAAGGCGGTCTACATTGACCCGTATGTGATGGAAGCTGGCGAGAAAGCCGATATCCTCCTAATCAGCCATGAGCACTTCGACCATTGCAGCCCCGGCGTCATCAATAGGATAGTTTCGCCTGAGACGACGATAATCACAACGGCCCTGGTCAAACGACAATTGTCTCGAACTAAAGTGAGAGAGATACGATCCGCGAAACCCGGGGAGAAGATTCTGGTCGACGACGTGTCAGTGGAGACGATCCCAGCATATAATCTGAACAAGTTCAGGTCTCCAGGTGAGCCGTTCCACAGCAAACAAGAAGAGATGCTCGGCTTCATCGCTACGATCAACGGCGTCAGGATCTACCACGCCGGAGATACGGACTCGATCCCTGAGATGGAAGGCCTCAATGTCGACATCGCCTGTTTGCCCGTAAGCGGAACTTACGTTATGACCGCGGAAGAAGCCGCCGAGGCCGCGAGGCGCCTTAGACCAAAGATCGCTATACCGATGCACTACGGATCAATCGTAGGCGACGAACGCGACGCTGAAAGATTCAAGAAACTCGCGTCGTGTGAAGTTCGCATACTCCCGAAGGAGTAACTCGAGGCTTCAATAGGGCGATAGATTGTGTCGGCTCTCTATAGCCTACGCTTTACCCCACGCAGAGTTCTCGCGACGCGCCTACTTGCGCCTCTGAAGTCACTTCTCAGACGTTTGACTAACGTTCGGGGGCGCCTTCGACCTCTTCGAGGTCTTCGTCTTCGACGTGCGGGTTTCCTTCGCTTAGCCATGGCCTGACTATGGATCTTCTAGAACTAAGAGCGTTACGGATGCCGTCATACTCACCGCACTTTCCTTACGAACGCCCTCACGGTATGTTCTAGGCCAAGTTGACCGAGAGGAATCTCCACTAGCTGCCCTCTCGAGCTCGCAACGAAGATGGGGTATGCTTCACCTATTGCAAGATCGAGTTTGGCGATGTTTTCCTTAACGTAGGAGCTGGCGTTCATAGCAGGCAGAGTCTCGAATATGCTCGGCGCAACGAGCTTGGCGCAAGCAAACATCGCCCAGGCTACATCTCTGATCTCCCACTGCGCGTCGCCCGCGCATCTCAGCGCGAGAACATGCAACAACTGCCTTGGGTTCATCGAGGCGACGATGTTGGTCGCCGCGGCGTTGGGCCTAACGTACCTTGCATCCTCAGCTTTGACTCCCGTACCCAGAAGGGCTTCCTCCATCTGAGCTGTAGTGTTCATAATGTCGTCAAAAGTCATCTCGAGGTTGGTTCCGCGGATCTGAACCGGAACTTTGACATCTTCTCCTATGCTCGGCGGCCTAACGTAGCCGCGGCTGGGTGTGATCCTCACGAATCTTTGGCTCTGCTGAGAGAATGAAGCGAGCCTATGCCGGACGAGCTGATGGGTGCAAGCCCGAGAGACATGTTGTAGGTCAAACGTCAGTAGCGCATGCTCCAAGACGTCGAGATGTTCGAGCTCGAGCGCCTTCCGCAGCAGGGACCTGCCTCTTTCATCGTCAAAGGGTCTTTCGCCCTCGAGGGTTTGGCCGCTTTCCTTCGAGTACGAGTACAGGTCGTAGGCCGGGTGCGCTGAGTAGCATGAACGCATCGAGGCGGCGCAGACTCGCTCCATGTCGGGATCGTAGGAGAACAGGATGACTTTCGATTCCAAGGTCAGAATCACCAGAAGAAAGTTGAGAGATGAGATGTCATTGTCGAGGTCTTTAGTCTCTTCGGTTCCGAAAGACAATCCGTTATGGGAATAAGTCTAAAAGCTGGTTCACAGCATGCAGGCGGCTCAAATAGGAAGCACCAAGCCTTGTCTTGGACGGATGAACGCACTAAGGTTCTGGCGGATCTCAGGAAACTTGAGCCATCCGATCGACTGTCAGTATATTCAAGCTTGATAAAACTCAACTCAGCACTTTTCGAGAGCGTGCGGGGTTGGGACAGCTGGTTGAGAAATCCCTCGTTCATGGAGACCTTCTCGCAGGACGAATTGACTGAGATATTCAAAAACTTCAAGGACGTTGCTACCAAGTTCCTTGAGGAGGACATCCGTTGGACTGGAAAGAAGGAGCAGGGTCCTCCAAAGACGGCGCGAGCGGAGAGGGGCGAGGCTGAGAGGCGCTACGCGTAACATAGCGGGGTCGATAGGAGTAGGAATAGGATGAGCTGTGCACCATTCGTCCAAACCCCGGCCGAAGTCGCGAAGAAGATGATTCAGCTGGCGGACCTTAAACCTGGGCAAATGCTATTCGATCTCGGAGCCGGAGACGGCAGACTAGTGATCATGGCCGCTCAAGAGACGGGCGCCTCTGCGGTAGGCGTAGAGATGAGGGACGATCTCGTCGAGAGAGCGCGCACGGAGATCAAGAGGCTCAATCTTGAGGACAAGGCAAGGATTATTCACGGCGATCTCTTCAACGCAAGCCTAGAGGGAGCTGACGTTGTTACCCTCTACCTAACCACAAGCGGAAACGAGCGACTCCGGCCCAAATTGGAGAGTGAACTGAAGAAAGGAGCCAAGGTCATCTCTCACGACTTCAAGGTGGGCAACTGGAAACCTACAGCCGTCTACAACGAGCTGATCGGCCACACAATCTACGCGTACGTGATTGGAAAGCAGATCTAAACATACGGAATCATGAGCGGGGATCATTTTTCTGATCTTCCTCCGCTCAAAGCCCAGAGTGCATACGTGAACTGGCGAGCTATTTGGAGCCCAGCCTTCGCGCCCCTATAGCTGTGACGGCGCTGGCGGGGATGCTTTGGGGCACTTCCTTCGTCGCCATGAAGATTGGCCTAGAATATGTTGACCCCTACAGCTTCGCCTTCCTGAGACTGCTGGGCGGTTCCGTGCTCTCCGCCGCTTTCATGTTCAGCGTGGAAAGACCCAGCGCAGCTCTGCTTCGCGATCGGATGATCTGGGTCCTGGGAGCTCTGAACGCTGTGGGTTTCATCTTCCAAAACGTCGGGCTCACCTACACCACCGCTACACGTACGGCGCTCATCGTCAACTCGAACCTTGCGGTAACCGCGCTACTCAGTTGGAGGATCCACCATGAGCCAATGGGCCTCGGCAAGCTCCTCGCACTTCCATCGGCAATTCTTGGGGTGTTCCTCCTGACAACCGGCGGAGATCTGAGCACCCTATCGGGCGGGCAGGCAACGGGCGATCTCCTCGTACTGCTCGCTGGGTTGATTTGGTCACTATTCATCGTCTTGAACAAGGGTGCAGTTTCGAGGAAGGGTTCTGAAATCTCTCAAATCGTCACGTGGGTGATGCTCGTAACCGCCGTCATTATCGCGCCTTTCACGTTCACTCTTGGAAGCATTGTCCGCTCCGTGATTCCATGGGAAGGTTGGCTTGTCGTCGCCTACACCGCGGTCTTCTGCACATTCATCCCGTACCTGTTCCTCTCCAAAGCGCTTAGGTTTGTGAGCGCCACCGTCTCGTCCCTAGTCCTGCTGATCGAAATCATCATGGCGATCGTCTCGTCAGCTCTGATCCTCGGCGAACAGTTCGCGGTAGGTAGCGGCCTCGGAGCAGCCCTTGTGTTGGCATCCATAATCCTAGCGTCACGAGGCTCCGGCGCACGCTAGAAGCTCGAAAATACCAATACGGGACGAGCAGTTTCTCCCACTAGAGGAAAGGTCATCAGAGATGCGTAGGAAAGAGCTCGCCAAGATGATTGACCACACCCTGTTGGATCCTTCTGCGAGCCGGCATAGAGTCGAGCGGTTATGCGAAGAGGCGAAGACCTACGATGTCTATGCCGTATGCGTGAACCCGACTTGGGTTCCGCTTGCTGTCAATCTGCTACGAGGATCCGATGTCAAGGTATGCTCAACAGTAGGCTTTCCACTCGGCGCTTCTCTACCTGAGGTTAAGGTGTTCGAGGCGGAGACCGTCGTGAGTCTAGGCGCTGCCGAAGTCGACGTGGTCATCAATATTGGCGCGCTCAAGTCCCAAGACCTACGGAGTGTTCGAGAGGACATAGCGAGAGTCGTTCAGGCGAGCACGGGGGCGCCAGTCAAAGTCATCATAGAAACGCCGTACCTCAACGAGGAGGAGAAGGTTCAGGCGTGCAAGCTCGCGCAGGAAGCGGGCGCTGCCTTCGTGAAGACATCAACCGGCTTCGGCCCAGGGGGTGCCACGGTCGCCGATGTCGCCCTAATGCGGAAGACCACGGGAAGTCGGCTTGGAGTGAAAGCCTCAGGCGGAATCCGTACACTCAAAGACGCGATTGAGATGATCGAGGCCGGAGCCACTAGGATCGGAACAAGCAGCACCGTCCAGATCCTCAAAGAATGCCCCACATAGCCATATCACTGAGAGAACAATGAGCAAGCGAATTAGTTGAGGGGAGTGCGGGAAGAATAGCCGACCGGGGACGCGGTGTCTGGTATCTCTCTGTGGATGACATAGTCGACGCGAACATCGCCGACGCCGTACCTAGTGACTAAGATCTTTCTCACGACCCGTGCCCGCAGATTTCGAGTGAGTCCGCATATGATCAAAGCGTCGATCTGATTCAGGACCAACGCCGTACAAGATGATCGTATCCCACGTCATGAACGGGAGTCATGACGTGCACATGAGGACGAAACAGCTCGTTGTGGTGTCGGTAATCAGGCCCTCGCTCCAACATCATCGCCTTGCCTTGAACTAGCAAACCGCTTACTTTGTGGTTCTGTCTGTACAGATCAACCACCACGCCACTCTGCCATTCGCCACGATGTTCTGATACTTGCCCGTTCCGGAGTTCGTTCCGTCAGCTGAGGCCCATCTTTCTTCTTTCACCGGTCACCTAGTGCGCGCTGTTTTCTTCAACATGCTACGTCAGGTGAACCAATTCCTGTCCGCCGCACTTCACGATCCCAACGTGGTGAAGGGCATGCGTGAGATAAAGTGAGTCGACTCACCGTGTTTTCGTTCTCGTGACCGGTCTTAGGTGGCAGCACATGCGTTTCGTTCCGAGTAGGGCGAGATCCAGCTCGGAGAGTATCCTTCTCCCTAGGAGTATTTTGCCGGCTCCATGGAGTGGTGTTTCAATGAATGTGTCAAGTTCCCTGTCGCCGACGCTAATTTTGACTTCCGATCTCCTGAGCGTGACAGAGCCAGCCATCGTGGAGTAGACCCCGAAGTCTTCTTTGGGGAGTTCCATAGTCCCGAGTTCGGCGTAGAGATCCTTTGGAACAAGGACATAACCAGCGAAACCTGTATCGATCGGGGCGGAGAAGGTCTTCTCTCTTCCGAAGAGCGGTTCTTTCGCTCTTACCTCGAGGACGGGGAACTCGGGCTCTGAGCCACTGTGTTGCAGGCAGCCTACAGCTCTAAAGAGCTCCACAGCCACTTACCGCCGGCAGGTCTCTTCGCTCCGATCTTGGCAAGTAGGGCTTTCCTCTCAGCGTTTCCACGAGCCAACGCCCCAGCTTGCTCCAGAGTATCTGCGGAACCGAGGAATCTTCCACTGGCGAATACGACATACTTGCCACGATACTTTCTGTTGAGTTGGTCCTTGGTTCTCTCGTATGCAATGTTGTTCGCTTCATTTTCGTCGAGTGCGGCCTCGTCTTGCTTGCTATGAAGCCACGTCCTCACCGCTTCTTCCAGCGCCTTCGACAGGCTAATGCCCCTCATCGCCGCCTCGGCTTTCAACTTCCTGTGTAGATTCTCGTCCATGCCACGAACTATTACGTCCATACGAGAGGGTTGGCGGCTATGATATATGAATATATCTTGATGAAAATGATGAACGCACCGATCCATAAGGCTTGGGACCACCCCACCTAGGAAGCCCTCTGGAGTATGCACCTGACACGGATCTATCTTAGAGGCCATCCGACACGCGCAATCGAGCAGACTCGCGAGGGAGGTGCAGCTGCGTGTCTTCTATGATCGCCAGTGCGCTAATGGCTGGGAAGCCTTCGCGTTCGAAGGATGATTGGGCACGCTGGTTTCATGATGAGCGAGTACCTTCAAAGCGCATAGAAACTTAAATTGGAGCCGGGCAGTGGACTTGGCCACAGAGAGATCGGACCGAACCATGATAGAGCTTATCATGCCACGTTTGGACGAGTCGATGCGCACAGGAAAGCTTATCGAGTGGTTGAGAAAGGAAGGCGAGCGAGTCGAGAAGGGCCAACCGATCGTTCTAGTTGAAGGAGAAAAGGCAACGTTCGAGATAGAGGCCCCGGCATCTGGGATTCTACGAAAGATGCTCCATTCAGCCGGGTCGGAGGTCGGGGTCGACGAGCCTATCGCAGTGATCGAGGCTGACGCAGCCTAAGACTAGTCTCCGGAGATTATGGCCAACAGTGATGGAGTGGACCATGTGATGCCATCGACCGCTGTGAGCGACTTACACCTGGTTAGGGAGGCTCTTCTAGGAGGCGACCTGACTCTCGCCGTTGCGAAGAACGGTAAGATTCTCTTTAGGAGCAATTCGCACGGCGTCAGCGACATGCTTGCGATGATCGATGAGCTTGGAAGCCTTACAGAGGGTGCCTCATTAGCCGACAGTGTCGTCGGCAGGGCTGCTGCGTTGCTCTGCGTCTACTCGAAGGTCGTGGCCGTATATGGCGAGAGGATGAGCGAAGGCGCCGCAGCCATCCTCAAGGCGAAAGATATTCGCTACGAGTTCGGCACGCTCGTGGCTAGAATACTGAATCGCCAGAGGGATGACATCTGCCCATTTGACAGGGCCGTCTTGGGAGTAGAGGATCCGAGTCTTGCATTGGAAAAGCTGAAAGCTCTCAAACTGGGATAAGTTGCTGAGCTAAGATGAAACGAAGCAGGACGAGCACGGCGACTCTTCTGCTCATATCGATCTTGGGCGGAGTAGTCATAACCCTGCTGACAGGGCTGATCTCTAACACGCCGCCTATGTTGGTCGGCGCGGTTCACTATGGATATCCGGTTCCGTGGCTATTTCGGCTTGTAATAGCTCCGCAGTACAATCCATGGAGATTGGACCTGCTGAACTTCTTCGCTGACATAATCGCCTGGTTCGTAATCGTAGCCATAGTGGTCCTCCTCGTGGAAAGGTCAAGAAAGTCAGCCAGACAGTAGCGACAGGCCAAGAACTTCCACGGAATGCGCAAACTCCCGCGGGCTTTTCTCAGCTCGTCCTTGAGAATTAGAAAGCATATTCCGCTCGCTCGGTACAAGTATCACCATCACCGGGTGAGCTGCATAGGTGGTCCATTGTCCGAAGGTGGCACGGTGAAGTGGGTCGGGGACAGCGTCTCGAATCGAAAACCTATGTACTCGACGAGAAACCGGGCTCTGTTAAGTCCTAGGGCGATTCATGCAGCAAGCCTATCAGTCCAAAGACACGATAAACACTGCGATACCAATTCAAGATTATCTTGTTCCCGACTCAGAGTGGGAAGACCAATCACCGTCAGAGGTTTTGGCGTGCCCATTTCTGGAAAACCACGAAGTCTGGTTCTTGGCAGAGCGATTCGAGGATCCGATGGATTCCGATGACGCGATCAAATCCTTTGTCAGATGTATAGATCGCGCGAACTTGGCTCCTTTTCATAATTGCGAGGTTAATGCAGTCCAGGTATCCCAGCGGATACGAACCTAGATGCCGTTCCGCCTCCAACTCATCCTCCATATTGGGGCACTCGACTGCAAGGCTCGCATACGCTTGGAGACTTTCCAAGAAATCAGGCAGCTTCGACCTCTTGTATCTTGAGAGCCATATCGCCACCTCGTCTTTGACGAGACTTGATGTAAGTGCGGGTTCCCCAGCTTCTATCCTGTGTAGGATGAATCCCGACGCCGCGACTTCCGGTTTGGATAGATCCCGCCGAGTGGCCTTAAACCAATTCAGGAAAATAGTTGAATCGAGAAAATTCAACTAGACCGACGCAACTTCGCCTTCGCTTCTTCTAGGAAAAGTGCGTCGCCAGAAAGATCGCCTGCAACTCCGCTGGCGATTCCAAATAACCGCTTCGTGGGGTTGTCGACTCTGGTGGGCTTGGAGAGCACTAGTGCGTGATCCTGCAGCTTATACTCTAACAGATCTCCTTTCCGAATCTTCGCTCGCTTTCGGAATTCCTTGGGCAATGTGATTCTGTCTCCCTCGATTACGGCGACTTTAGCCATTGTTGTTACGTATGGTGGTGGTACGATACTACGTTATAAACGTATCAAACGGCTCGCTGCTAGACGACGGGCGGCCCGACTGCGAAGTGCTCTGACTTCTTTAGTAGTTCCTGTGGTACATCGTAGGATCCTTGGTAGTGAGCGAACTTCTTCTTGATGAAGCCGTCCCACAGCTCTCGGTCCAAATAGAAAACCCTCGCTCCGCCCAGCTCCGTCTGGAACTCGGGATAGGGCTTTGACTTGTGAGCCCACTGCAGGCCGATTATCCTGAATCCGTTGTAGCTTTCGAAGCAGGCCTCCCACATCTCGGCTCCAAGATAGTCGAAAGCGTACTCGGCCTTGGCGTAGTACAAGGCGGGCCCTGCATCGACGCCTCTCATGAAGCTCATGGTATGAAGGCTATACGCGATCTTCTCGCTGAACATACGGGCGTTGGCCAACCCAGCCAACTGTCCGTCGATCACGCCCACTAATGTGTAGGCGTCCTTGATCCTGTGAAGCCTCTGAGCAAGAACTTCGCCGTACGTCCTCACACCAACTATGTCGTAGAAGTCCTTCGCGATGAACATGTACGGCTTGATCGCTTCAAGCAACTGATCGAACTCGTCATCCCTGAGAGACCTGGCAACCATCTGCTGGCCGCCTCTTAGAGAGACGACCTTAGGTTTCCAAGGCCGATCTTTCATGATCTGCATTTGAGGCACGCCGCACCTGAGTATCGGCTCCATGTCCTCGACCTTGATCTTATGCTCAGGGAAGGCAACGGTCTCAGGTGGCGGATAGTATGTTGAGCTCATCCTCACAGCCTCGCGCTTCCTACAGCCAAAGCCCGTATTAATATCATAATCGAACTTCCCGAGCTCGTACTTGTTCTTGTGGATTCTTTGAGGCTACAGAGCTGAGAAAATCGAAAAAGAAAGGAGTCAACATCTATTCTTCAGGTCACCGATCGTTTGTAGGAAGGAGATAGCGGATGAAGCAACTTGAAGCGAAGATTGCTATGATCACGGGTGCCAGTATCGGTATCGGCAAGGGCATAGCTCAGGCCTTTGCCAAGGAAGGAGCAAAGTTAGTCATCACCGCTCGCAATCAAGAGAGGCTCGACGTCACCGCAAATGAACTTCGTTCTCATGGAACACCTGTCCTCAGCGTCGTCGCCGACGTTAGCAAGGAGGCCCAAGTCATTGCGTTGTTCAGGAAGACTATGCAGGAGTTTGGTCGCTTGGACATCTTAGTTAACAACGCCGGCATCTACGAGGAAGCCGCGCTTGAGGAGACATCTCTTGAGATGTGGCAGAGAATAATCGATGTCGATCTAACAGGGCCTTTCCTTTGTACGCGCGAGGCCATGAAGATCATGAAGCCACAACGGGCGGGCCGCATCATTAACATTGGCAGCATCGCCGCTCAGATGCCACGTCCAAAGGCGGCGGCGTATAGTTGCGCCAAGATAGGAATCGTAGCATTGACCAAGACCACAGCATTGGAAGGCAGGCCCTTTGGCGTCGTAGCCAGTTGTCTTCACCCCGGAAATGTGGACACAGCTCAGATGGCCGACTTTCCTAATGAACCCATGATATCTGTGGACGATTTGGTGAAGGCCGTTGTGACTATGGCCGCGCTGCCGCTAAACGTCAACATGCTAGAGGCAATCGTAATGCCGTCCGTTCAACCCTATCTGGGACGCGGATGAAAGTCACGTCTCCCTCCGGCGAGTTCTCAATCGTCTTCTGTATAGAGAGCCAAGTAAGACATGGAGGAATGCTCTACACGTCTTCTGGGTACAAGCCAAGTGACCGGATAGTTGTCTCGGTCTCTTCTTTCCCGAGAGCGATATCCCGGATCAGACTGAGGCCCAAAACTGTCCCAACTGAGATGTCAATTCCGGACGTATGGCCTCTCGGCAAGATTCCCTCGAATGCAAGGACCACTGAGTCTCCATTTCCGATCGCAGCCGAATCAATTAGGCGACGCATCTGGTTATCGAGGATCTGATGCTGCATGTAGTCGAAGAGCTTCGCGCTGATCCAACTTGTCTTCTGTTGAAGCGATGCGAAGTTTAGAAGAATTGGGGGGCGTCTTACCGTATTCGCCAGAGAGTTGTGTGTGGCAAGGAAACCCCCCAGCGCATCGTCGCCTTGCGGAGTGAATCCTGACCCCAATCCGATGATACCGAATGCTGCTTCACGAAATCGTTCCTCCGCATGCGAGCGCAGCAAGGGTAGCACTCCATCACACAAGAAACTGGCTATGCCTTTGTGGGCAAGACTATGCTCATCCAGCACGCTTTGATTTGTGTCGATGATTCTGAGGATGAGTACGACGACACGCATCGCATCTCCTATCTCGGAGAACCGGGGATTTAGTCCTTTTGACAGTATTGATTCGTCTTCGTAATATGACGTGGCCGAGAGATCTAAGCGGATCTCAGGTCCGACATGAATCTCATTTGGACGAGCTTGTACAGTATCCATAGCTTTGACTAATTGATCCCAATTTGATGTCGAGTCAAGATTGATGCTTACTGGCGACCTTAGAGGGCGATTTGTGACGAAGACGAGTTCTCCGCTTACGGTTTTGAGGTAGAAAGAGTTCGCAAACGTATTGATTACTTGCCCAACAATCCTAGAATCGTCGCTTACGAGTTCCCGAGCTGCGAGGGAGCCTATGCAATTCGCTCGTAGAGTGACTGTCATCCTCTGGTCCTTAGAGGCCGTACTTCTGTGCGTACGATTTGAGTGCTTCTTTGAACATCTCGAGCGGGAAGGAGACCATCCCTGCGCCGACCTGCCCGATTCCAGCTTCTTTGTGGGCTATTCCAGTGTTTATCGTCGGCGTGATTCCGGTCCTAACGACTTTGCGGAGGTCTACTCCGGTGGGCGTGCCTTGGAAGTCAAGGAACGGGATGATGAAGTACTTGTGTTTCGTGTAGGTGATCTCGTACATCTTCTGAGTATTCTCGATAGCGTAGGCAACGGATCCGCCTACCCATGAGACGATTCCGGGCGCAGCCGCCATCGCGAACCCGCCGTAACCCGCGGTCTCTGTGATCGAGCTGTCCCCTAGGTCAGGGTTGGCGTCTTTCTCCGTGAATCCCGGGAACCAGACGCCTTTCGGTACGGGAGCGGGAGCGGTGAACCATTCATTGTTGAGTCCGCTGACCCAGATCCCCGCGTCCGTTCCGTTTCTCGTGAGCACGGTCACTATCGTGCAGTACTTGATCTTGTGCGCGGCCACGCTCATCGCCTTCCCGCTCGCCATCCCCAGGTTGAGCAGCGTGAAATTATTCTGCGCCATGAAGTTGAACGAATCGATCAGCGTCTTCTTGTCGAGGCCGCTCTGCATCATGTAGGGCGTGATCTCTCGTAGAAAGAGGGCAGTCGCGGCATTGTATCGGTTATGGCAGTCGTCCCCCATTGTTAATGCTTGTGTGACGATTGGTTTCATTGCGACACCATCTTTCTCTTTCTTGATTTGTCTGATTGTTGCCTCGAGCGTTACAGCAAGCGTGTCGCGCATCCAAACCAGTCTTTGAATGACCTCGCTCGAGTAGGCTCCGTATCTGAGAACCTTCCCGATCCCCTCGTTCAGGTTCGAATAGGTCTTGTTACCGTACTTGCGATCATGCACGACATATACTGGCATGTTCGGTGATATGATGCCCGCCATAGGCCCGGCGGCATTATGATGATGATTTGGAACAAATGTGATTGCGCCGGACTTGGCGAGCTTCTCTGCTTCTGCCTCGTCTCTGGCCCAGCCCTCATAGATTGAGGCGCCCATGACGGCTCCCTTCATCGGGCCGCTCATTCGATCCCATTTAATAGGAGGCCCTGCGTGGAGAAGCATCTTCTCCTTCACGCCGGGTATGACTTTGCGAGCAAGCCCGATATCGGCCCAGACCGGATCAGACTCCATCATTCTTTCAACGGCTTGCTGATCGGCCTTCTCAATCTCATCCTTGATTCCGCTGGGATTTCGCGAAGCCACAGATCTTCGCCTGCTGGTTGAAACTTGTCCAAAGTATAATAGAATTTTGACAACGCTTAACTCGCGCTTGCAGGTACTCAGCAGCGGCGCCGGGAATTGAGCAAAGCATCCAACATCGTCAAGAGAAATTTCCACAGAGACTCCGTCCAACTGCTTCACCTCTCAGAGGAAGCGAAGAGGATCGATGGTGTCAAGGACGCCGCGGTCGTCATGGGAACAACCACGAATAAAGAGATCCTAGAGAAGCTTGGCCTTCTCACCGATGACGGCCGGGCAGCCTTAGAGAGCGACATGATCCTCGCCGTGATCGCCGACTCACAGGCTCTCATAGCCAAAGCGATGCAACAGATCGAGGAAATGATTCTGAAACCGCCGTCGGTGAAAGGACGAGCTTTCTACAGCGTAGATGCAGCGTTGCAGGCGGTCCCAGACGCCAACCTTGCTATCGTTTCGATTCCTGGCGAACACGCAAGAGGCGTAGTCCTGAAGCTGCTGGACAAAGGCGTAAGCGTGCACCTATTCAGCGATCACGTTCCGCCGGAACACGAGCTCGAACTGAAGCAGTACGCGAAGGAGAAAGGCCTGATCGTCATGGGACCCGGAGCGGGCACCTCGATAATCGGTGGCAAGGCAATCGCATTCGCCAACGTTGTCAAGAGAGGAGGGATCGGAATCGTCGCCGCGGCCGGAACGGGGCTACAAGAAGTAAGCGTCCTCCTAAGCGAAGCAGGCCTTGGAATCTCCGAGGGCCTGGGAACCGGTGGAGGCGATGTCAAGACGAGGATCGGCGGCATGATGACACTTCAGTCAATCGACGCGCTTGAGCAGGATCCTGCGACAGGCACGGTGGTCGTGGTTTCGAAACCCCCCGACGCCGACGTGAAACAGGCCGTTCTCGATCACATCGCTAAGAAGACCAAGAAGCGGTACGTTATCTGTTTCGTCGGTCCCCAGAGCTACGAGATTCCGGCCAGCGTACGAGCACGCGTCACAGGAACGAAGACTCTCCACGCAGCCGTCATTGAAGTGGTTCGAGCGGCAGATCCCACCCGCCATGCTGAGATCACGAAACAATTCGTAATGTCAGGTAATGAGCTTGCGGCTTTCGCGGACGGGATAAGCAAGGGACTGAATGAGAAACAGAGGTACATCAGAGGCCTCTATACAGGAGGAACGCTAGCTTACGAGACCCTAGTTATGCTAGGGCCGATGATTGGTGACGTGTACTCTAACGCGCCTCTCGATCCGAAATTGAAGTTAGCTGATTCGTATCGAAGCGTGAAGGATTCGATCGTCGATCTCGGCGAGGAAGAATTCACCGTCGGCAGAGCTCACCCGATGATAGACCCAACTATTCGCAAGATGAGATTGGTGGAAGAGGCGAAAGACCCGGAAGTCGCCGTGGTCGTTATGGACTTCATGCTCGGGTACGGATCTCACTCCGACCCCGCTGGAGCGATGCTTGGCGCCATTTCGGATGCGAAGAAGATGGCAGCAAGGGACGGTAGAGTACTCCCCATGCTCGCGCACGTATGTGGAACCGAGCAGGATCCGCAATCACTCTCGGAGCAAACCGCGAAACTACGCAACGCCGGCGTCGAGGTGTTAGCGACGAACGCGCTCATGGCAATCGAAAGCGCACTGATCTCCAGGAGAGGAAAGATAACAACTTCGATCCTGGAAGGCGCGTATAAGAATTTCCTAGAAGGTTTCTAGTGGGAGGGAAAGAGTTGGCCGAAAAGATCCTGCAACTCTTCACATCAGAGCTGAAAGTGATCAACATCGGGCTTGACATCTTCAGCGACGCATTGAAGGCTCAGGGCGTTGACGTGGTTCAGGTTTCATGGCAGCCGCCCCTGAAGCTTGAGAAGGAGTATGAGGATGTCCTCTCGAAGATGCTCTAGCCCTCGACCTTCCTCATACGATCTGAAGAACCTAATCGAACCAGCTTAAGGCTCGAAGCGTTCATTTCGACACCTGCAAGATTGGTGTCTATTTCGAGGCTCGCAACCACGTGTGAGCAAGCGGGTCGTTGATGTGAGAACATCAATGTTTCATTGTGAAACGGCTATATGCCGCCGCGGTGATCTAGTGAGCGCGATTGGCTATGTCAGATGAGAAACCTAGCATCAAAGTGAACATAATCAGGCCCACTCACGCGATGCTTCTGCGTTCAGAGCCTCGGTCACACGCCTGATAATGTTCCGAAGTCAGGGCGTGAAAACCAGCGATCCGTTAGCGAACGTTTGGCCTTCTCATGAATTACTGGCCGGAAAATCCTCTGCCGACTATTCTTAACGCTCATTAGATCCCACCCAATATGTGCCCTCAAGGTTCCAACAAATGTCTGAAGGAATCTTTCGAAGGCTTGAACAAGCAATAGGCAATTGTGATCCTGAGCTCGCTCGGCAGCTCGCCAAGGAGGCTCTAACGAACGGAGTAGATCCTCTGGAAGCTATTGAGAAAGGCCTCTCCAGAGGCATGGCGGAGGTAGGCAGAAAGTACGAAGCTCGTGAGTACTTCCTCCCGGATCTCATCATGGGAGGAGAGGCATTCAAGGCCGCCTTAGAAGTGCTCGAACCGGAACTTCTCAGGAAGATGAAGACAAGGACGATCAAAGGCAAGGTCCTCCTAGGCACCGTTGCTGGCGACCTGCATAACCTCGGCAAAGACATTGTCGGCGCCTTGCTCAGGGCAGCTGGGTATGACGTGTACGACCTTGGTGTAGATGTCCCTTCGAGCATGTTCCTAGAGAGTGCGAAAGTGCAGAAGCCTAACGTTCTTGGAATGTCGACTCTCTTGACGAGCGCGCTCTTCGTTCAGCGTGAGGTCATCGCTGGCCTCAGAGAAGCGGGGCTAAGGAAGGGTGTGAAGGTCATCATTGGTGGAGCTGCAACATCGGAGAATTGGGCAAAGGAGATAGGGGTAGATGATTTCGCAGAGAGTGCTTCCTTGGGCGTGAAGAAGATCGAGAAGCTAGTGGCCAGGAGCGCGAATTAGCCATGGGAAGACCAAGAGTAACAGTCCTCTCTGATGATGAAGTCGAATCTATTCATCTTTCATCCATCGACGTGCTTGAGCACGTTGGGATGATCGTCCCCGTAGAGGAAACCTTAGGCTTGCTGAAGAACGCCGGAGCGGACGTGGACTTTGACCACAAGTTGGTCAAATTCCCCGAATATCTCGTGCAAGAATGCCTAAACAAAGCGCCTTCAACGATCAGACTGTACGACAGGAAACAGGCATCCTACGTAGAATTGGGGTGCGGCAAACCGCCCGTCTACATGTCAGGCGACGGCGTGTTGTATGTCCATGATCTGGAGACAGGAGAGCGGAGACGAGGCACGCTAAGAGATCATCAAGATATGGTGAGACTCGTCGACGCGCTCGAAAACATTCAGACGGTCGGAGGCGAAGCCATCGATCCGGTTGACGTACCGACAGAGCTCTCCAAGCTGCACATGTGGGCCGCCGCTTTCGAGAACACTTCCAAACATGTGACGGTCTACCAAGGCAACGGTCTAGAGTCAGCAGACGCAATTAGAATGGCTTCCATCATAACCGGCGGACAGGATGAGCTGAGGAGGAAGCCGATCATCTCATTTATGGCCTGTCTTCCGCAGGTCCTCTGCTTCGAAAGAGGGTTTCTGGAGGGTCTCATACAAACGGCGCGACATGGAATTCCTGTCATCGTTCACTCTGGCGGAATGGCTTCAGCCACATGCCCGGCAACACTGGCCGGAACGCTCGTTCAGTGCAACGCTGAGGTCCTAGGCGGAATCACCGTGACAGAGATAATCAATCCAGGGGCTCCTGTCATATACCTTAACTGGGGCAGGACCTTTGATGCGAAGGCCGAAAATGTCTCCCTCTGCAGTCCTGAATTCGCATTACTAAGAATCGCTATCGGCCAATTGGCAGAATTCTACAACTTGCCCTCCTCTTCTATGGGCTGGACAGCCGACTCGAAAATTCTTGATGTGCAGGCCGGCTGGGAGATGTTTGCCACATTCATATCCGCTATGACCGCTGCAAATCACTTGGCAGGGACCCTGCTCGATGGTGGTGCGATAGCGGATTTCGCGGCTCTCGTGATACACAACGAGCTCGCAGGTATCGCCGAAAGAATGTTCCGAGGTATTGAAGTCAGCCCCGACACGTTGGCTGTTCAGGTTATCGGGGAACTTGGAGCTGGTCCTGGTCACAACTACATGTCCACGAGACACACCAGGGAACACTACAGAAAGGAGCAATGGTTAGGATACAAGATTAGTGAAAGACGCAAGTGGGAATCCTGGAAGGCCGAGGGCGGTGCCAGCGCATACCACAAGGCCAGAGACGAAGCGAAAAGGATCCTGGCAACACATGTCCCAGAACCTTTGCCAGCGGATATTCAGAGAGAAATCGATGCAATGTTAGTAAGAAAGGGATGAAATTCGTGGTAGCCGCCGCCTCCGCGTGTCTAAGTTAGCACAGTAGCCGGCGTTGAATGACACCAGAAGAAGCCGGTGTCCTTTCTCGGCCACGGCCTACTTTGTTTCACTCAGCTTCGCACACTCGAGTACGGCCTCGACCATCTGCTTGTATGTTCCGCAACGACAGATGTGACCGCTCAGGTATTCCTTGATCTGTTGCTCGGTCGGATTCGGGTTGACTTGGAGGAGATAGTGTGCAGTCAATACGAAAGAGGGGGTGCAGAACCCGCACTGCATCGCGGCCTTCTCGACGAAGAGTCTCTGTATCGGGGCGAGCTGCCCTTCGGGCGCTAGGCCCTCGGCCGTTTTCACGTCTTTGCCGTCTGCCTCAACAGCCAACACAAGACATGACTTGACGGGTTTTCCGTCAAGGAGGACCGTGCAGAGACCGCATTCCCCCCTCCAGCATCCGGCTTTCACACTCTTGACGCCGACTTTGTCGCGGATGACGTCGAGGAGGAGTTCGTTGTCTTTGATCTGGACCTTTCGGTCAACGCCGTTGACCTTCAGGCTGACTGTTTGCGTCATTCGTCTCAGCTCCCGAAAAGCTCCTGGAATGCCCGGATCGACAGGACTTCGAGCATGTGTGAGCGGTACTCTGCTTTCGCGAGGACATCCGTCATAGGTTCTACGTTCTTCTTGATGACTCCGACTGCCTCGTCTATCAGCTGCGGAATGGGAGCTTTTCCTTTGAACAGCTCTTCGACTTCACGCACTCGAGTTGGTGTGGGCGCGATAGCACCGCAGGCAAATCTAACTTTGCGTGCTTCAGGTCTCGAAGGGTTCGCGCACAAAGCTGCCACGTTTATGATGCTGAACTCCACGTTCGACGTGTGCTTCAAGAAAAGACTCTTTGAACCCTTGGGCGGAGCTTTCAGATGAACCGCAACAGCGAGTTCATTGGGTTCGAGAGCGGTCTCTGCTACTCCCTTGATGAATTCGTTCACGGGTATCTGTCTCGTTCCCTTGACGGTTGCAGTTTCGATTTCTGCGTCGAAGATCAGTAGCGGTGTCGGGCTGTCAACGTACGGGAGGGCTTCGCATAGGTCCCCTGTGAGTGTTGAACGGTTCCTGAGGACTGGATCGCTCAACAGGTTGATGCAGTCACGTAGCGCCCTGTATCTTTCTTGCAGAGGCTCGAATTCGAGAATTGCGTTCAGATTCACAGCGGCACCGATTGTAAGCCCTTTCAGTCCCTCATCCCGAAGAACTTGGAGCTCCGGGATCCCTTTGATGTCCACAACATACCTTGGTGCAAGCAGACGCTCCTTCATGAAGGCGAATAGTCCAACGCCGCCCGCTAGGATCTTGGCTTCATCCTTGTGCTCGTCGAGCAGCTCCAAAGCTTCCTGCAGTGACTTGGGTTTGACATACTGGAGGTCAGGT
>Ga0209725_1000747_pt1 | contig 19169 bp, 15 predicted proteins | sample I18A1metaG_FD_184145 | JGI IMG/M metagenome (GOLD analysis project Ga0209725, IMG submission 184145) | Lake sediment bacterial and archeal communities from Gulf of Boni, Indonesia to study Microbial Dark Matter (Phase II) - ​I18A1 metaG... | ecosystem: Environmental > Aquatic > Freshwater > Lake... | reverse complement strand
ACGTATCTTTCCTCTATGTCCTCCAACCACTTTGAACACTTGATCTTCAGGTTCTAGGATCAGCTCTGCGAATTCACCGACAAAGAAGTATGGTTGATCAGATCGCCAAAGAAGTAGTCCTGAGAACTCTCCACCTAAATGTTTGACAATTATCTCGGTATTCCGCAGAGAAGCTGATCCATTCTTGACATGATGGACAAAGAACGCAACATAGGAGTAGATGAGATCTCCTTCCTTCTTACCGGTGATGCCTTTGACCTCTCCAGCAACTACGATAGCGGGTTGTTTTGGAGCATGCGCGTTCGGGACCCATATCACGACGAAGGTATGAAGAAAAAGAGAAAAGAAGAGCAAGAGCTTGATTGCGCGAAAAAGCCTCTTCACCCAGACTATCTCCGTAGGTAGGAACTTCACTCGAAGACTTCATCCATGCTCTCGTTCTAGCTTACTTCGATCGCTACGTTGTAGTTGCTGACTCCCGCTAGCGAGATTAGTGCGGTCCAGGTCTGCGCTGAGCCCGGTGCCGTTATCGTGAATGTAGCTCTATGTATGATTGCGTAAGTACTCGTGCCACCTGAAACCGTGATTGAAGTTCTATCATAGACAACTGCTCCAGATTCCTGCAAGGTAGGGGTCCCGCCAGGACCAGCGATAGTTATGCTTCCTAACGGTGGTGCCCCGGCTCCTGTCCAACTATATGTCAAGGTTACCACGATTTGGGTTGCACCTGCTTTCACGTTGAAGCTGTATGATGCCGGACCACTAACGGTTAGAGTGACTGTCACTGTGTGGGTAATAGAAGGCGATGCGCATGTACCGGTTACGACTATGGAGTAGGTTCCGCTCGTTGTGATCAGAGTAGGCACAGAAAGTATGGCAGTGCCAGGGTATGCGCTTATCGTGCTGGGCGCTATGGTGCACGTCACACCGGGCGGAGCGCCGGAAGTCACGCTGAGGCTCACAGTTCCACTGAATCCTCCCAAAGCATTCAAGCTGAGGGTGAATGACGCAGTGCTGCCGGCACCAATGCTCTGAGAGGTCGGCGAAGCGTTAATCGAGAAGTCGGGTCCGGGGATGGCAGAGTCGTCGATGAATGTGGTACTACCGTCCGCTCCATTCATATGCAAGAGCAGAACCGTAGGTGAATCAGCAGTGTAGGCTGCGCTTGGCGGGCTAAAATTGCTTGTCCAACGGGCCACGCCTTTGCTGATGCGATATTCGTCAAGCCAGCCGTTAAAGTAGCTGCCGCCGTTCCACTGTCCGATTGTGGCTTGGGCTGCCACGTCAGGAAGAGCATCTGAATCTGTCTCAGTTGTTCCGCACTGGACCCCATTCTGAAAGACGTACCATGAGTTTCCAGATCGCACGTAGGCCACATGATACCATGTGTTCACCGCAAGGCCCGGACTGTTCTTGTAGAAATTGACGACATAGCTGCCTCCAGAAACCGACTGAAGATACCACTGGTAGGTGCCTGCACTGTTATACACAAAGAAGACCATGGCGTTGGCTGCATCAACCCTTTGCTCGAAGAATGACATTAGTTGAGTGTTCGCTGGTAAGGCGTTGAATCTTACCCAGAAGTCAATCGTGAAGTCGCCTGAACCGAAGTACCAGTCGGCGCTGTCAGCTGTTGAAAGGTAGTCTCCACTACCGTCGAAGAGTGAGCTAGCGCCGCCAAACTTGGACTGCGCTGTGTCGATTTGGGCATCCCCATTGGCGGCAATCACATGAGTTGTGGTTCCAGCGTATATGGGGGATAGATGAAATGCCAGCAAGACCACGAACGCAAGTGCGGCCGCGAAATCCAACAGTCTACTCCTTCTGCTTGACATCGAAACCAACTCTTCTTCAACGATCTTGAGTAGCGTATTTAGCGGCTCTTGATTGATTTCAAGCAATGAAGGTGTGGTGTCATCAATGCCTGTGACCACTCGCAGGAAATGTAAGGGCTTCCTAACGGCAAAAGAGAAATCCAAAAGAACCTCGTTTTGGCCAGAATGAGCAAAGATGCGTTGACTTCGTGACTTTCCGGCCTCTAGCGAGTCGTTGCGCCTACTCGCTAAAGACCGCGGTTGGTCTCGTGAAAGAACGGCCCCTGCGGTGTTATTACGTGGATCGGGCGTTCCACATATCCATCGACTTCGACGTGCCCTGCTTGCTCCCGAAAGGCGTATCCTCTCAGGTTTAACGAACACACAATGACTTATTGAGTCCCTGAATCCTGGAGTTTTCGACAGCCTTAGCACATATGCTGCTTCCTTGAAAAGTGCCTTGACTTGGCGCTCCTCAATGAGCCCTTCACAGTCTTTCTTGAAGCCAGTCCAGTTGTGTATCTTGAGAATTTCCTTTTCTACAGCTTGAACATCGACGGCAGTCTTTTGAGCGATGGTTATTAGTTTCCGTCCAGAAAAGCCCTTCCTGCGCAGCCAAAATTCGATCAAGTCCTTTGCCTTTGGAATCCCGCCTAGGACCTGATCTCTGAACTGTATCGTTGCTGTGTACTTTCTGTACAACTCTTGCAAAGGTCACACCTCAGAGGGAGAAGGTTCTGGAGTATCGAGGGCTTCTTATGACCTCGCCCCGGACGACGTCAAGGGCTTGGTGGTCTATCGTTGACACGGTTTCGCATCGCTCTCTGTCGATGAAGGCTCGATCAAAGACTTCTCTAAGGCATATCTTGAGGTCTAGGTTTCGTAGATAGTCGGAAAGTCGGATTCTGTTCCTCCTCGCTCTTGATGGGCTGCATCGAAGTCTATCCAATGAAGTCTCCGTCGTTCCTGTTGTTGGTCTATTCCGTCTCTCGGCCCATAGCAGAGTATCTCTCATAGCCAATCCAGTCCCTTTCGGGCGGCAGAACCTTCGTCGAAGGCTAACCGGAACAGCCTAAAAGTAGATAAGGCTCCATGTCTTTCGAACGATGTACGAACGTGGCTGTGCGTCGTCTGAGAAAGCGGCCAACCACGACAGGTTTTCCTACTGAGAGCAGAGTGGAACTGATGGTCGGCTGCACTGCGGTCTAGTTTGACCTTGCGAACCGACTTTGTGCCTCAGGCGCACTCTATACTATCAGGTATCTATTACAAAAGCTTAGGACGCTGGGACTCCTAGAGATCTAGTCTCCTCCTTGGAACCCCCACGTATCCCCCTCTCAGCAGGGTCTCGAACCTCTTCTCAAGTTCCTCAATCTCTGCTTTCTCCTCGTTGGTGAGGAGGTTCGCTCTTTCAGAAAGCGTTCTGACAAGCCTGAGTATCTTCAGATATGCTGGGAAGGCCGCGTCCTTCCAATAGCCGGGCGGAAGCTTGTAGTTATATGGGTTCGCTTCAATGGCGATATCGATTTCTGCTTTCCACAGGCTGCTCCTCTTGGTGTGCACCCATCCTATGGTCCCAGACACGGGAACCCCTATGAGCGTTGCCAGAACAGCGAACAGCCAGAATCTTTGGAACAGATTCTGAAGCTCTGGAATGTTCCTTATCGCCAAATAGTAGACCGTCACGAGCGTCGAACCATAGCCCAATAGGAACACAAGGTAGGTATTGTACCCGACTCTAAAGTAGTACCAGCTTCGAGGAATCACTTCCTTCATCCTCAGTACTGACATCCTCCACTAAGAGATCTAGTGGCAAATGAAAGATAAGGAGTTCTGTGCCAAGCAATCGACTGCAGTGCCTTGACCGGGCTAAGCCACGAACTCTCGTCAAAAACCTATGATTAGCGGGAGAGTCATGGTCAGAGAACGCTTATATGTTTGACTGGAGCTACCGCGTGAAACGTAGGACTACAACGAACGGATTTCAGGTGTTGTGCGTGCAGAGTAGACGTATGCGGTTGATAGAGCCTGTGGTCGGGGCAGAGGAGGAGGGCCTGGTGGCTGAGGTGTTGAGATCAGGCTGGCTCACCGAGGGTCCCGTGAGTAGAAGATTCGAGGAACTCTTCAAGGAGTTCATAGGAGTGAAGCACGCTATTACGGCCAGCTCTTGTACGACCGCTATTGAGATGGGCCTAAGAGTCATGGAAATCGGTCGTGAGGATGAGGTCATAGTGCCAGACTTTACCCACCCGGCCACAGCTGATGCAGTAATAGCCTTGGGAGCGAGGCCTGTTCTAGTCGACGTAGATATCTCATCATACAACATTGATTTCAACGAGGTGGAGAAGGCTATGACTGAGAATACGCGAGCAGTCATTCCAGTTTCATGGGGAGGATACCCCCTAGATCACAGGAGGTTGAAAGAGTTGAAGAATGAAGCTCACTTGCTCACCTTGGAGGATGCAGCTTGTAGCCCTGGCGCCGAATATCATGGAGTCAAGACGGGCACGATGGCGGATATGACATGTTTCAGCTTCCATCCCAGGAAAATCATAACGACGGGAGAAGGGGGCATGATAGTAACGAGTGATGATGAATATGCTGAGAAGCTGAGGAGCATCAAGAACTTCGGCATGGGCAAGATGGGGGGAGAATCACGCTTCATTAGGTATGGAAGCAACTTCAAGATGAGCGACATACTGGCTGCTGTTGGCGTTGCTCAGATGAGTAAACTCTCCAAGATTATTGAGAGAAGAATGGAGCTCGCTAGTAACTATGATAAGCTGCTCTCTGAAGTCAAAGGCATAAGACCTCCCATGAAGGAAAAAGGAGTAAGACATGTCTATCAGACTTATGCCGCGTACGTAGAGGTTGAAGGTGTTAGGGACAAGCTCATAGCTGATCTCAGGGGCGAAGGGATAGAAGCGCAGATAGGGACGTACGCGCTACACAGGGAGCCCTACTATGCGAACCTCAGAAGGCAGGGAGACTTGCGCTGCTCAGAGATGCTCTACGAAAACTTACTTGCACTGCCTATGTGCCATGGGATGACGAAAACTGATCAAGAACACGTTGTATCTCAGATCGATAGGTTTCTGAAGGACCGTTATAGGTGAACCCCTTGGCGATTCTTGTCTTCGGGGCCTCAGGGTTCGTAGGGAAGAACCTAACAGATAAGCTCGTCAAGGAAGGAGAGGACGTAATTGCCTCAGACATAACTGAGGACCCTTTCAAAGGATCGGTTACCTACCTAAGACTTGACATTTTGGATAGGCAGAACGTATTCGACGCTGTGAAGCACAGCGATATTGTCGTAGATTTGGCCGCCTCGCCGTTGGTTGCCTCTCTGGAGGACCCTGTGCGGGACATGAGAGTGAATATAGAAGGGACGCTGAACATTCTTGACGCCGCTAGAAAGCATAAAGTGAGTAAGATCATCTACTCCTCAGCCTCATCTGTCGTGGGGAAGGTAGTATGCAACCCGGTCGATGAAGAACATCCTTGCTCACCAAACACGCCGTATGCTGTGGCCAAGAGGGCCTGTGAAAACTACTTGAGAGTCTACAATCAGGAGTTCGGTCTCAACTACATAGCGTTCAGATTTTTCAATGTGTATGGGCCATGGCAGAGCTACAGGAGTGGAGCTCTGATTCCGAATCTCTACCGAACCCTCGTAGAGAATAAGGAGTTCCAAGTATATGGAGACGGATCCAGCACTCGAGACTTCGTATATGTAGGGGACGTAGTAGAGTTCTGTCACTCAGCCATCAAAGAGGATGTCAAGAACCTGATCATCAATATGGGGACTGGAAGAGGCACCTCGATAATCAAGCTGATAGATTTGGCATCTAAGCTACTAGACGTGAAACCTAGAATCGTGCGTAGGCCCAGCAGGCCAGGAGAGATAGGTAACTTCGAGGCGGACACTAGAAGGCTGGTTAGACTATTCGGCAGAAAACCGTCGACACTGCTCGAAGAGGGGCTAAAGAGAACCTTCTCCTGGTTAGAAGCTCACTCTTCTTAGGCTTCTCATAATGAGTCTAGATTGAGTTTGGGTTCGGGGGCTTGGTCCAGTATGTACATTCTGTACCATAATTCGAAAGCCAATAGATCCCAGACTACTATGTAGTGCTTAACTAGGTTCATTGATGTCTTATGCCTTAACACGTCCTCAATATACCTTTTCTTGATGAAACCTTCTTTCACCGCGTATCCTTCCGGCAGAATCTGTTTGGCGTATTCACCTATCTCTTTCGAGAACTGTACCCCCACAGTGCCTCCAAAACCTCGCTTCTCTTTCTCGAAAACTCTGCTAGGCAGAATACCTTTCACAGCCTTCTTGAATATGTACTTTCCATAGCCCTCTCGGTACTTGAGACGACTGGGTATTCTGAAGGCAAGATTCACAATCTCATTGTCTAGAAGGGGAACTCTTGCCTCTACAGAGTTGGCCATAGACATGGTATCTTCCACATGCAAAAAGTCGTCCGGCAATTTGACGCTGAAATCCGCCAACATTATCTGATCTGTAAAGGGAAGGCTGTTGGAGAAGTACTCCGCAAAGATTTCGCTTACTTCAGGCAGCTTTCCAACCAGCAGCCTTCTGGAGTATATCTTCTTGAGATATTCTTTGTGAAGTATTTCATCCAAGCTCACAACTAGCAGATACAAGTTCAGGTTGTTATTTAGGTAGGCAACCCTCTTGAGGTGGTGCACATGCTCAATCTCAAAGATCGATCCATACCTACATATGTACCCCATGAGATCGCTAGTTCTCTTGCTAAGCGTCGCCATCAGATTGTGCGGGATAGCCTTCCTCTCCCTCTCCACATCTTCAGCGAACTGGTACTTCCACTCGTATCCTCCGAAGAGCTCGTCGCCTCCTAGCCCTCCCAGTAACACTTTCACGTACTTACTGGCTTCCCTCATTACGTAGTAGGGGTACAGGTTCCTCTTCGGCATGTCAGCGTACCAGATCATCTTGGGATACTCCCTCAAGAGGTCTGCTTCAATCACAAGTGTCTTGTGATCCGCTCCAAACGCTTCAGCCACATGATGAGCGTCTTCGATTTCGTCGGTGTCTTCTCCGAAGCCCATGGTGAACGCTTTTACCGGTTCCTCGGAAAGCCTAGATGCAAAGGCTAGTATCGCACTACTATCGATTCCGCCTGAGAGCAACACTCCTAGTGGTACGTCACTTACCAGATTCCTTCTCACAGCTTCGCGGAGAGCCTTTCTGATCTTGGCGACAAAAAAGCTCTCCGAAAGCTCTTGCGGAGCTGGCGCCAACTTCCAATATCTTCGAATGCTAAACTCAGCCCCTGCAACCTTCATCAGGCGCCCAGGAAGTAATCGACGTATCCCCCGAAACAATGTCCTCTCTCGAGGTACAAACCTTAAGTTAAGATAGTAGTGGAGGGCCTCCAAATCCACCTCTCTCTTAACAGATTCATGCTGTAGTAAGCTCTTGATCTCTGATGCAAAGAGAAAAAGACCGTTTCCCAGTCTGACATAATATAACGGTTTTATCCCACACCTGTCTCTCGCTAGAAGGAGTGTTTCTTCACTAGGATCCCAAAGAGCAAAAGCAAAGATGCCATTGAAAGCGAGACAGCAATAATCTCCCCACTGCTCATACGAATGAACTATGACTTCGGTATCAGAGTTAGTGTAGAACCTGTGACCTAGCCTCTCTAAGGTTCCTCTTAGATCCATGTAGTTATAGATTTCACCATTGTGTACGACCACTATGGATCTGTCTTCATTGTATATGGGCTGTCGCCCACCTTTCAGGTCTATAATACTCAGCCGAGCACACCCAAGCGAAATATCGTCGCTATCGAAGTATCCCTCTTCATCAGGACCTCTGTGCCTCAGCACTCGGCACATCTTCCTAAGAAGATCGCGATCCTCGAAGTTGAAGCCAGCTATTCCGCACATTCAGCAAACCCTGACGCAAACAATGGCTGCCCAGAGCAGATATAAACCTAAAATCTCAGGAGCTATCGCATCGACGCCCGATACGATTGCAGACTTGGTATGGTCACTCATGTAGGGTAAATGTGTAGATACTGCAGAACTTGCCTGCAATCCTTTCAGCCCTGCCCATAGGAACCAATGGCCCACTGGACTTGTTTTCAATTCGAAGCGCACGCGCTTTGATCAGCATCTCGCATCTTTGAGTACACTCATGCTGGAGGAAAGAAACGAGAATCCGAAGTCGCGATTGCCTTCTTAGCCCTCTTACTTGCGCCCGGATTCTTCCTCGCTGAACCACGCGATTTAAGAAAGGCCAGAAATAGGATAGGTCGGTATGGCTTGCTGCGGAGTCTGGATAAGCATGCCCAGGTGGGGCTACGTGGACGAATACTCACTGATCCCAGGTTTGGCAAACGATTTTTGGAGGGCCCTCAAGTCCTGCTGGATGGGCTGAACGTACCAGCAGCCATCGGAAAATCAAACAGCTGAGAAGGTGAAAGGATGAAGGTTATGCTGCTTGTCAGTAAACGAATTGGTTTGAGATGCTTGGAAACCATTCACGCTGTCACTCCAGGGAACATAGCTGGAGTCATGACGATCGATGATCATTCTGACACTCGGAGTGAATATGGTAATATCACGACGTTCTGTTCCATCCGGAACATCAATTGCTTTGTCGCTAAGACCCGTAGCGAATCTGAACAATTCATGAGAGATGTTCAGCCAGATATGTGTTTCGTCGCCGGTTGGTATTGGCTAATTGACGGCGAAAGCCTGAAACAACTCCCTCGTGGAGCGATTGGTGTACACAATTCCTTACTGCCTAAGTATCGAGGTGGCTCTCCGCTTGTTTGGGCTATGATTAACGGTGAACCCGTTGTTGGTGTCTCCCTCTTCTCTTTGGTTGAAGAGATGGACGCTGGACCTATTTGGGCACAGCGGTACCAAAAGGTTGAACCAACCTTCTACATCGAAAACGTTCTGAACCTTCTCGAAGCTAAGACTCTCTCGACTTTGCGTGATTGCTGGCCGAGAATCCTCGATGGAACCCTAACACCTGTGCCTCAGGATCATCGTGCAGCGACTTTCTGTGCCCAACGTTATCCTGAAGATGGCCTAATAGACTGGGATTGGTCAGCGGAAAGAATCTACAATTTCGTTCGAGCTCAATCAGTACCTTACCCTGGATCCTTCACTTATCTGGGTTCTAACAAATTGACAATTTGGAGAGCTCATCCGCTAGAGATCACCTACTATGGTACTCCCGGTCAAGTGGCTAGAATCCTCAAGGACGGTGTTTATGTGATCTGTGGTGACCATCATCCTCTTGTTCTCGAGTCTGTTACGCTAGGAGATGACCCAAGTATGAAGTCTGCTAGTGAAGTCATCAAGTCAATCAAGACCCGTTTCAAGTGACGTCTGGATCGAAGGAAAAGCTCGTCTAATCAAACCAGGTAGGAGAAGAGAAGGCCCTTTCACACGTGCTGAGTTCCTGCGATATTACATTCCCCCGTGTCGATGTCATGACACTGACTAGGCATATCGTACTTACCCATTCACACTTCACTAGACATGGGCCATAGAACTAAGGAGCAAGCTAAGGCTCTTCGCGAAGGCTATGAGGTCAACTGAGCAGATGGCGAGTAGAGAGAAGAAAGAGGTAAACCGTGTCGAGAAGGCCCAACCACGACGAACCAAGACCCAGAGAAAGGTGGACGAAATGAGATATTTAGGCATTAGCGAGGGTTTGCCGTGGCAAATGTGGTACCTCGTCCATCAGTGCTAGATGTACCCTCAATCAAATATCAATCCCCTTCCAACAGTTCCGAGTATATCTTGTCTAATCTTCTCGCTCCGGCCTCTGCCGAATGCCACTTGATGGCAAACTCGCGGCTGCGTGCGCCTATTTCCTTTCTCCTCTGCGGGTTCTCTATTAGATCTTTCAAGATGTCATACACGGTCTGAGGAGTGGCGCTGATCACCGGTAGCTCGTCCACATATTCCGGTACCTCCTTACGTGTACTTTCCAGCCATTCTGGACGCAGGAAACAGACAGCAGGTTTGCCTAGCATCATGGCTTCTCGGACATTTGCGCCAAACCAACCGAATGTCAGCATGTCCACTACAATATCCGCTTGCGCTTGGTAATAGCGCAGCTTCTTGTTTGGCACATCGTGAAAGAAAAGCAATTCAACCCTGTATCCATCCCGTTTGAATCGCTCGACCAGCGGAACATAAATGTGCGTACACTTTACGTTTCTTAACGCCGATGTTCGCAATTCAAAGTTTCCCACAGAGTGGTACAGTTTTACAGTATCTTCCGGCAATGGAAGGCGGTAGTTTGACGGGATCAACAAGTTCGGATTCCAGAAAGCGTGATCAAGGCAGTAGAACTCTGGAACTATGTGAACATGCGGCGCGATATTGTAGTCTGTAGGGCTAAGACCAAAAGCAATGATATAGTCCGCCAAAATGTTTCTTATCTTGCCCCAGGCCAAGTTTCTCTGATCACTGCACGCCTCCGGGAAATTCTGCCATCTGCAAATGGCGCATGTGTTCTCCGGACCCCATCTACCAAACGAGGTTTGCGAAGCCCCGTCTGAACAACCATTTGTCGAATACACGATTTTTTTGCCAAAATCCTTTAGGAGCTTTACCTCTGAGTATTCATGGATTAGCTTCTCAAAAAGGAAATGAATGTAATTACCGAACCGCATGCAGTGGGCATTGCTAAAGTGAAAAATGTCATATTCAAACAAGGACCTAGCGTAGAATTTGAGGTGTCTCAGCAGATCTGTTATGCCCCTATAATAGAACCTGAAATCTTCGCCGTGGTAAAGCATTTGATTCTCCTCGGATGGATCCCAATTGAGAACATCAGCCCTCCAGCCTAGCTTTCTCAATTCCCGTGAAAGGTACCATGCATGATAGAATGACTGACCAACGTAAAGTATCCTGCCTTTGTGTCTTCGACAGGTTCCTCCCTTCATGGCTTAACCCCATGAACCACTATGCCATACATGTCCTCAAATTGCCAAACGACTGACAGTTTCTCTCCACGGAACCATTCGAGAACTTCGTTCATTGTATGCCTGGAGCAGTTTTGAGGATGATACCAATCGTAATTGATCACAGCGTTCTCGTGATCAGACAAGCTTTGCCTCCAATAGCATTTCATAAAGAAATTGTAGATGAATCTCTGCACCGTATATCTTCCCTTAACCAAACCTATGACCGGCATATCGTCAACCTGAATCTCCGATTCTATAGCTGAAAGTCTTTTTCCAAGATCAGCGATTTGGCGACAGATCTTCATAGCTTCTTCGTAGTTCATAGATGAAATCTGGCCTCGGATGTAGTCATCCATGAATTCTCTTGCCGGCGCCTTCTTTCTATATACATAGATCTCGATCTTACCTCTTTCTCCAAGTATCTTAACCAAATTACCGAATGATCCTCTCGGGTCACCCGTATGATGCAGGACTTCTTGGCAATATATGAAATCAAACTTCCCTAGATGAGTGAGATCTTTCGTTAGGTCAGCGTGAATGTACTCTATGTTAGGAAATCTCTGTGTGTTGCTCCGCGCGATTTCAAGATCAATTACGTCAACCCCAACAACCCTGGCTCTCGGCGCCAGCGATGCCAGAAGCGCGGTTACTCTTCCGTTCCCGCAACCGGCATCAAGAATCGCTTGGTATTTGGACAGTTCTCGGGCAAGCGCTTGCTTGTCCTTGTATCCATTCCGGTTCAAAATCCACTTCTGAAATTCCGATCTCTCATCTTGAGTTAGATCGAATGCCAGTCTTGGGTTGCTGCCCCATTTCTGTGAAAAGGAGTAGTGAGTTTGTTCATCATAAGCCGGCACGACGAATCCTCCGCAAGCTTCGTATCCTTGCCACCAAGAAACTGACCAAGATCAGGGTTTTGAGGATTATGTTTGTACCTTTCCTTCTCAAAGTGTCGCTTGTCGCAAGGAAACTCATTGAGCCCACCATTTCGCATTTCCGCAGTTGAAGAGATAGTCTATGGCCGAGAGATTCGGAATGAAGTCGCCAAACAGCTGTGGGTATTCGGGAGAACGAAATTGCTGGAACTTGACCGCTATCTGCTCTTTTCCAAAGAGACTCAGGTCAAGGTAGTCTCTCGCTCCTATTCCTGACAGATATTCATGGTCGTTTACGGCCTTGCATATGTTGACGAGAAGTCCAGAACTCTTTCCCTTCACTTCGAGTTCCGATGCTCTAACGATTCTTGGATTGAGGTCTAGGTAGTCAAGCAGAAGCCTGATTATGGTTTCGTTAAATTCAGCCAGCTTGGGCCACCTTTTCTGATAGATCTTATGCAGTATGGAGTCGATCTCGCTGAAGTGTGGTGCCTTCGAATAGTTCATGATGAGCGTCTTCCGGTGAACTTGCTCCCAACGCGAATTAAGTGTCAAGACATCTTCTATGAGCGTATCAGATCGGTGATATACGGGGATCGTTATCCACTGCCAACCTCTATTGGTCTTTATCTTGTTCCTGTTGATGACGCTGCCTCTCGTGTATGGGACGTTATCTAGAAGGACGAGGCAATCAGCGATTCTTGCTTTATCAAAGAACCCGAGCCAAGGGAGGTAGTTCGGCTGATGAATCGCAATCAAGGTTGTTTTCGGTCACCCATAAGTGTGTGCTTTCGGCTTGAGTGACTTGATGTAGACCAACGATTGACCTGATGGAGAGAACCCAGAGTATCTTTCAGCGTCAGCAATCTTGCCTTTCGCTTTCAGATAGTTCTCTAGTCTCTCTCTAGAAATGGTTACGAAACCATTGCGTTCATAGAATCGGTTTGCCTCATCTCTCCCTTTCAGAGACTCCAGCGTTATTTCAGCCATTCCATTCTTCACACAGTCTCTTTCAAAACTCTTCAGTAGTCTACTTCCTATTCCTTTTCTCTTGAATGTGGAACGAACAGTCAGCCTATGTATATGTCCAAATCCAAGATGGTATCTTGATGCTATCAGGTATCCAATGGGCCGTCCTTTGTGCAGAGCAACTCTACTCAGCACAAATTTGCCGGGAAGTGTACGTTCAAAGTTCTGTTGAGCCCAAGCTTCGTTCCCAAAAGATTCCTTGTCGATCAAGCAAAAATCCTCAGAGAATTGCTTTGTTTTCTCCCGATCCAGTCGTCGAATGACCCCTATCAAGACTTGTACACCTTACTCAAGGTAGTAAGCAGTCTTGTACCAGAATTGAGGGTGAATCAGAAGGCATATTCGAGGATTGCCTCTTGGCAGGACTTCGCACACGCATTCTCCCCCTGTTCTTGGCCAATTCGTGAGACTATCGCTGACAAATAGACAATCCTTTGTAAGCTCCTGTGCCTCGTATTCCAGACCGAATTGAGACGGATCGAGATTTTTCCAGAAATTCCTGTTCGTAATTCCGGAAAAGCCTCGGTGCGCGGCGATGCCCCTTATTCTGACTCCCAAGATAGTCTGAAGAGCTTGGATTTCTCTCTTGAGAATTGACTGGGGGTCTTCTCCGGTAATCAGTGAGAGATCTAGGTTCTCATAGTGCAGTCCGATCTCATGACCCAGTTGTGATATTTTCTTTATGGACGGATATGCCCTGAATCCAAAGGGATTGTACGTCTCTGCGTGAACTCTGACAAAATAGGTCGATTTGACATCGAGCTCATGTTCAAGTTCGGCCATTCTTGCAGCTCTTTGGGGGTTAGCGTCAATATCATGCCTCAATATGAGGACTCTTTCCCTTTTCGACGCGTCGTATTCGTGCAGCGTCATGATCTCATAGTTTGTCTTCGCTAGTTGCACGATCTCCTTGTAGTGATCGTATGAGAAATCACAAGGCACTTTCATTCACCGTCTTGGTTTGTCTTATGCGTCCGTACTTGATGCGAATATGAGCGCCTCCGTAGTCATCCGTCTCTTGAGCATGCCAGACAAGCATTCCATGCAACTCCCAGATACTTGTGGTGCTTATCGAACTGCGAGGCAGTTGTGTCTCCCTATCCTTTAATTACTTTACGGCGAATACGTATAGGTCCAGCCCTGCAACCGCAGATATGGTTTCGAAGCAGGATTGGGGAATCTTTCTCAGTATCCTTGCGACGAATCTTGCCATGAGTGGGCTAAGAACTTCGAACAGCCTTGCCACGTCGAACCATTGAAAGTTGTAGAGCCGCATGTTGGTCTTGTTGAAGTTTGAGAACATCTCTTTGACCTCCCTCTTGGAGAAGACCTTGCCAAGAGGGTTATCCTTGCCATCATATTCTGCCACCAGCCTATCTACTCGGCGCTTTCCAACCAATGCCAAGACTTTGAACAGTATCTTGTAGCGGAAGGAATCCTTAGAGTACAACATTACAATGGCCATTCCTCGAGGTCTCAGAACTCTACGAAGTTCGTTCACTGCTCCCGCAGTGTCAGGCGTGTGGTGAAGAACACCTATCGATACTGCGTGGTCACAACTATCATCCCTGAAGGGAAGATTCTCAGCGTCTCCAACAACAAAGTTTCCATCCAGGCGGAACTCCTTGAACCGCTGTCTGGTCAGGGCTACTGAGACGGATGAGAGATCGAATGCAGTCACGTCTGCCCCAGAAGAAGCAATCCTTGCGGCATCTGACCCGATCCCGCATCCTACTTCGAGGACCTTGAGTCCCAAGTACTTGGATGGTTGGATAATGTCGGCGAGATAGGGATGCACCTTCATCCTGAAGGCATCATATTCTTCGAAGAAGGTCCTGCTACCAATAGGTTTGTCAACATGCTGTGATCCACAGGGTTTTCTGTCCCAGAAACTCTGCACGACCCGCTTCAACGACGAGCTCATAGAGATATCTCCTATCTGGTCGAGGATGCCATCCTATGCGGTCCTTTTCCCCCTAAGTTGCGTCAAGAACACTATCGGACATTCTGCTTCGACAAGAAGCTCAACAGTTCTTGTTCTTTGAATCCGGCCATAGTCCGGACTGTAAAGTCCCTCTCTGATCGTTAAGGAGGGCGACGAAGAACCCCCGTTCACTTCCACATTCAAGAGGCGATTCTCGTTTCTCAGCTCCAGACATGTTCCACTAACGCTTCTTACCTCAACTTCGGGATGAAGATGCATCCGCGCCTTCACTTCATGGCATCCATTGCCACTGATCCTGTCTGTGACCTCGACCAATGGTTCTTTGAGCTTCTTCAGAACTATTCGCCTTTCATGTATTAGAGGATGGAAGCCGTCATGCCCTCCGCTAACAGTATCTTCTCGATCAGAGCTACGCCACTCGATTAGCCAATGACGTGGATGCTTCTTCATGGTCCAAGTTCTTGATAGGCCACACTGATCTCTCCCATCGACGGTCACAGTGTTATGACCGGCTGTGGAGCGGAAATAGTCATGCAGCTCTTTGTCCTCGGTGTAGGTCCCTGATCCTATGTCCACTATGAAAGGCCTCCCGAATACTGAGAGAACGAATGACAGCAGGTCAGAGTGTCCATGTGTGCTGAGCTGTCTCCCTTTCATCCCAATCGGGCCACAATCAAAGACAAGGACGTGATCATCATACCTCATTACGTAGTATCCGGAATCGTGGAACCCTCTCGAGGCTGGAGGCGACTCAGATGGAACCAAGTCGAATAGCTCGACAGGTCTGTACGGGTCGCGAACCCAGATCCTTGCGCCGTCCTGATCGCTCAAGAGCGGAAGAGTGCCATCAGCGAGGGCGATGGTTCGCAGATATCCCATCATCCTCGAGATCTTGTCGGTGAGCCACTTCGGTCCTCGTTGGTTGGCGAGCCATACCAAGAAGATGAATTCGAGCACATACCGATGGTAGCTGCTCGACTGTTCATAGTGGGCTTCATCGGGGGCCTGCTTATCCAGCTCCCTTCTCAGCATGTTGAGGGCAAGCCTCCTCCAGCCTTCAGCTCCAGTAGAGTCTCCTATCAGGTAGAGGGCTGCCAGCTCTCCGATCAGGTGGTTGCTGTTCCATCCAGTCGGGCTGGTCTCAAGTCTATTCGTTAAGTCATATCCGTGAATGAATAGGGCACTTGAGAGTCGTTTGGTCTCTTTTGAGAGGCATCCAAGATTGTAAGCTATTATCCAAGAGATCGCTCTATGCGCAACTATCAGCGGCTCGCTCCAACCTATACCCATAGGATAGGGATGCTTCTCAATCCAATCCTTCAGCTGCATACACAATTCATCATCTAGCCTATGATCTCTCGTATGGAAAAATGAGATGGCGAGATCAACAAAGTGCAGGTGCTTGTTCAGTTCCCAAGCCCTCTTGATATCCCCATGCGCTCGGTAGGCGGGGGTTGAGAAATCGTCAGCGTAGAAGGAAGAGTATTGCGACGCGCGCAGCTTGGGCCAACTCCCACCGTTGAAGTCTGCCTCCCAATCAATCTCCTCGAACTCCAAGACTCTTCCAAGAATCTTGAATTCATGTTCGAGAATGCCCTCTATATTGGGAGGGTTCCTTGCGAGCAGTTCCGCGGGAAGTATCCTCCTCAACTCCTTGGCGTATAGGCAGGGCGCCACTATGCCCGTCACAAGCTTGTCACGTAAGGCGTTGTGAATCATCCTCGATCTTCTGGCTGCGTATCTGACCGTCTTCATCTTCGCCTGTCGACCATTCGGGTGGTTCTGAAACCTCTTGCAGGTTCCGCTGCCTTCAGAATAGGCCGCAGCACCTTGAGCATGCGGGAAACGCGCCTCCAGCCTGTCTAAGATACTTGCGAAACTCTCGCATCATAGGTCCGTTCCAGAGCTCTGTGAAAGCCTGCTGTCGGATGTTTCCAAGCCTCGCCGTATCGAAGCATCTTGTTGACCCGGTCAGGCTGCCGTCAGCCAATATCTGGCCAGCCGACCAGATGGCATTACATCTCATGTGACCGTTGAGGAACTGAAGGGGCCTTCTGTAAAAGACTTCCAGTTCCTGCCGCGAGAGTTCGGGAGAGAACTTTACTGGAAAGGCTGTCTGCGACGCTTTCACCCCTTGGATTTGACTCCAAAGCCTGTCTAGGTCTACGGCTTCTAGGCGAACCTCTCGTAGTCCGGAGGGTGTCACCGAGTACTTGCAGCGAGCGTTGTGCAGTTTCATCATCTCCTCAGTGACGAAGTTGAGGTGACTGAACATCAGTCTGTCGCATTTTACGCAGGATAGTGTTTCAACCAACCTGTCGAAGTTCAGATCACATATAGTATAGTTTATCTCCACAAGAGGAGCCTCGCCTTCCCTCCGTTTCATTACTTGATCGATAGCCTTCATAGCCTTTTCAAACGCTCCTTTGACTCCTCTTATTCTATCGTGGACATCAGGAGGGCCATCTATGGAGACGGAGAGAATGTCCAGTCTATTCCGCAAAAAAGGCTCAACGAACCTTTCAAGAAGAAAGCCATTGGTTGTCACTTGAACCTTCAGCCCCGTCTTGTGGCAGTGGTGGATCAGCTCGACAATATCTTTGTAGAGCAGGGGCTCAGTGCTTGTGATCGCGATCAACGGCTTGAACCGTGCCACATCATCAATCAGCCTCACCCAATCCTTGATCTCCAATTGCTCGTTCGTCATCAAATTCCGTGAGAATGTTGAATCGGTCTGACCGGGCTGTTGCCCATTCAGATTCGCCCATCCTACGTCGCACATTCTGCAGAGAAGATTGCATCTGTTGTTAACAACGAGGAAGATCACCGGTGGATAGGGAGCGTAGCCGAAAGGAGCCCCGAGCCCTCTTGAGGCTCTCTTCGCAGAGAGCATGAGATATCGTGTCGGTCGAGACATCAGGCGAGGCAACGCTCGGGGCCACATGATCCCGCTCTCCCAGTTTCCTTCAATCGAGATGCTTGACAGTCGTATTTCTCCGTTTTCTCCATTCACCGTCCTCGTTCCGAGATGGGCAACGTGACTCACCGGAACTCTTAGATCCATGTTGGATGCTCGCCTATCTGCGAAACCCAGTTATCTACGTGCCTCCCCGGATAGCTGACTGGAGACATTTCCGTTGGCTGAACAAGGCGATTCAGATATGCGTTTCCTCTTTGAGCCGAGAAGCGTAGCCGTGATAGGCGCGTCAAGGAACCCGGCGAAGTTCGGGCATGTTCAGCTCAGGAACCTCAGGGAGCTAGGTTTTCAAGGCGAGATCTATCCCGTCAACCCGAACGCCGACCAAGTCCTTGGCCTAAAGACATATCGATCCGTACGCGAAGTGCCCGCACCCGTAGACCTAGCGGTCATCACAATTCCTGCGCCCAAGGTTTCCGAAGCCGTCGAGGATTGCGCGGAGAAAGAGGTGAAGGTTGCGGTCATCACGTCTTCTGGCTTTGGAGAGGTCCGAGGCGAAGGCATGGAAAGAGAGCGCCTCATCGTCCAGACTGCCAAGAAGGCTGGGATGCGGATCGTCGGGCCGAACACGACAGGGATCGTGAACACGGCGAACAACTTCACCACAAGTTTCATCTCGCTTCCAAAGCTCAAGCGAGGACCTGTAGCCTTCATAGCCCAAACCGGGCTCTTCGCAGCCGCGTCCCTGTGGCACATGCTTACCGCTGAAAGGTTCGGGGTGAGCAAGGTTGCCGGTCTGGGAAACAAGGCAGATGTCAACGACCAAGACGTCCTCCAGTACCTAGCCGACGATCCTGAAACCCGGGTCGTCGCGATCTACATGGAGGGCGTGAAGGACGGGCGTGGCTTCGTGAAGGTTGCGCGCGAGGTCTCGAAGCGCAAACCGATCATCCTGCTCAAAGGCGCATGTACGCCTGAAGGAGCCAGAGCCGCAGCGTCTCACACCGCTTCAATCGCCGTAAGAGATGACATATTTGAAGCAGCCTGCCGGAGCGCCGGCATCCTTAGGGCCAGAAGCTTCGAGGAGATGATGGACCTTGCGAAGATTTTCGCGTATCAGCCGCCTCCGATAGGGCGCAGGCTGTCGGTCGTAACCTTCACAGGCGCAGGAGGAGTCATGGCTTCAGACCGAGCCGCACAGGAGGACCTGGAGCTAGCTGAGCTCTCGCCCGAGACCGTCAAGTGTCTTCAAGCCAAGATGCCTCCGTGGGCCCGAGCCGGAAACCCTGTTGACGCTGAGCCTCTATTCGAGACCCTCGGCCCAGACGCCTCGCTGAGGTTCGCCTTGGACACCGTCTCCAAGGACGGGCATGTGGACATGGTGGCGCTCTTCATAGTTGCGCTTCCCCAATTCCAATTCGACCTGACGCGCACCATCGCTGAGATCAGGGAGAAGCTCGCCGCAGCCAGCAAGCCCATAGCAGTTCACATCACCGGCATGAAGGAACTCGTGGCGGAGGCGACGGATCTTCTGGAAGAGCACAGGATCCCCGTTTACCCGTCGATTGAGCGAGCAGTCACCTCTCTAGCTGCGACCTA